>ENA-UOIV01000828-UOIV01000828.1-human-gut-metagenome-genome-assembly--contig:-C59-NODE-828-length-30611-cov-84.385522_pt1 | contig 30611 bp, 25 predicted proteins | sample MGYA00242333_ERZ723880 | MGnify/ENA metagenome assembly ERZ723880 | reverse complement strand
AGCGCCGCAAGTCCCAGCGAATTAAGAGAATCCGCCTGTTTGTGAAACAGCTTGCCCGCCATATATATGAGCAGCATAATACCCGCGCGCATCACAGACGGCGTAAAGCCGGTGATCGCCATAAAAACAAAAATTCCGGAAATCGCGGCTATACACGCCGGGCGGTCGCGCTTAAGCAGTCTGTAAAAAAACATATAAAGGAAATTTGCAATGACAGACATATGTAAACCCGAAACCACGATCAGATGGCCGGCGCCGGTTATATTGAACTGCGTTTTTACATCCTGATCCAGCCCCTGCTTGTCGCCAAGCAGCAGCGCATTGGTAAGGGAGGCCTGCTGTACAGGTATGATGTCGCGCACCGCCTGCGCGATTGCCTGCCTTGCGTAAAGCGCATAGTAATACAGGGGCTTATCCGGGTTTTCCGTCACTTGGACATCCCCTTCCTGCGCGCTGCCCGACACAAACATCCCCTTTGCCGCATAATAATCCTGCGCTGGCTCATACACCTGCCGAAAGCGCACATTGCAAGAAATGTTGTCAAAAAAATCAGCTTCTACAGGGGAATTCAGCGACAACATAAAACGAATCTGCTGTGGGGCGCCTTCATATGCAATCTGCGTTGTTTCTATTGTATAATAATATCTTCCGTATTGTTCATACGGGATATCGGCTATAGTTCCTACAACAAAGGCCGTCTGCCCTTCTAAAACCTTTACAGGCTTGACTATGGCTGTATTGGCAGCAAAAAACACAGCAAAAGCGATGCAGGCAGACAAAAGCGCTACCGGTACGGTCTTTTGCTTGCGCAGGGGCCTGACAAATAAAGAAACCACAAAAGCAGGCAAAAGCGCAAGTGCCAGATAAAAAGACCATCTTTCCCCACAGGCAAGGGCCACAACCAGTGCAAACAGATATGACAATCCTATTACAGCAAACGGCCGTTTCATGCCCTCCCCCCTAATCTATGCAAAAACAGGGAAACTCCCATGCCTGCAATATAAACAGCATGAGAAATTCCCCATAAGCGTTTAGCCTTTAATCTGCTGCGCCTTGCAAAAACAGCGGCAGGGGCTGCAGAAAAATAATATCGTCCCGTTTTGCCGCGTCGCCTTCTGCCAAAACGGCCGCCTTCCCAACGATCGTTCCGCCCGCCTGCGAAACCAGATCTTCCAGAGCGCGCAGAGAATTCCCCGTGCTAATTACATCGTCCACAATCAAAACACGGCGTCCACGCAACCGCCCAGCTTTATCTTCCGCCAAAAAAAGCGACTGTTCCCGCTGCGTTGTAATGGAACGCACCTGGACGCTGATCGGGTTATGCATATATACTTTCACCGTTTTTCTGGCTACTACATAATCCCGGCAACCGATCCTTGCCATTTCATAGCAAAGCGGAATCGCCTTTGCCTCCGCTGTCAAGATCACATCATGCGCAGGACATTTCTGTAAAAGGGCTTTTGCACACTGTTCGGTAATTTCTACATCGCCAAACATAATAAACGCTGCAATGGATAGATCTTCATTGACAGCACAGACCGGCAGCTTACGCCGGCAGCCTGCAATTGTTATTTCATATTCTTGCATATTTTCTCATTCCTTTTGTTTTTTGTTTATGACACGTTACGCCATGGTCGTATTCAGCTTTTTGCCACCCAAAATATGAAAATGCAGGTGAAACACCGTTTGCCCGCCGTCCGGTCCGCAGTTGTTTACAACGCGATATCCATCCGACAGGCCCATCTGCTGTGCAATTTGAGGGATTGTTGCAAAAATATGTGCAACCACCGCGCTGTTTTCTTCGTTGAGCGCATTGGTGTTTGGAATATGCTTCTTGGGGATAACCAGAACATGCACAGGCGCCTGCGGCGAAAGATCCTTAAACGCCAAAATCTGATCGTCCTCATATATTTTATTTGTGGGAACCGTTCCATTTATCAATTTACAAAATATACAATCCATTGATCGTTCTCTCCTTCTTTATATAGCATTTTACCATTTTATTGTACCACAGCAGAATAGTTTCGTAAAGTTTTTTGTTTTCTTTCTCATAAAAAAGCACCTGTATTGTACGTAAGAAATATTTTAGCTTATCTCTTTTATCTATATTATTTAAATACTTTTATATCAAAACAAAAAACTCATCATGTAATCACGGACAAAACAAGGCCCGGTGCTTGTTGTTTTGCACCGGGCCGCCGCTATTAAAAAGCTCTGTTTTATTTCAACTTATTTTTATTCCAGTATTCATGCTCACAAACGTCTGCTTCCTTTTCATCCATACAACTGTCACTGCTTTTAAAAAGGCCTTTTCCTATGGTATAACCATGATCTGCCGTTTTTGCATATGCAACAGCGGCTACAATAACCACAACCAGCAGTACAAATAAAACCAGCATACTTTCCCTCTTTTCATATATATCATATATACGATCTTATCCATTTATTATTATATTACAAGCCAGTTTTCGTTGTCAACCGTATAATACGACTGAAAAGGGAACGTTCTGTAAGCAAAACAAATACTTGATTTACTTACCAAAATAGCGCTCAAGCAGCCCTTTAAAGCCTGCGCCGTGGCGTGCTTCGTCCTTGGCCATTTCATGAACGGTGTCATGGATTGCATCCAGGTTAAGCGCTTTTGCCTTCTTTGCAATTTCAAACTTTCCTGCACAGGCACCTGTTTCTGCTTCTACACGCATTTCCAGATTTTTCTTTGTGCTGTCTGTTACCACTTCGCCCAAAAGCTCGGCAAATTTTGCAGCATGCTCTGCTTCTTCAAACGCATACTTTGTAAAAGCAGCGGAAATTTCAGGATAGCCTTCCCTGTCGGCCACTCTTGCCATTGCAAGATACATGCCCACTTCGCTGCATTCGCCGTTAAAGTTTGCAACCAGGCCGTCGTAAATTTCCTGATCTACGCCCTTTGCAACCCCAACCTCATGCACGGTTGCAAAAGCAGCGTCTTCCACGACCTCTTTAAACTTTTCCTTCGGCGCTTTGCACAGAGGACATACATCCGGCGCTTCGTTTCCTTCATGTACATAACCACATACTGAACACACAAATTTCTTCATATTTTTTCCTCCACTAATAAAAATAAATATTTTAGTCCGAAAAACGGACGATCAAACATTTTTTTCCCCGTCTTTTTTCTGGCAGGCAGTACACTTGCCGTAAAAACACAGGCTATGGTACTCTACCTTAAAGCCATACGCATCTGTAACGGAATAATCAAGCAATTTATCGTCTTTCATTTCATGAATATCTATGACTGCTCCACAGCCTGTACAGATAAAATGCGCATGCGGCTTTGTGTTCCCGTCAATACGCTCCTGTCCGGCTACCGTTCCTACTGAAACAATCATGCCCTGTTCTTTGAACAAGGCAATATTCCGGTAAACTGTTCCAAGACTCAAATCGGGATAGCGCGGCTTTAAATCGTTATAGACCCATTCTGCCGTAGGGTGGATATCTGTAGAACAGATGGATTGAAAGATTGCTTCCCTCTTTTTACTGAAGTTTTGTCTTTTCATGCCGTTTGTCCTTTAAAAATAGTAATAATTCTTGTTTATGTATATACCATATCACATCCCCATAAAAATGTAAAGAGAAAATCTCTTTGTTTTTTTATTTTTTTTACCGGTTATCAAAGCCAAACCGTATTCCGGATTGCCTCTTCACATTTGAGGAACAGTCTTAGTACTAAAATTGGAGATGTCTACCATGTATTTAAACCTGCATATCCGGAAGGGTATTGTGTGCGTTTTATGCCTGGTTCTGGTCGTTTTGGGCGGTATGTTCATGGTTTCCGGCAATGACTCCGCCGTTGCTACCAGCGCGCAGCCAGACAAAGAACGTATAAACGTTCCGATCATTATGTACCATTCCATACTGAAAGACCCGGCTTTACAGGGGGAATATGTAATTGACCCCAACACTTTTGAGGCAGATCTAAAATACATAACAGAGCACGGATTTCACACGGTTGTGATGGCCGACCTGATCGACTATGTTTACAAAGGGAAGGATCTACCGGAAAACCCAATCATGATTACCTTTGACGACGGCTATTACAATAATTATCTGTACGCTTTTCCATTGCTGAAAAAATATAACTGCAAAATGGTTTTATCCCCCATCGGTATATATACCGACCAATACAGCAAAACCATAGACGTATCTGCCTATTATTCCAACGCAACCTGGGAGAACCTTAAAGAAATGGCGCTGTCAGGCTATGTGGAGCTGCAAAACCATTCCTATAACCTGCATAAACGATCCGGCGCACGCCTTGGCGCAAAACAAAAAGCCGGAGAAAGCGACGCAGAATACAAGGAAATACTCGCCGCAGATTTGAAAAAAGCGCAAGAGCGTTTTCAGGATGAGCTTTCTATCACACCCAATACGTTTACCTATCCTTTTGGCGTGATCAGCAGCGCTTCTTTGGATGTGATAAAGGATCTTGGGTTTAAAGCAACGCTTACCTGCGAAGAAAGGATAAACAGCTTAACAAAAGGAAACAAAGAATGCCTTTATGGTCTTGGCCGTTATCTGCGGGGCAACCAAATGACGACCGAAGCATTTTTTGCAAAGTTTGCATAACAGCTTTGCAAAAAGCGCTACAGTTGTGTCATAAGGCCACGCTTTGCGCATATAATGGCTTAAGAAATAACAGGAGATGATTGCAATGCCGTCTGTATTTATTAGTCCGTCCACACAAGAATTTAACCCATATGTGGACGGCGGAAACGAAGAATACTACATGAACCTGGTCGCCGACGAAATGATCCCCTATCTGGTTGCAAGCGGCATCACAGTAGGGCGTAACAACCCAAACGAAAGCCTGCGCCAAGCCATCAACTTGTCAAACGCCGGAAATTACGACCTGCATCTGGCGCTGCATTCCAACGCAGCACCCCCCAACCTGTCAGGGCAAATTCAGGGTACGGACGTATATTATTATACAAACAGCCAACGCGGGCAGGCCGCTGCGGATATTATTGCCAACAACTTTAAAACAATTTATCCCGACCCTGCGCGTGTAAAAACGGTGGGCAGCACAAGTCTTGCCGAATTGCGTATGACAAAGGCTCCCGCCGTACTGATAGAAATTGCCTACCATGACAATCCGCAGGACGCACAGTGGATTCGCGACAACATCGGACTGATTGCTAGGAACCTTGCTTTGTCTGTGACAGAATATCTGGGTGTGCCGTTTGTCGAACCGTAATAGACGGAAGGCAGCACGTTATTCACACAAAAGCAGGCGTATCAATTTTGCGTGATGTCTTTATCGGAAAAAGAAATATAAATTGAATAAGCGCACGAAAGAGGATGTCCCAAAAGCTGTAATAGCTTGAGCGACATCCTTCCTTTTTCAAAACATAAATCTTATTTTTACCAAGAGTCTAAAATCTATTTTATACTATTTTTCCGTATTCTATCTGATAACCCTCTCTGCTTTTTTAACAAAATACTGGTCTCCATTGTTTTTATATAATGACATTTGCTTTATTTTATAATTATTTTTAAAAAATAGACAAGATATATTATATGCCTATCAAACAATAGAAATTCTACGGAACAAACCCCAACTAAATTTTGCATTAAATAATATTTTTTTAAACAATAATTCCTGTAAGCTTTATTACAATAGAGACGTTGGATGGTCCCATCCTAAGTAAACTTTTTATACATGCAGACAATAGTCCAGACGTATAGTTTGCCCTGTTTATTGCGATTTTTGTATGGATGTGCTACACTATAACCAGTCCGATAAGGAGGCGGTTCATATGGAACTTCGTACACTTCGTTACTTTTTGGCAGCAGCTCAAGAGGAAAACATTACCAGAGCTGCAGATATTCTGCATGTGACACAACCCACTTTAAGCCGTCAGATGATGGACTTAGAAAAAGAATTGGGCACCACTTTAATGCTTCGTGGAAAAAACGGGCTGACCTTGACTGATGACGGTATCTTTTTCCGCCAGCGCGCTGAGGAAATCGTGGAACTGGCCAGCCGGCTGGAGCAGGCGTTTGTGGAACGAAATGCGGATGTCAGCGGACTGATTACCATTGGGGCCTCCGAGGCGGTAGGCAGCCGTTTGTTCGCCAAACTGATTAAGCAATTTTCGGAAAAATATCCTATGATTCAATTTAATTTATATAATGAAATGGCCGATAACATAAAACATAGATTGGATAAAGGCCTGGTGGATGTGGGCTTGTTACTGGAACCGGTTGATACGGTAAAGTATGATTTTGTCCGCCTCTCCCAAAAGGAAACCTGGGGAATTCTCATGCGGGACGATCATCCCCTGGCACAACAGGCATCTGTTATGCCGGAGGAAATTGCGGAATATCCGCTGATCCTTCCGCTGCGGGAACGGGTTCGCGCTGAAATCTTGAACTGGCTGAAACGGGAGGAAAAGGATTTGACAATCCCGTTGAGCTATACACTCCTTTCTAATGCTGCTTTGTTGGTCGAGGAAGGATTAGGATGTGCCTTCTGTCTGGATGGTGCGTTGGCCATCCATAGCAGCCCACATCTGTGTTTTATCCCGATTGATCCGGAACATTCTACCCGCAGTATACTGGTTTGGAAGAAAAATCACTTGTTCTCTCCTGCCACCTCTTTATTTATTCAGGAAATCAATATGCTCCGGGCAAAAATGGAATAGATAATTATAAAGCAAGCTCCAAGCAAAAACACTTGGAGCTTCTCGACTTTTATATCCATACAAAAATCGCATGATAAAAGATAAAAGATAAGTATTAGACATTAATTAACCTCTATTTTATAATAAAAGTAAAGAAATCCGAAGGGTTTTTCTTATGAAATTTGAGCATACAAAATGACTTCCCCGCTTTTCAAACGGGACAAGGAGGCAATATAAATGAAAAAAATACTTTCTCTTTTTTTGACAATGGCAATGGTTCTCTCTCTTACAGCGTGTGGGGCGACAGAAACTCAGGGCAGTCATTCTTCCGAAGCATCAGAAAGCAGTTCCGAGGTATCTGAACAGGAAACACCGGATAGCAGTTCTTCAGAAATGGAAACATTTCGTTCAGGGTCACCGGAAACCAGCGGAGAAGAACAAGGCAGCAATATTTTGGTGGCCTATTTTTCCTGGGCGGACAACGCTGTTTTGGCGGAGGATGTAGATGCCGTTGCTTCCCCCAGTGTGATTCCGCCTGGAAATGTGCAGCAGCTGGCGGGTTGGGTGCAGGAGGAAACCGGCGGCGACCTGTTTTCTATCCAGGTTACGGATCCATATCCCAGTGACTGGGACGAGTGCCTGGCACGCGCCAATCAGGAACGTGGCGACAACGCCCGACCGGAGCTTACGGAAAATGTAGAAAACCTGGATCAGTATGACACGGTATTTCTGGGTTACCCCAACTGGTGGTACGGTGTGCCCATGGCGCTGCTCACTTTTCTGGAGCAGAACGATCTTTCCGGCAAACAGGTGTACCTGTTCTGCTCGCACGGCACCGGCGGACTGGCAAACAGCGTCGAACTTATTGCAGATGCGGCTCCCGACACTGCAATCTCCGATAATATTTTCGATTGTTACGAAGAAGACGCCTCTTCCTCACAGGGAGATATCCAGAACTGGATTGCAGAACTTGGATATGAATGATAGGAGGATTGTCAAATGAAAAAAATTTTTAGCGCATTACTCTTTTGTCTGATGATTTTTACCCTTTCTGCCTGCGGAACCGGCAACCAGGAACCGGCTGTGACATCAACGCCTGAGTCTTCTTTTTTTGAAGCGGGAATGCCTTCTTCTGCGGAACAGTCGGAACCGGCTGAATTATCCGAGCCATCATCTGCAACCGAAACACCATCAGCAATAAAAAATTTGAAAGAACCGGAAGATACAACACGGCAGATCTCCGTGCAGTTTGGAGAAAACGTTGTTGTTTACGAACTCAACGATGGTACTGCTGCCACTTCCCTTTATGAGCAGCTACCGCTTACCATGGAGGTGGAGAATTATAGTACCAACGAGAAAATCTTTTACCCACCGGAGGAGTTGGACACCAGTGATTCCCCGTTGGCGCAGGCTGGCGCTGGTACACTGGCCTATTACGCTCCATGGGGAGACGTAGTGATGTTCTATGGCGACTACAACGAAAATTCCTCGCTGTATGAACTGGGACAGATAGTCTCCGGCGCGGAGCTTGTCAGTGAGATGTCCGGGACGATCACCATCACTATAGCAGATTAAACGAATTTTTAAGATTACAAGGAGGTCAATCTATATGAGCAAAACATTAGTCGCATTCTTTTCCGCAAGCGGCGTCACAAAACGGGCCGCAGAAAAGCTGGCGGATGCAATCAATGCAGATCTGTATGAGATACGGCCGGCCGTACCGTATACCCGCGCTGACCTGAACTGGCAGGATAAACACTCCCGCAGTTCGGTGGAGATGAACGACCCTTCTTCCCGCCCGGAACTGGCAGACAAAACCGCCGATATTGCAACCTATGAACGAATTTTTCTGGGGTTTCCCATTTGGTGGTACACCGCACCTACCATTATCCGCTCATTTTTAGAGGGCTATGATTTTAGCGGAAAAACCATTGTCCTGTTCGCTACCTCCGGCGGCAGCGGGCTGGGCAAAACCGCTAAGGAACTTTCCTCCAGCTGCCCGGGTGCAATTTTGAAGGAAGGACGGCTTCTAAATGGAAACCTGTCAAAAGATACTCTGAAGCAATGGACGGATAGCTTTTAAGGAAATGAAGTAAGGAGGTGCGAGCAATGAAAATTGTAATGCTGGAAGGCAGTCCCAACAAAAACGGTTCTTCTAACCTGCTGGCAGACTGCTTTAGGCAGGGTGCGGAGGAAGTAGGCCATACGATAGAAATAATCGATGCGGCTCATGCAAATATCCATCCCTGCACCGGCTGCATCCACTGCGGTTACGAGGGCCCCTGTGTGCAGAAGGACGATGTGGAACAATTTCGTAAGAAGATCCTGCATGCGGATATGATGGTGTTTGTTACACCACTGTACTACTACGGCATGTCTGCCCAATTGAAAACCCTCATCGACCGATTCTGTGCTTTCAACAGCAGTATTCAGCGCAAACATATGAGATCTGCCCTGCTTGCTGCGGCATGGAACAGCGACAGCTGGACCTTTAAGGCCTTGGAATCTCATTATAAAACGTTGGTTCGATATTTGAACCTGACAGATATGGGCATGGTACTGGGCGCTGGCTGCGGTACGCTCTCTATGACTCAGCATTCCGAGTTCCCACAACAGGCGTACCAGTTGGGTAACCGGCTGAAATAAGCAGGAAGCACCTTTGACCGCAGCCCAGGTAAGCTTTCTGACAGTACACCGGGGGCTACGATTCTGGAAAGTTTCCACGTGTCTGGCAGCAGTGTAGGCAGTGCAGGCGAGAACGTAGCTGCTTGGACCGACGACCTGCATTTGCCTTAATTTTGAACGGAAGGAGGAAGAACCCGTGAAACCAAAAGCCATTCTTAAAATCTTGGTGGATGCCCTGATGACGCTGGCTTTGTTGTTTTTGATAGGCTATCAATTCTGGGGCGATGTAGTCCACGAGTGGGCGGGAGCTTGTATGTTTCTTTTGTTTATTGCTCACCATATTCTCAATGGAAGCTGGTATAAGAACCTGTTTCGCGGGAAGTATTCTCCCTTCCGCATCTTTCAACTGATCGTTGACCTGCTGGTATTCCTTGCCATGATCGGCCTGATGGTCAGTGGTATCATGCTTTCCAACCACGTCTTTGGATATTTGAATATTCAAGGCGGAACGTCCTTTGCACGTCTTTTACATATGGCCGCATCCCATTGGGGCTTTGTTCTGATGGCGCTGCATCTTGGGCTTCACTGGGGAATGTTCTTTGGCATGGCCAGAAGAGCGCTGAAACTCCGGCAGGCCTCCCGTCTGCGCAAGGTTTTATTGCCTATCCTTGGGATGGGAATTGCGGTATACGGCCTTACAGTATTTATGCAAAGGGGCCTCCTCACATATATGCTGCTGCAAACCCAGTTTGTGTTCCTGGATTTCAGTGAGCCAATCCCGCTTTTTTATTTGGACTATCTGGCCATGATGGGCACCTTTGTCTTTTTGGCCTACTATGCTTCCAAACTTCTGCGAAAGCTTCCGGGAGAAAAAACGGCCAGAAAAATGTCTTATAACCAGGAGATGCCGGAGCCTGCAGGAGCGTCAGCTCTCCTTTCAAAAAACGAATATAGCTGTGTGAAAGAAACAACTATGCACGCAGCCGAATTTTGGAAACAGGACGGTGAAAAGGATGCGCAAAGAAATGATTCAAAGAAATGAAAAGATTGCGCCGACCCGTCCGTTGATTGTTTCCTATTCCTATTCGGGCAATACGCATCGGATTGCGCAGGAAATTCAATCTGCCACAGGAGGCGATTGGTGCGAGATTTATCCGTGGCAGCCCTATCCCATGGCGTTTCCGGAGCTGCTGCGGCAGGTAAAAAAAGAGGTTCAATCTCACTACCGGCCAAGGCTCCTTCCTGTATCTCATTCACCACACCCGTATACTGTGATATTTGTAGGCTCTCCCAATTGGTGCGGGACCATCGCCCCGCCCCTTGCCTCTTGGTTATATAAAAACGACCTGTCTGGGAAAATTGTCCTGCCGTTTTATTCCCACTGTGGGGGAGCACCGGGCAACATGCGGCGGGACATTGCCAGATTATGCCCAAAGGCGGATGTGCGGGAAGCTTTGAACGTACTTAACAATGGCTGCGATGAAGATTTGAAAGAACACCTCCATCAATGGCTTGCAAGGGCCGGTGTCCTTAAAGTTCAGTCATTGCGTACTGGCTGAGAAAACATGCTAACAGTAAACACATGCCTTAGAATTAGGTAGAACAAGCTTCGGGGCGCAGTTAATAAAATTCAGTAAAAAGAAAGGATGTGTTTCTTATGAGAATCCATAATAAAGAAGAATTTGACCATGCTAATGTGTTTGGTCTGGGGCAGGCAAATTCTACCTATGCCCAATATTTCATCGGAAATTCCTACCTAAATCCTTTAACGGAACCGGGCAGGTGCCGGGTATTTCTGGCCAACGTCACCTTTGAGCCGGGCTGCCGAAACAACTGGCACATCCACCACGCTAAGAGCGGCGGGGGACAGATTTTGATCTGTCTAGCGGGAGAGGGCTGGTATCAGGAGGAGGGCAAGGATGCCGTGAGCCTGAAGCCCGGCAAAGTTATCACCATCCCCGCAGGGGTCAAGCATTGGCACGGTGCCAAGAAGGACAGTTGGTTCTCCCACATTGCCATTGAAGTTCCGGGCGAGGAAACCTCCAACGAGTGGTTGGAGACTGTGGATGACGAAACCTACGTCGGCTTGGAGTAAGGAGGAAACGAAATGCAATATACGCAACTTGGCAATTCGCAATTAAAAGTCTCTCGCATCTGCATGGGGTGTATGGGCTTTGGCGACGCAAAAAACGGTCAGCACAGCTGGACGCTGGATGAAAACCATTCCCGTGAGATCATCAAACGGGGGTTGGAACTTGGCATTAATTTTTTCGACACCGCCATCGGCTACCAAAGCGGTACCAGCGAGCAGTATGTGGGACAGGCGCTGCGGAATTTTGCCAAGCGGGAAGATGTGGTAGTGGCCACAAAATTTCTGCCTCGTACGCAAGCGGAGATCACCGCAGGTATCTCCGGTCAGCAGCACATTGAACAGATGGTCAACACCAGTTTAAAAAATCTGGGCTTGGACTATGTGGATCTGTATATCTACCACATGTGGGACTATGAAACGCCCCTTTATGATATTATGGACGGACTCAATCGAGTTGTAAAGGCGGGCAAGGTCCGGTACATCGGTATTTCCAACTGCTTTGCCTACCAGCTGGCCAAGGCAAATGCATTGGCCGAAAAAGAAGGCTTTGCTAAATTTGTCTCTATCCAGGGCCACTATAACCTGATTTTCCGCGAGGAGGAACGGGAAATGGCCAAGCTCTGTGCTGAGGACAACATCGCTATGACACCTTACAGTGCATTGGCCGGCGGCCGCCTATCTAAGCATCCGGGCGAAACTTCTAAACGGCTGGAAGAGGACAGCTATGCAAAATTCAAATACGATGCCACAGCCAAACAGGACCATGTAATCATCCAGCGTGTGGCGGAGCTGGCGGAAAAGCGGGACGTATCCATGACCGAAATTTCACTGGCCTGGCTGCTGACAAAAGTGACTTCCCCGGTGGTGGGCGCTACTAAGCCGCATCATATTGAGGGGGCGGCCAAAGCCATGGATTTGGTTCTGACTCCGGAGGAGATCGCCTATCTGGAGGGACCCTATGTTCCACATAAGCTGGTGGGCGTCATGGCCCAGAATACGCCGGCGGCTGCCAAACAGCAGCATGTATGGTCTACTGGTAATCAAGAAATTGAAAAGGCATAAATAGGATTTTGTCATGGGTCATTGGGAAACCAGCCCGGAACCCGCAGTGCAGTTTGAGCATTTTTTTGAAGAAGGGCCCGAAGAGAAAGGGCAGCAGCGTGATGAAATATCTCTGCACGCTGCCGAGCTGTCAGGACTTGGATGAATTTGCTCTGGCCTATGTGATTGTGCTCTCGCTTATTACAGGGCTGATTGTAACCCTGATCGTATAAACACGTTACCATAGAAAAAGATTTTAGCGGAAGGAGAGGAAAACATTGAAACGGTGGATACCCGGTATGATGGCAGCGATACTGCTCACCTTATCCGGCTGTGCCGCAGAGCAGAAGCCGGTAGAAGCCTCTCTTTTTGCCATGAATACATATATGACCTTTACCGCATATGGCGAAAACGCGCAATCTGCATTGGACGAATCAACAGAGCTGATTGAAACAGCGGAATCTCTTTGGTCTGTTACCGATCAGGCAAGCGAAATTCATCAGGCCAACCACAGTGGCGGTCAGCCAGTTTCTGTAAGCGAGGAAACAGCCGCGCTGATTTCTTTTGCATTGGAAATGGCAAAACAAACCAACGGAGCATTGGACCCAACTATCTATCCGGTCCTGATGGCCTGGGGGTTTACGACTAACAGTAAGCAGGTTCCTTCCCAGCAGCAGATAGACACCTTGCTGGAGCAGGTGGACTACACCAAAATTCAACTAGAGGGAACTACTCTGACCGTCCCGGAAGGGATGCAGTGGGATTTGGGTGCAGTGGGAAAAGGTTATACTGCTGACTTGGTGGCCGAAGTACTGCGAAAGCATGGGATTACGTCTGCACTGATCAGTCTAGGCGGTAATATCCACGCCATAGGCTCCAAACCGGACGGAAGCGATTGGCGGATTGGCATACGGGCACCTTGGGAAAGCGGCAATCTTGGGATTTTAAAAATCAGTGATGCCGCCGTAGTCACCTCCGGTGGCTACGAAAACTATTTTGAGGATGATGCAGGCAATGTTTATTGGCATATCCTGAATCCGGCCACGGGCTATCCAGCGGACAGTGGCGTGCAGTCTATGCTTATTGTTGGGCCGGAAGGAAAGCGGTGCGATGCGCTCTCCACCGCCCTGTTTGTAATGGGACCGGAGGAAGCGGAAGCATACTGGCGGAAAAATGGCGGCTTTGAGATGCTGATGGTCACAGATGAGCATGAAATTCTTTTAACCGAAGGGATTGCTAGACGTTTTACGCTGAACGAAGGCCGAAGCGAAACAGTTCGGGTGTTAAAGTCATAAAAAATAGCTGTTTTTGTTGGCGGGGGATATTCTTTTGGATTGGTTTGATAGAATGTTTTCTTGCCCTTAAACAGCTTGGTACGGATTTGGCGGGAATCGTCCGGAACAGGGATGTATTGTGGCAACCGAATCTTTTTAAAACAGAGGAGCAAACAATCGTGGTTTTGTTTTGAGGGAAGAACGAACTGCATAAAATCAAAGAATATTAAATTTGCATATTTGAGGCTGAGCGCAGTTGGTGTTCTGCCGGAAAATACTCTCATACCTGTGGGAGCCCCACTGTGCTCCATTATGCGTTTCAGCTCCCTGCGCAAAATGGCATGTCTGCCATTGAAAAGGCGACGCTTCCCACCAAAAGCACTGCATAAAAAACAGTAACCGGAAGGATTCCTCCTTCCGGTTACATACCTCCTGCTATTCTTCGTTAACGGCAACTGCCATTGATGGTGGTACGCCTGCTTTTAATATTAAAAGAATCGTTTTTAAATAAAAGGCAACACTTCTTGTAAGGCCATGTTTTATGATCCGTATAGACTTTCCTGCCTTATTCAATGGATTTTAAAGATTCCACCATGCTGACAGCTTTCATCTTATAATACATCAGCCAGTTTACCAACAAGGAAAACAGTGCTGTAAGGCCTGTTGCCCATAAGAAGGTAGAAGGATAAATCTCTCTGCCAAACATAACCTTATCAATTTCCACCGTTTGTATAATAAAGCCCGACAATACAACCCCCAAAAGCAGTCCAACTAGTATGCCGACCAGCGTAAGGACAATATTTTCGCGGTATACGTAAGCGCTGACTTCTTTATTATAAAAACCGAGCACCTTAATCGTTGCAATTTCTCTGACACGCTCGGCAATATTGATATTGGTCAGGTTATAAAGTACCACAAAGGCCAGCGCGCCGGCACAAATGATCATAACAGAAACAATCATATTTAAGCTTTGTATCATGTCTTTAAAGTTATTAATCCCTGCGCTTGTAAACGAAACAGCCGCTACATCGTCACGTCCAAGCATATCCTGTGCAAAATCTTCCTGCACGCTTTCATCGCTGCTGTCCGTTACGGCCAAAATCATATTGAAGGTTGGCTCTTCTCCGTAGGTTTCCTCATAAGCCTGCGGGGAAAGAAAAATATACCCATATATATAATTTTCACAGATACCTGTTATCGGCACGCTATATGTATGGTTGTCCTCATCGGCAAAGGTGATCTCATCCCCCACCTGCAAATGCAAAGTAGATGCCAGCTTTTCCGTTACTACAGCGCCGTCGTCGGAAAGCGCAACGGGGGTTTGGCTTTCTCGCTCATGCAGGTCAATCATTGTTTTCATATCGCCAATACTTTGCGGGACAAGCACATAAACCTCATCTACCGTATCGTTTGTATTGGCAGAGGAAGCCTTAACGGCTGTCTGATTGACACGGATTGCATCCTCAACACGACTGTCTGCAACTACATCATCATATAGCGCCTGCGTCTGCTCCAAGGTTCCAGCGGTTTTTGTAACAAGAATCGTGTCGTATTTATGGATGTCTGTAAATTGCTTATCTACAATAACGCCTATGGAATCCTTAAGGGCAAACGCCGCCACAATCAAAGCCGTACAGCCTGCCACACCCAACACGGTCATAAGAAAACGCGCTTTATAGCGCAGTAAATTCCTTGCCGTTACCTTTGAGGTAAAGCCCATTTTATTCCATAAAAACGGGATCCGTTCCAACAAAATACGTTTGCCTGCTTTGGGTGTTTTAGGACGCATCAAGGCCGCCGGCCTTATCCGCAATTCCCTGCGGCAGGTCACAAACGCCACTGTTGTTGTACAGATCAGCGCTGCAGCTATACCGATTGCCATATAGCCCCACGGCATAACAAAAACCAGCGGCATTAAGGCATACATCATACAATAGGCATTAAAAATAACGTTTGGTAATATAATAAGCCCCGATGTTATGCCGACAAGGCATCCTGCAAGCCCTGCAAGCGTTGCATAAATAATATATTTTGCAGCAATACTGCCAGAAGCATACCCCAGCGCTTTCAGCGTACCAATTTCTGTTCTGCGCTCTTCTACCAGGCGCGTCATCGTTGTCAGGCATACAAGCGCCGCTACCAGCAGAAAAAACAGTGGAAAAACGGCTGCTACCGCGTCAATTCTGTTTGCATCCTCCAAAAATGTTGAATACCCAGGATTGTCATCCCTTGTAAACACATACCACTGTATATCGTCGTATGCCTCCAGCTCTTTCTGTGCATCGTTTAATTTTTGTTCCGCGTTTGCAAGCTCCTGCTGCGCTTCCTGCTGCGCGTCTGCAAGCTCTTGCCTACCGGCTTCCAGCTGTGCAAGGCCAGCCTCCTTTTGCTTTTCAAGCTCCTGCCTGCCGGCTTCCAGCTGTGTCTTGCCGTCCGTCAACTGCTGCTGCGCGTCTGCAAGCTGCTGTTTGCCGTCGCTCTCTGCGGCAGACAAGGCACTTTTTGCGCTTTCCAGCTGCGCCCGTCCTGCATCAATCTGCTGCTTGGCCAGGGCCAGCTCCCGGGCGCCCTGCTCTTTTTGCTGCGCAAGCGTTTCTTTCCCAGCGTCTATCTCCTTTTTTGCAGCAAGCAGCTGCTGCTCACCATCTGCAAGCTGCTGTCTGCCATAATCAATTTCACGCTGGTAGACCGCGATCAACTCATTTGCCTTTTTCAGGCTTTCCTTGAGCCGTTCGGCCTGTTCGCCTGCTGCACCCTGCAGCTGTTCCTCCAGATATGCAATGGTTTTTGAAGCCTCATCCAAAAGCCCCTGCGTAAATTCCAGCTCATCAAGCGTCTGTGGCTTTGTATAGGTGTAAAATTCCTCATAAGCCTTTTCATACTCTTCCTGCGCTTGCTCAAGCTGCTGCTGTGCAGCGGCAATTTGCTCGTCATATTCCTTTTTTCCCTGTTCATATTGCAGCTGTGCTTTTTCAAGCTCCTGCTCCGATGCAAAAATCTGCTCCTGCCCCTGCTGCGTCTGCTCGTAAAATTCTGTTATAGCGCCGGGCAGGCTTTCTTGCCCCTGCTCCAGTTCCTCCTGCGCGTCTTCCAACTCTTTTTCCGCCTGTGCGATTTCGCTGTCGTATGTCTTCTGCGCGTCTGCAAGCTCCTGCTCCGCCTTTTCAAGCTGCTGCTGTGCATTTTCTTTTTCCTTCTCATAGGTTTTTATCCCGTCTGCAAGCTCCTGGCGGGCAGGCGCTATATATTCCTGGTCAAAAATTTCTATGCGGTCCTTTCCAAGCGCTTCCAATGCTTCCTTGCTGCTGTCAATGACCTCCTGATAAGCATCGTCAAACGGAGAAAGGCCCTGCTTTGAATATTCCGTCACAGCATAAATGTCTGTGTAACGCTCATATTTAAAATCCTGCGGCAAAATCATCATATACTGCGACACTTTGCCGTTGCCGATTGTAGTGGTACCGCGTTCAAACGATATATATACAGGCGACTGCACGATCCCAACCACCGTGTATTGCAGCGTATGCAGCACATCGGATGCGCTGGTATCGCCCATCTGTTCTTCAACATAGATGGTATCACCAATTTTAAAAGCTCCCTCATAGGAGCTTTTTTCAATTGCAATTTCTCCTGACTTTTCCGGCAGTCTTCCTTCCAGCAAAACCGGATCGTTTATAGGCTGAGCACCCCCGCTTTTCTGCGGCAGAGACATCAGTCGAACCACATTCCCGGTACCCTCTGTGCTGACAATTACATCCGCCGTATAGGCAAGCTGTGCCTGTACGATCCCGCGTTGTTCTTTTACCGCCTTAAGGTCTTCTTCGTCAAACCCCACCGTGGAAACCAGGCGGAAATCCATTAAATTTTGCTGTGCATAATATGTACGCGCCGTCTGCACCATGGCAGGGCTGGTTGCCTTTACACCAACAAAAAAACCCACGCCTAATCCTATAATGGCCAGTATGGAAAGAAACCGCGCCTTTGTCTGGGTAATTTCCCGTATGGTATTTTTTCGTAAAGATTTTGTCATAGGTTTCCTCCTTTCCCGCCGTTTTTGCTTTAAATGACTACCGCTTTTCCCCTCTTTGTCATTGATTCTTAGTTTATCGGTATGCATCCAATTGCTTTTTGTTTGGCTTCCTTTTAATTTTTAACAGCCTGATAATATCTTCCAAGAGGGAGATATTATCTTATAACAATAAAAAACTGTTTAAAGAGCGTTCGAGCACCGCTGTCATTTCTTCATCCCCCGGTATTTTTTCCAGCATACTTTACAGCCTCCAAACCGGTTTATATACCTTCCCGTTTAGGGGTTACCATTCAATTTCTTCAACCGGAAGAGGTTCTTCATTTAAAACATTGCTGACTACCTTGCCGCTTTTCATGCGAATTACGCGATCTGCCATAGGTGTAATCGCCTGGTTGTGCGTGATCAGCACAACCGTCATACCCTCTTTTTGGCAGGTGGTTTGCAAAAGCTTTAAAATGGACTTGCCTGTATTATAATCCAAAGCACCTGTTGGTTCATCGCACAAAAGGAGCTTTGGACGCTTGGCCAGCGCTCTTGCAATAGACACGCGTTGCTGTTCCCCACCTGAAAGCTGCGCGGGGAAATTATCCATACGGTCTGAAAGCCCTACGCTTTCCAAAACAGTCTGTGCGTCTAAAGGATTTTTGCAAATTTGTGTTGCGAGCTCCACATTTTCTTTCGCCGTCAGGTTAGGAACCAAATTGTAAAATTGAAAAACAAAGCCAATATCATACCGACGGTAGGAAGCAAGCTCTTTTTCCTTCAGCGCGCTGATTTCCCTGCCGGCTACAAAAATTTTACCCTCACTGCATTTATCCATACCGCCTAAAATATTTAAAACCGTTGTTTTCCCGGCTCCGCTGGAACCGACAACTACAGCAAATTCCCCCTGCTCAATATGAAACGAAACACCATCCACCGCAGTAATGATGACCTCGCCCATCTTATAGCGTTTATACACGTTTTTAAATTCCACCAGACTCGCCATAGCTTCAACCTCCCATATATAACGCGACACAACGCTTATTAAATTATGATAACATATGGACGCGTAAAAGTAAATATTCCATCTTTTTGCATTTTTTAATAAATTATTTCCTTTTTTTCTATGACAAAAACAGGACAGGTAAATCACCTGTCCTGTTTCCTATTTTTGCCAAAGGGCAAAAGGGTTGCATTATTTCAAATATGTGCCATCTGTACCAATTTTTCCGCTGATACCGTCAAACCCGCCGGAGCTGAGCACATACACGCGCATGTTGCCCTTACCGGAGGCCGCGATCGAAAGCGTGCCGTTTGTTACATTTTTTACATCACCCGTAACAGCGTCAATATACGTTCCGTTGGGGATATTTGTAAACGTTGCCGCGTTGGTAACCGATACGCATACAAAGCTGTCAACCGTATCGTCTGTATAGCGGCGCTTGTATGCCATATCGCCCGACACGTTCTCTGTAGAATACTGACCCTTTTGCAGCGCAGGGATTGCTCGGCGGATCTGGTTGAGCCTTTGAATATGCTTTGCAAGCGGGTGATTCAGCGTTTCTTCTACTTCTCCGCTGGCCGTATACTCGCTGAAGTCGGTCGCTGTGACCGTCCCCTCCAGATGGTCGCCAAAGTAGGCGCGGCCTGTTGTGGAAAGCGGCGCGTTGGGGCCTACGTCTATGACCTGACCCTTCTGGAATTCGATCTCACTGCCGTAGAACAGGCAAGGGATACCGCGGAAGGTAAACATCAGACACAGGTTTTCCGCCCAGGTCTGCGTTCCAAAATTAAAACGCACCGTCTGGCAGGCATCCGGGCTGTAGTCGTGGGAATCCACATATACAACGTTCCAGGTTGAATCGTTCATATACTGGTCTTCCGCAAGGCCGGCTCTAAACGCGCTGCCGGCATTGTCAAAATTCCAGTGCATGGAAAAGTCGATAACACCCGTGCCATTGGATTTGCTGTAATCCGGCGTATGGTAATTATTCCCATCAAGAAACGCGTTGTCGCTTGTTTCAACACCGTTGGTATTGCTGTGCTCGTCATAATGCGCATACGCATTGTTATAATTGGCTTCCCAATCTGTGGTGCTCCAATTATTTTGCCACTTGCTCTTTGTTTCCGCCCATGTAAAGAACGGAGGGGAGCTGGACGGAATATTGTGATTCCATACGTCGCGGACGCGCGCGCAAACTTCACCAAAGATATAGAAATTTTCCACTTTGTTAAAAACCGGAAAATATGCAGAATTTAGCGTCCAGCGGTTAATGTGCTTTTCTGTGTCCAGACGGAACGCATCCACACCCATGTTGACATAATCCATATAGGTATCTGTCAAATATGTAGCAACCGCCTGGTTTTCTGTGTTGATGTCCACGCAGTCGCCTGCGATCTGACCGGTCTGTTCAATTCTGCTTTCATAACCCATGTCCGGGGAATGGTGGTAATAGTCATTTACATCATGGTCTTTGCCGTCTGTATTTTTCATAATGGAAAGCCTTGCCTGATACTGTGCATCCGCACTCAGGGAGGCATAGTTCGGATAAGACTTTGCAAATTCCGAACCTTCAATCGGGACAAGAGAATTGATATCTTCCAGGTCTTTTATATCATCATAAACCCTTTCAAACATCGGAGCCAAAAAGGCTTCGCCAAAATTGCCCGTATGGTTCCATACGACGTCCTGCACGATCTTCATGCCTTTTTCATGCACCGCATCGATCAGATCCTGGAACGTGGCTCCGCTGGATTGATAGCGCGGATCAACCGTTGTAAAGTCAAATGCATGGTAGCCGTGGTAGTCATAGCCGCTTGCATTTGACACAACCGGCGTGATCCAGATTGCCGAAAAGCCCAATGCCTTAATATAATCAAGCTTGTCGATCAGCCCCTGGAAATCGCCGCGCCATGCCGGGTCGCTGTCCGGGTTACCGGCCTGGGAATCATCCCAGCAGTGTACATTGTTGCCTGTGTCGCCGTCATAAAAACGGGTGGTAATGACAAAATAAATGGTTTCTTCCCTGAAATCCGTGCGTTCTATATCGTCTATGAATTCCGGATTTCTGGTATACCACCTGTTGTTTGCATACCAGTACTCGCCTGTGTTCCGGGTAAGCTCTTTGCTCTGTTCCCCGTTTTCTATAAACAGCATGTTGATCTTCGTCAGATCGTTAAACGTATAGCTGTACCAGTTCTCCCCCTGTGCCGTATCCCTTGTCATCTGCTTGCCGGGGTAGTCTGTCTCTATATTCACCGGCAGGCTGTTCCAATAGTATATATACGGCACCGTTCCGCTTTCGCTCTTATAATGCACTGTGATCTTTGACGCGCCGTCCGTTCCCGCTGCTTCTTCCTCGCTTGCCGTCGCGTTTACCGTCAGCACTGCCGCCGTAGACAGTATCACCATCGTCAAAAGCAGTGCGATAATCTTTCTTGCCTTACTCATTCTCTTTTATTACCTCCTGCTTTTACAGTTCGCCTATCGCTTTCGCCAGGTACCTCTGAATCTTCAGTACATCGTTTAAGTTCGGCGCTTCTCCGTCGTCTGTTACCTTCGCTCGTAACAGCTGCTCTTCCGACAGCACCGTCACTCTCGCTATGTACTTCTGCAGCTCCAGTACATCCTCCAGCTCTACAGTGCCGTTGAGGTTTACATCCCCGCGTACAAATTCCGCAGGCGCTGCTTCTACCGTAAACTGCTTGCTCGCTTCCGCCGTCTTCCCGGCTGCATCTCGAAGCGTTACCTTCAGCGTGTATTCCCCCGCTTCTGTCGGCGTCCATGTGTACTGCCTGTCTGCGCTGTAGCTGCGTACCACATCTCCGTTTACGCTGTACTGGTACTGGTACGGCGCCGTTCCCTGGCCTCCCTGCGCGCTCAGCAGTACGGCTGTCCCCGCCGTTACCGGCGACGTCTTGTTTGCCGTAAAGCTCTGCACAATTGGGTCTTCTACCGGCGTAAGCTCCCCTACGCTTTCATAGGTGTACGTTCTTTCTACCGTTGTGTTCGCACTGTTCTGCACCGATACCTTTACCGTATACGTTCCCCTCTGTGCAGCCTGGAACGTCAGTGTGTTCCCTGTCTTGTAATACACCGTGTTTACCGCGCTTCCGTCCGGCGCTGTAACCGCTACCTTGTAAAACAACAGGTTCGTCCCTGTCTTGCCGCCCGACGCATTTACGCGGATCGTCGTGCTTTCGTTTACAAGAATTTCACTGCCCCCCTGCGGGCTGATCCCTTTAAGCACCGGCGCTACGCTTTGCGCGTCGTCTTCTATTTCATATGCCAGCGTCCTGCTGTTTTCGTTCCCTGCTTCATCCTTTACTTCTATTACGATCGTATAGCTCCCTGCTTCTGCCGGCGTCCATACTACGCTCTTCCTGCTTTCGCTGTACTCGGATAAAACCGTTTCTTCACTCCCGCTTCTTACGCTGAACCTGTAGCTGATCGCGCCTTCTCCTCCTACTGCTTCCGCCATGATCGTTATGTCTGTTTCCTTATACTGCGGCGAGCTTACGTCCGTTCCATAGCTTGTAAACTGGATCGCACTGGTGTCGTATTCCTCCCACGCTCCGCTTTGGTTGTTGTAGATCTTCGTTTCCCCAAGGCCTAGCCGCAAATCCGCGCTCTGCGACCCTGATCCGTTATTGAAGATTACGCCGCTTGCCGTTCCTGTCCCTATATAGCTCCCCGCTATATACACCACATAGTTCCCGGCTGCGTCCTTGTCCATATCCGTCAGCTTTTCTCCAGGCCACGCCGCATTGCTCTGGCTTCCGTTCCAGTAGTAGATATATACGTTGCTCCATCCCGCCGCGTTGTTCAAGCACGCATATGCTCCCTCTTGCGGCTCTGTTGGCTCTGTCGGCTCTGTCGGCTCTGTCGGCTCTGTCGGCCCCACTGGTTCTGTTGGCCCTACCGGATCCGTCGGCTCTACCGGCGTCCCGCTGTAGTTGCTCCATACGCCCCCTGCCGACTTGCTCTCTGCTCCAGACGTGATCGTGAAAAGCTTATTGCCTCCCTGGAACGTCTGGTCTGATGTTTGGTAGCTTTCGTTCCCATTGTTAAAAATTACATTTGCCTGGTCACCGGGCAGCGTATATGCATATACGTCTTCCTCCCCGGCTACTTTTTCCATCTGCTCCCCAGGCCACTGCCTTGCTTCGCCTGCATTGCCTCCCCATACATAGCAGTATGGCGTCCCCCAGCTTGCCGGCTTTGCAAAGTAGATCACATCGCCTCCCGCTGCTTTTGCTGTTGTGGAAACGTTTACAGACCCAACTATAAGCATCCCCATCACCAGCAGCAACGTCAACACTATGCTTGTGACCTTGTGCTGTTTTTTTACCATTATTTTCCCTCCTGTTATAAAATTGTATTGTAGGGCTACTAGCTTAATTATTATAAAATCCAGATAAAAATTTATGATGTCCATAACGAAATATATTTAAAATTATTGCACAAATTTTCTTCCTCTTGTTTATGCATAATTACTAAACTTTTAATGGAAACAAAAACAGGACAGGTAAATCACCTGTCCTGTTTTCTGTTTTTGCCAAAGGGCAAAAGGATTGCATTATTTCAAATATGTACCATCTGTACCAATTTTTCCGCTGATTCCGTCAAACCCGCCGGAGCTGAGCACATACACGCGCATGTTGCCCTTACCGGAAGCCGCGATGGAAAGCGTGCCGTTCGTTACATTTTTAACATCGCCCGTAACGGCGTCAATATATGTTCCGTTGGGAATATTTGTAAACGTTGCGGCATTGGTAACCGATACGCATACAAAGCTGTCGACCGTATCGTCCGTGTAACGGCGCTTGTATGCCATATCGCCCGACACGTTCTCTGTAGAATACTGGCCCTTCTGCAGCGCCGGGATTGCACGGCGGATCTGGTTGAGTCTTTGAATGTGCTTTGCAAGCGGATAATTGAGGGTTTCTTCCACTTCTCCGCTGGCTGTATATTCGCTGAAATCGGTCGCTGTGACCGTTCCTTCCAGATGGTCGCCAAAGTAAGCGCGGCCCGTTGTGGAAAGCGGCGCGTTGGGGCCAACGTCTATAACCTGGCCTTTCTGGAATTCAATTTCGCTGCCGTAGAACAGGCAGGGAATACCGCGGAAAGTAAACATCAGGCACAGGTTTTCCGCCCAGGTAGCCGTACCACCAGCAAAACGGTTTGCCTGCCCATTATTGGGGGAATAGTCGTGAGAGTCCACATACACTACGTTCCAGGTGGCATCGTTGTATGTAGAGTCACCCGATTTTGCTACGCCGAACGCTCCCTGCGCTGTATTGAAGTTCCAATGCATCTGGAAGTCGATAACACCCATACCGGACGCCTGGCTGTAATCAGGCTCATGGTATTCATTGCCCCTAAGGAAAGCATTGTCGCTGCTGGGCTGTTCATTGGGATCGTCATACTCCAACCAATGCTGCAGCGTAAGATCCATATTTTTGCTTACATTTTCCGGTGTATTGGTCCAGTTCCACTGGTCCATATATTTGCTGTCCGGTTCATCCCATGTGTAGAACGGCGAGGATTCACTGGCATGCCCACGATACCAAACATCATTGTAGCGTGTGCAGACTTCGCCGTACATATAGAAATTGTCGCCGCCTATTGCATTGAGCTGGTCAGCAAACATGGTGTTCATGGAAAGACGCGAAATATGACGCAGCGTATCTACGCGGAAGCCATCTACACCCATATCAATATAATCGCCATAAACATCTACCAGTTTTTCGGCAACATCCGGATTTTCCGTATTCAAATCCACACAGTCGCCTGCAATCTGACAATACTTACAGGTCCAGTCGTCCCAGTTGAGGCTCTGCCAATATCCATTATGATAGTGGTTCTGCGGGTTATAAATGTCGCTGGTAGAAACCTTGTCCATATTCCCTACATCGTTTAAGGGATTACCCGTATCATTTTGCGAAGCTGTAGAAAGCTGTTTCATCAGGTTCAGTCTCTGGTCGTACTGTACGCCGGGCGCCTGGCTGTAATATTCCTCTGCTGAGCTCAGGCCATATGCATCGAGCAGCGTTTCATTTGGAATCATAGAATCTTCTATGCTCGCAAGATCCTGTATATCGTCGTACACCTTATCAAACAGGTGCGCGAAGCTTGCCTCGCCAAAATTGCCCGTATGCTGCCATACAACATCCTGTATGATTTTCATATCCTTGTCATGCGCAGCGTCAATCAGATCTTGATAGGTTGCGCCTTCGCTTTCATAGCGCACATCTACCGTACTGAAATCAAACGCATGGTAGCCATGGTAATCATAGCCGCTTCCGTTTGTTACAACCGGCGTAATCCAGATTGCTGAAAAGCCCAGCGCCTTAATATAGTCGAGCTTGTCAATCAGGCCCTGGAAATCGCCCCGCCATGCCGGGTCGCTGTCCGGGTTGCCGGCTTTGGAGTCGTCCCAGCAGTGTACGTTGTTGCCTGTGTCGCCGTCATAAAAACGGGTGGTAATGACAAAATAAATGGTTTCTTCGCGAAGATCCGTCCGCTCATAGTCGTCTGCAAGCTCCGGATTTTTTGTGTACCATTTGTTATTTTTATACCAGTACTCGCCTGTGTTCCGGGTCAGCTCCTTGCTCTGTTCCCCGTTTTCTATAAACAGCATGTTGATCTTTGTCAGATCGTTAAATGTATAGCTGTACCAGTCCTCTCCCTGCGCCGTATCTTTTGCCATCTGCTTACCGGGATATTCCGTTTCTATATTTACCGGCAGGCTGTTCCAGTAGTATATATACGGCGTCGTTCCGCTTTCGCTCTTGTAATGCACTGTTATCTTTGATGCTCCGTCTGCTCCCGCCGCTTCTTCCTCGCCTGCGGTCGCGTTTACCGTCAGCACCGCCGCCGTCGACAGTATTACCATCGTCAAAAGCAGTGCGATAATCTTTCTTGCTTTACTCATTCTCTTTTATTACCTCCTGCTTTTACAGTTCCCCAATCGATTTCGCCAGGTACTTCTGAATCTTCAGTACATCGTTTAAGTTCGGTTCTTTTCCGTCGTCCGTTACCTTTGCCCGCAGCAACTGTTCTTCCGACAGCACCGTCATCTTCGCTATGTACTTCTGCAGCTCCAGTACATCTTCCAGCTCTACCTTACCGTTGAGGTCTACATCCCCGCGTACAAATTCCGCAGGCGCTGCTTCTACCGTAAACTGCTTGCTCGCTTCCGCCGTCTTCCCGGCTGCATCTCGAAGCGTTACCTTCAGCGTGTATTCCCCCGCTTCTGTCGGCGTCCATGTGTACTGCCTGTCTGCGCTGTAGCTGCGTACCACATCTCCGTTTACGCTGTACTGGTACTGGTACGGCGCCGTTCCCTGGCCTCCCTGCGCGCTCAGCAGTACGGCTGTCCCCGCCGTTACCGGCGACGTCTTGTTTGCCGTAAAGCTCTGCACAATTGGGTCTTCTGTCGGTGTAAGTTCCCCTACGCTCTCATAGGTGTAAGTCCTTTTTACCGTTGTGTTTGCACTGTTCTGCACCGATACCTCTACCGTATACGTCCCTTTCTGTGCCGCCTGGAACGTCAGTGTGTTCCCAGTCTTGTAATACACTGTGTTTACCGCGCTTCCGTCCGGCGCTGTGACCGCCACCTTGTAAAATAACAGGTTTGTCCCCGTCATACCGCCCGACGCGTTTACACGGATTGTCGTGCTTTCGTTTACCAGAATTTCACTGCCTCCCTGCGGGCTGATCCCTTTGAGCACCGGCGCTACGCTTTGTGCGTCGTCTTCTATTTCATACGCCAGTGTTCTGCTGTTTTCGTTCCCTGCTTCGTCCTTTACTTCTATTACGATTGTATAGCTCCCTGCTTCTGCAGGCGTCCATACTACGCTCTTCCTACTTTCGCTGTACTCGGATAAGACTGTCTCTTCGCTCCCGCTCTTTACGCTGAACCTGTAGCTGATCGCGCCTTCTCCTCCTACTGCTTCCGCCGACACCGTTATATCTGTTCCCTTATACTGCGGCGAGCTTACGTCTGTTCCATAGCTTGTAAACTGGATCGCGCTGGTGTCGTAATCCTCCCATGCTCCGCTCTGGTTGTTGTAAATCTTTGTTTCCCCCAGGCCAAGCTGCAGATCTGCGCTCTGCGTCCCCGAACCGTTATTAAAGATTACGCCGCTTTCCGTTCCTGTCCCTATATAGCTCCCCGCTATATACACCACATAGTTCCCGGCTGCGTCCTTGTCCGTCTCCGTCAGCTGTTCGCCCGGCCATGCCGCGTTGTTCTGGTTTCCGTTCCAGTAGTAAATATATACATTGCTCCACCCTGCCGCGTTGTTCAGGCACGCATAGCTCCCCTGCGGGTCTGTAGGGTCTGCCGGTTCTGTTGGCCCCACCGGTTCTGTCGGCCCCACCGGTTCTGTCGGCCCCACCGGCTCTGTCGGCCCCACCGGCTCTGTCGGCTCTACCGGCGTCCCGCTGTAGTCGCTCCATACTCCGCCTGCCGTCTTGCTCTCTGCTCCAGACGTGATTGTGAACAGCTTATTGCCTCCCTGGAACGTCTGGTCTGATGTTTGGTAACTTTCGTTCCCATTGTTGAAGATTACATTGCCCTGGTTCCCGGGCATTGTATATGCATATACATCTTCCTCCCCGGCCACTTTTTCCATCTGCTGCCCGGGCCACTGCGCTGCTTCCCCCGCGCTGTCGTCCCATACATAACAGTATGGTGTCCCCCAGCTTGCGGGTTTGACAAAGTAGATCACATCGCCTCCCGCTGCTTTTGCCGTTGTGGAAACGTTTACAGCTCCAACCATAAGCATCCCCAACACCAGCAGCATTGTCAGCGCTATGCTTGTGACCCTGTGCTGTCTTTTTACCATTCAAAATCCTCCTTCTTTTTAACTGAAAAATGGTCTTCCGATTTTCACCTGAAAAAGACCACCTATCATCATTAATTATACAACTTTACTAAATTGTAAATTTCTTTCTTGGAACTTTTATACTGTATAATTAAACAAACTTTATAAAATGAATTTATGCATTTTTCACAATCGCCAACAATTTTTTTGCACATTTCGGCTGTTCTCCTATAAAAATGCTGCAGGCGCTGAAAACCGCCTGCAGCATTTTTCCTTTATTTTTTAATTTTATCCCAATATGTCTTAAAGGCCTGTTCGTTTTTATTGTCGCCAAATTCATAATATTTGCTGCCTACAAGAACGTCGGGTAAATATTGCTGGGCAACCCAATGGTTGGGGTAATCCTGCGGATACTTATAAAACTGCCCTTTATTTTCGTTATCGTCACCGTCATAATGCATATTTTGCAAGGCGCGTGGGATTGTTCCAATTTTTCCGGATTCAATATCTTGGATTGCAAGATGGATTGCCTGATACGCAGAATTGCTTTTTGGCGCATTACAAACCAATACGACCGCGTCTGCAAGCGGAATCCTGGCCTCCGGCAAACCGACCTGCAGTGCAATATCCACACAGGCTTTAACGATGGGGATCGCCTGCGGATAAGCAAGCCCCACATCCTCGCAGACACAAACCATCAAACGCCTGCAGGCCGATGGCAGATCACCGGCTGCAAGAAGCCTTCCAAGGTAATGCAGTGCGGCGTCCGGGTCGGAACCGCGCATGGATTTTTGATAAGCAGACACAATGTCGTAATGCTCATCGCCGTCCTTATCGTAGCGCATCGCACTTTTCTGTGCCAGCTGCCTGGCTGTTTCCAGCGTTATATAACGCACCCCATTCTTTGCAGGCGAGGCCAGTACGCTCAGCTCCACGGCGTTCATCGCTTTACGCACATCGCCGCCGCAGGCCGTTGCAATATATAAAACCGTTTCGTCATCCACATCGATCGTTTGCCCCAGCTCTTCTGTCAAAACGTCAAACGCACGCCAGACGGCCTTTGCAACCTCTTCTTTTGTAACGGGTTTAAATTCAAACACGGTGCAACGGCTTAAAATAGCATTATACACATAAAAATACGGGTTTTCTGTGGTAGAAGCAATCAGCGTAATGCTGCCGTTTTCAATAAATTCCAAAAGCGTTTGCTGCTGCTTTTTATTAAAATACTGAATTTCATCAAGATAAAGCAAAATCCCATTCATCCCGCCAAAGGTGTCCAGCTGGTTTACAATTTCTTTAATATCGGCTGTGGAGGCAGTTGTTCCGTTGAGTTTTCTGAGCGTGCGGTTGGTCTGCTTTGCAATAATTGCCGCAAGCGTGCTCTTGCCCACACCGGAAGGGCCATAGAAAATCATATTGGGTATTTCGCCGGACTGAATAATATTGCGCAGCGGTCTGCCTTCCCCCAGCAGATGGGTCTGCCCTACCACATCATCCAGCGTTTTGGGCCGCAGACGTTCTGCAAGCGGAGCTGTATTCATACGGTTCACAACCTTTCCGGAAAAGGCTTTTTCTTAATAGTACCCCTGTTTTCACCCGCCGTCAAGCCTTTTACCATTTGACAAAAGCGGCTGTGTTTACAACACAGCCGCCCTTTTTTAACAGTCTCTTTATTCATACAAAGGATAACGCTGGCAAATCTCTGTAACGCCGGCACGCACTTTTTCTGCATTGCCTTCAAAGTCTTCCATCACCATCGTAATAAATTCCGCAATTTGATCCATATCACGCTCGTCAAGACCTCTGGTCGTTACCGCCGCCGTGCCCATGCGGATACCGCTTGTCACAAACGGGCTTCTTGGCTCGTTGGGAACTGTATTTTTATTCACCGTAATATAAACTTCGTCCAACCGATGCTCCAGGTCTTTGCCTGTAAGTTCGTTGTCGCGAAGGTCAAGCAGCAGCACATGGTTGTCTGTCCCGCCGGAAACAAGCGTATGCCCCCGTTTGAGCAGGCCCTGTGCAAGCGCGGCGCAGTTGGAAACAATTTTTTTCCCATACTCTTTAAACTCCGGCTTAAGCGCCTCGCCAAGGCATACCGCTTTTGCGGCGATGGTGTGCATCAAAGGCCCTCCCTGCGTGCCCGGGAAGATCGCCTTGTCGACCGCTTTTGCAAATTCTTCCTTGCAAAGGATCAGGCCGCCTCTGGGGCCGCGCAGCGTTTTATGCGTTGTTGTTGTAACAAAATGCGCATGCTCCACGGGATTTGGGTGCACACCTGCTGCAACCAGCCCGGCAATATGCGCCATATCAACCATTAAATAGGCGCCGCAGGCGTCAGCAATTTCTCTGAACTTTTTAAAATCAATCATTCTTGGGTAGGCGCTGGCACCGCATACAATCATTTTGGGCCGGCAGGCAAGCGCCTGCTCCATAACCATATCATAATTGATCCTGTGCGTTTGCGGATCCACACCATACGCAACAAAATGATAATATTTGCCTGACAAATTGACGGGGGAACCGTGCGTCAGGTGGCCGCCTTCGCTGAGGTTCATGCCCATAACGGTGTCGCCCGGGTTGAGCATGGCAAAATACACCGCCATATTTGCCTGTGCGCCGGAATGCGGCTGTACGTTTGCATGCTCAGCGCCAAACAGCTCGCATGCCCTCTTCCGCGCAATTTCTTCCACTACATCCACGCACTGGCACCCGCCGTAATAACGCTTGCCGGGATAGCCCTCCGCGTATTTATTGGTAAGCACACTGCCCATTGCCGCCATTACCGCTGGGGAAACAATGTTTTCAGATGCAATCAGCTCCAGATTTCTGCGCTGTCTTTTCAGCTCCTGCTGCATAGCATCCCCCACTTCTGGGTCATATGCGCTGGTAAAGCCTATGCTGTCCAACATATCCTTGTACATAACGACCATTCCTTTCCATACATGCTTATGCTTTATTATACGGTAACACGCCGCGTTTTTCAAGGGAATCCGGCAAATTCTGCCCGTTTGTGTTGTAGGAGTTACAATGATGTGTGACAAATAAGAAAAAAAGATAGCGAATAGAAA
>ENA-UOIV01000816-UOIV01000816.1-human-gut-metagenome-genome-assembly--contig:-C59-NODE-816-length-30934-cov-6.891803_pt1 | contig 30934 bp, 25 predicted proteins | sample MGYA00242333_ERZ723880 | MGnify/ENA metagenome assembly ERZ723880 | reverse complement strand
GAGCCAGTCCAGACCCCGCGGAACCAATATCCAGGCGCAAGCACAGGCATAAGAAAAGCGGCGAGGAATACTCCGCGCCGCTTTTGCACTCTTTCCTGGAAATCCAGAAGCACCCCGCTTCAGGAAACTCCTAATTGACTGAATTACATCATCTTCACGGTGTAATACACCAGCAGGGCAAACAGCCAGGCAACCATGGCAAACAGCAGATAGTAAGACACCGCGCCGCCCAGGGCGATGGCCGCCGCAATGGCCGCCAGACTCACCACGCAGCTGGCAAACATCAGCCCGTAGCCGGCGTCCGAGGGCAACACCCGCTTGATTCCCTCTTTGACAATGAGCCGCCCCTGGTGGGCCTTCATCCAGAACATGGCCGCAGCCAGCAGCACGATGGCCGCAATGGCCACGACAGTATAGAGGCTGGCAGCCCCCGCGTGGCGCACAAACCACAGGCCCAGCACACCCGCGCCGCTCACCAGAGCAGCCAGGAAAAATTCCCGCTGATAGAGGTAGTACACCAGCGCCAGCGCCGCCCAGGCGGGCACCAGCCAGAACAGCATCCGCACTCCTGCGTCCTGGAAGTGCAGAATCACTACCGAGCAGATCAGCAGAACCCCGGCTCCGGCAATCAAAGTCAGCTGCAGGCCCGCTTTTTCTCCTTTATTCAAGCGCAGGATGGCCCACACCACACAGGCAGCCACGGCCGCCAGGCTCACCCACTGCAGGACCGTCAGGCCCGCATTGATGGCAAGGGCAAGATTGATAGATTCAGACGTAGTCCGGTAGTTGATATAATAACGATTCACAAGCACCAAAAGAAATTCCAGGACGATCGCCGCTCCGACCCAGATCAGGGCCCGGTTCAGATCCCGATCCTCCTGGCGCCGACGCGCCTCTCTCTCATTATAATCCATGTGCCTTGATTCTCCTCTTATTGATCCGGGGACACGGCCCCGCTTCTCATTCTTTCAGGCATACTGTGCCTATCTACGATCCAGTCGGTTTATTATTGTACCAGAACTCAGAAATTTTTGCAACACAAAAAAAGGAAAAAAGCAGGATGGCGGGAAAAGCCGGGAGATTTCTCCCGGCTTTTCCCCATTTTACACAAAAGTTTCTTCTCCGTCTCAGTTGTTTCCGCCAAACTCAGAGAAGAATTTATCGTGGACCGCCTGGACCGCCCGGTCGGCGTCCCGCTCATCCACCAGGACGGACACCTTGATCTCGCTGGTGGAGATCATGTTGATGTTGATGCCGGCGCTGGACAGGGCCTCAAACATGCGGCTGGCCACGCCGAAGTTATTCACCATGCCGGCCCCCACGATGGACACCTTAGCCACCTGGGTGTTCATCTCAATGGCCTTGAAGCCGATGTACTCCTGGTTCTCCTCCAGGATCTTCTTGGCCTCCTCCGCGTCGCCGCGGGCCACGGTGAAGCTGATGTCCTTGGTCTCCTCACGGCCGATGGACTGCAGGATGATGTCCACGTTGATCTTCTTCTTGGCCAGCAGGGAGAAAATTTTAAAGGCGATGCCGGGCTCGTCGGCCAGGCCGATGAGGGCCAGCCGGGCCACGTTCTTATCCTTCGCCACACCGCTTACATGGGTCTTTTCCATGGTCTTGACAACCTCCTTGACTTTTGTACCGGGATTTCCCGTGAAGCTGGAGAGGACCTCCAGATTGACATTGTAGCGCTTGGCCATCTCCACCGAGCGGTTGTGGAGCACCTGGGCACCCAGGCTGGCCAGCTCCAGCATCTCGTCGAAGGTGATCTCCTCCAGCTTGCGCGCCCCCTTCACAGAGCGGGGGTCGGCGGTGTACACGCCGTCCACGTCGGTGTAGATCTGGCACAGGTCGGCATGGAGGGCCGCCGCCAGAGCCACCGCCGAGGTGTCCGAGCCGCCCCGGCCCAGGGTGGTGATGTCGCCGTACTTGTTGATGCCCTGGAACCCGGCCACCAGCACGATCTTGTTCTTGTCCAGCTCGGTCTGGATGCGCTCGGTCTGGATGCGCTTGATGCGGGCGTTGCTGTAGGCGGAATCGGTGTTCATGCCCGCCTGCCAGCCGGTGAGGGAGACCACCTGATAGCCCATCCCTTCAATGGTCATGGCGCACAGGGCGATGGAGATCTGCTCGCCGGTGGACAGGAGCATATCCATCTCCCGCTTGGAGGCGTTGGGATTGAGCTCCTGGGCCTTGGCGATCAGGTCGTCGGTGGTGTCTCCCTGGGCGGAGAGCACCACCACCACGCTGTTGCCCTTTTTATAGGTCTCGGTGATGATCCGGGCCACGTTGCGCACGCGGTCCGCGTTGGCGACAGAGCTGCCGCCGAATTTCTGTACAATCAATGCCATATATTGTTTCCCTCCAACGGTTTGTCAAAACGCAGGTCTGCTCTCTATCCTATGCAGACCGGGGCCCTCCGGCAAATAGCCGCCCCTGCGGCTTACAGCACGCGGAACCGGGAGCCCACCTCCATGCCCGCCAGGCGGTCCATCAGCTGGGGCTCCGTCATGGGGGCGGTGAGGAAGGCGGCCTCTCCGGCGGGAGCGCCGGCGCGGGCCAGGGGCTGAATCTCCCCGCAGGCCAGCCGGGCCTGATCCATGGTGGTCTGGGCCCGGACGTACCACCGGGAGGTGAGGCCGTCGGGGGACACCACCAGGTCGGGGGCTCCGGGGCCCCACTGGTTGTGGTGATCCCGCTTGGTGTCCTTGGCGATGTCGATGACGTCGGCCACCACGGCGGAGGCGGTGGGCAGCTTGCCCGCACCCCGGCCGTAGAACATCACGTCGCCCACCGCGTTGCCGGTGACGGCGATGGCGTTAAACACGTCCTCCACTCCGGCCAGGGGGTTCTCACAGGAGACCAGGTGGGGGGCCACAAAGGCGCACACCTTGCCCTCCGGCTCCCGGATGGCGCGGCCCAGCAGCTTGATCTTATAGCCGCAGGAGTCGGCGTAGGCCACGTCGGCCAGAGTCACCCCCCGGATGCCCTGGGTGGGCACCTGGTCGGGGTACACGTGCTGTCCGAAAGCCAGGGCGGCCAGAATGCAGATCTTCCGGCAGGCGTCGTGGCCGTCCACGTCGGCGGTGGGGTCCTGCTCGGCATAGCCGTTGGCCTGGGCCTCCTTCAGGGCCTGGTCGAAGGACAGGCCCGCCTTGATCATCCGGGTGAGGATGTAGTTGGTGGTGCCGTTCAAAATGCCGGTGATCTGGTCCAGCTCATTGGCGGCCAGGCAGGCGGTGAGGGGGCGCAGGATGGGGATGCCCCCGCCCACGCTGGCCTCAAACAGATAGCTGACCCCGTGCTCCTTGGCCAGCTGGAGCAGGTCATAGCCGTGGGTGGCCACCAGCTCCTTGTTGGAGGACACCACGCTCTTGCCCGCCTTCAGGGCCCGCTGGGTGAAGTCCAGGGCCACCTTGGCGCCGCCGATGGTCTCCACCACCACGTCCACCTCGGGGTCGTTCTCAATGACGGAGAAGTCCTTCACAAACAGGTCCTTGTAGGGGCTGTCCGGGAAATCCCGCACATCCAGAATATATTTCAGGCGGACCAGTCCGTCCACCCGCTGGTCAATGACCGCGCTGTTCCGGGTGAGCACGTCCGCCACACCGGAGCCCACGGTGCCAAAGCCTAAAATCGCTACGTTTACCATTCCAAATCACCTCAATGTATCCGCTTTCCGTTATCCCGCCAAAATCTCGCACCGGAGCACGCCGGGGCTGGAGGCGGCCGCCTCCAGCATCTCCTCCAGGGTGCGGCGCAGGGCGGAGGTCTCCGCCGTAATGGTGACCACCGCGCAGCCGTTGGTGGGGATATTCTGGTTGATGGTCAGAATATTGACCCCGGTCCCGGCAAAGACGTTGAGCAGGCCGGAGAGAATCCCCGGCTCATCCCGCAGCATGGTCTGAAAGGTGACGATCCGCCCATGGAGCATGTCGTTGAAGGGGCGCACCGCATCCTTATACTTATAAAAGGCGCTGCGGCTGATCCCTACCGCCCGGGCCGCGCCGTTCACCGTGGTCTCCTCGCCTGTCTCCAGCAGACGCTTGGCCTCGGCCACCTTCCGGAAGATCTCCGGCATGGCGGATGCCTCCACAATGAAATATCCCGCCGACTGACTCATGGGTGTCCCTCCATCCTGTGCCGACCTCTGTCCGCGTATCGCGGGCATTTGTAGTTGCACTGTGGTCTATTTTAGCACACCCCCCCGGGGGATGCAATGAAAAACCGCGAACGGGCCGTAGATTTTCCGCAGCCACAGAGGGCGCATTTTGTCGTATTTGCCCAATTCTCCCAGACAGAACAGCGGGCGGAGAGAACCCGAAGTTCTCTCCGCCCCTTTGGTTCCATTTGCTCAATAGCCATAGGGCCGGCCGGTCTCCGGATTGATGGCCACGCCGCCCTCGCTGTTATTCCCCATCGGGTCCGTGGTGCTGGAGGAGCTGGACCCGGGCGTCCCGGGATCGTCCGTGCCCGGCTGGCTGGAACTGCCGGAGGAATCTCCGCCGGAATCGCCGGTCCCCGGCTCATCCCCGGAACCGCCGGGGTCTCCGTTGGGGTCCTCCACCCCATTGGGATCGTCGGGGTCGATGATCTGGCCGCCCTCGCCGTGGACGGTGCACTGCTCGGTGCCTGCCGCCGCCACATAGGCGGAGTAGAAATACTGGCTGTCCTCGGCCACCGCGCCGCCCACGCTCTCCCGGTCCAGGTTCAGATAGCTGTAGGTGCGGATGCTGACCTCGGGACAGTTGGGGCCGGCCAGGTGATAGTAGCCGGTGAACTCCCCGTTGGCGTCCAGAACCGGGTCGTCCACACACACCCGGACCATGGAGTTGGAGCCCTCCTCCAGGGAGTGGCAGGTACACACGGTAGTAGGCCGGTCCTCCGCGAACACATAACCGGTACCGATCCGAGCGCCCCGGGGATCGCTCTGGCAGGCGGCGGTGGCCTCTCCGCCGCAGTCCAGGCAGTAGGACACCTGAGTCAGGCCGCTGGGCTGGGTAAACCCTGTGTTCTCCAGGCCGTCATGGATCGGGTCCATCACCTTCTGGAACATCTGGGCCGCCGGGTTGCCGGAGGCCTGGACACGGGCGGGGGTCTCATAGCCCACCCACACCGCGGCGGTGTAGTAGGGGGTGTAGCCCACAAACCAGCGGTTATCCTTGGTGTCGGTGGTACCGGTTTTGCCGGCCACCGTCATGCCGCTGATCCGGGCCTCATAGCCGCCGCCACTGCTGACCACGTTGGTGAGCATATAATTCATATAGTAGGCGGTGGTATCCTTGATGGCCTGCTCCTCCTCCCGGGTGTTGTCCAGAAGCACATTGCCGTCGGCGTCCTCCACCCGGGTGAAGGTGCGGGCCTCCCGGTACACGCCGTCGTTGGGGAAGGTGGCAAAGGCGGTGGCCATATCCCGGGTGCTGACGCCCAGGGACAGGCCGCCCAGGGACAGGGGGGCGATGGCGATGTCGCTGACTGTCTGGCCGCTGATGGTCTGCTCGCTGATCAGGGGCAGGTGGAACCGCTGAGTCCCGTACTCAAAGCCCTTGGCGGGGGTCACCAGGTCGGCCAGCACCCGCACCGCCACGGTGTTGAAGGAATCCTCCACCGCCGCATTGACGGTGACCTGTCCCCGGTAGCGCCCATCCACGTTCACCGGCCAGGCGCTTCCGCCCAGCACCTGATAGGGGTAGTCGGAGATCACCGTGATGGGGCTGATCAGCCCCATATCCACGGCGGGGGCGTACACGGTCAGGGGCTTGATGGAGGAGCCGGGCTGGCGCTGGGCGTCGGTAGCCAGGTTGAAGCCCCGGTTGAGCTCCTTCTCCCCGATGCGGCCCACGATGGCGGCAACGTCTCCCGTCTCGTTGTCAATGATGGTGATGGCGGACTGGAGCCGCTGGCCGCTGGAGGAGTGGTAGTTCAGATTGGACTCGTCCTCGTAGATAGCCTCCGCCTGGGCCTGGACATCTGGGTCAATGCAGGTGTAGATCCGCAGGCCGCCCTTGGAGAGCATCAAGCTGACCACCTGGTCCGAGTAGTCATACTCCTCCTTCAGGGCCTCCCACACATCGGAAATCACCGCCTCCTCGTACCAGGAGTAGATCTCTCCGGTCTCCGTGGAATCATCTTCGGTCTCGCCGGCGTTGACGCCCACAAAGTGAAGCTCCTCGGCCACCGCCTGGTCGTGCTCCTCCTGGGTGATATAGCCCTGGTCCAGCATCTCGTGGAGGATTATCTCCTGGCGGTACTTGTTCCACTGCACCGCGGTCCACATCTCCCCCTCGCTGTTGGCCACCCGGGCCAGGGAGTAGGGGCCGTACTGGGAGGGGTTGTTGGTGATGCCGATGAGGCTGGCGCACTCGGCCAGGGACAGCTCCGACACGGACTTTCCAAAGTACTTCTCCGCCGCAGCGCCCACGCCCTCACAGCCGGCCCCCAGCGGGATGATATTCAGATAGTACAGCAGGACGGTGTCCTTGCCGTAGGTCTCGTCCACATACAGGGCCCGGAAGATCTCGGTGACCTTCCGCTTCACCGTCACATCGTTTTCATTGGTGAGGTTTTTGATGAGCTGCTGGGTGATGGTGGAGCCGCCCTGGATATCCCCGCCGGTGAACATGCTCACCACCGCCTGGGCGGTGCGCCACCAGTCCACGCCGTGGTGGGTGTAGAACCGGCGGTCCTCGATGGCCACCGCCGCGTCCTTCAGATCCTGGGGGATCTCCTCAAAATCCACCCACTCAGAGCTGGTGTCGCTGAGGACCTGGCCCAGCTCCTGGTACTGCCCGCTGTCATCCTGGTAGTACATGATGCTGTTCTCGTTGAGGGTGAAGTCGTTCATGTCCATCTGGGCCTGGGGCAGGATGTTGTTGCGGATGTAGACCGCCGCGAAGCAGCACATAATGGCCCCCGTGGTGACGGCCACCAGCAGAATGGTACCGATCACCCACAGAGCCGTGCGCCCCGGGCTCCGCTTCCCGCGCTTCTTGCTCCGGCGGGGCTCAGAGGAGCGGCGGCCGGAACTGCTGCGGCTGCGGGGCCGGGATTCGTCCTGGGACGAATAGGAAGAATAATTTCGTTCAGACACAGGATTTACCTCCGAACATAGGGAGCGCCGAAGACCGGACGCTCCCAGGGTCATAGCGTTTTCGTTCGTCAAGGAATCTTGCCGCTGGATGGCTCCCACGGCAAAAAATCTCCATATATTATACCATATTCTGCCCATTTGTCCATCCCGTGATTTTCCTCACTTTTCTTACTGTTTTCCCCATAAAACGCCTGATTTCGAATAAAAATCGCGCCTCCCGCCCAATGAGAGCGGGAGGCGCGGCTTTCTTCTTTTTTGTCAAAGGAGGTCGGGAGTCTCCACCTCTTCGATGCCGTGCTTTTTGGCGTAGCCGGTGAGCATCAGGGTCAGCGCCCCGTCGCCGGTGATGTTGCAGGCAGTGCCGAAGCTGTCCTGAAGGGCGAAAATGGTCATCATCAGGCCGGTGCCCGTGTTGTCAAAGCCCAGCACGCTGGTGATGAGGCCCAGGGAGGCCATGACGGTACCCCCCGGCACGCCGGGCGCGCCCACGGCGAACACCCCCAGCAGGAAGCAGAACAGGACCATGGTGCCCAGAGAGGGCAGCTCCCCATAGAGCACCTTGGACACGGTCATCACAAAAAACACCTCTGTGAGCACCGAACCGCACAGGTGGATATTGGCGAACAGGGGAATCCCGAAGTCCACCATGTCGCTGCGGAGCACCTTGGACTTGTGGGCGCACCGCAGGGCCACCGCCAGCGTGGCGGCGGAGGACATGGTGCCCACGGCGGTGATATAGGCGGGGCCGTAGTGCCGCACCACCTCCAGGGGATTGGAGCCGGAGTAGAGGCCGGCCGCCCCGTACAGCACTGCCATCCAGATATAGTGGCCCACCATCACAATGAGGATCACAATGAGGAAGACGGGCAGCTGTCTGGTGATGGAGCCCTCATAGGCCAGGCCGCAGAAGGTGCCGGCAATGAAGAAGGGCAGGATGGGGATGACCACCCGCACCACCATTTCCAGCACCACCCGCTGGAACTCCTCCAGCACCTTGGTGATGACCTCCGCCTTGGCCCAGGTGGCCGCCAGGCCCACCAGCACCGAGAACACCAGGGCAGACATCACCGACATGATGGGGGCGATCTCCAGGTTGAAGAGCAGCTCGGGCAGCTCGTTGAGGCCCTCCGCCGCCGACTGGATGGACAGGGCGGGGATGATGGCAAAGCCCGCCGACATGGACAGCAGGGCGGCCAGCACCGACGAGCCATAGGCCAGAATCAGGGCCAGCAGCAGCATCCGGGACGCGTTCTGCTTCAGCCGGGTGATGGACGGGGCGATAAAGCCAATGATGATCAGGGGCACGCAGAAGTTGATGATGGAGCCCAGCAGCTCCTTGATGGTCAGGACCACCTGCATGACCTGGGACCCGAAGGAAGCGCCTCCGGCCCACAGTCCCAGCGCGATGCCCACCACAACGCCCACCAGCAGACGAAAGGGCAGGCTTTTGACAATACTTTTCATATACACACTCCATTTCCCCAGGTTTCCGCCCAGCGGGCGGCACACACTGCTTCGGCCTCCCATTCTATGCCGAAACACAGGCTGATTGTACCATACTTCCCCGCCTGCCACAAGGCGAAACCCGTCTTTTTCAGAAAAAGGCGGCCCGCCGCCGGAACGCGGAGGGCCGCCAAACCGAACCTCTTCGATTACGCCAGCACAGCTTCCAGGGCCGCCCAGCCGTTTTTCTCCCGCTTTTTGGTCACCTTCAGACCGTTCCGGGCCAGGGCGTCGGCCACCTCCTGGGCCCTGGGGGCGATGATGCCGGAGCACAGGAACACCCCGTCCCGAGAGAGCACCTGGGGCACCCAGGCGGACAGGGGGATGATCACGTCGGCCACGATGTTGGCCAGCACCAGGGGGTACTTCTCCCCGCCCAGCTCCGCCTCCAGCTTCCGGTCGGTGAGAATGTCCCCCGCCCGAACGGTATACCGGTCCTTTCCGATGCCGTTGAGGGCGGCGTTCTCATAGGCCACGTCCACCGCCTTGGGGTCGATGTCCACCGCGGCGGCGTATCCCGCCCCCAGGCACAGGGCGGCGATGGAGAGGATGCCGCTGCCGCAGCCCAGGTCCAGCACCCGGTCCCCGGGGCGGGTGTGCTCCTCCACCCCCTCCAGACACAGCTGGGTGGAGGCGTGGGAGCCGGTCCCAAAGGTGAGGCCGGGGTTCAGATAGAGGGGCACCCGGCCCTCGGGCACCGGCTTCTCCTTCTCCCACTCCGGGACCACGTAGAGCCGCTCCCCCACCACCAGGGGCTTATAGTATTTCTGCCAGCTGTAGGCCCAGTCGTTCTCCGACAGGGGGGCGGTGGTGTACTCGCAGTCCAGCCCCTGGGTGTACCGGGCCAGCTGCTCCCGGCCGTGATCGTCGTCGGTGACGTAAAATTTCACCCGGCAGACGCCTGCCATCCGGTCCAGCAGCTCCTGGTCCACATAGTCCCAGTACTGGCGGTTCTGCTCCAGAAACTGCTTGAAATCCCCCTCGTCCTCAATGACCACCGAGGCCATGCCCGCCGCGGTGAGCTTGGCGGTCACCTCGTCCAGCCGCTCCGGGGTGGTGTTCACCGCCACCTCCAGCCACTTGATATCCTCCATAATTTCAAACCTCCAAACGAAACGAGAGGCCGGGGCACCCCACGACGCTCCGGCCCATATGATTTCTTGCTTACCGCTCCGTCCCCAGATAAAACAGCGCCAGGGTCCCTGGACCGGAGTGGGCTCCGATCACCGGACCCACGAAGTTGATGCGGATATCCTGGGTTCCAAACCGCTCCCGCACCATATCCGCCACCGTCACCGCGTCCTTGCGGCAGTCCCCGTGGCTGATAAAGACCGTCTTTCTGCCCTCCTCGGTCACCGTCTTCTCCATCTTGTCCACCAGGGCCTTCAGGGATGCCTGACGGCCCCGGGCCTTGCCGATGTTGATCAGGTGTCCCTCGTTGTCCACGTGGAGGACGGGCTTGATCTGGAGCATGGAACCCACCACGGCGGTGGTGGCGGAGATCCGGCCGCCCCGCTTCAAAAAGTGCAGGTCGTCCACGGTAAACTGGTGGCACAGGTGCAGCTTGGTCTCCTCCGCCCAGTCCCGCACCTCCTCAATGCTCTTTCCCTTCCGCTGCTCCTGGGCCGCCAGATAGACCAGCAGCCCCTGGCCCAGAGAGGCGCACAGGGTGTCCACCGTGTAGATCTTCCGGTCCGGATATTTCTCCCGCAGCTCCCCCGCCGCCAGGACCGAGGCCTGATAGGTGCTGGACAGCCCGGAGGAGAAGGCCAGGATCAGAACATCCTTTCCCTCCTGGAGGATCGGCTCCACCGCCTGAGTGTACTCGGCCACGTTGACCGCGGAGGTGGTGGCCAGCTCTCCGGCCCGGAGCATGTCGTAGAACAGGGGCAGGTCCATCTCCCGGTTATCCGGATAATTTCGGTAGGTCTTTCCCTGAATGGTAAAGCTCAGGGGCAGAACCGTCACTCCCAGCTCCTGGACCATCTCCTGGCTCAGGTCGGCGGAGGAATCGGTAATCAGTACGTATTCAGACATGGCAGCGGCCTCCTATTTTCTCGGGACTTCTTTTTTCGTCTTCTTGGCATGCTCCTCCGCCTGAGGCTGGAGAATATCCAGAATGCGGGCGCAGGCCAGCTGGTCGGCGTAGCTGCGCAGGGCCAGGTCCAGCGCCATGCGGGCCAGGTCCTCCCGGCCGGCCTCCCCGTCGATGGCGGCGGCGGTGTCGTTGAGGGCCCGGTCCAGCGCGCCGCAGAAGTACTGATAGAGCTCCTCCGGAGATTTGTTGCGCGCCTCCCCCGCCCGCAGCAGAATGCCGATGTCCCGCACGGAGAGCACCTTTTTCAGGGCGCACACCGCCGTGAGGTAGCCCAGGTGGATGGGGCCGTACCGCTTGCCCGCCGCCCGGGGCACCAGGCCGTCCTTGATATAGTTGTTCACCATGGCGGAGGTGAGGGCCTCCCGGTCGTCAAAACGGATCAGCTGCCGGGGCATATAGGCGATGATCTGATCCATATACAGGGCAATGTCGGGCAGCTCGTGCCACTGGGCGGGGCGCTCATGCTCCATGCGCTCCTTCAGGTCCATCAGTTCGTTCATCCGGACGTTCTCCTCCCTCGCTTCTCATTAACTCTATGCTACCACGGGGTGATAGAAAATGCAAATATGATTTTCAATACCACGCCCCAGCATGTTCACCGCTTCTCCAGCCAGCGGCGCAGACGCTCCAGCGTCCTCCTGTGGTCCAGGGACCGCATCCGGGGGAAGGCGGCCAGCAGGCGCTTCTGGCCGAAGATGTACCGGCCCCGGGCCTCCTCAAGCCGGCTGCGCAGCTCGTCCAGGTCCCGCTCCCGCTCCTCCAGCCACTCCGCCTGGTCCATGCGCAGCTGGAAGCGTCTCTGGGCCAGGGAGTCCTTTACCTCGTCCATCCCCTCCAGCAGCTCCCGGCGCCGGCGCTCCGCGGCCTCCCGCAGCTGGTCCAGGCCGTCCTCGAAGTCCTCCCGCAGGTCGTCCCCCGCCTCCGCCGCGTCGATCACCCGGACGGCCAGGTGGCCGCCCAGGTCGTTGGACACCTCCCGGAGCCGGCCGGCCAGCTCATCCAGCTGGCTCAGCTGCTTGTTCATCCGGGCAATGGTGCGCACCGTGGCCGCCAGGTCCACCGCCATCACAGCGGCAAACACCGCCAGCAGCCCCCATCCCGCCAGGTGCGGCAGCGCCCGGATGCCCCACACAACGGCGGGGTGGATGATTTTCACCACCAGCAGGCAGGCCGCCCCCCACATCAGGGAGAAGCGCAGGCAGATATAGCCCCCCACGTTGAAAGGCTCGTCGGAGTAATCCCACCACCGCTGGTGGAACAGCTTCTCCAGCACCAGGCCGGTGATCCACTCCAGCGCGGAGGTGAGAACCACGGAACCCAAAAACAGCAGCAGGATATTTTCCGCCAGAGGCTCCAGCACCCAGAGCACAATGATCACCCCGAAGCCGTAAATGGGACACACCGGGCCGTTGAGAAAGCCCCGGTTCACAAACCTGCCCGTACGCAGGGCGGCATAGCCCACCTCCGTGCACCAGCCCAGGAAGGCATAGACAAAAAAGATCCAAAGGGTCAGATAGAGCATGGAAAACCTCCGGGCGCAGCGGCACCCCTTACAGGGCCTTCTCGTAGCAGTTCAGAATTTCATGAATAAACCCCTGGAAGAAAAACTCCGTGGCCCCCGCGAAGGTGTAGCCCAGGCGGGGGTACATAGTGTTGGCGGGGAGATTTCCCTCATAGGTGTCCAGGCGGACCGTCTTTTTCCCCTGGCAGCGGAGCTCCTCCTCACAGAAGGCCACAAACTCCCGGGCCTTTCCCCGCCCTGACCAGCTGGGCCGGATGACCAGGGTGTGGATGACCCCCACCTCCTCCCGCCTGGCGGGGATGGACCAAGGGATGTCATCGTACTCGGGCAGCTGCTCCCCGTTCAGGTTGACGCAGCCGTATACCGCTCCGTCCTCCTCCCCCACCCACAGGGTGCCCGCCTCCAGGGCGGCCTCTGCCGTATCCCGGGTGGGGTACTTTCCCCGCTGCCAGTTGGTGTAGGACACCGGGCGGGCGTCCTCAGCGGCTAGAATCTCCTCATAGATCTCCGCAATGGCGTCCAAATCGGAGGGATTTGCAAGTCGAATCATAGCAGAGCACTCCTTTCCAGATTATGCTGCACAGCGTCTTGCAGCGGTCTGCGGGCCGAAAGCTCAATATCTGGGCACCCAGCTGGTCAAAAACCACACCGGCGCCACCCAGAACAGCAGGAAAATCAACAGGTTCAGTGGGGACAGGGAGCCGTAGGCATCCACCGCCGTCAGATAGTAGGCCAGCAGGATTCCCAAAGCGGAACCCATACAGGTGAGCACCGCCCCAAACCGGGCGCACCACCGCAGGCGCTTGGCCCCCACCACCGCGTCGGCGTAGGGCAGCAGCCCCTCCCAGCACAGGACGGCGGTGATGGTCTCGCTGTGGGGCTGGTCCGGGTCGGACAGCTCCCGGCGGCGCTCCACCGGGGGAAAGTCCATCTTGTCCGCCGCCAGCTTGAAGCGCTGATGGAGCATGGCGGGGATGAGATTGAAGTCCCGGGTGGCCAGCACCGGCCCCACCTTCTCCCGCATGAGGGAGTCCAGGGCGGGGAACACCACATCAGGCAGGGTGTAGTTCAGGGCAAAGATGCCCGCCAGTTCCCCGTCGATGGCGCAGAACACCGCGTTCTTCACGTGGAGGCCCTGGGGAAGGCGCACCTCCATCAGGTTCATAAAGGCGGCGGAGCCCACCAGCACCTGCTCTCCCCGGATATTGGCGGACAGGCCTCCCCCCTCATAGCAGCACAGGTCGTCCGCCCGGCGGAAAATGGCCCCCTGGGCCCGAAGCAGGTCGTGGAACAATTTGGTCAGGCCGCTGCCCGAGTCCCGGATCAGCGTGGCGGTGCACCCCACCACCTTCTCAATGGACCAGTCTCCAAAGACCTTGATGCCGTTGAGCTCCACATAGCCGGGCGGGAACAGGTCCCCATCGGTGATGAGCACCCGGTCCCCCTTCCGGGACTGGGCCATCCCCGGCCAGCCGGCCAGGGCCCCGCCGCTCTGGGCCAGGCGGCGGGCCCCCTTGTGGGAGGGCCGGCCGTAGACCAGCGCCCCGCGGAAAGCGGCGGCGGCGGTGAAGGTGGCGGACAGGCACCACAGCAGATGCTGCGGTTTTCCCACCCCATAGGAGGCCAGCAGGGAGAACAGCACACAGGCCAGCAGAAGGACCGGACATACCACCCGGTAGATCCTCTGGGCCCCGTCGTCCATCTGGATCTGGCTGCCGAAGCCGTTGGGGGTTCCGGTCCACTTGCAGTAAGTGTCCCGGCCGTTCCATTTCCCCTCATCCAAGGTTAGGATGTAGGGCTCGGACACCGAGGCCGCCGTGCGGCAGCTCAGGCGCAGGCCGCACCTTTTATGATACGTCCCGTGGAGCAGGAAAAACAGCCCCGCCAAAACGGCGGCCGAGTAGGGCAGCTGTCCCTCCCGGTCCTGGGTGATGGCCAGAACCAGGGCGTCGGCCAGAGTAAAAATTCCGGACAGGGCGGCCAGGGTGTCCATCCCCACCCGTCCCCGGAACATCCGTGCGATGCCGGCGGCCAGTACGTCCAGGGACAGCAGAATCCCCGCCCCCATCAGTCCCGCGGCAATCCAAACCTGCACTTGATAGCCGTCCAGAGGGGGCAGCCACACGAATCCGGCGGCGGGTACCGCCAGCTGAAACAGGGCGGCGGCGGCCAGCAGAAAGACCAGGATGACCCGCAGCCGCATGACCTTCAGCCCCTTGCCGTACTGTCGGGCCAGCTCCTGGGGCGCGGTATCCGGGGGCGGCGGCTCCGGCCTGCGGGGACGGCGGAAGCGTCCGGGGAGTTCCTCGGGTTCGTCCTCCTCCACATCGGTGCCGGGAATCAGCTTCTCCAGGCGGTGGATCTCCTCCTGGTCCATCTCCTCCGACTCCTGGAACATGTGGTCCGCATAGTGGTCCGCCTTTCGGGTGACGTCCTTTAAAAAGGCGGACAGGACGCTCTCCTCCTCCGGGAACTCCACCACCCGGTCGTTGGGCTCCTCGTCCTCCCCCTCCTGGTCCTCTGTGTCCTCTCCGGATTCCGGCTCCGTGTCCTCCTCCGGCTCCCGGACGTTCTCTTCCTCCGCCTCCTGGGGCGGCTCCGGCACAGGAGCAGATCGGGCGCCAGGAAACAGCACCACGTTGTCTTTTTCCGTCCTCTGAGGCTGACTTCGGCTTTCGATCCTCCGGGGAACCGCCTCAGGCTCCGGCTCCCGTTTCACTCCGTACTCTGCCAGAATGTCGTCCAGAGTGAAGGGGCCCGGCTCCGCATCCCGGACCAGTTCCTTCACATCCACCAAATCGTCCTTCTTATTCAGTTGTTCCGGATCGCGGTCACGCATGGGGAACTCCTTAGGTGCTGTCAATTTTCCGCGGAACGGAGCAAAGCGCCCCACAGGCATCTCCGTTCCGCAATATTGATTTAAAAAGCTACTATTTGTTATCGCCCTTGCGGGGCTGAACCTGTCAGCCGCCCATCCGCTGGCGCACCGCCTCATAGAGCAGGACGGCGGCGGCCGCCGACGCGTTCAGGGAGTTGATCTTCCCGAACATGGGAATGGAGACGGTAAAGTCGCAGTTCTCCGCCACCAGCCGCCCCATGCCGGTCCCCTCGCTGCCGATGACGATGGCGGCGGGCCCCTTCAGATCGGCCTGATAGAGGGGGGTGGTGCCGTCGGCTGCGGTGCCGAACACCCAGACCCCCTCCTCCTTCAGCTCCTTGAGCAGGGCGGGCAGGTTGGGCACCCGGGCCACAGGCACGTGGGCCACCGCTCCGGCAGAGGTCTTGCCCACCACGGCGGTGAGGCCGGCGGAGCGGCGCTTGGGGATGATGACCCCGTGGGCCCCGGCGGCGTCGGCGGTGCGGATCACCGCCCCCAGGTTGTGGGGGTCGCTGAGCTCGTCGCACACCACAATAAGGGGGTTCTCCCCCTTCTCCCGGGCGGCGTTCAGAATGTCGTCCACACTGGCGTACTCCCGCACAGCAGCCAGGGCAATGACCCCCTGGTGGGAGTGGGTGCGGCTCATACCGTCCAGCTTCCGCCGGTCGGCGTCCACCACCACGATCCCCTTCTCCCGGGCGGCGGAGGCGATATGGCCCAGGGCGGAGTCCGTCTCCCCCTTCATAATATAGATCTTATCAATGGCCGTGCCGGCCCGCAGCGCCTCGATCACTGCGTTGCGGCCCTCGATCACGCCGTCGTTCTCCGTCTCAATGGGGGCGGAACGGCGCAGAGGGGGACGCTTATTCATAGGACATAACCTCCTGAATCCGTGTTGACGGAAAAAGATGCAATACGGAGTATACTATAACATACTTCCTCCTGAAATGGAAGGAGGAAATTCCGCCCGGACCACCGCCCCGCCGGAAATTCCGGAAAGTGCTTGACTTCTGGGGGAAAGTCCGGTAGAATAATACAGCCTTCTATTCGCACCCGGTCCAGGCCGGCTTTTCATTCATTCGCTGCTGTGGCTCAATGGCAGAGCATCTCACTCGTAATGAGAAGGTCGCCGGTTGTCCGTAAGGGCAGCGACTCTAAGCCTACTCAAAAGTCTATATGCTGGAATAGCTCAGTCGGTAGAGCAGCTGATTCGTAATCAGCAGGTCGCGTGTTCAAGTCACGTTTCCAGCTCCAAAAAAGCTCCTTGTTCAACAAGGAGCTTTTTTGTTTTACAAAATCAGCGAATCATGATACCATGTTTATTATAAAAATTGGGAAATATCGATTGGAATGGACGCCGAAGGATCAAAAAGGAGACCGCTGATGTTTTATCAAATGATCACCAACGCACGGGATCGTTGGTTTGCCTCCTCCACCTGTACTGCGCGGGAGGTCGTAAAATATATTGAGCAGACGAACCAGATGCGTGACGCCCAGGTGGATGCCATCAAGACATATCTGTACCTGAAAATCGCCTGTGGATGTGCGCCGCTCTCGCAGTTATTTTGCCAGGGGGCATTCAATACCCTGGACTTGGAGCAGGAGGAAATTTCCACCAGCGTCCGTGACTTTCTGGCTGCCCATCCTGCTGCTGCGGCGCTGTTTGAATATGCCTGTCTAAAAAATGACAGCGGGGAACAGGTTTCCGAGATGCTGGAAAAGCAAATCCGCAAAGACCCGGAGAGTATTGATTATGAAATACTCTTCCAGAAGGCCTTCTATGGGGTGTCCTATACAGACTACCTGTTCAGTCTCCCCATGGGAGCGGGAAAGACCTATCTGATGGCAGCATTCATTTACCTGGATCTGTATTTTGCCAGAAATGAACCGAATAACCCAGCCTTTGCCCACAACTTTATGATCTTCGCTCCCTCCGGCCTGAAGTCCTCTGTGGTGCCAAGTTTGAAGACCATCCAGCGGTTTGACCCCACCTGGGTGATCCCGGAACCGGCCGCCTCGGAGATCAAGCGGCAGCTGTCTTTTGAGGTACTGGATCAGTCCAAGACCGCGAAGAAATCCAACAAGACGAAAAATCCCAATGTGCAGAAGATCGCCAATCATCAGCCCCTTTCCGAACTGTTCGGCCTGGTGGCTGTGACCAACGCAGAAAAGGTGATCCTGGATCGTATTCAGGAAAAGGCCGGACAGATCAGTATGTTTGAGGAAAGCGATGATGAAAAGGATCGCCAGGCCAACGAGCTGCGAAACCTGATCGGAAAGCTGCCCTCTTTATCTGTATTTATCGATGAGGTTCACCACGCGGTCAGTGATGAGATCAAGCTCCGTGCGGTGGTCAACAAGTGGGCGGAAAATCAGACCATCAATTCCGTTATCGGATTCTCTGGTACGCCCTATCTGGAAAAGGCAGAAAAAATCCAGGTGACAGCTGGCTTCTCCGTCTCCTCTGCTGAAATTTCCAATATTGTCTATTACTATCCTCTGATCGACGGCGTGGGGAATTTCCTCAAGCGGCCCATCGTGAAGATCGCCGATCTGCCGGACAGCAGCCGGATCATCGACCACGGCGTCCGGGAATTTCTGGACAGCTACAAGGATACCGTCTACCCAGACGGGACTTGTGCCAAGCTGGGGATCTACTGCGGGACCATCGAGAAGCTGGAGGAGATGGTCTATCCTCTGGTGGCCGGCATTACAGCGGAATACGGCCTGTCCGCTGACTGTATCCTAAAATTCCATAAAGGCAATAAGCAGTATCCCCAGCCGGCGGACAGCCAGATGGAATTTGACAGCCTGGACCAGTCCTTCTCCAAGATCCGCATCATTCTGTTGGTGCAGATCGGGAAAGAGGGCTGGGACTGCCGAAGCCTGACAGGAATCGTCCTCTCCCAGGAGGGGGACTGTCCCAAAAACATGGTGCTCCAGACGGCCTGCCGCTGTCTGCGCCAGGTGCAAAAGGACGCCTTAGAGACCGCGCTCATTTACCTTAACAGCAGCAACGCGGACAAACTCAACAGCCAGCTGCAAAAGCAGCACCATATCTCCCTGCAGGAATTTGCCGACGCGGATCATCACAAGATCCGGCTGAACCGCTATGACCGGACAAAGTATCTTCGGCTCCCAAAAGTTGATTTCTACCAGCTGAAGATCCACTATGAAACCCTGATCACAGATAAGGCACGGCCGGAGGAGACACTGCCTGCCGCTTGTGAAGGGACTCAAGCGGCCACGGGGATCATCAAAACCACCGACCTCTCCATGAAGATTATAGAGAGAAATGTGGATGATGAGGAGCGCGGCGACACTCCTGCTGTCTACTACCCTTGGCTCTATGGAATCGTCCGTAGTTCCCTGGGAACCCTCACCATGGAACAGCTGCGCCCCTATGACTGTGTCCTGCGGGAGGTATTTCAGAAGATTACTTATCAGCGGGGAGCGGGCCGCTGTTTCAGTTCTAAGTACAACCGGGCCGCGGTGGAGGCAAATATCCGGAAGGCGTTCTGCGACAGCCGCTCCTTTGAGACGAAGGAGGAGCGCATCCCCCAGTCGGCCAGCTTGCTGAATATTGCGAACTTCACGCCGGTGGTAGAGACAACGACTCCGGATGCCTACTGCCCCAAACAGGAGCAGGTGGAGAAGATCATCCTGGACGACCAGGGTAAACTGAAAATGAAGCCGGACATTCAGGCGGCAATTCTGGCTCTGGAGGCAGATGACAGCGCGGCAAATCGGGCGATCGCGGCCACGCTCCGAAAGCAGAATTCCTCCCACCCCCAGAAGGACCGCTCCTTCCACTATCTGCCCTATCACACCGACAGCCCCTTTGAACAGGATTTCCTGAATGAGGTACTCACCTTCCCGGAGGTGGAAGGATTGGGGCTGGAGGTCTACTACAACGGAGACCGGGCGCTGACCGAGTTTAAGATCAAGTGCTACCGGAATAGTGGGGGCCGCTGGGAGTATGTGGGGATGTACACTCCGGACTTCCTGATCCTCCAACGGAAGGACGGTGTGATTCACAAGGTAATGATCGCCGAGACCAAGGGCAAAATCTATGCCAGCGATCCCAAGTTCAAAGACAAGCGGACTTTTATGGAGACGGAGTTCCTCCGTCAGAACAACGCCGCCTTCGGTTATGAGCGGTTCGAGTATCTGTACTTAGAGGACAGTATGCCGGAGCGGGAGAGGCTAACATTTGCACACCAGAAGATATGTCACTTTTTTAGAGGGGAAATTTCATGCGTGTAAATAAAATTTCGATTTGTGTTACAACTTTAATCACTATTTCATCACTCGCTATTGCAATTGCCCTAAATTATTTTTGCTTTGAATTTGTCGCAAACACGTTGATTGGTGTGTTTGCAAGCGGGTTCTTGGCGCTTATATTAGCAATTATCGGATACTTTGTTGAACGACGGAAAACTTTAGAGCGTTTTTATACTTACGCTCAAAAATCTGCGTCTAACTTCAATCGGTTTGAAAATGGCGGGGATTTAGAGCGGAGTATTAATTCAGTGCTTGCCATGGGTCAATTTGACTATGTAGAATTGGACAATGCTTATGGGGATATTGACTTCTTGTTTTTTAATAAAAGGAGCAAAACCTACATATACGACAAGATTTACTATCCAATTATCAAAGCACGTCACGTCATAACAGAAAAGTGTTTTTATTTTAGAGAGTATCGAAAAGCCATCAGGGGCAATACACAAGTTATGCGGCAGTTTTTACAGGATATAGCGGAAGTCCTGTTGTCTGTTACAACAAAAGAAGGGTTTAATGGTATGGGAAAAAGCATGGTTATGGAATTTACCCATAACAAGCTTGTTGAAGATTTGCGCAGTGAACTGGATGGAGAATTTTACAAACTTATGTACCCATTGAAGCGTAAGGAGGATTACCATGCCGATTAAATATATCCCTTTCATCCCCGAACCCATTGAGGGACAGGCCGTGTTGGGCAACTTCAACCGCATCCTCAAGTACAAGGGTGCGGACGATGTGTCCATGGTGCTCCAGCGGGGGATGCCCCTGTACGAGATGGAGGAGCAGGAGACGGTGGGCGAGAACCCGGACGGAAACCTGGTGATCCGAGGGGAGTGCGTTTCCGCCTGCGCCTATTTGAAGGATCAGGGCATCCAGGTGGATCTGGTCTACATTGACCCGCCCTTTGCCAGTGGCGCTGACTACGCCAAGAAGGTCTACATCCGCCGGAACCCTAAGGTGGCCGAGGCCATTGCCCAGGCAGAGCAGGAGCTGGACATCGACGAGCTGAAAGCCTTTGAGGAGAAGATGTACGGCGATGTGTGGGACAAGGAGAAGTACCTCAGTTGGATGTATGAGAACCTCATGGCCATCAAGAGCGTCATGAGCGAGACGGCTTCTATCTACGTACATTTGGATTTTCATGTTGGGCACTATGTCAAAATCCTATTGGACGAGATTTTTGGAGAAGATAACTACCAAAATGATATATATTGGTATTACTACAACAAATTGCACGGTGCAACTAAACAGGTATTCCCCAGAGCAACTGATATGATTCTTTATTATGTAAAAAATCGTGAAGCGGGTTTTACATTTCATCACTTGACAGAGGAACGGGAGAAGCCTATTAAAAAACTTAAATATAGCTTTGTTAATGGGCATATTCAAAATGATAAGGATGAAAGCGGAAAGTCTATTACCTATTTGAGTACTGAACGGCAGATAGATAATGTATGGAAAATCTCAATGCTTCAACCCGCAGATAAAACAGAACCTACTGGCTATGCAACCCAAAAACCAGAAGCATTTCTCGAACGCATTATCAAAGCCTCCTCCAACGAGGGGATGCTGGTCGCCGACTTTTTCGGCGGCAGCGGTGTCACGGCGGCGGTGTCCAGCAAGCTGGGCCGCCGGTTCATCCACTGTGACATCGGCCTCAACTCCATCCAGACCACCCGGGACCGCCTGAAAACGGACGGGGCCCAGTTTCAGGTGCTGGAGATCAAGGACGGCGTCCAGCTCTACCGCAACCCTGTCCAGACCATGGACAAGATCAAATCCCTGATCCCCGGCCTGAAAAACGAGGACTCCCTGGACTCCTTCTGGGAGGGTGCCATCACCGACAGCAAGCTGGGCACTATCCCGGTCTATGTTCCCAACCTAATGGACAGCTCCTCCAAGCTGCTGGATGTGGTGACCATGAACCGCATCATCCACCAGGCCATCCCCGACCTGGACAGCAGCATCAAAAAGGTCATCGTCTACTACATCGACATCACCAGTGAGGAGGAGATCCGTAAGTTCATCGCCCAGGACGACAGCACCGATGTGGAGATCGAGCTGCGGGATCTGAAAGCGGTGCTGGACGGCGTGGTCATCGGCGACTGGGCGGAATTCCATGTGGAGGAGCGGACAGACGACCTCTTCGGCCGTTATGCCGTGGTGGTGGATGCCTTTGTCAGCGACCGGGTGCTCCAGAAGATCGACGAGTTTAACCAAAAGGCCCGCATGAACGCCACTGCCAAGAAGCCCTTCAAGCCCATCGAGATCAGCGATACCGGCCTGGAGCTGATCGAGTACCTGAGCCTGGACTGCACCGCCGGCCAAGGCGAGTGGCACTCCGACGGCGAGATCAAAATCGACAAAAATGGCTTTGTCATCCGCAACGGCGAGAAAACCAAGGAATTCTGGGACGGAACGATCCGCAGTGAGAAGAAACCCCTGCGGCTGAAAATTCGCAATATTTGCGGGGATGAGACGGTGTGGGAGATATGATATGAGAAAGCAAAAGGCAGAGGAATCGGTCAATACTGAATGGGTTGAAAGAATCGCGGTCAACAGATTGGAAAATGCTCTTTTAAGCACAGGCCTTGTTGTGCCAACTATCCCAACAGGAGATAAAGCGCCGTCTTGGGATGGTGAAATAAGCCTGTATCCGTCACAGATATCATTTCCCAAAAGTGAGCTTGTGGGCAGGATTCCAGTACAGGTGAAGGGAACCTATGTCAAGGAATTTCAGAAGAAGGCAGTCTATCAAGTCGACGTAGCTGACCTACGCAACTTTTTTCGAGACGGCGGCGCTATTTTTTTCGTAGTCCAAATAAAAACTGATGAGCAGTATAGGATTTTTTATACGCCGCTTTTGCGTTTTCAGTTACGAAGGCTGCTCGAGCAAGCTGGTAATCAAAAAACGAAACAAATCACTCTTGAAGTGTTCCCAATCAAAGATAAAAGCGGGATGGTGCGCATCTTATCTGATTTCCTGGCTAATCGTGAAAAGCAGAGGACATTGCTGCCAAATGTTAAAAGCCTCAATGATTTGGCAACAAGCGGAATGGTGATAGACCGCTTGGGATTTTCGGTGCCAGGGTTTGGCTTAAAAAGATTTGACGATGTAGCTGATGAGTTGTTGCAGCATCCAGTATGTATCTACGCAAAGCCATCTGGAGTTGAAGCCAACTTTGCCGTTGACCTCATCCGGCCAGAAGCTATTATCACCCACCAAAACATGCAGGTCACAGTGAATGGTGAAGTGTTATATGATCAGATAGATATTATTCGAAAACCTGGAAACATAAAGTCCTTTCAACTGGGGCCGGGCATTATCGGGACGATTTCCCAAAACAAGCTCAATTTTCAATATCATTCATGCGACACCTTGCAAGAACAAATACGCCAATTGAGATTGTTTACAGCTCTAATGCGGGGAGAGCCTGTTGAAATAGGCCCTTTGGTACTGCCCTATGCGGACTTCAAACTTACCGGGCACACCCAGCAAGAAATGGAGCAGAGACTTTCTTGGTTGCAGACAATAGCAAGGGTGTTAAAGCAACTTCATGTAAATAAAGATTTGAATCTGTCAAAGATGACTGATGAGGAATATCAAAAACTGCGAAACGTGGTAATCGGAATTGATAAGGGCGTTCCTGTTCCTTTTTCCTTTGATGGTGTATTGGCTTATGGTAAAATTGAGTTTGGCGGCATCTCTGTTCTGCTTAACCTAAAAAAATCAGAGGATGGCAAAGGTGTATATCTGTCGAATTTTTTTGACATGGAAAATCTCAAAATGACTGCCGAGGCAGGCCAATCCCCTGATGACGGTTTTGCAATCAGCCCCTATATCCTAATGGATGCAACTTTGTTGTCCGAACTCGACAATGTCGATCTGAATGAAATTGTACCATCAGTAGAAAAACAGCCATACTCTGCGCCATACGGAGACAAGATTATTGGCCTTTCGTTAGAGCTTCTGAAATTGTACGATCAAAATAAAAACGCAGAAATTTTAGATATTTGTCTCGAACTGCTGTCCTTTGTTGGGAAAGATCCCGATATTCCAAAAGAAATCATTACAATTAATTGCCTTCAAACTGAGAAACGACGCCGAGCTTTAACTGCAGAAGAAAAGAAATATCTTTTCACGCTCAAAAAGTCGGAAGGAAACATTTCCTACCAATTTGCGGCCAGCATCCTATTAGAAAGTTTTCAAGAGGCTGATCTAATCTATGAACAGATGAGTGAGGAAGAAAGGAAACTATTTGATGGTTATCCCATAGAAAATCTTTGGAAAAATTAGAATCACAAAATATGATTCTGTTCAGACATCGTCCCCTTCCGGCCAAACTGTCTCCATAGATATTCTGACCGCCTCGCGGAGCATTTGAGCCAGAACTTTCTCCTCAGGGCTCAATTCGTGAGGGGCAAACATCTCCTCCAACTCCTTGGCGTGGGCCTTGGGATCCACAGGGTTCTCCACACCGTAACGGTCGTGGAGACTGGCATGTCCGCCCCTTGCTGTGCTGATCTGTTCGGCGGCGGTGATCACCGTCCATTCCGAATTGGCTGCGGACAGATCCAGGCGCATCGTATTCACAAACAGTTTTTCTGAAACAAAGTCCATATCTTGTTTGATGTACGCCCGCCAAGGAGTCCGATCCGGCTCGGGGAGCGTATCCCGGGCGGCTTTGCGGGAGCCCATTTCCCCATCTATGTCGATCCGCCGTAGGAATTCCTCGGTGGAGATGCCGCCCGCCTGATATTCCTTCTTTGCCTCACGCGCCCCGTCCAGCCATGCCTCGTACTGCGTTCTGCCGAAAGGGAGCAAGTGGTTTTCCCCATCCGGGCCAGCCAGCTCCAGCCGGTTGGCCCGCTCCTCCAGCCGCCGGCGCAGGCGCTCGTAGATCGCCAGTGCCTCATCCGTCTCTGCCCGGAACCGGCGCATGCGCTTAGCCCCCTCCTGCTTGCATGGTCTTCCATCCACTTCTCCGTAACAGTATCGGGACTCCGCCTCGGTTCTTGGCACAAAATACTGCCAGCAGTTCTCGCAGCGGGCAATCCGCTGCCTGTCCTGCTGAAAGTAGAGAGACAGCTCCGCCAGACAGAGTTCGTACAGATCACGCAGAGCATATTCCCTGACTGTGCCCACGGGAGCACCAGCCTGTTTCGGCAAAAAGCGGATGGGAAACGTTCGGTCAATGAGGCCCGGCCAGGTGTCCTCCAGCGCACGGAAGCGGTCCTGTTGAGTTCCGCGCTCGAAGTCCGCAAAGCCGATCTCAAAAATGTTTTTCATCCGATTCTGCAGAAAACATGGGCGGCGCAATGCATTCAAAACAGCAAAGGCCTTTCGAGAGGCAAAAATCGGCTGCCCATCATCCAGCAGCTTTGTAGCAGGAGCCAGGTAATACAAGACATCCCAATACGCTGCGGGCATAATTTCCGCGAGTTGCCCCGCCAAGGGGATTGCCTGCTGCGCGAAGTCCTCATAGTCCTCGTAGGGCACCTCGCTGCGCTCCTCAAACACATCGTGCTCCTCCCACAGGCGTTCTACCGAGGCCCGATAAGAGGAAAAATCAAAGTTCACAAAGGAAACCAGCTCCTCGGTGGGCGACTGCCCGTGCAGATGCATCTCCTGGCCGTCCAGCCAAACCAAAATCAACTCAACCGTCTCCCCGGTATCTGTCAAAAGATAGATACCGGGTTTTCTTTTTCTGTCCATAGTCTGCCGCCCTTCCGTCGCATCGACTTTTGCAGAAAACAGGGAAGTTCCTTTCCTATGTAAGTTTTCTTTTCCTGATTTTATCATGAGAACGGCGGAAAAGAAACTATCGCTTTTGAGAACATACAGGAAAGGATGTGTAGGAAATGGCGCCTGATTTGAAGCTCATCTCCATGGACGAGATCAAAGCAGAGGAGGTGAAATGGCTCTGGTATCCGTACCTTCCGCGAGGGAAGCTGACCATTGTCCAGGGTGACCCCGGCGAGGGCAAGACCACCTTCGTGCTGGCGGTGATCGCCGCCCTGACCCGGGGCGAGACTCTGCCGGAGAGTGAAAAAACGCTGGAACCGCTGAATGTGATCTACCAGACGGCGGAGGACGGGTTGGCGGACACCATCAAGCCACGGCTGGATGCCGCCGGTGCGGACTGCGCCCGGGTGTTGGTCATCGACGAGAGCCAACAGGAGCTGACCCTCTGCGACCAGCGGCTGGAGCAGGCGGTTCGCCGGACTGGGGCACAGCTCATTGTGCTGGATCCCATCCAGGCATATCTGGGAAACGATGTGGACATGCATAGGGCCAATGAGGTACGTCCCGTTTTGAAACGGGTGGCGGCTATGGCGGAGCGCACTGGCTGCGCCGTGATCCTCATCGGGCACATGAACAAGGCTCAAGGGCTGAAGTCCGGCTACCGTGGACTGGGCTCCATCGACTTTCGGGCGGCGGCCCGGAGTGTCCTGGTGGTGGGGCGGCTGAAAGAGGATCCAACGGTGCGTGTGGTCGCCCAGGACAAGAACAGCCTTGCTCCAGAGGGAAAGTCGATTGCCTTCCTGCTGGATGGGGAGCACAGCTTCCAGTGGAAGGGGGCCTGCAACCTGTCGGTGGACGATGTGCTCAGCGGCGGCGGAAAGCTCCAGACCAAGACCACCCAGATGGAGGAGGTGCTGGAGCAGGTGCTCACAGAACCTGTGCCAGCCGAAGCAGTGCTGAACCGAGCGAAGGAGCTGGGTGTGTCGGAGCGCACGCTGATGATCGCCAAGAAAAACTTGGGCGTCGTTTCAGAGAAACGGGGCAACCAGTGGTATTGGCGGCTGCCGGAGCAAGGCTGTAAGGATGTAACGGTATAAGGGTTTTGCAATCTTGCATTCTTCCTTCTCTGCAGATAACGGTCACAGAGAAGCGGAGGTTCTGTCGACGGAGATTCCTCCCGTTCGGGAGGGCAAGCATCGCGTCCGGCTATACACCGGCCACCGTTCCGGGGCGCTGCCCCGGCCCCCAGCCCCTGAAGGGGAGAGAGGAGTATCAATGCAGAAAGAAAAGAAAACAGAACTCATCACCCTCCGAGTGACACCGCGTACCAAGAAAGTGATCCGGGCGAGGGCGAAGAAGGCTGGCCTGACGGTCACCGACTACCTGTGTCTGTGCGGTCTGGGCAAAGAGATCGTCCGGGTGGATGGTTTGGATCAGGTGCTCTCCGAACTGAAAGCTCAGGGGCGGAATCTCAACCAGCTCACCACCCTGGCCAACATGGGAAAGATCACCGTCGTGTACGGGGACAGGCTGGCGGAGAACTACGGACAGGTCAGCGAGCAGCTCCGGCAGCTCCTGCGGAGGTGACGGGATGGCCACTTTCACCGCAATCAAAAATCGTGGTGGCGGCAGAGGCGCTCTCGGCGGTGTCACCCGCTACGTCAGCCAGAAGGGAAAAACGCTGTGGGAAGGACAGCGGCTGGTGACCGGTTGGAACTGCACCGCCCAGTCCGCCCTCTCCGAAATGCAGCTCACCAAGGAGCGGTATCGGAAAACGGACGGGCGGCAGTACTACCACTTCGTCCAGTCCTTCGCAGAGACGGACGACCTGACGCCCCAGGAGGTCCACACCATCGGTCTGGAGCTGGCCCAGCGGGAGTTCCCCAATTTCGAGGTGCTGGTGGCCACCCACATCGACACCGGCCATCTGCACAATCACCTGGTGGTGAACAGCGTCTCTTTCCAAAACGGCAAGAAACTCCACCAGAGCGCCGCTGACCTGCAGGCCCACCGGCTGGCCAGCGATGCGATCTGCATTGCTCACGGCCTGGAGATCCTGCCGCCGCCGCAAAAGCAGGTGAAACAGAAGCGGATAGGCAGTCGGGAATATCGCTCCGCCGCCAAGGGCGAGAGTTGGAAGTTCCGGCTGACCCGTGCCATCGACCTGTGTATGCAGTACGCCGCCACCCGGGAGGAGTTTATCGCCCTGATGGAGAGCGAGGGCTACCAGGTGCGGTGGACAGACAGCCGGAAGAACATCACTTACACCACGCCGGAGGGCATGAAGTGCCGGGATGACCGGCTCCACAAAGATAAGTATCGGAAGGAGTTTATGAAATATGAGTTCCGAATCCGGACAGAGATTATCCATGGAAGAACTGCAGCGGCGGAATCCGCCGCCGTACCCCGTGCCGCCTATCATCCAGGCAGCACAGTCTCAAGCGGCGCAGAAGACGAAGCGAGACTGGGAGGATCTGCTGACCGCCGTCAGCGCCCTGTACCGCCTGGAGCGGATCAACAGCGACAGGCTGGAACGTCTGGAGACCAGCGTTTCAGCACAGGAGGCCCAGCTGCGGGCGTTGACCCGGCAGGTGGGGCAGCTGCCCACCCAGGCCCAGCTGGAGGCGCTGGCGAGGGATGTGGCCCTATTGCGGGCGGAACTGAAACAGGCTGGGAGGCGGAGAGAGATTTCTATTTCGCCGCCCAGTCTGAAGACAGCGTTCTCCATTCTGGTCTGGCTGATTCTGATTTTGCTGGGGACTATGGTTGGGATGGTGGCCTTGCAGACGATCTGGTCCGGCTTGTCCGCGCTCTGGAGCGCAGTTCGGATTCTGATCCCGTGAGGGACGCCACCACCATCTCTCACTATACGGACCGAAAAGTGCTGCGCCGGGAGCAGGAGAAGAAGATCGCATTGGGCCACAAGGAGGACGACCACGAGGAGGAGCAGACTTGGGAGCAAACTATGAAGTATTAGGAGGACGTCATGTTTTTATTTGAGGGAGATCAACTGCGCCACGAAACGGTAATTCGCGGAGTCAAGTATGTTACCGTCAGCCACTACAGTGGAGAACGGGATATTTTTGAAGCGATTGGAGACTTGATCACAGATTCCTTTTGTTCATCAGAGATCCACAAACTTACGAAGGAATCTTCAGTGGATTTGGATATGGATATGGAGGACAAATAACGGTATTGTGTGTTGCGAAAGGGGGTAAAAGCCTTGCAAAATAAGGAGATCGCGGCAGTCTATTGCCGGCTTAGCCAGGACGATGGCAGTGTGGGCGAATCAGGCAGCATCCAAACGCAGAAAACTCTGCTGACTCAGTACTGCCAGGAACACCACATAGAAATTGGAGACTACTATTGCGACGATGGGTGGAGCGGTACCAACTTCGACCGTCCAGAGTTCAAACGGATGCTGGAGGACATCGAGAGCGAAAAAGTCAACCTGGTCATCGTCAAAGACCTCTCCCGGTTTGGACGGGAATATGCTCAGATGGGTCTGTACATCGAACACTACTTTGAGGAAAAGAGCGTCCGGTTTATATCTGTCGCGGAGAACATTGATTCGAAAAACGGGATCGACAACCTGGTGCTGCCCTTCACTAATGTCATCAATTCCTTCTACGCACGGCAGGCGTCCACTAAGACCAAGGCGGCACACCGGGCCAGGGTCAAAAGCGGAATGTATATCGGAAGCCGGGCGCCCTTCGGATATCAGAAAGACCCCAATGACCGCCACCACCTGATCGTGGATCCGCCTGCCGCTGATGTGGTACGGGATATCTTCCAGATGTTTGCCGATGGCATCGGCTATGTGAGGATGACCAAAATTCTGCGGCAGCGGGGAATCTTAAACCCACAGGCATATTTCAACCAAAATAATCCGGACTACTACAAAAACAGTAACTACTGGCGCAAGCCCTTTGACTGGCACGCCACCTCGATCCGAGCCATCCTCAACAATCCGGTCTATCTGGGCAAGGTGGTCTTTGGCCGGAGCAAAACCAAGGGCTTCTTTGACAAACGGCGCGTGGAGACAGGGGAAGAAGAATGGGTGGTGGCTGAGAATACCCATGAGCCGCTGATCTCCCAGGAACTTTGGGATACCGTCCATCAGATGATGAAGGCACGGCGGCGGGAAAACGGGAAAGGCGAGGTGCAGCCCTTTGCGGGACTGGTGAAATGCGCCGACTGCGGCTCCTCGCTGAATGTAAGCTATGATAAGAAAAAGGGTAGGTATACCGGCTTCTCCTGCTGGGTCTATAAAAACTACGGAAAAGAACGATGCACCTCCCACGCCATCGGCTGGAAAACTCTGAACCAGTTGGTGTTGGAGGACATCCGGCGCAATGCAGTCGAAGCCCGAGTTTGTACCAGCGACTACATGGACATGCTCATCGCCTCCAGAACAGAAAAGAAAAAAGAGGAGACAGGTCGATGCAAACGAGAGCTGAAGAAGGTAGATAAACGCATGGCGGAACTGAGCAAGATCCTCAATAAGCTCTATGAAGATCTGGCCCTGGAGAAAATCAGCGAGGAGCGGTATCAGGCCATGGCGCCGGACTATGAGCGGGAGCAGATATTGCTGCGGGAGAAACGGGAGAAATTGACCGCAGAGATCGCCCAAAGCGAGGAGATCTACGAAAACGTAGAGAAGTTCCTGCCTGTCATCTGGAAATACACCAATCTCACGGAGCTGACCGCCCATGTTCTCAACGAGCTGATCGAAAAAATCGTGGTGCATGAAAAGGTAGTGGTTGCGGACGGAAGCAAGAGCCAGCAGGTGGATATCTATTACAAGTTCATCGGATGTATCAACCAGAAGCGATCCCCCGCCAGCTATGCCGCACCGGAAAAAGCCGCACTTCAGGAACATCTACCATCCTGTTCACAAACTGCCTGAGAACAACTTGGGGGAGCCGCCTGGAAGCGGCTCCCCCGTGATTTTCTGTTTACAGCTGGTGTGTGAGAAGCCACGCCAGCAGATCCTCGTAGTCTTTTTCTCCAGCGGCCACCTGCAAAATGATATCGGCTAACTCTTGTTGCGTATAAGACAGCTCCAGGCCATTGACGGCCAGGAAAACCAGCATGGCGTGAGCGCCGATCCGCTTGTTGCCGTCTATGAAAGGATGGTTTTTCACCAGACCGTAACAGAGCCGGGCGGCTTTCTGCTGGAGAGAGGGGTAGGCGCTGGTGCTGCCAAACCCCTGAAATGGCGCGTTGAGGGCCGAATCCAAAAGTCCCTCGTCCCTCAGCCCCGGACTACCGCCGGTCTCATCGATCAGCTGCTCATGGAGCAGCAGGATCTGGTGCTTGCTCAGAACCTTCATTTGGCCAGCTCCTCATAGGCTGCCCGGTTTTGCTGTATGAGTCGTTTTGAGATCTGCATGACATTCTCATCCTCAGCAGCCTGCATCTGCTCCACCTGGCTGAACTCTACGATCAGGTAACGTGGCACATTGTTTTTCAGGATAACGGCGGAGCCCTGCTCGTCCACCAAGCGAGCAACTTTGGAAAAATTCTGGTTGGCCTCTGTGATGGACACCAGAGTATTGGAATTGATCATCATACGATCACCCTCCTTCTGACTTTATTATACGCCATAATAGGAGAAATTCAACCTATAATTTCTGAATTTTGACGGATGTATTTGGGCGCAAGTACGCCTCAGATGATGTATCCTTACCAGCAACCAGCGGTTGTGGGTTCGATTCCCACCATCAGCTCCAAAAAGAAAGACATGACCAAAGGTCATGTCTTTCTTTTTGGGTTCCGGCCGCCGGAGGCGGCCTCCACCCTTCGGG
>ENA-UOIV01000815-UOIV01000815.1-human-gut-metagenome-genome-assembly--contig:-C59-NODE-815-length-30940-cov-18.496584_pt1 | contig 30940 bp, 18 predicted proteins | sample MGYA00242333_ERZ723880 | MGnify/ENA metagenome assembly ERZ723880 | reverse complement strand
GGAAGAGTACACCGGAGAAGAAGACGGCGAAGAGTACTATGCTGATGAGGAAGAGTACACCGGAGAAGAAGACGGTGAGGAGTACTACGCCGATGAGGAAGAGCACACCGGAGAAGAAGACGGTGAGGAGTACTACGCCGATGAGGAAGAGCACACCGGAGAAGAAGACGGTGAGGAGTACTATGCCGATGATGTGGAGTACATCGAAGAGAGTGACGATGAAGAGTATTATGCCGACGAGGATTACGAGGAAGAGCCGGCTCCCACGGGCAGGAGAAAGACCGGGGGCAAAAAGCAGGGCGGAATCGCTGTAATCTGGACAAAATTCCTGAACCTGAGTACCATGGACCGGATCATGGCAGCTACCGGAGTGGCGGTACTGATTCTGGCTATCGTGACCGGAAGTGTCTATGCCAGTGCCCGGGCAGTGGATGGACAGGTATCGGAGTTCGTCAGCGTGGGAACACAGCTGGACGGCATCCAGATGATCGGTGAGCAGGGACTTCTGGCAGTGGCAGACGCACAGATGGCAAAGATCGCGGCAGCCAATGCGGTAGAAGAAGATCCGGAAGAACAGAAGGAATATGAAGAGGCAGAGTACACCAACGGCGGTACGGTAGAACTGGAGCTGGTCTCTGTACAGAAGGATCTGAAGATCAAATTTAACAATAAAAAGACCGCCAAGCTGATCTCCAACGTACCCTTCAGCGTAACCATCACAGATCCCAACGGCAAGACCGAGACCTGGACTGATGACGATATGGACGGTATTATCTATAAAAAGGGTATTACGCCGGGGGATTATTCCGTAGCGGTAAACGCACTGACGGATGATAAATACAAGGACTATGTTCTGCCGACAGCAGCACAGAAAGTAGAAGTAAAGAAAGATATCGCCTATAAAAAGGTCGATGTCTCCAATGAGATCAAGAAAGAATCTGAGATCAATGCTGCAAAAGAGGATACACAGATCAAGGATACTACTGTAGAGTCCACACTGCAGGATACTGTGCAGTGGGTGGCAAGTACCGCGACTGCCAATACCTATAAAGAAGTATCCAAGGATACCATTACCAATCCGGAGACCGTAACGGTGGCTTACAGCGGTAAGTTCCTGCGGATGGCAGAAGTGTCTCCTACAGCAGAACCAACAGCGGAACCAACAGCGGAACCGACAGCAGAACCTACAACAGAGCCCACAGCAGAACCTACAAAAGAACCGACAGTATCCCCGACTGCAGAGCCCACAGCGACTCCGACAGTAACCCCGACGGCAACAGCAACCCCGACGGCAACAGCAACCCCTACAGCGACTCCGGCGGCAACAGCAACCCCGACAGCGGCCCCTACGGCAACTCCTACAGCGACTCCTACGGCAACCCCTACAGCGACTCCGGCGGCGACAATTACTCTGGATAAAACGGCAGTGACGACTTATCAGAAGGCAACGGATACAGTTACCGCAAAAGTCAGCGGAAGTGGAACCGTAAGTGCGGCTTCCAGCGATACCGGTATAGCAACTGTGGCTGTAAGCGGCAAGACCATTACTATCACCGGTGTGAAAGCGGGAAGTGCTACGGTAACGGTAACGTATACAGAAGGCAGCAACAAGGTGGAAGCCAAGTGCACAGTAACAGTAAAGGCTTCCAATGCGAGAGAAGATAAAACTACCAAGCTGAAAGACAAGAGCGGTGTACAGCTGTATGTACAGGATGGTGACAGCTATCGTGAAGCAGTCTATGCGGATTACTTTACTGCCTCTAAGTTCTTTATCAAAGGTGATGTGAAATACACCGGATGGCAGACACTGGACGGAAAGCTTTATTTCTTTACAGCGGATGGCAACAAGGTTACCGGAGAACAGGTCATTCAGGGCGCAAAATACAATTTTGCCAGTGACGGATCTCTGGTAGTTGGTTCCGGCACCATGGGAATCGATGTGTCCAAGTGGAATGGAAAAATTGACTGGAACGCCGTGAAGAATTCCGGTGTCAGCTACGTGATCATCCGTGTGGGTTATCGCGGTTCCTCTCAGGGAGCACTGATCGATGACCCTACCTTCAAGACCAACATCAAGGGAGCTACGGCAGCAGGACTGAAAGTGGGTGTATACTTCTTTACCCAGGCAGTGGATGAGGTCGAGGCAGTACAGGAAGCCTCCATGGTACTGGACCGTATCAGCGGTTACAAGATTTCCTATCCGGTATTCCTGGATGTGGAAGGAAGCGGCGGAAGAGGTGATAAGATCGATTCCGCTACCAGAACGGCAGTATGTAAGGCATTCTGCAATACCATTCAGAATGCAGGATACACCGCAGGTGTGTATGCCAACAAGACCTGGCTCAGCCAGAAGATGGATGCAAGTGCACTGAGTGGCTACAAGATCTGGCTGGCCCAGTATGCAGCAGCACCCACCTACACCGGACGCTATGATCTGTGGCAATACAAATCCACAGGAAAAGTCAGCGGCATCAGCGGCAATGTGGATCTGAACCTCAGCTACCTGGGATATTAACATCAGCAATGACCAGCCGGTGAGACTGCTTGCAGGCGGAACCGGCTGGCCATTAGCTGATGAAACACACATGAGCATGTAGGACGATAGTCCGGAATGCGAATGGGTGTCACGGATCCGAGAGCACGAAGTGCGGAGGAGCCGTGTTAATACCCAGAGCTGCGAATGCCGATAGTCCGGAATGCGAATGGGTGTCACGGATCCGAGAGCACGAAGTGCGGAGGAGCCGTGTTAATACCCAGAGCTGCGAATGCCGATAGTCCGGAATGCGAATGGGTGTCACGGATCCGAGAGCACGAAGTGCGGAGGAGCCGTGTTGATATCCTGCTCGTTTTATGGTAAAATATCCCTATCTATAACAAAAAATGTGCGCTGTGCGCAGAACGGAGAAAAAATGAGAACTTATCTGGTAACAGGAGGGGCCGGTTTTATCGGTTCCAACTATATTCATTACATGTTTAAAAAATACGATAATGAAATCCGTATCATCAACGTGGATGCACTGACCTATGCAGGCAATCTTGAGAATCTCAAGGACGTGGAGAAGCGTGAGAACTACACCTTTGTCAAGGCTAATATCTGTGACAAGGATGCCATCAGCAAAATTTTCGCAGAGAATGATATCGACCGTGTGGTACATTTTGCGGCAGAAAGCCATGTAGACAGAAGTATCCGCAACCCGGAGATCTTCGTACAGACCAATGTCCTGGGTACTGCAGTGATGCTGAACTGTGCCAAGGCAGCCTGGGAGCTTCCCGATGGCAGCTTCAAAGAAGGCAAGAAGTTCCTGCATGTATCTACAGATGAGGTCTACGGATCTCTTCCCGATGATGACAATGCATTCTTCTATGAGACCACTCCGTATGATCCCCACAGCCCTTACTCCGCAAGTAAGGCAAGCTCGGACATGCTGGTGAAGGCATATATGGATACCTATCATTTCCCTGCCAACATTACCAACTGCTCCAACAATTACGGTCCTTTCCAGTTCCCTGAGAAGCTGATCCCTCTGATTATCAATAATGCATTGCATAGCAAAAAGCTTCCGGTCTACGGTGACGGTAAGAACGTCCGTGACTGGCTGTATGTGGAAGACCATGCTAAGGCTATCGATATGGTACAGGAACAGGGAAGACTGTTCGAAACCTACAATGTGGGCGGACATAATGAGAAGCAGAATATCGAGATCATCCACATTATCATTGAGACTCTGCAGGAGATGCTTCCGGATTCCGATCCCCGCAAGGCACATATTAACAACGACCTGATCACTTACGTGGAGGATCGTAAGGGACATGACAGAAGATATGCCATTGCACCGGACAAGATCAAGGCAGAGATCGGCTGGTATCCCGAGACCATGTTCAAGGAAGGCATCCGCAAGACCATCGCCTGGTACTTCGAGCATGAAGACTGGATGAATAATGTGACCAGCGGTGATTACCAGAAGTACTACAATGAGATGTACGAAGAAAAGTAAAGAATACCTGTTAAATGGGAACGATGAACGTCGTTCCCATTCGGTGTGTTAAAAAACAAGTAAAAAGAAGCCCGAAAAGGGCGGATCGGAGGACGAAATGAAAGGAATTATACTGGCGGGAGGTTCCGGAACCAGACTGTATCCCCTGACAAAAGCGATTTCCAAGCAGATCATGCCGGTGTACGATAAACCCATGATCTATTATCCCCTGTCAACACTGATGCTGGCAGATATCAGAGAGGTATTGATCATCTCCACCCCAAGAGACCTTCCGGTATTTCAGGAATTGCTGGGAGACGGCAGCCAGCTGGGCATGCACCTGGAATATGCGGTGCAGGATCAGCCCCGCGGGCTGGCAGATGCCTTTATCATCGGTGCGGATTTCATCGGTAATGACAGAGTGGCACTGGTACTGGGAGATAATATTTTCTACGGACAGAGCTTTTCCGCAGTATTGCGCAGAGTAGCTGCCAGAGAAAAGGGCGCAACTATTTTCGGCTATTATGTGCGTGATCCCAGAGAATACGGTGTAGTGGAATTTGATGAGAACGGCAAGGCACTTTCCATCGAGGAGAAGCCGGAGCATCCCAAGAGCAATTATGCGGTTCCCGGACTGTATTTCTATGACAATGCTGTAGTGGAGATCGCAAAGAATGTAAAGCCCTCTGCAAGAGGAGAGATTGAGATCACCAGCATCAACAACGAGTACCTGAACAGAGGCAGTTTACAGGTAGAGACACTGGGAAGAGGCTTTGCATGGCTGGATACCGGCAATCATGATGCCCTTCTGGATGCGGCAGATTTTGTGGCGGCTTTCCAGAAGAGACAGGGTCTGTACATTTCCTGTATTGAAGAGATCGCTTTCAAGCGAGGATTCATTGACAAAGAGCAGCTGCTTGCTCTGGCAGAGCCGCTGCTTAAGACGAACTACGGAAAATATCTGGTAGAGGTAGCAAATGGACTCTAAGCTGCGGAAAATGGCGATTCTGGCCTCCATGGCGGTGATCCTGCTGGTGGCACTGCTGGTCATGTATGTCAACAGGGAACAGTTTACGGCAGCTTCCGGACCGCCGGCATCCGGCACTCAGAATGCCGGAGCGGGTGACAGTGCATCTACGGCGGAAAATGGCGATCAGGCAGAAGAGACGGTCTCACCGGATGGTCAGATCGGCAATGATCTGAAGGCATTTTTAAAAGATAATACGTTTTTTGATCAGGAAGTAAATCCAATTCTGGAAGCTGCAAAGGATAACAGCAACCGACTGTCTCTGGTAGCCACCTCCATAGAAAAGGATCTGCGGATCCAGATCGTGGACAACGAGGGAAGTCCGGTGACCGGGGAGAGCTTCTACGTACGACTGGACGGATTGGGAGATTACAAGGATCTGGATCAGGACGGTATCATTTACATTGGAGATCTGGATTCCGGAGACTATTATATTGAGCTCCTTCCCATTGAGGGATATAAGGTTCCGGTCAGTGAGACAAGAGTTCACGTCAAGGATAAAGTGGAGTATCTGGCCATTGACGATATTTCCCTGTTGATCAAGACGGAGGATGAAGTGGATGCAGAAGCCGAGGACAGCGCCGTGGCAGATGCTCTGGCAGATGCGGACAAGACAGAGATCCAGAAGCTGCAGACCACGTCCGGTAATGCAAAGGTCGGTATCGATGTCTCCAAATGGAACAAGGAGATCGACTGGGATAAGGTGAAAAATGCAGGAGTGCAGTTTGCCATTATCCGTGCCGGATACCGCGGTTCAGTAACCGGAAGCCTGGTGGAAGATCCCATGTTCGTGACGAACATGAAGGGTGCACAGGCCGCAGGAATTCCGGTGGGCGTATACTTTTTCACCCAGGCTGTGGATGAGAAGGAAGCTGTGGAAGAGGCTTCCGCGGTGATCGAACTGATCCGGGATTACCGGCTGAACTATCCGGTATTTATCGATACCGAAGGTGCGGGCGGTAACGGCCGTGCGGACAGTCTGGATGCTGAGACCAGAACACTGGTATGTGAAGCGTTCTGCAGGACCATAGAAAATGCCGGATACACGGCGGGTGTCTATGCCAGCCGTAACTGGTACAACAATAATCTGCAGACAGCAAGACTGGAAAACTATCATATCTGGCTGGCAGAGTATCGCAGTGTTCCGTTATATCAGGGATATTATAAGACCTGGCAGTATACCTCCAAGGGAAAAGTGGACGGCATCGAAGGTCGTGTGGACATGAATATCACCTACGAATAGTCAATAAAAATAAAGAGTGAGGACGAAATAAATGGGTAAAATAACAGTAGAAACCTGTGAAATTGAAGGATTAAAGATCATTACTCCTACGGTATTCGGAGATGCCAGAGGATATTTTATGGAGACTTACAATTATAACGATTTCAAGGCTGCGGGGATTCCTGAGGTGTTCGTACAGGACAATCAGTCCGCTTCCAAGAAGGGTGTATTGCGTGGACTGCATTTCCAGAAACATTTTCCTCAGGACAAGCTGGTGCGCGTGATCCGCGGAGAAGTCTATGACGTGGCAGTGGATCTGCGGGAAGGTTCCAGGACTTTCGGCCAGTGGTACGGAGTGCTTTTGTCTGAAGAGAACAAGAAGCAGTTCTTTATCCCGAAGAATTTTGCACATGGTTTTCTGGTACTGTCGGATTATGCGGAATTCTGCTATAAATGTACGGATTTTTATCATCCCGATGATGAGGGCGGTATTGCTTACAATACCCCGGATATCGGTGTAAAATGGCCGATTCCCGAAGGTATGGAACTGACGCTTTCCGAGAAGGATACCAAGTGGGGCACACTGGAACAGTACGTGAAGGAAAAAGAGAATGAAGGTAAGTAAGAAAACGGGTATTGCCCTGTTTGTGACAGCGGCAGTGATCATGGCGGTGCTCATTGTATTCCATAAGAATCCGGGACCTGCGGTAGATCCGGGACAGGAACTGGCCAAGAAGATCATTTCCTGTGTGGTGATCGCAGCGGCATGCTTTGCTTTTATTCACTGGTATGATAAATTCACCGGACTGCCGGTGGAGCTGTTCCAGAACCGGCATCTGATCTGGAAACTGGCCAAAAATGATTTCAAAAAAAGATATGCGGGATCTTATCTGGGTGCGGTATGGGCTATGGCACAGCCGGTGGTCACGGTGGCTATGTATTACGTTGTTTTTGATAAGATCATGGGTAATACGAGTACTCCCCTGCGGGAGGGTGTGGAAGTACCCTTTGTATTGTTCCTGACGGCGGGACTGGTACCTTGGTTCTATTTTAGTGAGGCATTAAACAATGGAACCAATGCGCTGCTGGAATATAACTATCTGGTGAAAAAAGTAGTATTTAAGATCAGTATCCTGCCTATCATCAAGATTATTGCAGCCACTTTTATTCATGTATTTTTTGTGTGTCTGCTGTTGATCGTGGCAGCAATTTACGGGTATTATCCTACCATATATACGATACAGATCGTATACTATAGCTTCTGCCTGTTCATTTTTGTACTGGCACTCAGCTATACGACTTGTGCAGTAGTAGTATTTTTCCGGGATCTGTCTCAGATCATCAGTATCGGATTGCAGATCGGCATGTGGGCCACTCCTATTTTGTGGAATCTGGATTCCCTGTCCGGCAATTGGATCACGATTCTGAAGCTGAATCCGCTGGTGTATATTGTAAACGGTTATCGAAGTGCTATTTATGAGAAGGAATGGTTTTTCCAGGATTTCTTTTCCACCATGTATTTCTGGATCGTAACGGTAGTACTGTTCGGGTTGGGAGCCGTTATTTTCAAACGATTGAAGGTACATTTCGCAGACGTGCTATAATACGAATGATTGTTACGATTTCGAGAGTTCGAAGAACGGAGAAATCGTATTATAAAAAACAGAGCATAGCAAAACTTTTATAGATGAAGAACCTTGTGGGGAGGGGCTGCATTACGAAACTGTTGTGGGGAAAACAGAAAGGGTGAAAGTAATTGAAGGGTGCTCGTGAAAAATTAAGAAAATTCTGGTTATGGAAGCCGGGGAAGATCCTGCTGGCAGTGGGATGCTGTGGACTGTTGTTGTTAACGCTGATTCCATTGTTTCGGCTGACAGTCTATGCGGTTCCGTATTATGATGATTACAATTTCGGAAGATTTGCCAGAGCTGCCATGGAGCAGGAACAGTCAAAATGGGCTGCCATCTCCGGGGCACTGGATTGTTCCAGAACCCAGTGGTATGCGTGGCAGGGAACCTATTCCTCTATTTTCTTTATGACATTGATGCCGGCAATCTGGGGAGAACAGTATTATTTTCTGGGGCCGGTGTTCATCCTGCTGCTATTGCTGGCGGGTACTATGACATTTACCCATGTGATTCTGCGGAAAGTATTGAACATGGAAAAATGGACCGGACTGGCAGTACAGGCAGTGATCACAGCGGCAGTCTTTATGTTCATTTATTCCGCACAGAGTGGCTTCTACTGGTATAACGGCGGAGTTCATTACGTGGGAATGCACGGCTTTGGATTGTTGATGTTGTCTGTGGCAATCTGTCTGGAGAGAGCAGAAGGAAGAACCGCCACCGGGCTGTTATTTACGGCATCGGTATTGCTTTCCATGATCACGGCAGGAAGTAATTTTGTCACGGCATTGCAGGGACTCTTATCGCTGTTGACGATTCTGTTTATAAGTGTGGTAGTGGAACACCGGAAAAAGGGACTGTGGCTGTTGCCTGCTACGTTGGTATACATTATAGGATTTGGGCTGAATGTAGCGGCACCGGGCAATTCCGTGCGGGCCCGCAGCTATGTCGGCTGGGGATACAGTCCCCTGGAGTCCATTGGCAGATCTTTTCTGGAAGGAGTAAAACATCTTCCAGAGTTTACGGGATCTATTGTTCTTATGGTAATGGTGATGCTGTTACCCCTGATCTGGCAGGCACTTAAGGAGACGAAGTATCGTTTCCGGTATCCGGGAGTCGTACTTCTGTGGTCCTTCTGCCTGTATGCCACCGGTTACACCCCAAGCCTGTATTCCCTCGGACATGCCGGATTGTCCAGAACTCTGAATGCGGTGAAGATCACATATTTATTGCTGTTGTTCCTGAACGAAATATACTGGTGTGGCTGGCTGCAGCAAAGACTGCAGAAGAAGGCATCAGGCAGCGCGGCAAGATGGCTGGCGAACTGGAACGGAGCCGCAGTGTGGTGGTTTTATGCGATTATGGGTCTGGAATTTATCATGATCTTTCAGGTGTCACCCAATCAGGCAGGACATTATTCGGCTTATGGGGCCTATTACTATGTGCATACCGGAGAAGCGTATAATTTCCATCAGGAATATCTGGAACGGGTGGATAAGCTATTGGGAGATGAGGATGATGTACAGCTGCAACCTTATCACTACAAGCCCTGGTTTTTGTGCATGGGAGACCTCTCGGAGGATGAAAATAACGAGGCCAACCGTTCTCTGGCCATATGGTATGACAAAGACAGTGTAACGCTGATAAGCGAGGATTAAAATTGATGCAGGAAAAGAAAAAGCTGGCCATTGAAGTCGATAATGTCCAGAAGATCTATAAACTATATGATAAGCCCTCAGATCGGATGAAGGAGGCTTTCGGCTTCGGAAAAAAGACGAAGCATAAGCTTCACTATGCCCTGAAGGGTGTGGACATGAAGATCTATCAGGGAGAAACGGTTGGTATTATCGGTACCAACGGTTCCGGTAAATCCACGATCCTGAAGATCATCACCGGTGTATTGAATCCCACTTCGGGAAGAGTGCTGGTAAATGGCCGTATTTCCGCTCTGCTGGAGCTGGGTGCCGGATTCAATATGGAATATAACGGCATTGAAAATGTGTATCTGAACGGGACGATGATGGGATTTTCCGAGAAGGAGATCGAGGCAAAGCTTCCGGAGATCTTAAGTTTTGCGGATATCGGAGATTACGTCTATCAGCCGGTGAAGACTTATTCCAGCGGTATGTTCGTCCGGCTGGCCTTTGCGGTGGCCATCAATATCGAGCCGGAGATCCTGATCGTGGATGAGGCTCTGAGTGTCGGTGACGTATTTTTCCAGGCAAAATGTTATCATAAATTCGAAGAATTCAAGAAGATGGGCAAGACCATTGTGTTCGTCAGTCATGATCTGAGCAGTATCAGCAAATATTGTGACCGTGTATATCTGCTGAATCAGGGAAATATCCTGGGCGAAGGCAGTCCCAAGGCTATGATCGACACCTACAAGAGGGTATTGGTGGGACAGTATGACGGCCCGGAGGGTGTGGGAGAAGAGACTGCCAGTCTGCTGGATGATGAAGACCTGCAGAGAGCAGCTGCCCAAAAAGCAGATGAGAAGGGGACCGATGCTTCCCAGGCTTCCATGGAGGCCAAGGGGCAGAATCCCAATGCCCTGGAATACGGTACGAAGCAGGCACAGATTGAGGAATTTTACATTACGGATGACAGAGGGGTTCCCACCAATGCGATCCTGAAGGGCAGTATGTTTACCATCCATATGCGGGTTCGTTTTATGGATCATATTCCGGCCCCCATTTTTGCATTTTCTGTAAAAAACGTCATCGGTGTGGAGATCACCGGTACAAATACCATGATTGAAAAGGCTTTTCTGGACAGCGTGGAGCCGGGAGAGGTGAAAAATGTGACTTTTACCCAGAAGATGAACTTACAGGGTGGTGAGTATCTACTGTCTCTGGGAGTGACCGGCTACAATCAGGATACCTTCGAGGTATATCACAGACTGTATGATGCCTTGAATATTACGGTGGTATCGGACAAGAACACCGTAGGATATTATGATATGGATTCCGAAACAAAAGTATGGGATGCGGAGGAGAAGTAAGGAATGACAGAGACCATCGGGAAGATCACACTGAATCTGGATAAATATCCCGGCGAGGATTATTATTGCGACGGCAGTGTGGAGGACGAGATCTTAGACATTGTAAAAAAATACAGTACGGTGGAATATGACAGGATCATTGCGGAGCGAAAGAGCTGGCCGATCCTGTATCATTTGTCTGCTCTCCGGGAAAATATCGTGGATTTCCTTCCCATACAGAAAACAGAGAAAGTGCTGGAAGTGGGCAGCGGATGCGGAGCCATCACGGGTGCACTGGCAAGAAAAGCCGGGGAAGTGACCTGTGTGGATCTCTCGAAGAAGCGCAGCCTGATCAACGCCTACCGCCACAGCGAATGTGAAAATGTGACGATCCATGTGGGCAATTTCACGGATGTGGAACCGGAACTTCCCGCAGACTATGACTATATCTGTCTGATCGGTGTTTTTGAGTACGGACAGGCTTACATAGGCGGCAAGACGCCTTACGAGGATTTCCTTAAGATCCTGCAGAAGCATCTGGCACCGGACGGCAGGATCGTGATTGCCATTGAGAACAAATACGGATTGAAATATTTTGCCGGATGCAAGGAAGATCATCTGGGCAGCTGGTTTTCCGGCATTGAAAATTATCCGGAGGGCGGTGTGGTACGCACGTTTTCCCGGAAAAAGCTGGAGCGCATTTTCGATGCCTGCGGTGTGGGAGAACGCAGTTTTTATTATCCGTATCCCGATTATAAATTTATGACCACAGTCTATTCCGATGCTTATCTTCCGGGACGTGGAGAGCTGTCCAACAATCTGCGGAATTTTGACCGGGACAGAATGCTGTTGTTCGATGAGAAGAGTGCTTTTGACGGAATTGTGGAGGAAGGATTGTTTTCCGTTTTTTCCAATTCCTATATGGCGGTGATCGGAGCACCTCTGGATCTGAAATATGCCAGATATTCCAATGACCGTGCGGAAAGCTTCCGGATCCGCACCGAGATCCTGCGGGACAAGGAAGGCTGTAAGACGGTCCGAAAATATCCGCTGACAAAAGAAGCGGAAGCCCATGTGCGTCATATGCCGGAGGCTTATGAAAAATTGAAGGAACGGTATGCGGGAAGCAGTCTGGATGTCAATGTCTGCCATCTGGGAGAAGAGAACGGCATACCTTATGCGGAATTTGAGTTCGTGCCGGGCAGACCGCTGTCGGAACTGATGGACGAGTGCCTGGACAGACAGGATGTGGAGGGATTTCACAACCTGTTCGCAGAATATCTGGAGAGAGTGGGCTACGGGGAGGATGTGCCGGTGGCAGACTTTGATCTGATCTTTGCCAATATTCTGGTGGATGGTGACCACTGGACACTGATTGATTATGAATGGACTTTTGACCGTCCCATAGAGACCAGAGCTCTGGCTTTCCGGGCTGTATACTGTTATGTACTGGAAGATGAAAGACGTAATGCACTGGAACTGGATCGTATTCTGGATCGTCTGGGCATCACGGAAAACGAAGCCAGACAGTACAGAGAGCAGGAGATGGAATTTCAGAAATATGTGACCGGACAGAAATTGTCCATGGGTGAGATCCGCAATCTCTTAGGCGGCGAAATTTATAAGCCCACGGAATGGATCGGACGGTTCCGTCAGACGGAGGGAGAACTCAGGGTACAGATCTATGAGGACAAGGGACAGGGATTTTCCGAAGAAAATTCCTATTTCCCGGAGAACGTCTATGCAGAGGAAAAACAGGCGGAATTTACGGTGAATTTCGATGGAAATGTCCATTATTTACGGCTGGATCCGGCCATGTGCGCCTGCGTGTGTAAAATCCGGGAGCTTACCATGAACGGACAGCCGGTTCCTGTGCAGGACAAAAAGATCGTTACCACTAATGGAAAAATCTTAAAGTCCGCAGACGGTGCGGAGCATCCCAGCGTGGTATTTCCCACGGAGGATCCGAATCTGACGATCCGGGTGGATGCATTGGACAGAAAGGCAGAGAACATCCTGACTGTGAAAATGGAGATCGTGCAGATTCCCCTTGCTGTGGCAAGTGACATGGCGGGAGCGGTGAAAAAATTTTTCTAAGGAGACAGGAAACTTGAGCATTCGGACGTCAGTAAAGCAGATGCTTGTCAGACAACAGGATAAAAAGTATGAAGCAGAACTGGCAAAGCTGCGGGTGACCTACGCGCAATGGGCTGCGGAGCAGGAAAAAAAGATTGCGGAAACAGTGGTCACAGAGATCGGGGAAAGAGCCGGTCTTGCGGAATTCGTGATCTACAGGCAGCAGAAAGGACAGCTGGCGGAAAATGCTGTGGAGCGGATCAATGCGTATTTTGTGAAGCATCCGGAGGCAGAGATCGTCTATGGAGATGAAGATCTGCTGTCAGAGAACGGAGAGCGTGTGATCCCCTGGTTCAAGCCTTGCTGGGCTCCGGATACCTACCGGGCTTTCTTCTATGTGGGAAGCGTCGTGGCAGTGCGGAGCAGACTGCTGCAGAAACTGGGGGAGCCCGGGGTTGTGACAGAAGGAGAGAGCACCGGCAGGGAAATAGTATTTTCGAAAGCGGAAGAGATCCGTCCCCTGATGGATCGGCTGTTTCTGGCGGCCGGTGGATTTGAGAGAGGCTGTCATACCATTGGACATCTGGAAGAAGTGCTGTTTCACGGCACTTTTGGTACTGCGGGAATCGGACTGCAGGGACCGGCAGAAACCAGCCGGGAGAAAGCGGAAGATGAGCAGAACCCCTGGGAAGAGTACCGGACGGCAGCGGAATCCGCAAAACTGTCCGTGGAACTGGCGGCCAAAGCGGCAGAGGAAGCCAGAGAACTGTTCGCCAGAGAGCTTAGGGTCTCTGTGATCATTCCTTCCAAAGATAATCCTTCCGTACTGGGAAAATGTCTGCGGTCGCTGACGCAACGCCCGGAGGGCAGTGTTCCGGTGGAAATCCTGCTGATAGATAATGGAAGTAACGAGGAAAACAGGAAAAAAACAGAACAGCTGGTGGAAGAAATCCGGACAGCCGGAACACCGATCCGGTATGTATATGAGCCTGCGGAGTTCAATTTTTCCACCATGTGTAATCGTGGCGCAGAACTGGCAGATGGCAAGCTGCTACTGTTCTTAAATGATGATATTGAATTATGTGAGAATGACTGGCTGGATAAAATGGTGTCCAGAGCCTTGCAGCCTTATGTGGGCAGTGTGGGACTGAAACTTTATTATCCGGATTCCGTGAAGATCCAGCATGACGGCATTGTCAATCTGCCGGTGGGACCGGTGCATAAGCTACAATTTATGGAGGATGACAGAAGCTACTATTTTGGACGGAACCGTTTTACACAGGATTGTGTGGCCGTGACGGGAGCCTGTCTCCTGATCCGGACAGAGGTGTTCCGGGAGGCCGGAGGATTCCGGGAAGTGTTGCGGGTAGCCTATAATGATGTGGAACTGGGCTTCCGGCTTCTGGAAATGGGATACTACAATGTGGTGTGGAACGACCGCTTTGCATATCACCATGAATCTCTCAGCCGGGGAAGCGATGAAAGTCCTGAGAAAATGCAGCGTCTGGTACAGGAGAGAGAACTGCTCTACCAGATGCATCCACAGTTCCGGGGAGAGGATCCTTTTTACCCGAAGGGGCTGAACCGGGAGGGACTGGACAGCCGTGTGGTTCCGGCATATCTGACAGATCGGAATGTTTTACAGGAGCCTTTCTGGAAAAGGGGACTTCCTGGCGGAGAGGAATTACAGAAGATCCGCAGGGATAACTGTCTGATGGCCAGAGTAGAGACAGCGGGACCGGAACGGATCCAGGGATACAGTGTAATTCTGGGAGACGATAATGCCTGCTATGAAAAACATCTGTTGCTGATTCCCTGTGGGGAAACAGAAGGACAGGATGTGTGGTCCATGCAGTTGATGCCTGCCTACCGACAGGAACTGGAGGAAAATCTTCCGGATCAGAAAAATGTGGCATTGGGCGGCTTTTGTGTCCTCAGAGAAGGAGAACAACTGCCGGCGGGAAACTATACGATCGCTGTTCTTGTGGTGAATCGTGTCAGCAAGCTGAAACTTTGGAATACTACGGGAAAATATCTGACCGTAGAGCTTCCGGCAGCAAAAGAATAAAACAGATGCATGATCCGCTAAAATGCGGTGAAAGCATCACGGAGGAGACATATGTCAGAGAGCAACACCGAGATCAATTATAAGGAAGCCTACGAGAGAGAGCATGAAAAATGTGCGGATCTGGCGGACAAGATCGTAGTACTGGAATCGGAGAAGGAAGATCTGCAGTTCAAACTGAACCGAATCAAGAAAAATAAATTCTGGAAGGCTACAGGACCTGCCAGAAGTGTGATCCATTTTGCTCAGAGACAGAAGGAACGGCTGTCTCATTGCGGTGGTCCCAAAGATATTCTGCGGAAGATCCGTAACAAGAGTCACCAGAAGAGCCTGATGGAATCCTACGGTACCGGAAGCTTTCCCGATGCGGAGCAGAGGAAGAAAGAGGAAGAAACGGTATTCCCCTATATGCCGAAGATCAGTATTCTCGTGCCGTTGTGGAATAACAAGAGAGAGTTCCAGATACAGATGCTGGACTGCGTCATGAACCAGACCTATCAGAACTGGGAACTGTGTCTGGCGGACGGTTCCGATGCGGAACATGCTTACATCGAAGAACTCTGCAAGGAGTACGCGGCGAAATCAGATGGCCGTATTGTATATAAGCACCTGGACCATAACGGAGGTATTTCCTACAACACCAATGAGTGTTACAAGCTGGCCACCGGAGACTATATCGGACTGTTCGATCAGGATGACATTCTGCATCCTTCCGTATTGTATGCCTATGTGAAGGAAATCAATGAACAGGGTGCGGATTATCTGTACTGTGATGAGACCACCTTCCAGGAGGACAATATTAATAAAATGCTGACCATGCATTTTAAGCCGGATTATGCACCGGATAATCTGCGGGCCAACAATTATATCTGTCATTTCAGCGTCTTTTCCAGAAAACTTCTGGAAGGCGAGGAACTGTTCCGTACGGCTTTTGACGGTGCGCAGGACCACGATATGATCCTGCGTCTGACGGACAGAGCACAAAAGATCGTACATGTGCCCAGACTGATGTATTACTGGAGAAGCCATGCGGGCAGTACCGCCGCCAGTATTGACGCAAAGCCCTATGCCATCGAGGCGGCAAAGGGTGCCGTGGCGGATCATCTGAAAAAGCATGGATTCAAACATTTTCAGATCACCAGTACCAGAGCCTGTGCCACAATTTTCCGGATCCGCTATCAGATTCTGGGAGATCCGAAGATATCCATCGTGATCGCCAACAAGGATCACGTGGAAGATCTGAAGAGATGTATTACTTCTATTCAGAAGAACAGCACCTGGAGCAACTACGAGATCATCGTGGTGGAGAACAACAGCACCACACCGGAAATCCGGGATTACTATTCCCAGTTGCTGGGATTGTCCGGCAATGATTCCTACGCAGAAAGATGCAAGCTGCATACCGTCTGCGGTCATGACGGCGGGATTCTGCACAGCGAGGACGGCCGGATCTCTGTGGTGACCTATCATGGTGACTTTAATTATTCTGCTGTAAATAATCTGGGAGTATCCTATGCCACCGGAGATTATATCCTTTTGCTGAACAATGATACGGAAGTGATCACTGCCAACTGGATGGAAGAGATGCTGATGTATGCACAGCGGGAAGATGTGGGTGCCGTAGGTGCAAAGCTGTATTATGCGGACAAGACGATCCAGCATGCCGGTGTAGTCATCGGACTGGGGGCACATCGCACCGCAGGACATACCCATTATCGTATTCCGGTACAGAACCTCGGCTACATGGGACGCCTGTGTTATACCCAGAATGCCACGGCAGTGACCGGAGCATGTCTGTTGGTGAAAAAGAGTCTGTATGAGCAGGTGGGAGGACTGGACGAGAGCTTTGTGATCTCTCTGAATGACGTGGATTTCTGCCTGAAACTGCGCAAACTGGGACTGCTGAATGTATGGACCCCTTTTGCGGAACTGTATCATTATGAATCTATTTCCAGAGGTCTGGATGATCAGGGAGAGAAGGCGGAGCGTTACAACAAAGAATCCGAGCATTTCCGTGAAAAATGGAAGGCAGAGCTGGAAGCAGGAGACCCCTATTACAACCCGAATTTCTCTCTGGATCGCAGTGACTACGCGCTGAGAGATCCGGTTAGCGGACGTTAAATTGCTCTTTTCAGTAAAGGTAATCTATGGTAAAATAATGGCGGAGAGCGTTTACTGAAGAAAGATAAAGATAGCGATAAAACAGGAGGATAGGAAAATGAGTTATATGGACGAACTGAATTTCTGGTTAAATGATGATTATTTTGACCAGAAGACCAAGGAGGAACTTCTGGCAATCCGCAATAATGAAGCAGAAGTGGAAGATCGTTTTTACAAGGAACTGGAATTCGGTACCGGCGGCTTACGTGGTGTGATCGGTGCGGGAACCAACCGTATGAACGTATATACCGTTCGTAAGGCAACTCAGGGTCTTGCCAATTATATTATCAAGCGCGGTACACAGAGTAAGGGTGTGGCAATCGCATTCGACTCCCGCCGCATGTCTCCCGAGTTTTCCGATGAAGCAGCAAGATGTCTGGCAGCCAACGGCATCAAGGCATACATTTTTGAATCTTTAAGACCTACCCCGGAGCTGTCCTTTGCCCTTCGGACGTTAGGATGCACTGCAGGTATTGTAGTTACCGCCAGTCACAACCCTCCTGAGTACAACGGCTATAAGGTATACTGGGAGGACGGCGCACAGGTAACCGCTCCTATCGATAAGGACATCATTACCGAAGTACAGTCCATCAAGGATTATCATACCGTGAAGACCATGAGCAGAGAGGATGCTGTGGCAGCAGGACTCTATGAAGTGATCGGCAAAGAGATCGATGACAAGTACATGGCAGAGCTGAAGAAGCAGATCATTCATCCTGATGTGATCAGGGAAATGGCAGATGACATCAAGATCGTATATACTCCGTTATGCGGTACCGGTAACAAGCCGGTAAGGCGTATCCTGTCTGAGCTGGGATTCAAGCATGTCTATGTAGTTCCCGAACAGGAGAATCCGGATCCTGACTTTACCACACTGGATTACCCGAACCCTGAGGATCCCAAGGCATTTACCTATGCGCTTCGTCTGGCGAAGGAGAAGGATGCGGATATCGTTCTGGCAACCGATCCCGATGCAGACCGTCTGGGTGTGTATGCAAAAGATACCAAGACTGGCGAGTATGTGGCATTTACCGGTAATATGTCCGGCATGCTGATCGCAGAATATATCTTAAGAGAGAAGACTGCGACCGGTACCATGCCCGAGAATCCCGCACTGGTAACTACCATCGTTACCACCAACATGACCAAACCTATTACGCAGGCTTACGGCGTAAAGCTGATCGAGGTACTGACCGGCTTCAAGTTCATTGGCGAGCAGATCAAGCTCTTCGAGCAGACCGGCAGCAACAACTACGTATTTGGCCTGGAAGAGAGCTACGGCTGCCTGGCAGGTACCCACGCAAGAGATAAGGATGCGATCGTAGCAGTGATGTGTCTGTGCGAAGTAGCAGCTTACTGCAAGAAGCACAACATGACTCTGTGGGATATGATGGTATCCATGTATGAGAAATACGGTTACTTCAAGGAGACCCAGTACACCATTACCATGAAGGGTATCGACGGTGCAAGACAGATCGCCGAGATCATGGATAAGCTTCGTAAGAATCCGCCCAAGGCATTCGGTGACCTGAAAGTGGAGAAATTCCGTGACTATCTGAACGATGTAGTCATCGACATGGAGAGCGGCGAGAAGACCACTACCGGACTTCCCAAGTCTAATGTCCTGTATTTTGAGCTTCCCGACAATGCATGGTGCTGCGCCCGTCCTTCCGGAACCGAGCCCAAGATCAAGTTCTACATGGGTGTTAAAGGTAACAGCATAGAGGATGCACAGGCCAAGGTAGAGAAGCTGACCGAGGATGTAAAGGCTGTACTGTAACCACCATGAGCAAATGGCATGCAAGTATGTTATTCAGGAAAGCTCTGGAAGAGCGATTTTGCGAATGGGGTTCTGAATAGTTAATGTTATTTTTAAGAGCGAATCGCCCGGGAAGGGCGATTTGCTCTTTTATAAAAGTGGAGGTATCCGTGGCAAAGCTGAACATAGCAAACCTTAAGAAAACTCTATATTATTTGCAACGCAACGGCCTGAGGGAAACCTGGATCTCTGTAAGGGAACGCCTGACAGAGACAGACCGCTATTTTTATGTGCCCTGTCCGGAAGAGGAACTGGAAAGGCAAAGTTGCAGAAAATGGGATAATCCGGTTACGCTCAGCATTGTGGTGCCGTTGTACCGTACCCCGGAAATCTATCTGAACAGAATGATAACAAGCGTTATGCAACAGAGCTATCCTCACTGGGAACTGATTCTGGCGGATGCCACAGAGGATCACAGTGTGGAGGAGACGTTGACAAATCAGGGATTCCTGACAGAACGGCTCCTGGAAAATGCGGAAACTGTTGCAGCGGATGCAAGGATCCACTATATACACCTTACGGAAAATGCCGGAATTGCGGCGAATACCAATCAGGCATTACCCTATGCAAGGGGAGAATATATCGGCCTGCTGGATCATGATGATGTATTGACACCGGATGCTCTGTATGAGATGGCAGATGCTATTACCAAAGCAAATGACAGAGGTGTCAGAGTTGCATTCGCTTATTCGGATGAAGACAAATGCAACGGGGATGAGACAAAATATTACGATCCCAACCATAAAGAAGACTTTAATTACGATTTAATCCTGAGTAATAACTATATCTGCCATTTTCTGGTGATGGATGCAGATCTGATGAAGAAACTGGCATTCCGGCCAGAATGCGACGGTGCCCAGGACTATGATCTGGTGCTGCGGGCAGTGTCAGAGGTGCTGGCTGCAGATGGCCGCTCCGGGGAGGAGAGAATTCTTCATATTCCCAGAGTGCTGTATCACTGGAGATGCCATGAAGCATCTACAGCAGCCAATCCCCACAGCAAGAAATATGCTTACGAAGCGGGGCTGCGTGCACTGCAGGATCATGCGGCAGAGCGTGGGATCCCGGCAAAGGCAGAGGAGACCAGACATGTAGGATTTTATCGGTTACAATATACAGAGGTATTACAGGAGAGACCGGATGTGGCTGCCGTAGGTGGCAGAGTGCTGTCCGGGAAAAACCGCGGCAGGATCGCCGGCGGCAGAATGACTGCGGACGGAAAGGTGTTCTATGAGGGACTGCCGAAGGACTATGGTGGTTATCTTCATCGGGCGGAGCTGTCCCAGGATGCAGAAGCGTTAGACCTTCGCTGCATCAGGATCCGGTCAGCTGACAGGGAATTGTTTGAAAAAATCGTGGGAGTGCCTTATACGGAAGTAGTAAGAGGTCCGGAACAACAGCCGGTATTTGACAGCTCCACACTGCCTGCCGGGGCAGATATCCGGCTTTTAAGTCTGCAATTATCGGAAGCATTACGAAAACGGGGAAGACTGCTGTATCTGCCGGAGTATCCGGAGAAATGGGAGAGACTATGAAGGAAGTAACCGTCGTTATACCCAATTACAACGGAATGAAATATTTACCGGAATGCATGGCTTCCCTGTGTCAGGGACAGGAAAATGCACCGGAATATGAAGTGCTGATCATAGACAATGGTTCTGCTGACGGGAGCGTGGAATATCTGGACAGCGAATGGTGTCGCAAAAAAGAGGCACCGGCAGAAGAGGGGGGAAAACCGCAGGTGCGTCTGATCGCCCTGCCGGAGAACACCGGCTTTTGTCATGCGGTGAATCTGGGAATCCGGGAGGCACGAAGCTCCTATGTGATCCTGTTGAACAACGATACCAGAGTAGAAGCTGGATTTGTGAAAGGACTGTATGATGCCATTCGGAAGGATGAAAAGATCTTTTCCGTCAGCGCCAAAATGCTTATGTGGGATAAGCCAGAGCTGCTGGATGATGCGGGAGACCGCTACTGCGTTCTGGGATGGGCATATTCCCGGGGAAAGGGCCGGCCTGCTGTGGATTATGACAAGAATGTCAGCATATTCTCAGCCTGTGGCGGAGCGGCAATTTACAGACATCAGGTATTTGAGGAGATCGGCTATTTTGACGAAGCGCATTTTGCTTATCTGGAAGATCTGGATATCGGTTACCGTGCCCGGATCTACGGCTATGAGAACCGGTACGAGCCGACGGCATCCGTTCTGCATTACGGCAGTGCTTCTACGGGATCCCGCTACAATTCCCGGAAAACGGAACTCTCTTCTTCCAATAATATCTATGTCATCGGCAAAAATATGCCGCTACTACAGTGGATCCTGAATCTGCCGTTCTTTTTGCTTGGATTTGGCATAAAATTTCTGTTTTTTTGTAAGAAGAGAATGGGAAAACTATATTTAAAGGGATTGGCCGAAGGGTGGAAACGTACCGTGGGTCCTGTGGGAAAGCAGGCAAAGGTGCACTTTCAATGGAGCCATCTATGGAATTATGTGAAGATTCAGTGGCAATTATACCTGAATGTTTTTCGAATTCTTATGAAATCTTAAGAAATTGCTTCATAAATTCTTAAGTTGAGAAAAAACCACCGTTATTGTAGAATGAAATCGTTGAAAAGAAGCTTTTCGGACTTAAAGATTGGGTGACCCGTATGATAAAAGACAACCAGAAAGTCTTTAACAGGCTTCTTGTGATAATAGATGCGCTGATCACGGCAGCATCTTTTGTCCTTGCCTATTATATCAAATTTTATATCTTAAATGACGGTCCGGGGATCGGTGTCCTGCCGGTGCAGGATTATTATATGCTGCTTCCCTTTATTGTACCCGGTTATATGTTCCTGTATTACCGGTGCAGTGTGTATTCCCCGAAGCGTACGGTTCGCCGTAGACATGAGATCTACAGTATCCTGCAGGCGAATACCATTGGCCTGGCGGCTTTGATCATTATTTTGTATATGATCATCCGTGAGATCAATTTTTCACGATCCGTCATGGCAATTTTTTATGTCCTGAATGTTTTTCTGACTTCCGTATTCCGTATCATCATGCGCAAGGCATTGCGTTCCATACGGAAAAAGGGGTACAACCTGAAGCACATTTTGCTGGTAGGTTATTCCCGGGCGGCGGAGGAATATATTGACAGAATCCTCAGCAATCCCCAATGGGGATATGTAGTGTGTGGTATTCTGGATGAGCACATCCCGGGCGGCACGACCTATAAGGGAGTGAAAGTACTGGGAACGCTTGGTAATCTGGAATACATCCTTCCGGAGAACAAGCTGGATGAAATCGCAATCACACTTTCCCTGAAGGATTATGATTATCTGGAAGGTGTGGTGGATATCTGTGAGAAATCCGGGGTGCACACCAAATTCATTCCGGATTACAGCAGTCTGATCCCCAGCAGACCCTATACGGAGGATCTGATGGGATTACCGGTGATCAATATCCGGTATGTACCGCTGACGAACACAGGCAATATGGTGATCAAGCGGGCAATGGATATCGTTGGTTCCATTTTCGGTATCATTATTACCTCACCGATCATGCTCATATCAGCAGTTCTGGTAAAGCTGTCCAGCCCGGGACCGGTGATCTTTAAGCAGGAACGGGTAGGACTTCATAATAAGCCGTTTTATATGTACAAATTCCGCAGCATGGCAATGCAGACGGCGGCGGAAGAGAAAAAGGGATGGACGGTACGCAATGACCCCAGAGTCACCGGTATCGGTAAGGTTCTCAGACGTACCAGTATCGATGAACTTCCCCAGCTGTTCAATATCTTAAAAGGAGATATGAGTCTGGTCGGTCCCAGACCGGAAAGACCGCAGTTTGTGGAAAAGTTCAAGGAAGAGATTCCCCGTTACATGGTAAAACATCAGGTACGGCCGGGACTGACCGGATGGGCACAGGTGAATGGCTTGCGCGGTGATTCCTCCATCAAGAAGAGAATCGAATATGATATTTACTATATTGAGAACTGGACCATTGGATTTGATATCAAGATCATTCTTATGACGTTCTTTACAGGATTTATCAATAAAAATGCTTATTAGTACAAGGAGAAGACAAGATGGCAACAAATTCTAACAACAATGGCGGCAATGGTCAGAGACCTGCCGGAAGCGGAAGAAAACCTTCCGGAAGCGCACAGAGACCTACAGGACAGAGACCCGCCGGTAGCGGTCAGAGACCTGCCGGCAGTGGACAGAGAACCGGAGCTGCGAACGGACAGAAGAGAATGTCTGCCAAACAGCGTGCAGCCAAGAAGAGAAAAAAGGTTATCATCTTTGGCATAGAGATCGTAGTGATCCTGTTCATGGTAGCATTATTGTATCTGGTAATGACTCATACCAACAATGAGGGCCCCAAGGTAACCGTTCTGGAGACAGAAGAACTTCAGATTCCCGAAGAGGTGCAGCAGGATGAAACTATGAAGGGCTATATGAACATTGCCCTGTTCGGTGTGGATGCCACCAAGGAAAGCCTGTTGTACAAGGGCAGCCGAAGCGATAGTATTATGATCGCCAGCATCAACATGGATACCGGTGATATCAAACTGGTCAGCGTATATCGTGATACGTACCTGAATACCGGTACGGATTCCTACCAGAAATGTAATGCCGCTTATTCCTATGGCGGAGCAGAGCAGGCGGTTAAGATGCTGAACATGAATCTGGATATGGATATTACGAACTTTGTGACCGTAGGCTATAAAGGACTGAGCGAAGTGATCGACGGTCTGGGCGGTGTCTATATTGATGTGGACTCTGAGGAGATCAAGCATATCAACAACTATCAGATCGGTATTGCAGAAGTTTTGAAATGCGATTATACACCGGTAACTGAGACCGGTATGCAGCTGTTGAATGGTCTGCAGGCTACTGCTTACTGCCGTATCCGTTATACCGCTGGTAACGACTTTAAGCGTGCTGCCCGTCAGCGTGAAGTCATTCAGGCAATCGAAGATCAGGCAAAGAAAGCAGATTATGCAACATTGTCCAAGGTATTCAACAGTGCCATCGACGACATTTACACCAGTCTGGATTCCAAGGACATCCTGGATCTGCTGGGCAATATTTCAAATTATCGCATAGTGGACGAAGGAGGTTTCCCCGAAGAGACCATGCGTGACACCGGCAATATCGGTGCAAAGGGAAGCTGTGTTATTCCGGTAAATCTCGAAAGCAATGTAGTATGGCTGCATCAGTTCCTGTTTGATGATGCCAACTATTCCGTAACCAGCAACGTGAAGGAATACAGCAATAAGATTGAATCTGACACATCACCTTATCTGAATAAGTAAGAAACAGTGTATAGAGTAAAGCAACAGGAATACAAGGGAGTCTTCCGGAATCTGCCGGGGCTCCCTTGTGCATTACCCAGAAGGTTATAATCCTCTTGGACAGTAGGAAAAGGCTTGTGCCGCAATAAGAGTTAAAGTATAATGAACCAGAGATTGGAAAAGTGAGGAGCGCTCTGACATGGAGATAGATGTGATCATTCCCCTGTATAAGCCGGGAAAAGAATTATTTACATTATTGGATAAACTGGGCAGTCAGAGCGTACCGGTACATCAGGTGATTCTTCTGAATACGGAAGAAAAATATTTTGAACAGCTGATCTACGGAATCAGATTTCTGGAAACCTATCAGAATATCAAGGTATACCATGTATCCAAAAAAGAGTTCGATCATGGCGGTACGAGACGGATGGGAGTAAAAAAGTCTTCCGCGGATGTCTTCGTGATGATGACACAGGATGCCATGCCGAAAGATGACAGGCTGATCGAAAAACTGGTGGAACCCCTGCAGGGGGAAGTGGCGGTGGCCTATGCGAGACAGCTGCCCAGAGAGGATTCGACACCGGTGGAGAGCTATACCAGAGAATTTAACTATCCGGCAAAGTCCCGGATCAAATCGGCAGCAGACCTGGACAGCCTGGGGATCAAGACCTTTTTCTGCTCCAATGTCTGTGCGGCCTATCGCCGGGAGATCTATGAGGAACTGGGCGGGTTCGTCAGACATACGATATTTAATGAAGATATGATCTATGCGGCAAAGGCGGTGGAAGCAGGATACTCTGTGGCTTATGCGGCGGATGCGCAGGTGGTGCATTCTCATAATTATACCAACGGGCAGCAGTTCCACAGAAACTTTGACCTGGGAGTATCGCAGGCAGAGCATCCCGAGATTTTTGCAGCATATCCTTCGGAGTCCGAGGGAAAACGAATGGTGAAAGATGTGACGGTATATTTGCGCAGCAACCATATGTCTGCCGGATTGCCCCATTTTTATATGCAATGCGCCTGTAAATATGCAGGTTATTTACTGGGAAAGAACTATCGCAGGCTCCCGAAAAAATGGGTACTTGCTTTTACTTCCAACAAGGAATACTGGAAACAGAACAGAAAGGATGTATGACTATGTGTGGTATTGTAGGTTATATTGGAACAGAACAGGCAGCACCGATCATTCTGGACGGTCTGTCCAAGCTGGAATACCGTGGATATGATTCCGCAGGTATGGCGATTTTTGACGGTGAGAAGATCAACACCAGAAAAGCAGTGGGAAGACTTAAGGTTCTGGAGAACCTGACCCACGGCGGAGAGAATATGAAAGGAACCTCCGGTATCGGACATACCCGTTGGGCAACTCACGGAGCTCCCAGCGATATCAATTCCCATCCGCATATGAACAATGCGGGAACCATTGCCGTGGTACACAACGGCATTATCGAGAACTATATTCCCCTGAAGAAAAAGATGCAGGATAAGGGGTATCAGTTCATATCCGAGACTGATACCGAGGTATTGGCACATCTGTTAGACTATTATTACAAGGGAAATCCTCTGGAAGCCATCACGAAGGTGCTTCATCGTGTGGAAGGCTCTTATGCGCTGGGAATCATGTTTGCAGATCAGCCGGATAAGATTTTTGCAGCCCGCAAGGACAGCCCGCTGATCGTAGGAAAGAGCGACAACGGCAGCTTTATCGCTTCCGATGTTCCTGCGATATTGAAATATACCAGAACCGTATATTATGTAGACAATCAGGAAGTTGTGGAATTACAGCAGGGTAGTCTGCGTTTCTTCTCCGTGGATGAGGAAGAGATCGAGAAGCAGCCGGTGACCATTGACTGGGATGCCAATGCGGCAGAAAAGGCTGGATATGAGCACTTCATGCTGAAAGAGATCTATGAGCAGCCGAAGACCATCAACGATACCATCTCTCCGAGAATCAAGGATAATGATATTGTGATCGAAGAGCTGAACATGAGTGATGAAGAGATCAAAGAGATCACGAAGATCCATATTGTGGCCTGCGGCTCCGCATATCATACCGGAGTTACCGCAAAATATGTGATCGAGGGTCTGGCAAGAATCCCGGTAGAAGTGGATGTGGCCAGTGAATTCCGTTATCGTGATCCGATTCTTCAGAAGGGTAATATGGTCATTGTCATCAGCCAGTCCGGTGAGACAGCAGATACTCTGGCAGCACTGAGAGAGTCCCGGGAAAGGGGGTTCAAGGTACTGGGTATTGTCAATGTGGTGGGAAGCTCCATTGCCAGAGAGGCAGACAGTGTTATGTATACCTGGGCAGGTCCCGAGATCGCAGTGGCTACCACCAAGGCTTACAGTGCACAGCTAACGGCACTTTACATGCTGGCTATGAAATTCGCCAGGGTACGTGGTACTATTGATCAGGAGAAGTTCGCCGGTATGCTGACAGATTTAAGATGCCTGCCGGATCAGATCGAACTGCTTCTGGGACAGAAGGAGAAGATCCAGCATTTTGCCAACCGTTACGTGGGAGCAAGAGATATCTTCTTCATCGGACGCGGTATTGATTACGCGATTTCACTGGAAGGATCCTTGAAACTGAAGGAGATCTCCTATATTCATTCCGAGGCTTATGCAGCTGGAGAACTGAAGCATGGTACGATTTCTCTGATCGAAGATGGTACGCTGGTAGTGGCTTTGGCAACCCAGCCGGATCTGTTCCAGAAGACCATCAGTAATATGGTAGAAGTAAAAGCAAGAGGAGCCTTTGTTATGGCAGTCACCATTGAAGGCAACAAGGCCATTGAGAAAGCGTCGGATTATGTAATATACATCCCCGAGACCAATCCGTACTTTACCAATTCTCTGGCAATCATTCCTTTGCAGTTGTTCTCCTACTATGTGGCAGTGGGACGCGGCTGTGACGTGGATAAACCCAGAAACCTGGCAAAATCCGTTACTGTTGAGTAGAGTGTAATAACTTACCCATAGAGAGACTGCTTGCAGGCAGAACAGACTCTCTGTTTTTTCAGGATTCATAATTGCTTCAGAAAGTTATCACAATTCGGACACAATTGACGGATATACTGTGTTCATAAGGTGAGAGGAAGAAATGAAACAGGTAATGGTAAAAAGAGTTTCTCACTTGCAACAGGATAGGAGGAAGCAATATGTACGAGAATGACAATTTTTCCGGTTACGGAACCGGCAATGAAAATACAACCGGTACATTCAGTGGAGCAGATCTGAATGAGACAAGAACAGAAAACAGTTATGGCTATGAAAATCATAGTACTACCCAGAGTGCAGCAGGAAGCACGAATGGTTACACCACTTATCAGATGGGCGGAACCACAGGCAGCAACAATACGGAGCCTAAGAAAACCCAAAAACATGGCGGTTACTTCCGGAAGGCAATGGTAAGTGTCAGCCTGGGATTGTTCTTCGGACTGTTCGCAGGAATCGGTTTCTATGCAGTACAGCAGGGAACCGGGATGTTTACGACCAGCACAGATACCGCAGTGGTAGATGAGATCGCTTCTGAGGCAACGACAGAAAGTACCCAGAGTGCACAGCTGGCTACCAATGTTACTTATGTAGAGTCCGATGTATCCAATGTGGTAAAAAAAGTAATGCCTGCCATGGTATCCATCGTAAATAACTTTACCGAGACAGCCAATGTCTTCGGACAGCAGTACACACAGGAAGAAGCAGCCAGTGGTTCCGGTATCATTGTAGGTAAGACCGATGATGAACTGCTGATCGTATCCAATAATCATGTAGTAGAGAGTGCAGATACTCTGACCGTTACTTTTATCGATGGCAGTGAAGCACAGGCACAGGTCAAAGGACTGGATTCCGACATGGATCTGGCAGTGATCGCAGTATCTTTAAATGATCTGAGTGATGATACCAAGAATGCTATTACAGTAGCAACACTTGGCAGCAGTGATGATCTGAAGCTTGGTGAGCCGGTCATCGCTATCGGTAATGCCCTTGGCTATGGTCAGTCTGTTACCAACGGTATTGTAAGTGCCCTGAATCGTGAGATCACTCTGGAGAACGGCTCTACCGGTACTTTCATCCAGACCAACGCAGCCATCAACCCCGGTAACTCCGGCGGTGCACTGCTGAACATGAATGGTGAGGTTATCGGTATCAACTCCAACAAGATCGGTGGTACTGCCGTAGAAGGTATGGGATATGCTATCCCGATTACTTCGGCAAGCCCTATCATTGCAGATCTGATGGAGCGTCAGACCAGAACCAAGGTAGCTGAGGATGAAGTCGGTTACATCGGCATCTCCCTGCAGGAAGTAACTTCCCAGATCTCCCAGATGTACAACATGCCGGAAGGTATCTATGTAGTATCTGTAGAGGAAGGCAGCGCAGCAGCCAATGCCGGTATCATGAAAGGTGATATCATTACCAAATTTGACGGCAGCAGTATCTCTTCTTACTCTGATCTGCAGAAAACGTTACAGTATTATGCGGTCGGTGATTCCGTAACCGTAACGGTACAGAGACCTCAGAACGGTGAATATGTATCCATCGAGCTGAATCTGACACTGGGCAGCAGACCTGCAAGCCAGAAATAAAGAAATAACAGGTAAATAAAAGGAAATGGAAAGAGACCCGGGCGAGACATATGGTTTTGCCCGGGTCTTGTAATATTTACCAAAATATGAATAGTTATAAATGGTTTAGAAAAACTTAACTTGTGCCCCGCTACTTCATTGAGTATAATAAGCGTAGGCAATGAGAAGTGTCAGACACGGGTATTATGCAATATGACTGCTTGCAGGCATTATTGCATAATGGCCGGGGATGATAGGGCGAAGCCCGGATATCGAGGGAACACGAAGTGTTGCCGAGATACACTGCGAAGATGCTTTGGAGCCGGGGATGATAGGGCGAAGCCCGGATATCGAGGGAACACGAAGTGTTGCCGAGATACACTGCGAAGATGCTTTGGAGCCGGGGATGATAGGGCGAAGCCCGGATATCGAGGGAACACGAAGTGTTACCGAGATACACTGCGGAATAGTGGTAGGAAACAAAGAGGAGAATAACATGACAGATAATTATAATGATGATTATAGAGAAGTGATCCCTGAGGAGGAAAAAACAGAGACCAATGTGAGTGAAACTCAGGATAACGAAAAAAATAACGGAAACACACAGGTGGCGGATACTGCAAAAGAAAATTCCACCGAAAAAAAGTCAGAGGACAAAAAGGACAGCAGCGAATACGAAGATGTCTGCTTTATCTGCCGCAGACCGGAGAGCAAAGCCGGCAGAATGTTCAAGCTGCCCAACCATATCTGCATCTGCGATGATTGCATGCACAAGACCATGGAGACTGTGAGCCAGTTCGATTATCAGGGAATGTTGAACAATCCCAATGATTTCAACCAGTTTAACGGACAGAACGGATTCCCCAACATCAGTTTTGTGAATCTGGCGGATCTTCAGGGAGACGGCGGTATTCCCAACAAGCAGAAACTCAAGAAGAAAAAGAAGGCGGAAGGTCCCAAACCGGTATTCAATATCAAGGACATTCCGGCACCTCATAAGATCAAGGCCAGTCTGGATGAATACGTGGTAGGACAGGAAAAAGCCAAGAAGGTCATCTCCGTAGCAGTATACAACCATTACAAGAGAGTGGCCACTGACACTATGGATGAGATTGAGATCGAAAAGTCCAACATCCTCATGATCGGCCCCACCGGTTCCGGTAAGACCTATCTGGTAAAGACACTGGCGAAACTTCTGGATGTGCCTCTGGCTATTGCTGATGCCACCTCTCTGACTGAGGCCGGTTATATCGGTGATGATATCGAGAGCGTGGTATCCAAATTGCTGGCAGCGGCGGGCAATGACGTAGAAAAGGCGGAAAAAGGTATCATCTTCATCGATGAGATCGACAAGATCGCCAAGAAGAAAAACACCAACTCCCGGGATGTCAGCGGAGAGAGTGTACAGCAGGGTATGTTGAAGCTTCTGGAAGGTGCGGAAGTGGAGGTGCCGGTAGGTGCCAACAGCAAAAATGCCATGGTACCTCTGGCAACGGTGAACACCCGCAATATCCTGTTTATCTGCGGTGGTGCGTTCCCGGATCTGGACGAGATCATCAAGGAGCGCCTGACCAAGACAGCATCCATCGGTTTCAACTCGGAACTGAAGGATAAATACGATAAAGATACCGATATTTTATCCAAGGTGACTGTGGAGGATATCCGCAAGTTTGGTATGATTCCGGAATTTATCGGTCGTCTGCCGATCATTTGTACTTTACAGGGATTGTCAAAGGATATGCTGGTGAAGATCCTGAAAGAGCCGAAGAATGCGATTCTTAAGCAGTACCAGAAGCTGTTGGAGCTGGATGAGGTAAAACTGGAGTTCACAGACGATGCCCTGGATGCCATTGCCGAGAAGGCAATGAAGCGCGATACCGGTGCCAGAGCTCTGCGCTCCATCATCGAGGACTTCATGCTGGATATCATGTATGAGATCCCGAAGGATGATAACATCGGAAGGGTTACCATTACCAGAGAGTACATTGAAGGAACCGGCGGCCCCATCATCGACATCCGCAGCAATGAAATTCTGGAACAGGTGGAGAACCTGAAGCAGATTCCGGTGGAAGAGAAATAAATTGAGAGTTAGTGAAATACATTGGCAAAATCCACGAACTCCCGGAGCAT
>ENA-UOIV01000808-UOIV01000808.1-human-gut-metagenome-genome-assembly--contig:-C59-NODE-808-length-31108-cov-12.816636_pt1 | contig 31108 bp, 31 predicted proteins | sample MGYA00242333_ERZ723880 | MGnify/ENA metagenome assembly ERZ723880 | reverse complement strand
CGACCTGCTGGTGCCGGGCATCGGGGAGATCATCGGCGGCAGCCAGCGTGAGGAGCGGCTCGACGTGCTGCTTTCCCGCATGAAGGAGCTCGACCTGCGCGAGGAGGACTACCACTGGTACCTCGACCTGCGCCGGTTCGGCGGCACGAAGCACGCGGGCTACGGCCTCGGCTTCGACCGGCTCATCATGTACATCACCGGCGTTTCCAACATCCGCGACGTGCTGCCCTTCCCGCGCACGACCGGTTCGGCGGAGTATTAAAAAAAGAACACGGATCCGCCGCGGGCACTGGCCCGCGGCGGATTTTTTCTGCGCCCGGGTGCGGGAAACGATGCAGCTTATCCGGAAAATCCTGTGCCGATCGACCAGATTTCCCCTGTTTACGGGGGCCTGTTTTGGTACGGAATCATGAATTTTGCAGGATTCAAAAATTCATCTTGCAAAACGGGCGAAATTGGCATATACTATAGCGTAGGGCCCAAACGGCGGGAAAGCCGCGCGGGCGTATGACAAACTTTCCATTACATATGATATAGGCGGGTGTTTTGACAATGATGGCAAATGAACGCGGGGTTTCCCGCGAGGCGCAGGAGGTAGCGGTGATGTCAGGATATGCGGAGCTTTCCCGTGAGGAGCTCGAGGCGCTGCACGGGGAGCTGCTCGGGCGGTACGAGGCGTTCAAGGCGAAGGGGCTGAGGCTCGACATGTCGCGCGGCAAGCCGGCCGCCGACCAGTTCGACCTGGTTTCCGGGCTGCTTGACACGGTGACCTCCCAGTCGTCCACCAGGGCGGAAGACGGGGCGGACTGCCGCAACTACGGCGATTTCGACGGCATCCCCGAGTGCAAGAAGATTTTCTGCGACATGCTCGGCGTCGCGCCGGAGGAGCTTTTCGTCTGCGGCAACTCAAGCCTGTCGGTCATGTACGACGCGATCGGCAAGATGATGCTGCTCGGCGTGCGCCCGGGCGCGAAGCCGTGGCGCTATCTCGACAAGGTGAAATTCCTCTGCCCGGCGCCCGGCTACGACCGCCATTTTGCAATTACCGAGCTCTACGGCATCGAAATGATTCCCATCGAGATGACCCCCGACGGCCCGGACATGGACACGGTCGAGCGCCTGGTGGGCTCCGACCCGTCGATCAAGGGCATCTGGTGCGTGCCGAAGTACTCCAACCCGCAGGGCATCACCTATTCCGACGAGACGGTGCGCCGGTTCGCGCGGATGAAGACCGCCGCGGACGATTTCATGATCATGTGGGATAACGCCTACGCGGTCCATGACCTCTATCCCGACCGCCGCGACACGCTGCTCAACATCCTCGACGAGTGCAAGAAGGCGGGCGATCCCGACCGGGTCATGATCTTCGCCTCCACCTCGAAAATCTCCTATGCGGGCGCGGGCATCGCGGTGTTCGCCTGCTCGGAGGCCGTCATGAAGCGGATGAAGGAGCTGCTCTCCTTCCAGACGATCGGCTTTGACAAGCTCAACATGCTGCGCCACGCGCGGTACTTCGGGGACCTCGACGGCGTCATGCGCCACATGGATAAGCAGGCGGAGCTCCTGCGGCCCAAGTTTGCGGCGGTGCTCGACGCATTCGACCGGGAGCTCGCGGGCAAGGGGATCGCCGAATGGCTCGCCCCCAACGGCGGCTATTTCATCTCGCTCGACGTGATGGACGGCTGCGCCGGGCGGGTGGTCCGGCTCTGCAAGGAGGCGGGGGTCGTGCTGACGGGCGCGGGCGCCACCTATCCCTACAAGAAGGACCCGCGCGACCGCAACATCCGCGTCGCGCCGACCTACCCGACCGTCCCCGAGCTCGAACAGGCGGTCGAGCTGCTCTGCATCAGTGTGCAGCTCGCGGCGGTGGAAAAGCTGCTGGCCGCGTAAAAGGGGAAAAATTTACAGAAAATGCGGGCGGGCAATTGTTTCAATTGCCCGCCCTGTGTTATACTAATCACATTGCATCATCCCGGCAGGGACGGAATCAGAAACCGGAGAGGAAGGACAAAGATGGCCCACGACAGATACGAAAGCCCCTTTTGCACCCGTTACGCGAGCGATGAAATGCAATACGTTTTTTCCGCCGACCACAAGTTCAAGACCTGGCGGAAGCTGTGGATCGCCCTGGCCAGGGCGGAGCAGAGGCAGGGCCTCCCGATCACCGACGCGCAGATCGCCGAGCTGGAGGCCCACGCGGACGACATCAACTACGACGTCGCCGAGGCGCGGGAGAAGGAGGTCCGTCACGATGTGATGAGCCATGTCTACGCCTACGGGGTGCAGTGCCCCTCGGCGAAGGGGATCATCCACCTGGGCGCGACGAGCTGCTACGTCGGCGACAACACCGACGTGATCGTCATGCGGGAGGGCCTGCGGATCATCCGCCGCAAGCTCCTCAACGTCGTTTCGCTGCTGGCGGATTTCGCGGACCGCTACAAGGACATGCCCGCGCTCGCCTACACCCATTTGCAGCCCGCGCAGCTCACCACCGTCGGCAAGCGCGCGACCCTCTGGCTCAACGAGCTGATGCTCGACTACGGGGAGCTCGAGCACCGCATCGCCTCCCTGAAGCTGCTGGGCAGCAAGGGCACCACCGGCACCCAGGCGAGCTTCGTCGAGCTCTTCGACGGGGACAGCGCGAAGATCCGGGCGGTCGAGGAGGACATCGCGCGGGAGATGGGCTTTGACGCGGTCGTGCCCGTCTCGGGGCAGACCTACTCGCGCAAGGTGGACAGCATGGTGGTCGGCGTCCTCGCGGGCATCGCCCAGAGCGCGAGCAAGTTCTCCAACGACCTGCGCATCCTCCAGAACTTCAAGGAGATGGAGGAGCCGTTCGAGGCCCACCAGATCGGCTCGTCGGCGATGCCCTACAAGCGCAACCCGATGCGCAGCGAGCGGATCACAGCGCTCGCGCGCTATGTGATGACCGACTCCCTCAACCCGGCGTTCACCGCCGCGACCCAGTGGTTCGAGCGCACCCTCGACGACAGCGCCAACAAGCGGGTCGCCGTGGCGGAGGCGTTCCTCGCCACCGACGCGATTTTGGGGATCATGCTCAACGTCTGCGACGGGCTGGTCGTCTATCCCAAGGTGGTGCGCCAGCGGGTGATGAAGGAGCTGCCCTTCATGGCGACCGAAAACATCATGATGGACGCGGTGCGCCGCGGCGGCGACCGGCAGGAGCTGCACGAGCGGCTGCGGGAGCACTCGATGGCGGCCGCGCGGCACGTCAAGGAGGAGGGCGGCGACAACGACCTGATCGAGCGCGTCTGCGCCGACCCGGCGTTCGGGCTCCGGAGGGAAGAGGTCGACGCGATCCTCGACCCGGCCCGCTTTACCGGCCGCAGCGCCGAGCAGGTGGAGGAATACCTGCGCGATGTGGTGAGCCCGGTGCTGGAAGCGAACCGCTCCCTGCTCGGCGAGCGGGCGCAGCTTTCGGTATAATCCGCGCCCGCGCGGCAAAAACCGATTGACTTTTCCGTTCATATCCAATATAATTAAAAAAGTGCCGCATTGCGGCCGGGCGCGTCCCGGCGGATGTTTGGCATGGCCGGAAACCCGGGGGAAAGCCCGGCGGGGCGGGCAGTTTCAGGCCGCGGAGGATGCGCGGCGTGAAGTTGTCCGGGCCGCCGTGCGGACGGCCGGGGGAGGCCAGAGGAAAACCACGGGCAGCCGCGCAGCGGCTGCCGGCTGTTTTTGCAGTTGTGGTTTTGCAAGGAGGACAAGCAGATGAAAAAGGTTGGAAAACCGGTGTTCTTTGTCGTACTGATATTGATCGCCGCGTTTACCGCGCTGTCGTTCTTCGGCGTGTCGACCGCCTACGGGGATAACACCCACACCTACATCAAAGGTGTGGACGATATCCGCTGGGGCATCGACATCCGCGGCGGCGTGGACGTCACATTTACCCCGCCCGCGGACTATGACGCCTCTCCCGAGGAGATGGCGGCCGCGGAATCCATTATCAAGGTCCGTATGGTCTCCCAGAACATCACCGACTACGAGACCTATGTGGACGACAGCAAGGACCGCATCATCGTCCGTTTCCCCTGGAAGCAGGGCGAGTCGGACTTCAACCCCGAGCAGGCGGTCAAGGAGCTCGGTGAAACCGCGCTGCTGACCTTCCGCGAGGGCAACGAGTACACCGGCCCCGTGGTCATCGAGGGCAAGCACGTCACCTCGGCGCGCGCCGTCCTCAACTCCCAGACCAACGAGCCGATGGTCGAACTGAACCTCAACACCGAGGGCGCCCAGCTCTTCTCCGAGGCGACCGGCCGCCTGGTCGGGCAGCCGATCTCCATCTGGATGGACGAGAACCGCATCAGCTCGGCGACCGTCAAGACCCAGATCCCCAACGGCGTGGCCACCATTTCGGGCGGCTTCGACGTCAAGGGCGCGCAGGACCTCGCTGAAAAGATCAACGCCGGCGCGCTGCCCTTCAAGCTCGAGACCGAGAACTTCTCCTCGATCTCCCCGACGCTCGGCCTCGGCGCGCGTGACGCGATGGTCACCGCGGGCGTGATCGCCTTCATCCTGGTCGCGCTCTTCATCATCCTGATCTACCGCATGAGCGGCGTGGTCGCCACGATCGCGCTGGTCGGCCAGGTGGCGGGCATGATCGCCTGCCTAACCGGCTTCTTCGCGCCGTTCCCCTCCTTTACGCTCACCCTGCCGGGCATCGCCGGTATCATCCTCTCGATCGGCATGGGCGTCGACGCGAACGTCATCACCTCCGAGCGCATCAAGGAAGAGCTCCGCAACGGCAAGACGCTGGACGGCGCGATCGATTCGGGCTTCCAGCGCACCTTCGCGGCCATCTTCGACGGCAACATCACGATGGTGCTCGTCGCGATCATCCTGATGGGCGCGTTCGGACCGCCGAGCTCGATCTTCGGCACCATCTTCAGCCCCATCTTCCGCTGGTTCGGCGCCTCCGCCACCGGCGCGATCTACTCCTTCGGCTATACGCTGATCGTCGGCGTCATCTTCAACTTCATCATGGGCGTCACCGCTTCCCGCCTGATGCTCAAGTCGATCTCCAAATTCAAGCCCTTTAAAAAGGCGTGGCTGTATGGAGGTGACAAATAATGAAACAGATTGATATTGTCGGACGCAGAAAGATTTGGTTCACAATTTCGATTGTCCTGATTGTCATCGCCATCCTGGCCTCCTTCTTCCCCGGCGTGAAGCTGGACATCCAGTTCAGCGGCGGCACGATCGTCACTTACTCCTTTAACGGCGACCTCGACAAGGGCGAGTTCCAGAGCTCCATCGAAAACTCGCTGGGCCAGAAGGTCACGCTGCGCGAGCAGAACGACGTCAACACCGGCGCCACCAACTACGTGATTACCCTCAACTCCAAGTCAGGCGTCACGCCGGACCAGCAGATCGCGGTCAACACGGCGCTCAACGAGAAGTTCCCCGGCGCGGACATCCAGACCGCCAGCATCAGCAACGTCGACCCGTCGATCGGGCGCGACTTCCTGCTCAAATCGGTGGTCGCGGTCGCCGTAGCCTCCATCCTGATGATCGTCTATATCGCCTTCCGGTTCCGTAAGATGAACGGCTGGTCGGCGGGCGTCATCGCGGTGGCCGCGCTCGTCCACGACCTGATCATCGCCTACGGCGCGTTCGTCGTCTGCGGCTTCCCGCTCAACGACAGCTTCATCGCGGTCATGCTGACCATCCTGGGTTACTCGATCAACAACACGATCATCGTCTACGACCGCATCCGTGAGAACCGCAGGCTGCTGCCGGTCAAGACCTCCTACAAGGACCTGGTCAACATTTCGGTCAACCAGTCGATGTCCCGTTCGATCAACACCACCGTTTCGACCGTCATCGCGGTCGGCTGCGTGTGCGTGATGTCGCTCGTCTATAACGTCAGCTCGATCCTGACCTTCTCCTTCCCGCTTCTGGTGGGCATGTTCGCCGGATTCTTCTCCTCGATGTTCATTTCCGGCTCCCTCTGGACGCTCTGGCAGGAGCACAAGCTCGCGAAAAAGTAAGGCTGGGCCATTCTTGGGCCGCCGGCACTGCCGGCGGCCCATCTCCATTTTGACAGCGCGCGGACGGCGCGCATATCATGGAAAAAGTCACTGCCCCGCGGGGCGGAAGGGGGAAGGCCGATGCTGGCCGGAATATCCACCGCGTGTTTCTATCCCGAGCTCACCGAGCGGGGGCTTTCCTATATCGCGGGCCTGGGCGCGCAGGCGGCGGAGGTCTTTTTTAACGCGCCGAGCGAGTTGGACGACGGCTACCTGCGCGAGCTGCGCCGGACGGCGGACGGCGGCGGCACCCGCATCCTCTCGGTGCATCCGTTCACCTCGGGGCTCGAGCCGCTGCTCTTCTTCTCCGACTACCGACGCCGCTTCGCGGACGGGATCGCCTTCTACCAGCGGTACTTCCACGCCGCCAACCTGCTTGGCGCGAAGCTCTTCGTCTTCCACGGCGACCGCAGGAACACCACCCGCTCCCGCCGGTTCTATTTCGACCGGTTCGCGGAGCTCTGCGAGGCGGGGAGGCGGATGGGGGTCACCGTCGCGCAGGAGAACGTCCCGCGCTGCGCGGGCTACTGCCCCGATTTCTTCACCGACATGCGCGCTTATCTCCCCGGCGCGCGGTTCGTCCTCGACATCAAGCAGTGCGTGCGGGCGGGCTATTCGCCCGCCGAGATGGCCGGCGCGATGGGGGAGGGCCTTGTCCATCTGCACGTGAGCGACCACGGCGCGCGCGGCGACTGCCTGCCGCTCGGGGCGGGGGAGCTCGACCTTGCCGCGCTGCTCGGAAGGGTGCGCGGGTACGGCTTCGACGGCGGCGTGATGCTCGAGCTTTACCGCGACAGTTACGGCGGGTATGGGGAGCTCGATGACAGTTATGCACGGATTCTTGCGGCGATCCACGCGGAAAATGGTTAAAATTCCTTGTTTTGCGGGGCGTTTTATGTTATGATACGGGTAATACAGATAGTATAAACAAGCGCCCCAACAGAATGAGGGAGATGGTCCTGTGAAGTGCCCATACTGCGGATATGTCGAAAGCAAAGTCATCGATTCCCGTCCGACCGACGAGTCGGAGCGCATCCGCCGCCGCCGCGAGTGCATCAAGTGCGGGCGGCGGTTCACCACCTATGAGGTCATCGAGACCACCCCGCTGATCGTCATCAAGAAGGACAAGTCGCGCGAGGAGTTCGACGCGGGCAAGGTGCTCGGCGGCATGGTGCGCGCCTGCGAAAAGCGCCCGGTGCCGCTCGACGTGCTCGAGGAGGCGGTGCGGGACATCGAGATGACGCTGCGCAACTCGCTGGAAAAGGAGGTCCCCTCCTACAAGATCGGCGAGCTCGCCATGGAGAAGCTGCGCGGCATCGACGAGGTCGCCTACGTGCGCTTCGCGTCGGTCTACCGGCAGTTCAAGGACATCGACTCGTTTATGAAGGAGCTCCAGACCCTGCTGAGCTCCCGCGACGGAGACGGAAAATGATTTGAAACGAAAAGAGGGCCCATCCGGATATCCGGATGGGCCCTCTTTTTTGTGCCCGTGCTAAAAGATATTCGGCAGCGTGGGGATCTCCGCGTCGCGGATGTGGGAGATCAGGTGGCGCAGGCGCGCCACCTCCGCCGCGTATTCGGCGGTTTCGCCGTATTTCGCGAGCATGGGCAGGCGCGCCACGATGCCGGTGATCGTGTCGAGCTCGTCGTGGTGGATATAGCGCGTCATGACCGTTTCGTTGCGCTCCCACTGCTCGTGGAACTCGTCGGTGAGCCGCGCGGCCCGCGGCATGTCGTCCCGGTCGATGGCGTCCGCAATGGCGGAGAGGGAGGCCTCCATCTCGTCCGACACGCGCAGCAGGTGCATGAGCGCGGCCGTGCTCGCCGCGAGGATGAGCGCGATGATGACGCAGACTGCGACGACCCGTTTCATGACGCATCCTCCTTCCGGTCCTTAAGCTTGAGCTGTGCTTTGGGCACGATCAGGTAGTCGGCCTGGCGGTTGCAGGTCATCAGGAAGATGTCCTGTGTGGTGTAGCCGTTGTCGGTGATCGTTTTTTCGAGCCACTCATATTTGAGGTTGCAGTAGCCAAGCGCGCTGTCGATCACGACCCCGTCCGCGATGAGCACGACGGGCGGCGCGTCCGCGCCGGGAGGGGCCTGGAGATTGAGCATCCCGGCGGTGGCGGGCTGGGCGGTGAATTTGGGGTAGACCGAGAGGGAGCCGGTCGTTTCGACGATCGCGAACGCCACGTCGCGCACGTCGAAGATATCCTTGCCGCGCAGCTCCTCCATCATGTCGTCGATCGTGAAGCGCAGCTCCTTGAGCTGCTTCTGGTCGATCTTGCCGTCGCGGATGATAACGCGCGGCGTACCCGAGACGATGCGGCGCATCTTTTTATAGCGCAGGGTCATCGCGGAGATGAGAACGTCGAAGGAAACCAGCGTGAGGATGGGGATGATGCCGCCGATCAGCGGCACGTTGCTGTCCTCGATCGCCATTGTCGCGATGTTGGAGACCAGGATGGTGACGACCAGCTCGGAGGGCTGGAGCTGGCCGATCTGACGTTTGCCCATCAGCCGAAGGCTCAGAATGATCAGCGCATAGATGATCAGCACGCGGATGAATACAATATACAAAAGCCATCGAACCTCCATCGATTTTTACTGACTCTTAGTCTGGCCGGAAAGCGAATGGATATTCCCGCCGCTTTGCTGGCAATACTAACGCTGTATCAAACTGTAAAACGGGAGGAATGGGAATGGGAGTCATCCGTTATCTGAAGGGGCTGTTCGCACCGCCGCCCGCCTACGCGCCGCCGCGCCCGGACGAGGGCGCGGACAAAAAGCTGGGGAGCGCGCTGCTCGACAACCTGATCGGGGTGCGCGCGATGTTCACCGACTCCGGGGACCTCATCATCCACGAGGTGCAGGTGTGCGGCGTGCCCTGCGCCGTGCTGATGTGCGAGGGCATGGTGAACACCCAGACCTTTTCGGAGATGTTCGCGGAGCCGCTCACCCGCCTGAGACTCGAAAAGCCCGGCCCCGATTCGGTGCTCGACTGGGTGCGCCACCAGTCTCTGCTCGCGCCCGACCAGAAGGAGATCCACACCTTCGGCGAGCTCTTCCGGTTCATGATGTCCGGCTTTGTCGTACTGCTCATCGACGGGATCGCGGGCGGTTCGGTCTTCGGCATCCAGGGCTTCTCCGGCCGCTCGGTCGGCGAACCGGCGGGGGAGACCAACGTGCGCGGCTCCCGCGAGGGATTTTCCGAGATGCTGCGGCCCAACATGTCGCTGCTGCGGCGGCGGTTCAAATCCCCCGACCTGATCTTCGAGATGACCGTCTTCGGGGACAAGAGCCGCACCGACTGCACCCTCGTCTACCTGCGCGGCGCGGTGTCGGACGAGCTGCTGCGCGAGGTCAAATACCGCCTCTCCAAGGTGAAGATCGACGTGGTGCTCGAAAGCGGCTACCTTCAGCCCTTCCTCGATTCGAAGCCGCTCTCCCTCTTTTCGGGGGTGGGCGTCACCGAGCGGCCCGACACCCTCTGCGCCAAGGTCGCGGAGGGGCGCGTCGGCTTGCTCGTCGACGGCACTCCCTACGCGCTCATCGTGCCCTATCTCTTTGCCGAAAACTTCCAGAGCCTCGACGACTACTCCCACCGGCCCTATTTCGCCACCTTCATCCGCTGGCTCAAATACGCGGCCTTCGCCCTCTCCATCCTGCTGCCGGGGCTCTATGTCGCGGTCGGCTCCTTCCACCCCGAGCTGCTGCCCGCGACGATCCTGACAAGCCTCGTCGTCAGCGAGGAGACGACCCCCTTCCCGCTGATGTTCGAGGCGCTGGCCGTCTTTTTCATCTATGAGATCGTGCGGGAGGCGGGGCTGCGGATGCCGCAGGCGGTCGGCCACGCGGTGAGCATCGTCGGCGCGCTCGTCATCGGAGACGCGGCGGTCAGCGCGGGCATCATCGGCGCGCCGATGGTCATCGTCGTCGCCGTCACCGCGATCAGCTCGTTTGTCGTGCCGAGCCTCTACGAGCCGGTGACGGTGCTTCGCTTCGCCTTTATCCTGATCGGCGGGCTGTCGGGCGTCTTCGGCGTCGTGCTGGCGCTGTGCGCCGTGATCGTCAACCTCTGCGCCGTGAACCCGCTCGGCGTCCCCGCGACCTCGCCCGCCACCCCCTTCTCCCTCTACCCGATGCGGGACGTGCTCTTCCGCTGGGGATGGCGCACGCTGGCGAAGGAGGACTTGCGGGTGCAGGATCTGGCGGGAAGCGACATCCGAGGGGAGGGGACCGCAGATGACCGGTAGCCGTCCGCGCGACATCTCTCCGGCGCAGCTCGTCATGCTGCTCCTGCTCTGCCGTCTTTTTGTCCTCTTCACCTATACCTCCCGCTCCGAAAACATCCTCTCCGGGCCGGCGGTACTGGCGGCCGTGCCGCTCGCGGCGGCCGGCGCGCTGCTGATGCTGCTGCCCTTCTTCCTGCTGCGGCGGAAGGCGGGCAGCGACATGCTCACCGCCTTCTGGCGGGTCGGCAGGCCGTTCGGCGCCGCGCTCACCGCCGCCTGCGGGCTCTTCTGCGTCTACATGGCCGCGTCGACGGCCGGGCACTTCAGCTTTTTCCTCGTGAGCACCGTCTACCAGAACGCGAAACAGTGGGTGTTCGTCCTCCTTTTCCTGCTGGCGGCCGCCTATGCCGCTGCCCTCGGGCTGGAGGCGTTTTCCCGCGCGGGCGGCTTCTTTTTCGCGGCGGCGATGGCGGCGGGGGCGCTCCTGCTCTTCGCGCTGCTGCCCGAGGTCGACCTCGCGAACCTCGCGAACCCCTTTTTGGATCCCGGCGCGCTTGCCGCGGGGACGCTTCGCGGCGTGGCCGGCAACGCGGATATCCTGCTATTCCTGCTGCTCTTCCCGCGGGTGCGCGGCGGGAGCGGAAAGACCGGATTCTGGTGGGTGGCGCTCACCGCGGCGGTGTGGTGGGTGCTCTGCTTCTTCGTTCTGACGGCGCTCGGGGACTATGCGGGCACCCGCCTTTTCCCGCTTCAGACCGCCGCCGCCGTGGCGAACCTGTCGGTCTTTGGGCGGATGGACCTCGTGCACATCACCGTGTGGATCATTACCGCCTTCCTGCGCGCCGCCGCGTGGCTTTACTGCGGCTGTACCTGCCTGCGGCGGCTCTTCCCGAAGGTGCGGATGGGCGCGGCTTCCGCGCTCTGCGCCCTGGCGGCGGGAATCGCCGCGGTAGCCGCGGCGCCGCTGTGGGAGGCGGCCGGTTCCGCGTGGGAAAGCGGCGTGCCGCTTCTGCTGCTGGCGGTCGCGGCGCCGCTTGTGACCCTCTGCTTCCCGCGCGCAAAAAGCCCCGTGGAGGATGGAAAGGAGGCCGCGCAATGAGACGGATCGCCGCGCTTTGCGCAATTTTGGTTCTGCTGGCCGGGTGCGTCCCGAGCGTGCGGCTCAACGAGCGGGGAGTCGTGCAGGCGATCGGCATCGACCTTGCGGAGGAGGGCGGCTACCGCGCGACGATGCAGGTGCGCGAGGCGGTCGGCGCGGCGGCGGGCGCGAACCAGTCGCCCGAGGACGCCAAAACCGTGCTGGTCGAGGAGACGGGCGCGACGATGACCGAACTGCTCGCCCGCGCCTCGGCGACGCAGGGGCGGCAGCTCTTTTTGGGGAGCGTCCGGGTGATCGTGTTTGGGCAGGAGGCCGCGCGCGCGGGGGCGGAGGGACCGCTCGGGTTCTTCAACTCCAACCACCAGATATCCCCGGCGACCCTCGTCGCGGTGGCGGAGGGAGAGGCGGGGGAGCTCATCCGCGCGGGCGAAAAAGACCCCGCCCTCTCGGCGGAGGGGCTGGCGGACGTGCTCGAAAGCGCGGGCAAGGGCGGCTTTTCGCCGCCCAGCCGCCTCAAGGACCTGATGGGCGCGGCGAACGCCGAGAACGCCGCGGGCGCGGTCACGCTGCTGCGCTACAGCGCCCCCGATCCGCCGAAAAGCGGGTCGCCGTCTTCGGAGGCGTCGTCTGAGGAAAGCGGGACGGGCTCCGAGGCGCGGCAGGCGGCGGAGAAGACGCCTGAAAAAAAGCTCTCGCTCGGCGGGGCCGCGGTTTTTGTGGGGCACCGGATGGAAGCCTCCATCAGCCCGGCGGCGGCGTGCGGGCTCGAGTGGACCCAGAACCGCGCGAAGGCGTGCGTCCTCTCGGTGGGGGACGGCCAGCTCGGCGAGGTGGCCGCGGTGACCCACCGGCAGAAGGCGAAGATCACCGTCGAGATGTCGGGGGAGGTCCCCGTCTTCGACATCCGGCTGGAGGTGCGCAGCACCGCGCTGGAGAGCCGCCTTCTCTCGGGCGGCTTCGACGACCGGACGCGCCGGTACGCCTCCGCCCTGCAGGAGATCAAAATTCGCGCGGAGATCGAGGAGATGGTGGCGTCCTCCCTGCGCCGGGGATACGATCTGCTCGGGCTCTCCCGCCTGATGCGCCAGCGGTACCCCGCTTACTACGAGGCGCACCGGGAGAACTGGGGGGAGGCGCTCGCCTCCTGCGGGTACAACGTGGCGGTCTCCTGCGAGATCGACCGGACGGGCGCCGGTAACAGATAAGCGCTTGCGCGGAAGAAAAAGCCGGGTCGGCGCTCGTCAGAGAGCCGACTCGACTTTTATGTATTGTTACCGTCATATGACTATTTTAAAAAAAATTTATCGAAAAATTGGGAATTATGGGATGTGGATGATCCGGAAGGGCGTGCCCGTTTCAACGCATTTGCGCAGGGTGTCCGCCGTGCCGCGCGACCGGCCGTCCCAGAAGGCGAGCACAAGGTCGGCGTACCCGACGATCTCGCTGTTGCGCACGAGCGGAGCGAAGCGCCCGTCCCGATCATAATCGGGCTGGAAGACGCGGATCGGCAGCCCGAGCCGCCCGGCGGCCTGCTCGGCGAGCGCGTCCACGCCCGCGGCGCCGCCGCTCACCAGCTCGGAGGTGTTCTGCGGGATGTGGGAGATGAGCTCGTCCAAGCCGTATCCGTAAATTTCCCGGGACCCGATGATTGCCACCCGCATTTCCATCCGTCCTTTCCGCTGCCTTTTTTTCAAAAAAACCGGCGGCGCTCCACCCAGATCCAGTATAGCAGATACCGGAACTTTTTACCACCGTGCGCAGGCAAAATCAGGGCGCGCGGCGGCGCGGGCGTTCGGGCTCAAATATTTTTTGCTCCCAAAAATCATTGAAGTTATTCCCCGCAATATTCAGATTATCCGGTGGAACAGTAAAAGCGTGAAATTTCTTTTTTGAATTTGATGAATACAGGGGGATTATTCCAATGAGAAAGCTGATACAAAAAGTCGCGGGAGCACTCTGCCTGGCGGTCGTCGCCGTACAATCGCTCGCGCTCTATACACAGGCGGTCCTGCCCGACCACTATTATGTGGCGGCGGGCGAGACCCTCACGATCAATTCCACGCTGCCCATCACGACGGAATCCTCGGGCGACAGCCTGCCCGTCGAAGCCTATTCCACCGCGGGCAACAGTTATAATGTGGACCTCAAGCTCCCTTACGGCATCGAGATCAAGCAGGTCCAGGTCCAGGTGGTCGACCGCTCGATGGTGGTCCCGGGCGGCACGCCGTTCGGCATTAAAATGTTCACCGAGGGCGTCATCGTCGTCGGCATGAGCGACATTCCCTGCGGCGGCGAAAGCCGCAATCCCGCCAAGGAGGCGGGCGTCAAGGTGGGCGACATCATCACCGCGATGGACGGGCACGCGGTACAGACCAACGAGGACGTCGGAGCGGTCGTGACGGCCAGCGGCGGAAAGCCGGTCAGCATCGAATTCCAGCGCAGCGGGCAGGAGCTCTCCTGCAGCATGACGCCGGTCAAGAGCGACGACGGCAGCTACCGCGCGGGCATCTGGGTGCGCGACTCGTCCGCGGGCATCGGCACCCTCACCTATTATAACCCGTCGAGCGACGTGTTTGCGGGGCTGGGACACGCGATCTGCGACGTGGACACGGGCAACATCATGCCGCTGCACTCGGGCGAGATCGTCGACGTGAGCATCACCGGCGTGCATAAGGGGGAGAGCGGCGCGCCCGGCGAGCTGCGCGGCAGCTTCACCGGCTCCCGGACGGGCGAACTGCTGATCAACTCGCAGGTGGGGATCTTCGGGACCGGCGGGCAGCCGTCCGCGGGGGCCGAGCCGGTGCCGCTGGCGCTGCGCTACGAGGTGGTCGAGGGCCCGGCGACCATCCGCTGCACCCTTGACGACAGCGGGCCGAAGGAGTACGCGATAAACATCGAAAAAGTCAGTATCGGGGAAAATAATCCGACCAAAAATATGGTAATCCGCGTGGTCGATTCAGAGCTTCTGGCAAAAACCGGCGGGATTGTGCAGGGAATGAGTGGCAGCCCGATCCTGCAAAACGGCAAGCTGGTGGGCGCTGTGACGCATGTTTTCGTCAACGATCCGACTCGAGGCTACGGAATTTTTGCGGAAAACATGGAAAAGATGTCGTCATCCGTCGAAAGAGGGCGGGAATGACACCGGGAAATTCAACAAACTTTTAACAATTTCGGGCGCGGATTTCTTCGTCAAACTTACGGGAAAATGGTTGTCATAATTTCCAAAAAGTGATAATATCTTATCAGGGAAACGGGAGGACATGGAGGCGTATTAGTAAGTGAAGGATCAGACAAAAGTGCTAATCGTGGAGGGTGGCGGAGAATATTGCGCGAAATGCGCGTCTCTCCTGAAAACCTACGGATTCGACACGGTGGTCGCGCCTAAAGACGGACTGGCCGTCGCGCAGCTGATCGGGGAAACCCGTCCCAAGGTGGTTTTGATGGATGTGTTCATGCCGAGGCTCGACGCCATCGGGGTCATGAACTCGGTCAAGGAGATGGGGCTCGGCTACGAGCCGCGCTTCATGGTCACCTCGACCTTCAGCAATCAGATGCTGGAAAACGAACTGATGTCCGCGGGCGCCTGCTACTTCTTCCTGATGCCGTTCGATCCGGAGGTGATGGTGGAGCGGATCGTCAAGCTGGCGGGCGTTCCCTCCGCGCCGATCGGCGCGGGCGCGGAACACGCCGCCGGCGGGGAACCGAACCTCGAACTCATGGTCACGGAGATCATCCACCAGATCGGCGTCCCGGCGCACATCAAGGGCTACCACTATGTCCGGGAGTCGATCATGCTGGCGGTCCAGACGCCCGAGATCATCAACTCGGTCACAAAGCTGCTCTATCCCACCGTCGCCAAAAAGTTCGGCACCACCGCCTCGCGCGTTGAACGCGCGATCCGCCACGCGATCGAGGTCGCGTGGGACCGCGGAGACGTCGACACCCTCAACAGCTACTTTGGCTATACGATCCACAACGGCCGCGGCAAGCCGACCAACAGCGAATTCGTCGCGATGATCGCCGACAAGCTGCGGCTCCGTCTGAAAAACGCAAACTGACTTTCCCGCGAATCCGCCCCGGCCGTACGGCCGGGGCGGATTTGTTTTTCCAGTTGTCCGATTCATATTTTTGCGCGCGCGGGACATACTAATCGGGACGTAACAAGATGGGTTACGTCCCCGTTTGCAACACGTGCGAGAATTTAAGGAGGCGTTTTTTCATGGACAACTGCAAAGCGAACAAGTGCATCGAGTGCACCGTCACCCAGTGCCGGAACCACTGCGAGACTTCCAACTTCTGCGCGCTGGACCGCATCCGCGTCGGCACCCACGAGATGAACCCGACCATGGATCAGTGCACCGACTGCCTGTCCTTTCAGTGCAAGTAAAGGAACCCGGTGAAAAACGTCCGCGGCGAATCGCCACGGACGTTTTTTTATTTCGGTATGACGCGGTCATGCGGTGCAGGTGCGCGCCTCGGCGCGCAGGCGGAGGGTGGCCTCGAGCGGGTAGTGGTCGGACGGGTAGCGGCCGTCGATCGGGTCGGTGACCACGTGGCTCTCGACGATCTCAAACTCGTCGGAGACGAAGATGTAGTCGATCGGCTGGGAGCCCGGCTTCACCCGTCCGCTGAAGTTGTGGAGGGTGTTGTGGACCTCCGACGGCTCGAAGCGGGAGTAGACGTCGGTGAGGTGGATGCCGGGGAACTCCTCGAGCTGGCTGTGGAGCATCCGGACCGGGCGGCTGCCCGGCTTGGCGTTGAAGTCGCCCATCAGCACGGTCGGCAGCGCGCGCTCCTCGTTGAAGCGCTCCATATAGCCGAGGATGACGCGGATGCCCAGCGTGCGGGCGATGCCGCAGATGTGGTCGAGGTGGGTGTTGAAGACGCGGATCGAACGCCCGAGATCCTTGAGGTAGATCTCCGCGACGGTGCAGATGCGCGGGAAGATGGCGTAATAGGCGCGCGAGAGGTGCTCGGGCTCCTTGGAGAGCCAGAAGGTCTTGATCAGATTCACCTTGGCGCTGTCGTTTTTGATGATGATGTCGCTGTGCTCGTCGCTTTGGGGCCGGATGCCCGAATAGCGGCCGAAGCCGAGGACGCTGTAGTCGACGTCGAGCAGGCGGCTGACGTCCTCGCGCATATTTGGGAGCAGCTCCTGCACGCCGATGATCGTCGCGCCGCTCTCGCGGATGTACTGCGCGGCGAGGGCGCGCCGTTCCGACCATTTATGAGAGCGGTTCAGCGGGAGGCCGAAGTCCCGCTTGAGGTTGAAGGAGATCACGCGGATCAGATCGTTGCCGTTCATGCTATCACCTGTATCAGAAGTTCTGTAGTTTATTGTAACACCTTAGTTTGAGCAATTCAATGCGGTCGGATGTAAATCTGCCGTTTCCACGCGCATGTAAAATGAGGAAGGGAATCCGCCTGACTTTGGCAGCGACAAATCCCGACACGCGCTTGTAAAAAAGGCAAAATTTCGATATAATGTCCATAAAGAATTTCCCTGCCGCGCAGGGCTGAATATGCGGACGAACAAGGAGGGCTTTGGATGAAATTCATGGACGTGCAGGCCGCCGGAGGCACGCTGAAACTTGCAAAAATCGCGCGCGGGGCCGATTATTTCGGGGTGCGCATCCCCGAGGAACGGGCGTTTTCCCTGATGGACCGCTACCTCGAGCTGGGCGGCAACGTCATCGACACCGCCCGCATCTACGGGCGCGCGGAGGCCCGCGACGCGTCCTATTCCAACAGCGAGCCGATCGTCGGGCGGTGGCTCAAATCACGCGGGACGCGCGACAGAGTGGTGCTCATTACCAAGGGCGCGCACCATGTGATGGAGGACCCGTCGCAAAAGCGGGTGAACCGCGCCTGCATCGACAGCGACCTGGAAACCTCCCTGCGCGAGTTGGGGGTGGACAGCGTGGACATCTACTTCCTCCACCGAGATGACCCGGAAAAGCCGGTTTCGGAGATCATGGACGCGCTCGACCGGCATGTGAAGGCGGGCAGGATCCGTGCGCTGGGCGCCTCCAACTGGACCTGCGCGCGCATCGCGGAGGCGAACGCCTACGCCCGCGCGAACGGGAAAACGCCCTTTACGGTGTCCCAGATCCAGTGGGGCGTCGCCTACGTGAAGCCGGGCGCGTGGCCTGACCCGACCCTTGTGAGCATGACCCCGGAGGAGTACGCGGGCTATCTCGCGCTCGGCATCCCCGTCATGGCGTTTTCGCCGCAGGCGGGCGGGTATTTTTCCAAAATGATTTCTGGCGAGCCGCTCCAGCCCAAATTTGCCGAGCGGTACGACGGCCCGGAGAACCGCCGCAGGCTCGCGGCGCTCCGGGAGATCTGCGCGCGCACCGGCGCGTCGCCGGCGGCGGTGCTGCTGGGCTATATCACCTCGAACAGGCTGCCGGGCAGCGCGGTGATCGGCTGCTCGACGCTCGAACAGCTCGAGGACAGCATGTCCGCCTGCGACCTCACCCTCAGCGAGGCGGACATCGCCGCGCTGGAGCAGTGAGATGGTGGCGGCGGTAAACCTCGAGGCGGGCATGCCCACGGTGGAGATCGCGCTCCGGCGGCTCGAGCTGGGGCTCTCCGACGCGCGGATGCGGCATGCGGCCGCGGTGCGCCTCATCCACGGCTACGGAAGCAGCGGCCGGGGCGGCGCGATCCACGACGGCGTACATAGCCATCTCGCCCGGATGAAGTCGCAGGGCAAAATCCGGGAATTTGTCCCGGGGGAGGAATTTTCCCCCTTTTCGCAGCAGGCGCGCAATGCGCTCGCGCTCTGCCCGGAGCTCTCCCGCGACCGCGATTTCGCCCGTGAAAACCGGGGCGTCACGCTGGTGGTGCTCTGATGCGCGCCGCCGTCCGGGAACGGCTGCGCCCGCGCGGGCTGTTGCGCCGATGGTGGCCGGTGCTTCTGACGCCGGCCGGGCTTCTGCTCGTCTGGCTCGCGAGGCGGGACCCGTGGGGGACCGAGCGCCTCTTTTCCGAGGGGCTCTATCCGCTGCTCGCGCGCCCCGTCGGCGCGCTGACCTCGCTGCTGCCCTTCTCCCTCTTCGAGATGGGCGTGATCGTCCTGCTGGCCGCCGCGCTTCTGTGGATCGGACGGGGGATTTTCCGGCTCGCGCGCTTCCTGCGCGGAAGGGGAGAGCCGCCCCGGTTCGGGAAGACGCTGTGGCTGCTCGTCAACGGACTGAGCATCCTCTTTTTCCTCTTCGTCACCACCTGCGGGCTCAATTACTACCGCCCCGAGTTCGCCGCGTTCAGCGGACTGGCGGTGCGCGACTCCTCCGCGGAGGAGCTGGCCGCGCTCTGCGGCGAGCTCGCGCTGGAGGCGAACGCCCTGCGCGAGGGATTGCCCGAGGACGCATCCGGCGTCATGCGGCTCACGGAGGATTTTTCGGGAAACGCTGCGCGGGCGCGGGCGGATTTCGCGAAGCTGGAGGAGGATTACAACGTCCTCCCGGCCTTTGCGATCACCCCCAAGCCGGTGCTCAACTCCACCCTGATGTCGATGGCGCAGATCACCGGGGAATTTACCCTGCTCACCTTTGAGGCGAACATCAACACCCTTGCGCCCGACTACTCGGTGCCCGCCACGATGTGCCACGAGCTCGCGCACACGCGGGGGTTCATGCGGGAGGACGAGGCGAACTTCATCGGGTACCTCGCCTGCCGGAAGAGCGATTCGCCCGAATTCCGCTACAGCGGCGTGATGCTCGCGCTGGTGCACGCCGAGAACCGGCTCTACGCCGCCGACAGGGAGCTCTTTTTCCAGGTGGACGCGCTGCTTTCCGACGGGGTGCGGCGCGACTTCGCGGCGAACAACGCCTACTGGGCGCGGTTTGAGGGCCCGGTCGCCGAGGTCAGCACTGCGGTCAACAACACCTACCTGCGCGCCAACAACCAGTCGGACGGCGTCAAGAGCTACGGCCGGATGGTCGACCTGCTGCTCGCCGATTACCGGCAGCGGCATGGAATGGAATGATCGCGAATGCACCTTGGACGCCGTAGCAAGGAGAGGGTTTCATGATTGTGGAAATTTGCAGTGTGGTTATCGCGGCTTGTGCGCTCTTTGTTTCCGTTTTTACGGCCTATATCCAGAAAAAACATGACCGGATCAGTACCTTGCCGATATGCTTTATTGTGGAAAAATGCCATGAAGGGAATCTTGCGGTTCTGATCAGGAACCTGGGTTTGGGCGCGATGACAATTGACAAGGCCATGATGACGCGTGGAGAAGAGGTCCATGGCAATTTGATCGAGATGATGCCCAAGGTCAAGCAGAAGTGGGAGGGCTTTTCCCTCGAGATTGAAGGACGGACGATCCTGCCTACGCAGGAAATCGTCCTCATTGCCATTAATCCTAAGAGTGAATCCATACGGCAGGCGGTTAAGGACGCTCTGACCGGAGTGGAGGTGTCGATCTCGTTCCATGATGTCTATGGGAAAGAATATCACAAGGAAAAACGGCTTGGAGAATGGGGGATCCTGGAAAAGGATTTTGGTTATATCGCAAAATAAAAATCGCAAAGCCGGCCCCGCTTTCTTAAACGAGAAAGCGGGGCCGGCTTCTTCAAACGGGATTATTTCGCTTCGATCGAGACGAGCTGGAGGAAGGGCATTCCATTGAGGCGGTTGACGCGGAAGGTGAAGAGGGAGGCGCGCACGGGGCTCAGGAAGGAGGTGTCCCCCTCCTCGAAGAAGTCGACGTCGTAGGCGATGCCGCCGTCGGGCGCGCCCTTCGGCTCGGAGGTCGCGAAGTTTTGCAGCTCCCCCTCATAGCCGAGGGTGTAGCCGTAGGTCTGCATGTCCGGGTCGTAGCGGGGGGACTCGGTGAAGGAGAAGCCCTCGATGCCGAAGAGGCGCTGGGCCATATCATCGATCACCGTGTCGGGGATGAGGTAGTTGCCCTTGTCGTCCTGGTCGAAGAAATAGCCGAGCAGGTCCTTCATCCGGAACGCCTCCATCTGACAGAAGAAGAGCACGCGGTCGGGGTCCAGCTCGGAGGTGGAGGAGAGGCTCTCCGTGCCGCCGAAATAGTTGAGGAACTGGCTCAGCGACTGGTTGATGAGCTTCATGTCCGCGTCGGTCAATTCGGGCAGGGGGTATTCCGGCTCCTGCTCGTCCGGCTCGGACGACTGGGGCTCCGGCTCCTCCGGTTCGTTGTCGGGTTCCTCCGGCTCGCTCTGGGAAGCCGGTTCCTCCTCGGGGACGGGGGAGGCCTCCCGCGAAGCGCAGCCCGACAGGGCCAGCGACAGGATCAGAAGCACGCAGAGCGTGCCGGTCAAAAACCTTTTCATTAAAACGCCTCCTGACGTCGTCATTTCTATCTGGACCTATTCTATCATGCGCCGGGCGCGCGGTCAACCGGCTCCGCGTCCTCCGCGGCTGGTCCGGGTGGGGTGGAGCTGCCTGCCGGCAGCGGACAATACGGCGCTGTTCCGCCGGGGTGGAGGGAGGCGGACGACCGGCAGGAGCCGCCGTCCGCGGCATCCTTTGTATTTCCCCGGCGCACAGAACCGCCGCAGTGCACCGCATACAGGATTTAGTGCTCGGGGGTGCAAAATTTAGCAATAAAGGCTATTGATTGCGTCAGGGATAAGTGCTATGATAGTAAAAATATAACCGCCTGCAAGGGCACGGAATACTGATGAGATGAGGAATGGAGGACGTATGCTGAATACGAATGCAAGTGAAAAATTCACGAAGGAAGGGCTCACCTTCGACGACGTGCTGCTGGTTCCCGCGCGTTCCGAGGTGGTCCCCGCGGATGTGGACATCTCCACCGAGCTGGTCAGGGGAATCCGGCTCAACTCCCCCTTTCTGACCGCCGCGATGGATACCGTCACCACCTCCAAGATGGCCATCGCGATCGCGCGCGAGGGCGGCATCGGCATCATCCACAAGAACATGAGCATCGAGCGGCAGGCCGACGAGATCGACACCGTCAAGCGTTCGGAAAACGGCGTCATCGCCAACCCGTTTTACCTTTCGCCCGAGCATTTCGTCTATGACGCGGACGAAATCATGGGCAAGTATAAGATTTCCGGCGTGCCCATCTGCGAGAACGGGAAGCTCGTCGGCATTCTTACCAACCGCGACCTGCGCTTCCTCGAGGACTACGGCATCAAGATCAAGGAGGTCATGACCAAGGACCACCTGGTCACCGCCCCGGTCGGCACCACCCTTGACGACGCCCGCCAGATCCTGCGCAAGCACAAGATCGAAAAGCTACCGATCGTCGACGGCGAGGGGTACCTGCGCGGACTCATCACGATCAAGGACATTGAAAAGGCGGTCCAGTACCCCAATTCCGCGCGCGACAGAGGCGGGAGGCTGCTGGCGGGAGCCGCGGTCGGCATCACCCACGACTATATGGACCGCGTGGACGAGCTGATCAAGGCGAGCGTCGACGTGCTCGTGCTCGACTCCGCCCACGGGCAGCAGACCAACATTTTCACTTGCTTAAAAGCCATCAAGCAGAAATATCCCGAAATCCCCATCATCGCAGGCAACGTGGCCACCGCCTCCGGCACCGAGGACCTCATCAAGGCGGGCGCGGACGCGGTCAAGGTCGGCATCGGCCCCGGCTCGATCTGCACCACCCGCGTCGTCGCGGGTATCGGCGTGCCGCAGCTGACCGCCGTCTACGACGCGGCCTGCGCCGCCTCCAAATACGGCGTGCCCGTCATCGCGGACGGCGGCATCAAATATTCGGGCGACATCGTCAAGGCGCTTGCCGCCGGCGCGTCGACCGTCATGCTCGGCTCGCTGCTCGCGGGCTGCGCGGAAAGCCCGGGAGAGGTTGAAATCTACCAGGGCCGCAGCTTCAAGGTCTACCGCGGCATGGGCTCGCTCGCCGCCATGGGCGAGGGCTCGAGCGACCGCTACTTCCAGGAGGGCAAAAAGAAATTTGTCCCCGAGGGCGTCGAGGGCCGCGTCCCCTACAAGGGCACCGTTGCGGACACGATCTATCAGCTGATCGGCGGCATCAAGGCCGGCATGGGCTACACGGGTTGCAGGACGATCCCCGACCTGCACGAGCGCGCCCAGTTCATCAAGATCACCGGCGCGGGTCTCAAGGAGAGCCATCCGCACGACATCTATATCACCAAGGAAGCGCCCAACTATTCCCTCAATCCATAAATTGTCAGGCCGCCCGCGCATGCGGGCGGCTTTTTTCTGTGGCAATCGACCGGGTTTTTTGTTATAATGGGTCTATCAAACCGGAAGGGGTGCGCGCATGGAGATCGGCGTGATCGGGCTGGGCGGTAACGGCCGCGCGGTCGTCGGACAGCTGCTTGAAAAGACGGCGCGGAACCTCTCGGTCTACGACCCGGACGGCAGGAGCGTCCGCCGCGCCGTAAACGTCTGCGCCACGGCGGCCGAGCTCTGCGACCGCTGCGATCGAATCGTGGTCGCGCTTGACGCCTCCGCCGACCTGACGCGCCTTTGCAACAGCATCGCGCCCTTCGTGCGTCCGGGGCAGATCTTTATCGACCTCACCGACACCTCCCCCGCGCTCGCGCACGCGGCCGCAAACGGGATGCGCCGCCTCGGCGCGGCCTATATTGACTGCGGTGTGTTCGGCCGGGAGGGGCTCGACGGGCCGTTCATCCTCTTCGCGGGGGGCGATAGCGAGGCGTTCGCCGCGGCGCTGCCGCTCATCCGCTGCTTCGCGCCCGACTGTCACTACGCGGGACCGCCCGGCCGCGGGCGCGCGATGCGTGTCATCTGCCGGGCGCTTGCCGCGCAGCTCATGCGGGGCGTCGACGAGGCCGCCGCGCTCGCCGCCTCCTTCGGCGTTGGGCGGGAGGCGTTCACCTCCGCGCTCGCGGCCTTTGAGCGGATCGCCGACCCGCTCGCGGAGCTCGGGGGCGGCTTGCCCGGCTTTTCCGCCGGGGAGCTCGCGGAGGACGCCGCGCTCGCCTCCGAGATGGCACGGCGCGCGGGGCTCGAACTCGGCGGGCTCTTTGCCGCCGGGGAGCGCGCGGAACCATAGACGGGAAATATCGGGCGGGCCGCGTGAGCGGCCCGCCTTTTTGGCGCGGCGGGGAAGACGGGCCGGGGGCGGGACCGCCCTGCCGCAGGCAGGGCGAGGCGGGCGGAGCTCGCCCGCACCGTCCGGGGGACGGCGCGTCCCGCCCCCCGAGCCTCGCCCCCAGCGGCACGCCTCGCGGCTTCAGGACGCAAAAAGAGCGCCGGAGACTTTCGTCTCCGGCGCTCGTGCGCTACGCTTCTTTGCGGTATGCGGCGCGCCCCGCGTCAAAGAGGTTTTGACCGGCGCAGTCCGCCGCGACGATGAGGGGGAAGTCGCGGACGGTGAGGCGCTTGACCGATTCGCACCCCAAATCCTCGTAGGCGATGACCTCGCAGGAGGTGATGCACTGCGCCGCGAGCGCGCCGGCCCCGCCGATCGCGCAGAGATAGACGCCGCGGTTGCGGACGATCGCGTCATAGACCTCCCGCGAGCGGCCGCCCTTGCCGATGGTGGCGGCCAGCCCCCGGTCCATCAGCGCGGGGGTGTAGGGGTCCATGCGTCCCGAGGTGGTGGGTCCGCAGGAGCCGATCGCCATACCGGCGGGCGCGGGGGTCGGCCCCGCGAAGTAGATGCACGCGCCTTCAAGCGGAAAGGGGAGCGGTTCCCCGGCCCTGAGCGCGGCCATCATCCGTTTGTGCGCCGCATCACGCGCGGTGTAGATGGTGCCCGACAGCAGGACGCGGTCGCCCGCGCGCAGCTCCGGGGCCTTTTCGGAGAGCGCGGAGGCGTCAATCTGGAAGGTGGTCATCCACGGCACCTCCCAGGTATCCCGCTTCGTCCGTGGGCTCGGAGAAGGGCGGCTGCTCCTCGGTGTAGTCCAGCCGCGTGTCGTCGCCGAACTTCTTTTCGACCTGCCGCACGACCTCCTGCATCACGTCGATGCGGTCGTTGAGCACGAAGAGGATCTCCTCGATCGACTTGCGCAGGCGCGCCGCGTCCCCCTTGAAGCTGCCGAGCTCGCTGTAGAAGTTGCGCATGTAGGCATGCGCCTGGTCGGTGATCTGCGCGGCCTTGCCGTTTGCCTCGGCGATGATCTGGTCGGCGTTTCGCTTCGCCTCGATCATCGCGTCGCCGATCTGGCCGGACAGCTCGTCGTATTTTTTGCTCTTATAGTCGAGGCTCTCCGCCTTGAACTGAAGCTGGCGGCCGCGTTCGATCTGGATCTGCAGCTCGCGTTCGCTGTCGGAAAGCTGTTTTTGCAGGGCCTTGTTCTGGGTGTCGAGCTCGGAGATCATCTCCTGCGCCTGCCGCGCGATGCCGCGTTCCTTTTCCAGCTGCTCGGCCACGGCGGTCAGCTTGCCCTCCTGGTCGGCGAGCTGGGCTTCCAGCTTTTTGATGTGCGCGACCTGCGAGTCCTGCGCGCGCGCGTATTCCTCCAGCTTTGCGGCATAGTCCGCCTCCGCGGCGTGGAACTGCTCGTTGAGCGCATCGATATAGCTGAGCACCGATTTCTTATCAAAGCCGCCAAAAGTGGTGGTCTTAAAAGTCCCCGCTTCTCCCATAATTCGACATCCTTTCCGATGGTTCGTGGAATGGTCTGATAGATATTATCAGTATATCATGATCCCCCCAAAAAACAAAGGAATATTTTATTGGAGCGGCGCGGGGGAAATCCGTGGGAGGGTGGGCAAAAAATTCCTTTCTTCGCGGCAATATTTCTCGATGTTGCACAATATGATTCCGATTTTTTGTGTGATATACTAAAACAGGTATCATATGGATGGAGGATGTATGGATGAAAAAACTGGCCGCATTCGATCTCGACGGGACCCTGAGCCAATCGGACAGGTTCCTGCTGCCCGCCTACCGCAAGGCGCTTGCGCTCACCGGGCGCGACCCTCTGCCGGACAGCCTGCTGCTGACGCTGATCGGCGGGACCGCCGCCGACAACGCCAGGGTGATCTCACCCGACGGCTCGATGGAGACATACGAGGAATTCAATTTCCACGTCGTCCAGGCGATCCGGGAGACGATTCCCGGTCTGGCGCGCGCCTATCCGGGGGTGGAAGAGAGCCTCCGGGAACTCCGGAGGCTCGGCTATAAAATCTATCTCTGCTCCAACGCGCGGCGCGAATATACCGATCTCGTCCTCGGACAGATCGGGCTGCTGCCCCTCTTCGACGGCACGCCCGAGGGCCGGGACGGCTGGGACAAGCCGCAGCTGCTGGCCCACATCCTCGAAACCGAGCGCCCCGGCGCGGCCGTCATGGTGGGCGACCGGCACTTCGACAGGACGGCCGCGCGGGAGAACGGGGTTCCCTTCGTCGGCTGCCTCTACGGGCTGTTCCCCGTGGAGGTCACGGGCGCGGACGCGGAGGTCAAAAGCGCGGGCGAGCTGCCCGAAGCGATCGAACGGCTGACCGCCCTTTAGGTTCCGGCCCGCCGTTCGGGGGCCGCTCCCGTCCACAGGTAGCGTCCGAGCAGCACGGCGACCGGCGCGGCAAGCATCCCCCAGAATCCCGCGATTTTAAGTCCCGCGTACATGGCGGTGATCGTCACGATGGGGTGCAGGCCGATCTGGTTGCCCACGATGCGCGGCTCGAGGATGTTTCGCAGCACCTCGATGAGCGCGAAGAGCAGGATGAGCCCCACGCCGCCCACAAGGTCGCCCCCCGCGATCAGTACGATTCCCCACGGGACGAGGATGGTGCCGGTGCCGATGAGGGGCAGGATGTCGAGCAGGGCGATGGCGGCGGCCACCGGAAGCACATACTGGAAACCGAGCAGCCACAGTCCGGCGAGCAGTTCCAGGAAGGTGACCGCCACGATGACCGTGTAGGCGCGCACCATCTTCCACACCGTCTCCCGCCCGAACCGCTGGAGCCCGCGCAGGCGTTCCTCCCATTTGCCGGGGAAGAGTCCGCAGAGGAAGGCGCCCACCTGCCGGTAGCCGGTCGCGGTGAGCATGCTGATCACGACGGTGAAAACCGCCGCGATCAGCAGGATGGGCAATTTAGCCGCCAGCCCGGCGGCCCAGCTGACGAGGTGGGTGGAGCCGTCGACCGCCGCCTGGCGGATGGTGTCGGACATCGCGCCCGAAAACTGCTCAAGTCCGCCCTCCGCCGAGGCCCCGAAGCGCCCGGCGAGCCCGTAGAACCAGCCGCTGAGCTGATCGAACAGCGGCGCGACGTTTTCGGCGTAGAGCTCGGGCAGGCGGAGCAGCAGCTCGTAGAGCTGGGCGAGCAGGATGGTAAGGAAGAGGGCGAGCATCCCCGCCGCCACGAGGTAGAAAAAGAGGAGCACAAGGACGGCGGCGCAGGACTCCTTCATGCGCGTTTTTTTTGCGAATTTCAACGTCGCGGGGCGCAGCAGCGCCGCCACCCCCGCGCCCAGGAAGAAGGGCAGCGTCCAGCAGAGCAGGTAGCGCACAGCAAAATAGACCGCCGCGCCGAGCGCCGCATAATAGAGGATATCCACCACGACACGGAATTTGTCGTCCGCCTGCACGCCGCCGCCTCCCTTCAACAAAATGGTTCCTATAAAGGGTATGCAGACGGCGGCGAAAAAACACCGGTTCGGACGGTGCGAAAACATTGGCAGGACTGCTGCCGGAATGGAAAAAATCCAGCCAGGCAGTTTCCCATGGACATCTTCACCAGAACCGATCTGCAAAATCTGCGAATCTGTGACAAAGTGACGGTTTACTTTGGCGGGTAGGTGTGGTATAGTGTATTTGTCTGTAATACAAAAGTATGCGAGGGGTGGACGCTTTGTCCGAAAATTTGAAATTCCTGCTGGTCGACGCGCAGGTTTTGCCGGATGTATTCCTTAAGGTCGTGCAGGCGAAGATGCTGCTGGCGCAGGGCAAGGCCAAAAGCTCCTCGCAGGCGGCGCAGATGGCGGGCATTTCCCGCAGCGCGTTTTATAAGTATAAGGATGCGATCTATCTGTACGACGAGCGGATGAACGAGAACCTCGTGACCTTCTACCTGACGCTCGAGGACCGCCCCGGCGTGCTCTCCTCGCTGCTGAGCTCCTTTTACAAGGCCGGCGCGAACATCATCACCGTCAACCAGAACATCCCGGTCGACGGCGTGGCGATCGCGACGGTGTCGGTGCGCACCAACCAGTCGAGCCTCTCCCGCTCGGAGATGATCGAAATGCTCGGCGCGCTCGACGGAATCGTCGAGGCCAAGACGATCTGATCCCTTTCCCGTCAAAATACGTTTGGAGGTACCATGTCATGATCAATATCGCGGTTCTGGGCTGCGGCACCGTCGGTTCCGGCGTTGTCGACGTGTTTTTCAAAAATAAGGAGAGTCTTGAAAGGAAGGCGGGACAGGAGCTCGATCTCAAGTACATCCTCGATGTGCGCGATTTCCCCGACAGCCTCTATGCCGACCGGTTCGTCAAGGATTTCAACGTCATCCTGAACGACGACAGCATTTCGATCGTCGTCGAGGTGATCGGCGGGCTCGAGCCCGCCCACGAATATACCCGTGCCTGCCTCGAGCGGGGCAAGAGCGTGGTCACCTCCAACAAGGAGCTGGTCGCGCAGTACGGCGCGGAGCTGTTGGACATCGCCCACAGCCGCCATGTCAACTACCTCTTTGAGGCGAGCGTCGGCGGCGGCATCCCGATCATCCGCCCGCTGCACATGTGCCTGGCGGCCAACCGCATCGAGGAGATCGCCGGCATCCTCAACGGCACCACCAACTTCATCCTGACCAAGATGTTCCGCGAGGGCGTCACCTTTGACAGCGCGCTCGCGCTCGCCCAGAAGCTCGGCTATGCCGAGCGCAACCCCGCCGACGATGTCGAGGGCAAGGACGCCTGCCGCAAAATCTGCATCCTCGCCTCGCTGGCGTTCGGTTCCCACGTCTATCCGCGGGACGTCTACGCCGAGGGGATCACGCGGATCACCCAGGAGGACGTGGCCTACGCGGCCGGGTGCGGCAGCGTCATCAAGCTGATCGGCCGCGCCAAACGGGGGGTGAACGGCGCGCCCATCACCGCCATGGTGACGCCCGCGTTCGTCAGCCACGACAGCCAGCTCGGCAACGTGGACGACGTCTTCAACGGCATCCTCGTGCGCGGCGACGCGACGGGCGACGTGGTCTTCTACGGCAAGGGCGCGGGCAAATACCCGACCGCCTCGGCGGTGGTCGGGGACGTGATCGAGTGCGCCAAGGCCACCGATACCAGCCCCTCGCTGCGCTGGGAGAAATCGAACGGCGGCAACGTCGCCCCGCGTGAGGACAACGTCACCGCGATGTACCTGCGCTGCCGCTCCTTCGAGAGCAATTCGCTCGAGGACGCGGTGGAGCTCTTCGGCAAGGTCAAGGCGCTCTCCCGCGACGGCAAGCCCTCCAACGAGGCCGCTTTCATCACCCCCGCCGCGACCGAGCGGGAGATCGACGCCGCCTGCAAAAAGCTCGAGGAGAAGGGCGTGACGATCCTCAGCAAGATCCGGGTGCTCGACTATTGATGCTGAAGCTGCGGATTCCGGCCACCAGCGCCAACATCGGGCCGGGCTTTGACTCGATCGGGCTGGCGGTCGGCCTCTATAACTATGTCACGCTGGAGGAGTACGACGGGCTTGCCATCGAATCGCTCGACGGCAAGGAGATTCCCACCGACGAGACGAACCTCGTCTATACGACCGCCAAACGGCTCTACGAGCTGTGCGGCGTGCCCTTCCGGGGGCTCAAAATCGGCCAGATTAACAATATCCCGCTGACGCGCGGGCTGGGCTCCAGCTCCGCCTGCGTGATCGCCGGGCTCAAGGGCGCGAACCGCCTGATGGGGAACCCCGTCTCGGACGACGAGCTGCTGAACCTCGCCGCCGGGATCGAGGGGCATCCCGACAACTCCACCCCCGCGCTGACCGGCGGGCTTGTCACCGCCGTCTTCGACGGAAAAAAGGTGTGGTACGTCAAGCAGGAGATCAAAAACGACCTGCGCTTTGTCGCGATCATCCCCGATTTCGAGCTGTCGACCGCGAAGGCGCGCGGCGTCCTGCCCGACACGGTGCCCCGCCGGGACGGGGTCTTCAACCTCTCCCGCGCCGCGCTCATGTCCGTCTCCCTCTACAGCGGAAACTACCATAACCTGCGCGTCGCGGCGGACGACCGCCTGCACCAGCCCTACCGCATGGGGCTCGTGAAGGGCGGCGGGGAAGTGATGGACGCCTGCTTTCAACTCGGTGCCTACGCGGCCTACCTGAGCGGCGCGGGGCCCACCATCATGGCGATTGTCGACGCGAATCTGCGCGATTTCGGCGACTGCATCGCCCGGCGGCTCCCGGAATTGGGACTGGACGGCTGGCAGGTGCATACACTGTCTATAGATAATGCCGGCACCGTCATCGAACGGGTTTAGAAAGAGGCCCGGGCATGTTTTTGAGCACGGGCAGCGCCTGCTGCTGAGGCAGGGCGGCCGGCCTGATACAAAGTTTTGAAGGGGTCCCGGGGGAACTTTTTCAAAAGTTCCCCCGGGCGTACTACATAGATCTGGAGGAAAACCATATGAACCTGGTTGTACAGAAGTTCGGCGGGTCGTCCGTGAAGGATTCCGAACGCATCTTCAACGTGGCGCAGATCATATCCGACACCTACCGCGCAGGAAACAACGTGGTGGCGGTGGTGTCCGCGCAGGGCGACACGACCGACGACCTCATTGCCAAGGCGCAGGAGATCAACCCGATGGCATCCAAGCGGGAGATGGACGTTCTGCTCTCCACGGGCGAGCAGATTTCCATGTCGCTGCTGGCGATGGCCATCGAGCGGATGGGGCTGCCGGTCATCTCGCTGACGGGGTGGCAGGCCGGTTTCCTGAGCGATTCCACCCACGGCGCGGCGCGCATCCGCCGCATCAACAAGGAGCGGCTCGACAACGAGCTTGCCAAACGCAACATCGTGATCGTGGCGGGATTCCAGGGGATCAACCGCTATGACGATATCACCACCCTCGGGCGCGGCGGTTCGGATACGAGCGCGGTCGCGCTGGCGGCGGCGCTGCACGCGGACCTCTGCCAGATCTACACCGACGTCGACGGCGTGTACACCGCCGACCCGCGGCTTGTTCCCGGCGCGCACAAGCTCGACGAGATCACCTACGACGAGATGCTCGAGCTCGCGACGCTCGGCGCGGGGGTGCTCCACAACCGCTCGGTGGAGATGGCGAAAAAATACAATGTCAACCTGGAGGTGCTCTCCAGCTATACCAAGAACCCCGGCACCAAGATTAAGGAGGCTGTCAAAGTGGAAAAGATGCTCATCAGAGGGGTGGCGCGCGATAACGACGTGGCCCGCATTTCGATCATCGGGGTGCCCGACCAGCCCGGAATCGCGTTTAAAATCTTCTCCCAGCTTGCCGCGAAAAAGGTCAACGTCGACATCATCCTCCAGTCGATCGGCCGTGACGATACCAAGGACATCAGCTTTACCGTCAACCGCTCCAACAAGCAGCTCGCGCTCGAACTGATGGAGGACATCAACGAGCGCTGCGGCGGCAAGGGCATCATCTGCGACGACAACATCTCCAAAGTCTCGATCGTGGGCGCGGGGATGCAGTCCAATCCCGGCGTCGCCTCCAAAATGTTCGAGGCGCTCTCGGAAGCGAACGTCAACATCCAGATGATCTCCACGAGCGAGATCAAGATTTCGGTGCTCGTGGCGCTCGCCGACGGCGAACGCGCCGTCAGCGCGATCCACGATGCCTTCGACCTCTGAGA
>ENA-UOIV01000806-UOIV01000806.1-human-gut-metagenome-genome-assembly--contig:-C59-NODE-806-length-31142-cov-14.738540_pt1 | contig 31142 bp, 30 predicted proteins | sample MGYA00242333_ERZ723880 | MGnify/ENA metagenome assembly ERZ723880 | reverse complement strand
AGCGGAGTGCACGAGCCTTGCGTAAGCGAGGCTCAGACTTGTACCTGATCCCTTTAGTTGTCTCCCTCTTTCATATTGACAGGTGCATTGATTCGAATAGCGAACCCGAGAAGTGCTGTCCGACAAAAAGAACTATCGGTAGTCTACTATCGTAGCCGAAGCTGAACGATATAACAGAAGCACATCAAGCAAAAGACTTTTTCTACAAACCGAAACCGCCGTACATCTCTGTACGGCGGTCATACTTTATATCCTTATGTCAAAAAAGCTCCGGATTACTTGCTGAACTTAGCGTCTGCAATTTCATCCATAGACTTGCCTGCATCGTCATTCCATGCATACAGATTACGGATTTCCTTACCAACCTGCTCAAGCTGCTGTTCGCTTTCGATACGTCTTACTGCATTGAAGTGTGAACGACCCATCTTGTTCTCCATGATCCAGTTGCGAGCGAATGTACCATCCTGGATTTCGCCGAGAACCTTCTTCATTTCCTTCTTTGTTTCGTCTGTGATAAGTCTCTTACCAACCTCGTAGTCACCGAACTCGGCTGTATCGGAGATAGAATATCTCATCATCTGGAAACCGCCCTTGTAGATAAGGTCAACAATGAGCTTCATCTCGTGGATGCACTCGAAGTAAGCGTTCTGAGGATCGTAGCCTGCTTCAACAAGAGTTTCAAAGCCTGCCTTCATTAAGGCTGTAACACCGCCGCAGAGAACGCACTGTTCGCCGAAGAGGTCTGTTTCTGTTTCCATCTTGAATGTTGTCATAAGTACGCCGGCTCTTGAACCACCGATACCTGCGGCATAAGCAAGACCTGTGTCAAGCGCTCTGCCTGTAGCGTCCTGGTGAACTGCAACTAAGCAGGGAACACCTCTGCCGATTGTGTACTCTGAACGTACTGTGTGACCCGGTCCCTTAGGAGCGACCATGATAACGTCAACGTCTTTGGGAGGTACGATCTGACCAAAGTGGATGTTGAAGCCGTGAGCAAATGCAAGTGTCTTGCCTGCTGTAAGGTTAGGCTCGATGCTCTGCTTGTAAAGGTCAGCCTGTCTTTCATCGTTGATAAGAATCATGATGATGTCAGCCTTAGCTGCTGCCTCTGCCGCTGTGTATACTTCAAAACCTGCAGCCTCAGCCTTAGCCCATGACTTTGAGCCGTTGTAAAGACCGATGATTACCTTAACGCCGCTGTCCTTTAAGTTAAGAGCGTGAGCGTGTCCCTGGCTGCCGTAACCGATTATTGCAACTGTCTTGCCGTCAAGCAGAGAAAGGTTGCAGTCTTCCTGATGATAAAGTTTTGCCATTTTAAAGATCTCCTTTAAATTTGTTATCGGAGTTTTGCCTCCGTGTATTAAAGCGTGGCTTTTACAGCTTCATAGAAGCCCCGCCTTTTTGCATTGCTATAGAGCCTGTACGGACGGTTTCCTTTATTCCGTACGGACGTAAAAGCTCCTTGAACGTTTTTATACGGGGAACGCTGTCGGATAATTCAAGCGTCATCGTATTTACCGTTATATCGGAAATTTTTGCCTTTGCTATCTCGGCGAGCGAGATAAGCTCAGCCCTCTGTGACGGCTGGCAGGCTACCTTTATAAGCACAAGCTCTCTTGATAAAAGCTCCTCCGCAGGCAGATGACGTACTTTTATAACGTCTATCAGCTTGTTGAGCTGTTTTTCAATCTGCTCCAAGATATATGCCGTTCCGTCTGCGATAATTGTGATACGGGAGATTTTCTCGTCCTCTGTAACGCCTACCGCAAGGCTGTCTATATTGAAACCTCGTCTTGCGAAAAGTCCCGCAACTCTTGCGAGAACGCCTGCGTGGTTTTCTACAAGTATTGATATAGTATGCTTCATAGGCTCACCCTTTACAGTATAGTCTTTTCATTTTCGGCTACTCTGACTTCAAGCAGATAACAGCCTTTCGACGAGAGCATCTCGTCAATCGCCTTGTCCGCATCGGCTATATCGGTAATTCTTTTTGCAGGTATGCCGTAGCTGTCAGCCAGCTTTATAAAATCGGGACTGCCGTCAAGGAAAACCGCTGTCAGCCTGTTGTCATAACCGTTTGTCTGAAGCTCTCTTACCATACCAAGACGATTGTTGGTCATAACGATTACCTTTACCGCAATGTTATGCTGTATCATCGTCGCAAGCTCCATAAACTGCATCTGGAAGCTGCCGTCGCCGCATATTGCGACTACCTCGCTGTCCGGACGTGCCGCCTTTGCGCCGAGAGCGGCAGGAACGGAATAGCCCATTGTTCCCATACCGCCCGATGTTATGAATCGTCCGTTTTTAAGACCGATATTGTTGACGGTCCATATCTGATTTTGTCCTACGTCGGCGCTTACAACGGAATTGTCGGGGAGCTTCTGTCCGAGAAGCCTTATGAAAGCCTTGGGATTAACGCATCCGTCAGGCTCGTTGCCGATCGGCTTGTCCTGTGTTTTCTTTATTTCACTAAGTTCCTGCTTCCAGTCGTAGTGATCGTAATTCTTCACACATTCAAGCAGCTGTTCGAGTATATTCTTTACATCGCCTACAACGGGTATCGTTGCGGCAAGGTTCTTGCCTATTTCCGCAGGGTCAACATCTATATGTATTACCGTTGCGCCCTCAAGTCTGCTTATTGCGGTGACCGCTCTGTCGCCTACTCTCGCACCGAGAAGTATCAGCAGGTCGCAGTTGTTGATAGCGTAGTTTGCACTCTTTACGCCGTGCATACCTATCATTCCGTAGAACAAGGGATCGTCCGCAGGAACACTGCTCATACCCATCATTGTGTTGACAACAGGTATATCCGTCACCTGCATGAACTTTCTCAGCAGATTTACCGCACCTGCGGTGAAGATACCTCCGCCCGCACAGATAAGAGGTTTTTTGCTCTTTTCTATGGCGGCAACGGCACGCTTTATCTGCAGCTTGTTTCCCTGAATGCTGGGCTTATATGAGCGTATATCCACCGTTTTCGGATATTCAAAATCTATTACTGCCTTCTGAACGTCAAAAGGCATATCTATAAGCACAGGTCCCGGTCTGCCGGAGCCTGCGATGTAAAATGCGTTTTTGAAGATGACCGGCATTTCCGCAGGGTCTTTGACAAGATAGCTGTGCTTTACGAAAGGCTCAGCCGCACCTGTTATATCTGCTTCCTGGAAAACGTCACGTCCTATCTGTTCACAGCTTACCTGTCCTGTGATAAGCACCATAGGTATGCTGTCCATATGGGCGGTTGCGATTGCCGTGATAAGATTTGTCGCACCCGGTCCCGATGTTGCTATAGCAACGGCAGGCTTTCCGGTCATACGGGCATAACCGCTTGCGGCGTGTCCGCCGTTTACCTCGTGGCGCACAAGCACATGGCGTATATCCGAGCTTATAAGCTCGTCATAAAACGGACATATAGCCGCACCCGGATAACCGAATACAGTAGTTATACCCTCCGCTTCGAGAGCCTTTACCATAGCTCTTGCAACCGTCATTCTTTCTGACGCCATCTATCGACCTACCCCTTTATAAGTGTTGATGAATATACTGTATTTTTATACAGCAAAGCCGCACGGTAATTTTTGTGCTTATAAATAATTATAACCGCTTTACAAATAAAAGTCAAGATTTCTTTGCATATAAATAGTCGCCTTGAGGGTGGTTTTCAGTATATTTTTCACATAAATACCGCTGTCGGTGACGTGATGTATATTTTGCATACGCTTACAGCCGTATTTTTTTGCCGATAAACTTAAATTCAACTGTATATCTGCCGATAAATATACAGAGTAATTTTGCCTGCGGCGGTAAAATGCGGTTCAGGCGGAAAAGAGGCTTTTAATGGCGTTTGAACATCTGTGCGGTCAGGTCATGACCGACAGTAACGGAACGACTTACATAATATCCGATAATTTTTCGGTCATATATCCCGGTGATGCCCACCCCGACGTATACGAGTGGGCTGATATTTCTGCGGTTAAAATCGACAAAAGCAGTATCACTGTCACTACAGGAAAGCAGACATATCACATACCCGACAGGGCGTTTACGGGCAGGGCGCAGTTTACAGCGGCAAAGACGCTGATATTGTCGCAGGTATCCGATAAGGAAACAGCCTGTGACGTTAGCGTAGAGGTGCTTCCGGACAAGCGCTTCTATTCAAATTACGATATACCCGATTCAGCTGTTTTGCAAAAGGCGAATACAATCCCAAAGAGATACGTTCTTCCGTGCTGTCGCTCGTTCTGGGTAAAATGGGCAGACTGCTCTGGTGCATAGGGATACTTGCGTGCGTTGCCACTGCAATTATTTTTCAGATGTATATCGGTTTTGCACAGGATACATGGTGGTATCTGTCCATAGGCACATTCTTCTGCGCCGTAGGTGCGGTAGTGCTGACATATCTTGTAATGGTGCTTATCGCAAAGATAAAATACTCGGGTCTTATCAGAAGCTGTGCGGATAGCGATGAAACGATAACGTTTGCCGTATGCCCCGCAGGAGTATCCGCCGCAGAGGAGAGCGTATACAGCCCGCACGAGATAATTCGCTTCGGAATGAATGATAATTATATAGAAACCTCGTCAATGTTCATAGTCACAAGAAGTAATGCACCGCTTGTATGGATACCGAAATCGCTTTTCGACGGAGCGGCTCTTGACAGGATAGAACAGTACCTTGCGCTCGGAACGCAGGATAAATAAGCGGAAAGGAGCAGGGGATAATGAGTGAAAGAATACCCGAGGTCGTTTGTGAACGGATAAATATAAACGAAAGCGAAGTGCTTGTGTTCTCGGTCAAAAACGGACTTTCAAAGATAGGCATCTGCAGGATTAATTCCGAATATGATAAATACTGTCTTTATTCTCACGATGAGCCGGTAATGGCAATAAGCGGAGGAATGAATGATGATGACGCAGACAAGGTAATAAGCGAATACGGCAGTGCGTCGGGCGGCTCGATAATTGCCGACAGCATAGACAGAGCGTATGAAAAGCTGGCGGCGGGAGGCTCTCCCGAATATGCCCTTGAGCCGCTTATGAGATTGCTTTCTGACGGACTTTATGCGGTAAGCTATGTTGAAACATATCCCACGGCAGGAGAAAATATGTTTTTCTGGTCGGGATACGGCGTGTCAAAACAGCTCAGAAACAGCAGCAGGAATATCAGATTAATCGGCGATAAGGCGTACAGCGCACCGTTTCTGATTCCTACCGAAAAGCCCTCGTCCTATGACCCCTCGCTGATAAAAAAGGCAAGCGTGAAAGGAACGAGAAACGGAGATCTGTTCGGAATATCCCTTCATTTTTCGGGCCTTTACTCATTACTGCTGAAGGGACATTATGCGGCTTGTGCGGCGGCTATAGAAAACCGACCTTTTTATACGGTACAGATACAGCCGCTTAAAAATATATGGAAGATAACGGACGAAAACGAGGAGATTAAATCCATAGGTTTTTCCTCTGCGTCATTCAGAGTACCGTTTGAATCTCTGACAAAGGAACAGCTGAGAATCGGACTCACCGCAAGAAAATACGTTACCCCGGATACCTACGATACGATAAAGCAGAAGCTGGGGATAGTGCCGAAGTCAAGCCAGAAGAGGATACCGAAGCAGCTTGACATATTCTCCGAGCGTTATCCCGATGCGGATATGGTAGCCTGCGCACAAGGCATAGACGAGCTTACAAAGCCTATGCTTGACGCTCTGCTTGCAGGTCAGACCGAGCTTGACGGCAAGGTGATAATTTCGGAAAATTATTATAACAGCGTAACTGCCGCCTGCAACTACCTGCGTTATCACAGCAAGGACGATTTTATTGATTTTGCGCTGAACGTTATGCGAAATCCGGAGCTTTCCGCCACCTACGCATACGTTGCCTCCAGTCTTGCAAAGGTGCGTGACGAGCGTGTAAAGCAGTTCTTCACAGAGGTGAAGAATTCGGGCGATGCCGGATATTCAAAGATAATCGGCACGGCACGTTCCTATATCGACAACTATGACAAGTATGAGGAAATTTCATCGGAGGATTTCTTCAACGCACTCCCCGAGCCGAAACAGGAAAGAAAGCGTAAGGAAATAATTCATCTGACCGGCGACACGAAAAGTGAAGGCATGATAAGCTCCGAAACCGCAAAAATGATGGCTGCCCACATAGCCACAATGATGGATAATAAAAGCAAATAAAATCATTACCGCCGTGTACATTTCCGTACACGGCGGTTTGCTGTTGTATGTGCTTTTCCGTACCGCACGGCAAAGCTGTTTAATGATTTTACTTTTCTGTGCGGATTCCGCTGCCGGCCGCAGAAGCACTTGCACAGATCAGGCACAGCGGCTTTTTCAGCTTTTTTCCGCTCATTTTATAGTCTTTATCCAGTTTTCGAGCTTAGCCTTGTCTGTCATCAGCTTTGCGCCGTTGAAATGAAGGTCAAGACCCTCTTTTACTGACGCACCTTTACATTCTACAGCAATATCCTTTAGCGTATGACCGATCCAGCCGCCGTTTGTGGCAAAAGGATATATTGTTTTTCCGGCGAGATTGTTGCTTTCGATAAATGTCTTTACTGCAGGTGCGAATGTGTACCACCATACAGGTGTGCCGAGTATTATAGTGTCGTACTGCGACAGGTCAACGTTTATCGGCTTTATAGGAGGTCTGAATCCTTTTCTGATTTCATCGTGACCCTGTTCCACAACAGCGTCGTAATCTCCTTCATAAGCCTTGACTGTATCGATGACTGCTGTATCCGCATTTAGTGCTTCGGCAATATGTAAGGCTATATTTTTCGTGTTTCCCGAATAGGAATAATATATTACGATCGCTTTCATTTTACTTTCCCTCCGTATAGATTTTCTTTGCATAGTTGAAAGCTGCCCACGCCTTAGGCCAGCCTGCATAGAATGCAATGTGAGTTATGGCCTCCGCCATTTCTTCCGCAGTAATTCCGTTTTCTTTTGCGTGCATAATGTGGTATTCAAGCGAGCTGTCAAGTACGCCGCTTCCGATAAGAGCGGCTACTGTTACAAGACTTCTGTCACGGGCTGAGAGTTTGTCCTCTCTTGACCAAACTTCACCGAATAATACATCATCGTTTAGCTCTGCAAATTTCGGCGCAAATTCACCGAGTGCGTTTCTTCCTGCTGTCTGCTTTTTCATAAATAAGATCCTCCTTTATTTAAATTACAGTGCATTGTATTCTTTGTCCGAAACCTGTTCGCACCATTCGTTTGAACATTCCTCGCCGGGCATTTCAATCGCTATATGAGAAAACCAGCTGTCCTTCTTTGCACCGTGCCAGTGCTTTACGCCCTCGGGGATAACGATGACCGTACCGGGTACAAGGCTTACTGCGGCCTTGCCGTATTCCTGATACCAGCCCTCGCCTGCGGTACAGATAAGGAGTTGACCTCCGCCTTTTTTAGCGTGGTGGATATGCCAGTTATTGCGGCATCCAGGCTCAAAGGTTACATTTGCGAGGAATAATCCGTCCTCTGCCTTTGTCAGAGGATTCAAAAACGAATCCCCGATAAAATATTTTGCGTAAGCCGTGTTAGCTGTGCCTGTACCGAATACGTTGAGTTTTTCGAATTCTTCTTTGGATGATATTTTCATCTTTAATTCCTCCCTTTTTGGATAATTTATCGTTTTGCAGTTTAATTGTACAACTTGGAGTTAACTCCATGTCAATAGGACACAGAAAACTTTCACCATAATTTCACAATACTAATTTTGGACAATTGCCGATATTCTCCGCCCACCACGCATTTTTTCTTGACTATAAGCATTAATTAGTGTAAAATAAAATTGTATAACTAAGGCAACACCGCACAATTAACGGCTATCGCCTTTGCCGCACGCTTGCTTGCGTATTTTCCGTCATCTTGCACAAATTTCGCTTGACAGGCGTCAGCCTGCCCGCACTCAATTTATACAATCTGACGAAAAATCTGACTGCGCAATCGCACGACAATAATTATGCGGTATTGCCCTAAAAAACGGGAATGAATCCGGAGGGTATAATTTATGCTTTTACATCAGGTAAAGCTGCCGCACTTCAAACATTCCGCCGAAAGCGAAACTGTAAAGCTACCCATGCCCGACAAGGTAGTGATAAGTATGGCTCAGCATCTCGGCGCACCGTGTACCCCTACCGTAAAGGTCGGCGACAAGGTGAAGATAGGCGATGTGATAGGCAGCAGTGAGGCGGCTATGTCCGCACCCGTTCACAGCAGTATATCGGGAACGGTAACGGCAATAACCGATGTCCTGCATATATCGGGCAGGAATATGCAGTCGGTCGTTATTGAGAATGACGGCCTCGAACAGATTAGCGACAGTGTCTGTCCGCCTACTGTAGAAAACAGGGAGCAGTTTTTACAGGCGGTAAGAAACAGCGGCTCCATAGGTCTTGGCGGCGCAGGCTTTCCTACCTCGCTGAAGCTCGGCTTTGACCCCAAAGAAAAGCAGCCCGATTTCCTTATTATAAACGGTGCGGAGTGCGAGCCTTACATAACCTCCGACTACCGTTGCTTTATGGAGGAGGGCGAGGACGTTCTTGAGGGCGTGCTGCTTATGCTGAAATATCTCGGTATACCGAAGTGCGTTATCGGCATTGAAAAGAATAAGCCAAAAGCCATCGAGAAAATGACAAGGCTATGCGAAAAGCACGACAACATCACGGTAAAACCGCTCAAATCAAGCTATCCGCAGGGTGCTGAGAAAACGCTTATCTTTAGCACGACAGGCAGAGTGGTAAAGGAAGGCACACTGCCACTTGCAAGCGGCTGTATAGTTATCAATTCCTCTACTGCGGCATTTATCGCACAGTACATAAGAACGGGTATGCCGCTCGTAAAAAGAAGAATAACCGTTGACGGAAATATTGTGAAGAAGCCGTCAAACTTCATTGTTCCCGTCGGAATGTCGATAGGCGAGATAGTGTATTACGCAGAGCTTTCCGACAAGCCCGACAGAATAATACTCGGCGGACCTATGATGGGTGCGTGTGCATTCGACCCCGATTATCCGCTTTCCAAAACAAACAACGCAGTGCTTATGTTCGCAGACAGCCCCGTGTATGAGCCGTCAGATTGCATACGCTGCGGCAAGTGCGTAAAAGCCTGCAGTATGAATCTTCTGCCGACAGAGCTTGAACACGCATTTGATATGAGGGACGCAAGGCAACTTGAAAAGCTGAAGGTAAACCTCTGCGTCAATTGCGGCGCTTGCAGCTTTGTCTGTCCGGCAAAGCGTAACCTTGCGGAAAAGAATCAGCTCGCAAAGGCATTTCTGCGTGAGCAGTCAACAAGGAAAGGAAAGTAAGGGTATAATATATGTCTAAACTTATAATAGAGCCGTCACCGCACATAAAGTCGGGTGTTACGACTCAGAAGATAATGCTGAGCGTTATTATAGCACTGCTCCCAGCCCTGTTTGCGTCTGTGTGGATCTTTGGACTCAGAGCGCTCATAATGACAGTAATATGCTGCACGTCCTGCGTGATTTTCGAGTGGGCTTGCAGAAAGATAATGAAAAGAAACAACACGATAAGTGATCTGTCCGCTGTGGTAACAGGTATGCTCCTTGCGTTCAACCTGCCCGTCACATTGCCTTTTTATATGGCGATAATCGGTTGCTTTGTAGCAATAGTAATAGTAAAGCAGTTCTTCGGCGGTATCGGTCAGAACTTTGCAAACCCTGCGATAACAGGCAGAATAGTGCTTATGCTGTCGTTCACGTCTTATATGACAACATGGGCAGAGCCGTTCTATTACCGAAATGCAGGAGAGATAGTAACGACATCGACACCTCTTGTAAGCGAAACGCCCGCTTCGCTTGCCGACCTGTTCTTCGGAACAACAGGCGGCTGTATAGGCGAAACCTGTGCTCTTGCACTGCTTATAGGCGGAATTTTCTTAGTGGCTGTCCGTGTAATATCGCCCGTAACTCCTCTGTGCTTCATCGGTACGGTGTTCGTGCTGTCGATATTCTCAACAGGAAGCCTTGAGGGTGCGTTAGCGTCCGTTCTTTCGGGCGGACTTCTGCTCGGTGCAATATTCATGGCTACCGACTATGCGACTACTCCCATCACCACAAAGGGCAGGATAATATTCGGCATCGGCTGCGGACTTGTGACTATGCTCGTACGTTGCTTTGGCAGTATGCCTGAGGGCGTATCGTACTCGATACTGCTTATGAATATTCTCTCTCCGCTTATCGACCGCTTCACAGTGCCGAAGGCATTCGGTGCGGCAAGTGAGCAGAACGGCGGTAAGAAATGAACGTACTGAAAAAAATCAAGCCCGTGCTTGTACTGTCGGTCATCTGTACTCTTATCTGCGCACTGCTGATAGTTACATATAATCTGACTTATGTCGATACGTCCGGCATACTGACGGATAATCTGAAAGCAGGCTGTATCGCCGCAGACGGCGAGGGCGAATATGCGCTTATCACCGATAAGGCGGCGGCAAAGCTGGACGGCGAAGAATTCGGTAATATCTCAAAGATAGTAAAGAACAAGACAAAAGGCACGTTCCTTTTTGAAACCGTTGTTGACGGCTATGCCGCAGACGGTATCGACGCAGTAATAGCGATAGACAAAAACGGCGCAGTAAGCGGTATAAGCATTATCGCTCTCGGTGAAACTCCCGGTCTTGGCTCAAAAATAAACGACGATGCATTCCTGCAGAGGTTCTACGGAGTGAAGTCGGATATTTCGATAGTCAAGTCAGAGCCGAAAAACGAAAACGAGGTACAGGGAATTACAGGCTCGACGTTTTCTTCAAAAGGTATGGCGAAGGCTGTAAATCTTGCCGTAAAGGCATACTCGGTAATGGATAAGGAGGTACAGCCGAATGAGTAATCTGAAGGAATTTACCAAAGGACTTATAAAAGAAAATCCGAACATGGTAATGCTGCTCGGTATGTGTCCCACGCTCGCCATTACAACAATGGCGGCAAACGGTGTAGGAATGGGACTTTCCACAACGTTTGTACTTGTATGTTCAAATATAGTTATCTCACTTCTTAAAAAAGTGATTCCCGACACGGTAAGACTTCCTGCATATATAGTTATAGTAGCAGGCTTTGTAACATTTGTAAGCCTTATATTACAGGCTTTCGCCCCCGACATCTATTCAAGCCTCGGTATGTACCTTAGCCTTATCACAGTTAACTGTATCATTCTCGGCAGAGCGGAAATGTTTGCATCTAAAAACAAGGTCATTCCGTCGATAATGGACGGTCTTGGAATGGGACTCGGCTTTACACTGACGCTTGTGCTTGTAGGCTCTGTCCGTGAGATATTCGGTTCGGGTCAGTGGTTCGGAATTACCGTAATGCCTGAATTTATAGAGCCTATGACGCTGTTCATTCTCCCCGCAGGCGGATTCTTTGTACTCGGTGCCGTTATAGCCGTTGTAAACCGCCTTATGAAGAAAAAGCCCCGTGAGATCGGCTGTCACAACTGCCCCAACGCAGAGGGCTGCCCCGGTGCCTGCGACAAGGCAAACAGTAACGGAGGTGAGCAGTAATGGAAATCGCAAAAAATCTGATGATAATACTGCTGACAGGCATTCTGACCGAGAACTTCGTATTATCGAAATTCCTCGGTATCTGCCCCTTCTTAGGCGTTTCAAAGAAGCTCGACAGCTCAATAGGCATGGGTGCGGCGGTTACATTCGTAATGGTCTGCGCAAGCCTTGTTACCTATCCTATCTACTACGGTATACTTGTTCCGCTCGGAATAGAGTATATGAATACGATAGCGTTTATCCTTGTAATCGCCGTATTCGTTCAGCTTGTTGAAATGGTGCTGAAAAAATATATGCCGCCGCTTTATAAGTCGCTCGGCGTGTATCTTCCCCTTATCACCACAAACTGTGCCGTACTCGGTGTTACACTGCTCAACCTTACAAAAGACTATGACCTTTTAGAGAGCGTTGTAAACTCGTTCGGTGCGGGTCTTGGCTTTATGATAGCTATGATAATATTCTCAGGTGTACGTTCAAGACTTGAACGCTGTGATATACCTAAGGCACTTCAGGGTGCGCCGATAACGCTTATGGCGGCTTCGATAGTATCGCTTGCGTTTATAGGCTTCGGCGGCGTAGTTGACGGAATTTTCGGCGGTTAAGCGAAAGGAAAGACGATGAAAGAATATATTTTACCTATACTTATATTTCTCGGCTTCGGCGCACTTTCGGGTATATTACTGCTGATAGCGTCAAAGGTGCTGGCTGTAAAGACAGATGAAACCGAGGCAAAGATAACCGAGGCACTTCCCGGTGCAAACTGCGGCGGATGCGGTTATTCGGGCTGTGCAGGCTATGCCGCCGCCGTAGCTCATGACGGCGCTCCGACTAACCTGTGTAAGCCGGGCGGAGCGGATGTTATGAAGAAGATAAATGCAATAATGGGTACCGAGGGCGGAGAATTTATCCGTGAGGTAGCCTATGTGGCCTGCAACGGCTGTGAAAAAGCGACTAAGGACAGATTTACATTCACAGGAACAAAGTCCTGCGCCGCTGTTGAGAAATTCTACAACGGCAAGGGCGAATGCCGCTTCGGCTGTGACGGCTACGGCGACTGCGCAGCGGTTTGCGGTAATGACGCAATTACGATTACTGACGGCGTTGCGGTGGTTGACCCTGCTAAGTGCGGCGGTTGCGGAAAGTGCGTTACCGCCTGTCCGAATCACCTTATATTCCTCCGAAAAGAAACAAGCACAGTTGCTCTGCGTTGCTCGTCAAAGGACAGCGGCAAGGTCACAAGAACGGTATGTACAAACGGCTGTATCGGCTGTAAGATATGCGAGAAAAAATGTCCTCACGGTGCGGTTATCGTTGCGGATAACCACGCTGTTATCGACTATGACAAATGTACCTCGTGCGGCACCTGCGTATCTGCCTGTCCGAGAAAGTGCCTTGTCAATATAACCTGCACACATTCCGAAAAGGCGGAGCAGGCGGACAATTAATCCGATTATTTCAGGCAAACGAAAGGAAACCGACAAGAGATGTCAAAAGCAAAGAGAAAGAACAGTTCATACAAGACAGAACCTAAGAAGCCCGTGATAAACAGCCGCAGTGACAGAATACGCTATGCAAATCAGAAGCTGTACGATTATCCGCTGTCTGTCACTTGGTTTCGCATATTCAAGACCGTGATAACGGTACTGCAGGCTGTTATGTCGGGCTACTCGGCTATAGTATGCGTTGTGTCGGTATTTGCGTCATTCAGCGATGAAGTGCAGAAACAGGCAAATGCCGCCGCAATACCCGGCTTTATTGCATACAATATCGTAATGTCGGTACTGCTTGCGGCTGTTGTTCCTCTTTGCGTCATAATGTTCAGACAGCTTTCCGAGCTGACGCAGAAATCTTACGGTTTCCTTAAATTTTTCCTCATCTATACTTCTGCGGTAAACGCAGTCAGCACTTCGGCAAGCGAGCTTTTCAGAGTTGCGCTGTTCAGCGGTGTTAAAGACTATGACATCAGCATAACAAATATACTTTTCGCAATTTTCTCAGTAGTATTTATGGCAGTATGGCTCATTCTGAATTTAAGATATTTCAAAAACAGAAGGAGCCTTTTCAGTGATTGAAAGGACGTAACAAAATGGATGAAAACGCAAAAAAGAATGAACGTGAATTAAGAAAATATCGTGCAAAGCTCAGAATGGATTATTATCCGTTGCCGCTCAGGTGGTTTAAATTTTTCCGCTATGTGTCGATGATACTCAATATCATAAGCTGCATATCGGGTATAATCAGCTATATTCTTATAGCCGCCACAATTAACAATTCCGAAGCCATCGAAAAGATACAGGTTGCCTTTGCCGAAATATCCGGAATGAATATGGAATTATTCACGGTAATTGCCGTAGCGGATTTTCTGGTAACGGTCTATCTTCTTGTGCTGTGTGTGCTTGTGTTCAAACGAATGGGTACGCTTGCAGTCTCGGGATATAATCTGATAGTTACCTTTCTGATTTCTGTTCCTGTTATAAACGGCGTGCGACAGCTTATGTCAGGATGCCTTAATGTTATGGTCAATCCGGAGGTTTATACATTCGGAGATACTGTCAGAAATATGATAGTGATGATAGCATTTTCGGGTGTCGCATCACTGCTTAATTACATTTATTTCAGAAAGCGTAAGAGCCTGTTTACAGACAACCCCGAAATTGACAATATTGAAATCGACAACGGAAGCGTTCAGCTTCAGCACTATGACGAATGCCCGTTCTGCCACGCAAAGATAAACGGCAATTCGTCCTTCTGCGAGCATTGCGGAAGAAATTTCACCGAACCGGCGGATAATGGTGAGGATAATTCCCGGAAGGAATAAAAAATAATGAAAGTTACAGAGTTGTTTTCACTCGGAGCAAATGAAATTAAAAACCGTCTGCCTATGGCAACTGCGGCAAAGTTTTCTACTCAGAAGATAGAGGGCAAAAGCGGAAAAAGCCTGCTCGCCGCCTGTATATCACGGTATAACTGCCGTATCATTCCGATAGCGGCGATCATAATGATAATCTGCACGTTTATGTCGGTTCTGTTTGAAAATGTAATTACCGACGGCGGCTCGGTTGAGATTGCAGGAGAGGTGCTGATACTGTTCACCGCAGTGTGCGGTGTCGGCTTCGGATTTTATTTCAGCGGAAAATACCCGTCATATTATCCTTATGTATTCTGGGGACTTTATCTGATTTCATACTGTATAAAGGTCACCGGCTGTATTTCCGGGGCGGCGGGACTTTCACAGACAGCGGTAACAATAATGGTTTTCGCCGCCGTTCCCGTTTTCGTACCTGCCGCATCGGCGTTCTTCCTCGGAATAATCCCCGTGTGGTATACGATACTCTGTAATATAAACAATGTTTCGGGCTATTACCCGTTCACAGTGTGGGGACTTGCTTTGCTCGGCTTTTTCATATCCTGCTCGATGTACAGTCTTTACACCGCCAGAATGATAAATTCAAAGCGTATAAAGGACGACAGAGAGAGGATGAAGATGTCTGCGGTAATGGACAGCCGTACAGACCTCTATAACAGGGCATACGGCATAGAAAAGGCGACCGAGCTTCTCAGAAGCGGCAACAGCATTTCACTTTTACTTGTCGATATAGACAATTTTGCGGAATACAACCGCATTTACGGCAATGAAAAAGCCGATGAAGTGCTTTTTGCCGTAGCCAACTGCGTAAAGATAATATCAAAGCCTAAGACGGATATTATCTGCAGATATGAGGGCGATACTATCCTTGTCTGCCTTACGGTAAAAGCCGATAAGGAGGCAATTGTACTCAGCGAAGAGATACGCAGTGCCGTAAGGGATATGAAGATACCGTTCCCCGAGGCAAACCGTTACCGTAACATAACGGCGACAGTAAGCGCCGCAAGAGGTATGCCCGGCGATACCTATGACGATATATATGTCAGGGCGATGCGCTCCCAGAGCGTTGCAAAACGCATAGGCGGAAACTGCATAGCATTCAAGGAACACACCTTCAGACCCGACGGAGAAAAATAAACACAAAAAAACCGATGCTTTTTGGCATCGGTTTTTCGGACTGTCGATAAACTGATTGTTATTAAAGCCACACAGTTAAATATATCGCCACCACCGCCGAAAACATTTTCAGTGCCGACAGGGCATTAATAATTTCGTGAGTGTATCAGTGCAACTGCACTGACATTGACTCTTCAAAAAAACGCCACTAACCTGAGATATATGTACTAACCTGCGGACATGTAGCGTTAAGCGTCCCTGTATTGACAGGATATACAATGTTCAGGTGGTTATTCGAGTTTGTCCAACACCCCGACGGGGTGGGGGTGTGAGTAAGGAAAGAGGGAGCCACGAGGGAGAGAACCTAAGAGATAGGGCTGAGTCTTGCTTACGCAAGCACTCGGACGTTTCGCTTTGCTTCACTGGGCTGTCAAGTCCAGCGGAGCTTTAGCGGAGTGCACGAGCCTCGCTTACGCAAGGCTCAGACTTGCACCTAGTCTCTTTGGTTCTTTCCCTCGTTAATATTGACAGGTGTATTAATTCGAATAGCGAACCCGAGAAGTGTTATCCGACAAACAGAAATATCGGTAGCTTGCTATCATAGCCTGAACTTAATGATATAACAGAAGTACATCAAATACAAGACTTTTTCTAAAGCTAAAACCGATGCTTTTTGGGCATCGGTTTTTTTAATCTCCTGCTTTACAGCACCTTTATAAGCTCGTCATAAATCGGCGCATAATGCTCGTCCGTTATGCCGAAATCCATTTCCTTGTACGACCATACCGCACGGGCGATATGAAGCTGTTCAAATGCTTCGTTTATCATTCTGAACCAGTTCAGTGTGCTTTCGGGGTCAGCTCTGTCTATTACGCCGTATTCACCGCAGTAAAGAGGAAGCTCCAGCTTTTCAGCTACCTTTACAGCGTCGGCAAACATCTTTACAAAGAAGCCGCTGTCAATCATACCTGTTATACCGTCAAAATCCGAAGTGAAATCCTCACCGAAATATTTTCTGCTGTCTGCAAGAAGCTTTTCGGCTGTAGCAGGGAATTTTGTGCGGTATGACTTATCAAGGCGATCTACCCAGCCGGCACCCTGATGAGTGAAAACAAGCGGATTGTAGCAGTGGAACGTCAGCACTATGTTTTCATCCCAATCAATGTCAAGGAGCGTCAGCCCGTAAATGCTCGAGTTGAAGATACCGCCGATGACTATTTTTGTTTCGGGCGCTATTTTTCTTATCTCCTTTACGGTACGGCTTGCTATCTTGTTCCACGAATCTGTGAAATCTGCGCTTGTGACTTCGTTGAGCAGTTCGAACGCTATATGACTGTCATTTCCGTAACGCCTTGCTATCTCCTGCCACAGATATACAAACTGATCCTGCAGCTTTTCGTTGCCGAAAAATCCGCAATAGCTCGGATCGTCAAAGATATATCCGCAGGTCTTGTGCAGATCTATAACGATATTAAGACCGTGCTTTTTGCACCAGCCGACACAGCTTTCAATGTAAGCCATTCCGCTTTCGATGATTTCGCCGTCATCCGTCTGGATAACATTGTAATCTACAGGCATACGGACGTGATCAAGTCCCATTGTGGCTATCTTTTCAATATCCTTTTCGGTTATGAAGGTGGAATAATGCTCGTCATTGTACTTGGTTCCACACTGCGAGATCCAACCGCCCAGGTCTATACCCTTATAAAATCCGTCAAAATTTCTCATGGTTTTCCTCCTTGTTCTTTTCGGCACCGTACAGGGTCACCCCCTGCAATTTCCCTTGTTTACAGCTTTATTATAACAGCAGGCAGGAAAAATCAATACCTGAATTGTGGCGGATTTTATATATTTGTGTGATTATTTTCTGCCGAGCGCTTTTGCAAGATCCTTTTCCGGAATGTCGGTCGGCGTGATGTTGTAGTTCTTTACAAGTATATCAAGCACTCCCGGCGAAACAAACGCAGGCAGAGTAGGACCGAGGAAAATATTCTTTATTCCGAGATATAAAAGCGTCAGCAGTATGCAGACAGCCTTCTGCTCATACCACGACAGAACAAGCGTCAGCGGCAGGTCATTCACCGAACAGCCGAAAGCGTCCGCAAGTGCAAGTGCGATTCTTATAGCGCTGTATGCGTCATTGCATTGTCCGCAATCGAGTATTCTCGGTATGCCTTCGATCGTACCGAGGTCAAGGTCATTTATACGGTACTTTCCGCAGGCGAGCGTCAGGATAAGCGTATCCGGCGGTGTCGCTTTTGCAAAATCCGTATAGTAGCTTCTGCTCGGACTTGCGCCGTCACAGCCGCCGATAAGGAAGAAGTGCTTTATCTTTCCCTGCTTTACAAGCGCTACTATCTCATCCGCTCTTGACAGTACGGCATTATGCGCAAATCCCGTCATAACCGTATGACCGCCGTTCATGCCAGTCATTTCCTTATCCTCGTCATAGCCGCCGCATTCAAGAGCCTTTGCTATAACAGGCGAAAAATCCTTATCGTCACCGATGTGGACAAGCTCCGGGTAAGATACTACAGAGGTTGTGAAAACCCTGTCGCTGTAGCTCTGCCTTACCGGCATAATGCAGTTGGTGGTGAAAAGTATCGGAGCCGGAATATTGTGAAATTCCGACTGCTGATTCTGCCAGCCCGTGCCGAAGTTGCCCTTTAAATGCTTGTACTTTTTGAGTTCGGGATACCCGTGCGCAGGGAGCATTTCACTGTGGGTGTAGATGTTTATACCCTTGCCCTCTGTCTGTTCGAGCAACAGCTTTAAATCATGCAGATCGTGACCGCTGACCACTATAAACGGACCTTTTTCTATCGTCAAAGGAACGACAGTAGGCACGGGATTACCGTAGCTTTCGGTGTTTGCACTGTCAAGAAGCGCCATGCACCTGAAATTCACTTCGCCTGTTTTAAGCACAAGCCCTAACAGATTGTCCGGATCGCTTTCGCCCTCGATTGCCCTTAGTGCCGTGTAGAAGAAGGAATTTACCTCGCTGTCGGCTTTACCGAGTGCAAGAGCGTGATACGCATACGCCGCCATGCCCTTGATGCCGAACAGAATAAGCGATTTCAGCGAGCGAATATCATCGCTTGCTTCCCATAGCCTTGAAAGCTCATAGTTGTCAACCTTGCTCTTGCATATTTTTCGTTTCTCATCCTCGACCTCTGCTGTCAGTTCATTTACAGTTTTTGTATTGAAGCTGACATTGGTGATAGTCGTGAAAAGTCCTTTCAAAACAAGGCGGTCTGTGCTGTCCGTAGGAGTACCGCACTCCGCCGCTTTTGCAAGACCTATAAGTGCACCTATAAGCTCGTCCTGTGCTTTTGCGGTATCGCTTTTTTTACCGCATACGCCTGCTTTTCCGTTGCATTTTTCGTTGTGTGCCGTCTGCTGGCACTGAAAACAAAACATTTCGTCCATAAAAATTACCTCCTTGTCCTATTCTGCGATAATTGAGGAAGAATATACACCGATAAGATATTCTTGACATGGCAGACAAAGAGTTCTATAATAGTTAATGTCGGTTATATAATGCTAACGGATAATTCCCCGCAAAATGCAGAGAATATCGGGGAAACCGTAAACCGACGGAGGTTACAGATGGATAAAAATATGTTAAGTGAATATGCAAAATTGATGGTAAAGGTCGGCGCAAACGTTCAGAAAGGGCAGAAGGTACGCCTCTACGCAGAGGTTGACCAATACGAGCTTGCTACCCTTGTTGCGAAGGAGTGCTACAATGCAGGCGCAAGCTATGTCGAGATGTTCTGGAGCTGCGGCGCTGTAGAAAGGCTTCATTACGAAAACGCTTCGGTAGAAACGCTTGGTACTGTTCTTAGCTGGGAAGAAGAAAGGCAGAAGCAGATGGTTAAAGACCTGCCTGCAAGGATTTTTATAGAATCTGCCGATCCCGATGAGCTGAGCGGTATTCCTGCGGATGTAATTTCAACGGTCGGCAGGATGCGTTCAAAGGTGCTCAAGAAGTACCGTGACGAGATAGACGGTAAGCACCAGTGGCTGATAGTTGCCGCCGCTTCACCCAAATGGGCAAAGAAGGTGTTCCCGGACGATGACAGCGATACCGCTGTGGAAAAACTCTGGAACGCAATTTTCTCCTGCGTTTATCTTGACGGCAATAAAAACTGGGAGCAGGTGTGGAAACAGCATACCGATACTATGAGGGAAAAAGCCGATTGGCTCAACAGCAAGCGCTTTAAATCCCTCAGATACAATAGCAGTAACGGCACAGATTTCACCGTACAGCTTATTCCCGGGGCGAAGTGGTGCGGTGCGGCTGACATAAACCGTGTAAACGGAGCGGCTTACGTTCCCAATATGCCGACAGAAGAAGTGTTCATAAGCCCGATGAAGGGAAAGTGCGAGGGCAGACTTGTCGCTACGAAGCCTCTGAGCTGGTCGGGCAACCTGATAGACGGCTTTGAGGTGGAATTCACAAACGGCAGGGTATCCGGCTGTAAAGCAAAGCAGGGCGAAGAGATACTGAAGAAGATGTTCGCTATGGACAGCGGCGCTTCAATGCTGGGCGAGGTTGCACTTGTTCCTAAGGAATCTCCGATAAACCGTTCCGGACTTCTGTTTATGAATACCCTCTTTGATGAGAATGCCTGCTGTCACGTTGCGGTAGGCGAGGGCTTCCAGGAGGTTATCGAGGGAGCCGAAAATATGACTCTTGACGAAATTCACGCTCTTGGCGTAAACGATTCTATAATACACGTTGACTTTATGATAGGCTCAGATGACCTTGATATAACAGGAATTTGCGAGGACGGCACAGAGATACCCGTGTTCAGAAACGGAACGTGGGCGTGAACGTGAAATGATAAACCCTCAGTATATGATTTGTCGAATTTATTGAATTCCCAAATTGCATTGCGTTAGTATTGCATTGCTGTCAAAAATATGCTAAAATATAAGCGTAGATAATTTCCAAAACGGTAAAGGACCAATCAGTAATGACAATAGCGATATGCGATGACAGTGTTATAGACTGCTTACTGTCTAAATTTCTGATAAGTGAATATTTCAAAAAGCACAGAAAGACGTGCGACATAGTCACCTATGAAACAGGCGCAAAGCTGATTTCCGACTTTGAGGACGGAGCGGTTTTCGACATTGTTTTTATGGATATATATGTCGGGGAGGAGCTGGGCATAGATATTGCAGGAAGGCTCAGAAATGAAGGCTACGATAACCTGCTGATATTTTCGCCTATTACTCCCGAATACGCAATAGCGAGCTACAGCGTCAAGGCAAACGGGTATATTCTGAAGCCCTTCAGCACCGAAAGAATAGAAAGCGTTCTTGACAGAGTGCTTGAGCATTATGTGAAGGACTATATCCGGATAAAAGTACGCAACAGCTATGTCAATATTATGTACAGCGACATTATCTATATCGAAAGCTGCAATAACCGCTGTATACTTCACACTGCCGATGAGGAATATCCGCTTTATATGAAGCTCGATGATATAGAGCAGCAGATTGCCGATGAAAAGTCACGCTTTCTCAGATGCCACAGGAGCTATATCGTCAATATGGATCACATCACAGCAGTTGATGAACAGTTCAGATTGGATAACGGCGACAGCGCACTGATACGGAGCAGAAGCAGAGCGCAGATCAAAAAGACTTATCTCGCATACTCGCAGTCGGGTAAAGTAAAGCATAAAAAGCAATAAGCATCCGGATAAAACCGGATGCTTCAGTCTGTCGAAAAACCTATATCGTTGATAAAAATGGGGTCGCAGGGGCGGAGCCCCCGTACAGGTCGTCAGCCATTTGTGCCACTGCATCGTGCAGTGGCTTTGTGTGGCTGACTGCAAGCATCCTTGCTTGGACTAGGGGCGGTAGCCCCAGTAATATAGCCCCTTCCCACGGGGAAGGGGTTTGGGGTTTCGGCAAGGATGCCGAGATAGAACGCCCAAAGGCTTTGCAGGACGCAAAGCCCACAAAGCGTTCTTATAGGGATAGAGAATTTGCTCTATTTTTTATAAAAACATACTTTTTCTACAATCTGAAGCTCCCGGACAAAACCGGATGCTTCAGTTATATATTCTCTCTTATAAACTCATAAATCAAACGGTATACATTTTCCCTCTGCAATTCCTGCAGTATGCTGTGACGCATTCCGTCAAATATTTCAAGTCTGACATCAAAGCCGTTTTCGATAAGAAGACCGGCTTTTTCTTTCGCATAAGCGCCTTTATCGCCCACCATATCCTGTGTTCCGCTCATTAAAAGAAAGGGCGGTTTCGGTGAAACATTCTTAAGATAATCCTTGCGCTGTACTTCGCTCGCAAGCTGTAAAAAGCTCCTGTAGAAGCGACAGCTGTACATTTTGTTGGTATACGGGAGAGTTTCATAATATAAAGCACGCTCAAGGTCTGATGTCACCCAGGATACCGTGCATTTTTCCGGAAAAGGCTCCGCAACCTTTCCGAACAGCTTCAGGAATACGTCCATACTCGGAGCATCTGCGCCTTTTTCGGAAATTTCCGCTTCTATGTCCGACAAAAGCGCTTTCGTATCATGTATATACGGACAGCCTGTAAGTATAACTCCGCTGTAAAGCGAGCTATCGCAGTGGCAAATAACATATTGAGCCATCTGTGCGCCAAGGCTGTGACCGAGCAGAAACAGCGGTGTTTCACTTTCCGAGTGAACGTATGACGAAAAATCACCGCATTCCTTTGCCGCAGTCTGAACGATATTGTCTATATCCGCAGGCAGTGCCGTCCTTCCGTGTTCACGGTATTCGCAAAGATACACCGAAACTCCTTTAGCGGTAATATATTCTGCGAACTGCTCGTAGTATTCCGACATTTCGCCAAGCCCGTGAATTATCTGTATTTTTGCCTTTTCGTTATCGGAAAGCCATTTTTTGCAGTGCATTCCCTTGTATTCAAATTCCTGTGTAGTCATAAAATTCTCCGTAAAAACAAAGCAGGCATTTTCAGCCTGCTTTGTTTGCTATTTCTGTTATTCTTCCGTAGGCCCATCAAGATGAATCTGACCGTCCTCACGCAGATGGAACTGCTTAACCATCTTCTGAAGCTCTTTCGCCTGAGCGGCTGTAAGTGCGCTTGCACTTGCACTTTCCTCAGCTGTTGCGGCATTGTTCTGAACTACCGCTGAAATCTGGCTTACGCTTGAAAGCACTTGGTCAACCATAGTTGCCTGCTGTGCCGAGCCGTCCGATATTTCGTTGATAAGTGTGTTTGCATTGCTGAAACGTTCCATAACACTTTCGATAGTCTGTGCGGTTGAATCTGCGATAGCCGTGCCGTTTGAAACAGCCTCTATAGTGCTGCCGATAAGCTCGCTTGTTGTCTGTGCTGCTTCTGCGGACTTGCTCGCAAGGTTTCTTACCTCGTCTGCAACAACGGCGAATCCCTTGCCTGCTTCACCTGCTCTTGCGGCCTCTACAGCGGCATTAAGGGCAAGTATATTTGTCTGGAATGCGATGTTGTCGATAGTGTTGATAATCTTCTCGATCTCGGCTGATTTTTCGTCTATAATCTTCATAGCGGCAAGCATCTTCTGCATTTCTGCATTGCCTTCCTTAAGGTCAGTGGTCGCAGTATCTGAAATTTCACTTACGTTCTTTGCGTTTTCGGCGTTCTTGTTTACTTTGCCTGAAATATCGCTTACATAGTCTGAAAGTTCACGGATGGATGCTTCCTGTTCGCTTGTACCCTGTGCAAGTGCCTGTGAACCGCTTGATACCTGCTCGGAGGCATCGTATAGCATAGTTCCTGCCTTCTGTATTCTTGAAAACGAGTCATTAAGATTTACAAGTATCTGCTCAAATGCCGACTTTATGGGAGCAAATTCTCCCTTGTAATCATAGTTAATGGTAAAGCTGATGTTGCCGTATGACATCTGAGTCAGCAGATATGTAAGCTCATCGACCATTTTCTTCAGATACCACTTTGCAGTATTGAGCGAGCCTGCGAGCTTTCCTATATCGCTGTCGTTTATCTTGACGTCAAATTCAGCGGAAAGAATACCCTCTGAGAAGTTATTAAGTTCGTTGCTGATTTTTCTGATAGGCTTTACTATTGCTTTTCTTACATAAATGCAAAGCAGGATAAATGCCGCAGTAACGATAATCGAAATGCCCTCGATTATCAGTGACAGCATTATCGAAGAATGATAGACAGGGTCGTCGTGACCTGCCATTGTCAGAATGTTGACAGTGCATACAGCAATGGTAGCCAGCATCATTATACAGCAGACAACGCATAAAAATGTTATTACAACTACCTGGCTCTGCACTTTATTTTTTAGCCAGTCTTTATTTTTTTTCATAAGGAACACCTCTTGAATTTACATTTTGATAATCAGATTTTATCACAAATGCTGTAATAAGTCAAGAAGTAAAGCGGTGTGTTTGGTGCAATACACCAAAAAAACGTTAACAAATGTACAAGTTGCACGAAAGCCGCCATGATATATTCATAGCGGCTCAAACTGTTTTGTTTGTTAAACCTTTGCGGTAAACAAACGTCTGCAATATTTGTTGTCCAGTCCGTGATACAGGAGCAGACCGAGAACTCCGCAGGAGATAACCTCACCTGCACATACCGTCAGTGCCGAGAACCATAATGCGTCCGGTACACCGTAAGCATAGGTCAGTACAAGCGGTACTATAACAGTATTGGCAATTATGGGCGGAAGGGGGTACAGTATCCTGTGATGCTTTCTCAGAAGATATGTGCCTACCGCTCCTATGAGTGTGGCAAGGCTTCCGAAGATAACATCCCATATTACAGCACCGGTCAGTATGTTTGAGATAACACAGCCTACAACCAGTCCCGGAATTGCCGCCGGAGTAAACACCGGCAGGATCGTGAGCGCCTCGGAAAGACGCACCTGAATTACGCCGTTTGTAAGCCCCAGCAGGCTGACAATATAGGTCAGCACTACATAGATTGCGGCGATAACGGCTCCCTGTGTGATAAACAGGACTTTTTTGTTTCGCATATTGAATTGTCCTTTCGTAGTTTTGATTTATCCGTCTTCTGACGGAAAGTGAGGATATTGCGAACTCACAAAAAATGATTTTAGCACAGTTAAAGTGCTTTGTCAAGCTTATTTTTGCGTTTCTTCAGCCGCCCCTGCAGATTCTCTTATGTCATCGGGTACGTTTTGAAATATCGGGCGGAACATGGATATATACAGCTTCATATTATCTGTATCCGCTTTCGACCCCGGAACAGCCTTTTCTTATCGCATAGCAATCCCGAAAGGGCAAATCGGTTTATTCTATATTTTACTGCCTTATATAAATACCTTGATCCTCGATATAATCCTCAAGCTCCTGCTTCATATCCCATATAGCCTCCTCTTTGTCGGCAGACTGTCTGTAGTCGCCTTTATCATTGGGCTGTACGGGAGCTTCGGGAGCTTTTTCCTTTTCGTCTGTCATATTTATCATATCCTTTCGGCGTATTTTCTGCTATTTACATTTTATCACAATCTGTAACACAGTTCAATATGCTGTGGCACAAAACGTCAGTGATAACGGAAGTTGACATATTCTTTTAAATGAGTATAATATTTATTGATGAAGAAAGGAAGTTTAACTTGAGCGTAGATATAAAAGAGAAAAAGAAATCCGGAACGGTCCTTATGACAGAGGGCTCTATCTGGAAGAAGCTGCTTATATTTTCCGTGCCGCTGATACTGGGCAACCTCTTACAGCAGTTATACAGCACGGTCGATTCTATAATAGTAGGAAACTGCGTGGGCAAGGAGGCGCTGGCGGCGGTAGGCTCAACCGGCTCTATCGTCAGTCTGCTGATAGCGTTCAGCCAGGGCGCATCGGTCGGCGCAGGCGTTATTATATCGCAGTACATGGGTGCAAAGCGTAAGGACGATGTGAAAAGAGCGGTACATACGGCTATGGCAATCGCAGTTATAATCGGCCTTTTGCTGACGGTTGCGGGCGTATTTATGAGCAGACTGTTCCTCGTATGGATGCAGACGCCGGATAATATCCTTGACGGCGCATCGCTCTATTTGCAGATATACTGCGGCGGATTGCTGTTCAACGTGCTCTATAATATGTGTGCCGGAATATTCAATGCGGCAGGAAATTCAAAAAGACCGCTGTTATATCTCGGTGCGGCGTCAGTTGTCAATATAGCGCTCGACCTTATACTGATACAAGGCTTCGGTATGGGCGTAGAGGGTGCGGCGATAGCGACCGATGCGAGCCAGCTTGTTTCCTGCGTTATGGCTATAATCTATATGGTGAGGGTAAATGCGGATTATAAGCTGTTTATCCGTCAGATAAAGGTACACAGGGATATGGCGATAAGGATAATAAAGATAGGTCTGCCTACAGGCATTCAGAATATGGTCATCTCCTTTTCAAACGTGCTTGTACAGGCAAGCGTCAACAGCTTCGGCTCGGATGCGGTAGCAGGCTTCGGCGCATATCTTAAGGTGGACGGCTTCAACATCCTGCCGGTGCTTAGTATAAGTATGGCGGTGACTACCTTTGTCGGTCAGAACTACGGTGCGAATAAGCCCGAACGTGTTAAAAAGGGTATGTGGACAGCACTCGGTATGGGCGTTGTTTATACTGTCATAACAGGCATCCTGCTGCTTGTGTTTGCCGATCCGATTTTAAGGCTTTTCACAAACGATGACGCAGTAGCCGCCTGCGGCGAAACCGCAATGAAATACTTCTGTCCGTTCTATTTCCTGCTTGCAATAATGAATGTGCTTGCGGGGGCTGTAAGAGGCACGGGCAAGAGCATTCCTCCGATGCTGATATTACTGTTCGCAATGTGCATTTTCAGAATATTCTGGATATGGCTCGTAGTGCCGCTTTTCCCGACTATTGACGGCGTTTATCTGTTGTACCCTGTTTCGTGGGTAATAGGCGTTGTGCTTATGGCACTGTATACCTGGAAGGGTAAATGGATGCCGAAAATCGAGTAAATATCCGACTTGAAATGAATACGGAATAACGCAGATATGCTTAAAAACAGCACTGCGTTATTTTGCTAAATTGCACAAAATGCTATTGACGAAAACGATTACATATGCTATGATAATGATAAATGTATATTGTGGTTTGCGTAAAAAGCCAACAACTGCAAGACGGAGGAGAACATGGAAAACAAGTATAGATTCAGGGATAGCTCACTGTCGTTTGACGAGCGAGTAAAGGACCTTTTATCAAGGCTGACAATCAAGGAAAAGGCAGGACTTATGTCAAGTCATATGGCGGCTGTGCCTCGCCTTGATATAGGCGAGTGGTATGTCGGTGCGGAGGTTGCAAGGGGATATGTTTCGAGAAACCCCGATGAGCCTACGACCGTATTCCCCCAGCCAATCGGGCTTTCGGGAACGTTTGACACGGAGCTTATGGAAAAGGCGGGACTTGCGGCAGGCAAGGAGGCACGGGTGCTGAATAAACGCCACCCGAGCGGCCATCTGATGCTGTGGGGACCTACCGTTGACCTGTGCAGAAATCCGCTCTGGGGCAGAAACGAGGAGGGCTACGGAGAGGACCCGTTCCTGACCGGAGAAATGTCGGCGGCGTACACAAAAGGGCTTGCAAACAGGCACGGGGAGTACCTTCAGGCCATCCCGACGCTGAAGCATTTCTGCGCCAACAATACCGAAAACGAGCGTGGAACTGCCTCGTCCGATGTCGATATGAGGACGCTCAACGAGTATTACTATGCGGCATTTGAACGCCCGATAACCTGCGGCGGAGCATACTCTGTAATGGTGGCATATAACGAGCTTTCGGGTGTCCCGGCGGTTATAAATCCGGATATACAGAAAGTCCTCAAAGACAGATGGGGACTGGGATTCGTGGTAACTGACGGCGGCGATTTCTCGCAGAATGTAACGTTCCACAAATACAGCGAATCCCACGCAGAAACGTTAGCCCTTGCGATAAAGAACGGTACGGACGTTATGAGCGACTGCGAGGATGTGGTCGAGGCGGCGGTGTTTGAGGCGTTGAACAGCGGACTTGTGTCGGAAAAGGATATAGACAAAGCGCTGTATAACAGCCTGCTTGCAAGGTTCAGACTTGGTGAATTTGACGAAAAACATCCATTCTCAGATGTGTGCGAGATGATGATTGACAATGAGGAGCATAAGTGCCTCAATCGCAGAGCAGCACTGGAACAGATGGTATTACTACGCAATAGCGACATACTGCCGATTTATGATGAATGTAGCGTGGCTGTAGTCGGTATGAATGGTAACTGCAATCTTATGGATTGGTATACAGGTTATTCGTCATATAATACAACAATATTTGATGGAATAAAAGAAAGATACGGAAAAGCAGAATATGATAATGCCTGCGATCATATAGTAATAAAATCAAAGCTGACGGGAAAATATCTCGGCGTTGCCGATGACGATACGGTGAGTGCGATTTACGAAAAGGACGATCCGAGGGCGCTTTTTGAAAAGGCGGAATACGGCCACAATGAAACAACGTACCGTTCGCTTTACAACAACAAATACATAACGGAAAACACCTGTAAGTGCGACAGCGAAAGCACTTACCGCTGGTTCTCGCAGGAAATAATGAAACCGCAGAAACACGGAGATGAGGTACTGTACCGCACCTATTTCGGCAAGGCTCTGGGCGTTGACGAAAAGGGAAAGCTGACGCTTGTAAGGCAGTACGGGTTGACCGATGACAAGCTGTTTTGCGAGGAGGTCATATCAGACGGTATAGTGCGTGCCGCAGAGCTTGCAAAAAAAGCTGATGCGGTTATAGTCTGCATCGGCAACGATCCGATGATAGTAGCCCGTGAAATGTACGACCGTAAGACACTGTCACTGCCCGCACATGATTCTGCGCTTGCCAAAGCGGTTTACAGCGCCAACAACAAATGCGTAATGGCGGTGGTGTCAAGCTATCCGTTCTCGATATGCGAGGAGCAGGAATATATGCCGGCTATAATCTATACCACTCACGCAGGTCCGGAGCTTGGAAACGCTTTCGCCGATGTGATAAGCGGCAAATATTCTCCTGCCGGCAGACTGGCACAGACGTGGTATAAAAGTGAATATGAGCTTGCTCCGATAGAATGCTACGATATTATCGAAAACGATATGACATATCTTTACTACAGGGGAAAACCGCTCTATCCGTTCGGATACGGGCTTAGCTACGCAAAGTTTGAATATTCGGACTTTGACGTAAAGGAAAACGGAGATGTTATAAGCGTTTCGCTTGATGTCACAAATGTTTCCGAAACGGACAGTGACGAGGTAGTGCAGATATATTTCCGTATGGAGAATCCGTCGGTAAAGCGTCCGCTAAGACAGCTTGTGGCTTTTGCCCGTGAGCGTATCGAGTGTGGCAGGACAAGGCATTTTGAATTTGATATAAAAAAGTCGGAGCTGAGATTCTACGATGTCAGCCGTGAACGTTTTGCCGTAGAGCAGGGAAGATACACCTTTATGGCGGGTGCGTCAAGCGAGGATATAAGGCTTACAAAAACGATCGACGTAAGCGGTGAAATAATACCTCCGAGAGAGCTTTGCAAGGGCGTCAAGGCAAAAAATTACGACGGCAAATACGGGACGAAAATGAAATACAGCAAAAAACTCGAACAGCACTATATGCTCGGCGGCGGACTTATCTACAACAACTGTGTGCTTGGTGAAGCCGACAGTATAGAGATAGTGTGCGGAAGCCGTGTCAATACGGGCAAAATAACCGTGCGTTACGGCGGAGAGACGTTATGCGAGGCTGAGGTGAAGCCAACGGTAGATGTTACCGAATTTGAAACGGTGACGGCACAGTTTGACAAGGCTGTGCTTGCCGGAATCGACAGGGAGAAGCCTGCGGTGTTTGAGCTGTGGATGCCGGAACAGATATATATTCTCGGCTTCAGGACTTATTGATATTTTCAATCTGAAGTGATGCTAAAGGACGGCAAAGGCGGTTTATCCGCCTTAGCCGTCCGTTTTTTATGGTACGGGGTATTACAGTGCTGTATGATATGGTTGGATGTTTGGCGGCATCAGGACAGTGAAAATATATTGTTGACAAGGCGGAGAATATATGATAATATATTATTAGATTTCTAACAGTTTAAATGCGAATTTAAAATACTCCGGGAGGTACGAATGGAAAATTCACTTCATCACTTGCTTATGATAAACCACACCGCTTTTCGCAAGCGGATTTTTTCCGCCCTGAAAAACGAGGGGCTGACTTCGGGACAGCCGAAGGTGCTTGAATATCTTGCAGAGCATGACGGAGCGATGCAGAAGGATATTGCCGCCGCCTGCAGAATTGAGCCTGCAACGATGACTTCACTGCTTTGCGGTATGGAGAAAAAGGGTCTGATAACACGGTCAGCGCCTGACAGACGCTCGCTCAGCGTATATCTCACCGAGAAGGGAAGAATGCTCATTCCGCTTATCAAAGAGGAATTTTCAAGGATAGAGGACAGGGCTACCTGCGGATTTTCCGATGAAGAGCGTGAACTGCTTATTTCGCTGTTGTCAAGGATGCGTGAAAATCTTGACTGAATCAAAGAACGAAGGAAAGACGAAAATGTCAAAGAAAGAAACCGCTAAAAGATACGTTTTATTTATAATAAGCCTGTTTTTCTCCGCACTGGGAGTGGCTTTTACAAAGCACGGGGAGCTTGGCGTATCTCCGATCTCGTCCGTTGCGAATGTGCTTAGCTGTACAAAGGGAGGTTTCTCGCTCGGAGTATGGCTTATAATCTGGAACTGCATATTGATACTCGGTCAGATAATTATACTCAGAAAGAAGTTTCAGCTGATACAGCTTTTGCAGATCCCGCTGTCGTTCCTGTTCGGATATTTTACCGATTTCGGTCTGTGGCTGGTCGGGTTTATTCCTGTGGAAAGCTACATAATGCGCCTTGTAATGGTGGTTGTCGGAATAGTGATACTGGGTTTCGGCGTGTCGCTGTCGGTTTCGGCGAATGTTATAATGAATTCGGGAGAGGCTTTTGTAAAGGCGATAGCAGATACGGCAAACAAGAATTTCGGTAATGTAAAGATAGCTTTTGATGTAAGCTGTGTGGTGCTTGCGGTGATTCTGTCGCTGTTGCTGTTTGATTTCACGATAGTCGGAACAAGGGAGGGTACTGTTATTTCGGCGCTTTGTACCGGTCTTGCGGTGAAGCTGTTCCAAAGGCTGACGAATGAGCCGGTGAACAGACTTGTGAGTGATTGACGTATTGTATAAAAGGACAGACGTGGGGCGAGGGATTATTGTCCTTTTGTAATGGTTGTGGAGATGGAGAGGTTGGTGGGTGTAAAACAATCCCTCCGGTAGTCGCCCGAATTTTTTCGGGCGACAGCACCTCACCTTTGACAAGGGACGGGCATGGATGCCCGAAGTTGAACGCCCAAAGGCTTTGCATGGACGCAAAGCCAACAAAGCGTTCATATGGCAAGGGGGATAGTTCTTTTTGTCGGACAGCACTTCTCGGGTTCGCTATTCGAGTGGGTACACCTGTCAATATGAAAGAGGGAGACAACCAAAGGGATCAGGTGAGAGTCTGAGCCTCGCTTACGCAAGGCTCGTGCGCTCCGCTAAAGCTCCGCTGG
>ENA-UOIV01000798-UOIV01000798.1-human-gut-metagenome-genome-assembly--contig:-C59-NODE-798-length-31282-cov-6.635796_pt1 | contig 31282 bp, 28 predicted proteins | sample MGYA00242333_ERZ723880 | MGnify/ENA metagenome assembly ERZ723880 | reverse complement strand
CTTGTAATATTTCGTTTTTATCCATCCTCTCTATATTATTTTTAAACTGATACTTCATCCTTCTGACAAATGATCTACAATCTGCTTCTCAAATACCAATAGCTCGGATTATCCATTATCTTCCTACGCAATGATAAACAAACCCATTCTCCTCCAACTCCTTCACATCGTAAATATTCCGGCCATCCAAGATCAGAGGGGTTGCCATCAGTTTTTTGACAGCCGACCAGGAAGGCATACGGAATTCTTTCCATTCCGTGACGAGCAGGAGGGCGTCGGCATCCACTACCGCATCATAGATATCTTTGGCATAATGGATGGTGTCTCCCAAGCGACGGCGGGTTTCTTCCATCGAGACAGGATCGTAGACATACACTTCGCAACCGGAAGCCAATAATCTATCGATCAGGATCAGAGAAGGAGCTTCGCGCATATCGTCCGTTTCCGGCTTGAAGGCTAAGCCCCACATAGCGACACGCTTGCCTTTCAGATCACCCTTGAAATAATCATCCAGTTTACGGAACAAGATAGATTTCTGCTCTTCATTGACCTCTTCGACCGCTTCTAAGATACGCATGCGGTAACCGTTAGAATTAGCTGTTTTGATCAACGCTTTTATATCCTTCGGGAAACAGGAACCTCCATAGCCGATACCGGCATACAGAAAACGATTGCCGATACGGGCATCCGAGCCGATCCCCTTACGCACCATATTCACATCGGCGCCGACAATCTCACACAGGTTCGCGACATCGTTCATAAAGCTGATACGGGTAGCTAACATGGCATTGGCCGCATATTTCGTCATCTCGGCGGATGGTACATCCATGAAAATCACACGGAAGTTATTCAACAAGAACGGACGGTACAGGCGAGTCATCAGCTCCTTTGCACGCTCCGATTCGACGCCTACCACCACACGGTCCGGACTCATAAAGTCCTTGATAGCCGCCCCCTCCTTCAAGAATTCGGGGTTCGAAGCGACATCGAACTCGATCGGTAAACCTCGTTTGTCCAGCTCTTCCTGGATCGCCTCACGCACCTTACGGGCCGTACCTACCGGAACGGTGCTCTTCGTCACGACAAGGAGATGTTTGGTCATGTTGCGGCCAACGGTACGGGCTACTTCGAGCACATATTTCAGGTCGGCGCTGCCATCTTCGTCGGGAGGAGTACCTACAGCACTGAAGAGGACTTCGACCTCGTTCAGGCATTCTGTCAAATCGGTTGTGAAATGGAGACGGCCGGCTTGCTGGTTACGGTGGACCATCTCTTCAAGACCGGGTTCGTAGATAGGGATGATACCTTGTTTCAGGTTTGTGATCTTTTCGGCATTTACATCGACGCAGAAAACTTCGGTTCCCATTTCTGCAAAACAAGTACCGGTGACAAGTCCCACATAACCTGTCCCGACGATAGCTATTTTCATGATTTTATAATCAAATAAATGTTAGATATCAATGCCTCCAAGCAGAGTTTGGAGTACACACAGGTTCGTCACTCCCATACAGGAAATAACGAAAACGCCACAAAGATAAGAAATTGGAATCATTACACACTTTAAAATCGAGTTATTTGTACAAAAGGATCGAGACAGAGATAAAAAAGCACAATCCCTTCCATTTCACCGGCCAACCATTACGGCCCGTTTCAATTCCGGTGCAAGTGTAATCTGTTTTCGACGTTGTCGTGTATATACTCCGCGTTGTCGAAAATATACACGACATTGTCAAAAACATATTCGACATTGCCGAAAACAAATTACACTTACATCAATCACGGAATAGATGCCGAAGATTTCATGCAATCAAGAAGAGAAAACAATTTCTTCCTGCCAACCGGCACTAAAAATGAATTAATTGTGTAAATTTGCCGTTCAAACTAAATGACCGATGAGCGTAGTAATTAAAGAAGTTACCAGTAAGAAGGAACTCAAAAAGTTCGTAAAGTTCAATATCGAATTATATAAAGGCAACCCGTATCACGTGCCCGGCCTGATCGAAGAAGAGATGGTGACGTTGGATAAAAAGAAGAATCCGGCGTTCGAAGTGTGTGATGCCATCTACTTTTTAGCATATAAAGACGGGAAGGTTGTGGGACGTATCGCAGGAATGATCAACCGCCGGAGCAATGAGACGTGGAATCAGAAACATGCACGCTTCGGGTTTGTCGACTTTATCGACGACGTTGAAGTAGTGGATGCTTTGTTCGGTGCCGTAGAGAAATGGGCGAAAGAGCAAGGCATGGACGCGCTGCACGGGCCGATGGGTTTTACCGATATGGACCACGAAGGAATGCTGATCGAAGGGTTCGACCAGATCGGAACGATGGCGACCATCTACAATTATCCTTACTATCCGAAGCAAATGGAGCGTATGGGATATACGAAAGACCAGGACTGGCACGAGTTCAAGATCTATATACCGGACGGAGTGCCGGAAAAACATTTGCGTATCGGTGAGATCGTAAAGAAGAAATACGGGCTGAAGGTAATGAAGTTCAAGAACGCAAAATCGATCATGCCGTACGCACAGAAGGTATTCCAGACATTGAACGAATCGTACGCACCGTTATATGGATTCGCACGTCTGACCCAAAAGCAGATCGACTACTACATTAATATGTACATTCCGATGCTTCGCTACGACCTGGTGACGCTTATCGTCCGCGAGGAAGATGACGAAGTGGTTGGCTTTGGCATCTCGCTTCCCAACCTATCCAAGGCTATGCAGAAAGCGAAAGGGCATCTTTTCCCATTCGGCTGGATCTACCTGCTGAAGGCTTTGAAGAGCAAGCCGAAAGTGATCGACCTCTACCTGACGGGAGTCTTGCCGGAATATCAGAGCAAGGGTGTGAACGCGTTGCTGTTCAACGACCTGATTCCTGTTTACAAGAGTGTCGGAGCCGTTTATGCAGAAAGCAATCCGGAGCTGGAAACAAACAATGCCGTACAGGCACAGTGGGATTATTTCAAACGCGAACATCACAAGACAAGAAGAGCATACATTAAGAAATGGACGAACTAAATTCAACAATGCAACAGCCGACAGCGTACAACGATGACGATATCAAGACGCTTGACTGGATGGAACATATCCGTCGCCGTCCCGGTATGTATATCGGGAAGTTAGGAGACGGTAGTTATGCCGATGACGGTATTTATGTATTGCTGAAAGAGGTGCTGGATAACTCCATCGACGAATATATGATGGGTTACGGTAAAACCATAGAAGTGACCGTTGAAGAAGGCACCGTCTCCGTACGCGACTATGGCCGCGGTGTTCCGCTGGGCAAAGTGGTCGACGTCTCCAGCAAGATGAATACCGGGGCGAAGTACGATAGTAAGGCTTTCAAAAAGTCGGTCGGATTGAACGGAGTCGGTATCAAGGCCGTAAATGCGCTGAGCAGCTACTTCCTGATCACCAGCCATCGCGATGGCGAATGCAAGCGAGTGGAATACAACAAGGCGGTCATCACTGAGGAAGCCCCGATCTGCCCGACGGAGGAGGCAAACGGGACGCTTACTTATTTCATCCCGGACAAGGAGATATTCAAGGATTACCAGTATAAAGACGAATATATCGAGAGCCTGCTGAAGAATTATGTGTTCCTCAACTCCGGACTGACGATTATCTTCAACGGCAAGAAGTTCCATTCACGCAACGGCCTTGTGGATCTGCTGAACGAGAACATGACGACAGAGCCTTTATATCCGATCGTCCACCTGAAGGGAGAAGACATAGAAGTAGTCATTACCCACAGTAACCAGTACGGGGAAGAATATTACTCGTTTGTCAACGGCCAGCATACGACACAGGGAGGCACGCACCTTTCCGCCTTCCGCGAGGCGTTGGGACGTGTCATAAAAGAATACTACAACAAGAACTTCGAATACTCGGATATCCGCGCCGGCGTGGTGGCGGCCATCAGCATCAAGGTGGAGGAACCAGTATTCGAGAGTCAGACAAAGACCAAGTTAGGCTCGAAAGACATGGGACCGGACGGACCTTCGGTCGGCAAGTTTATCGGGGACTTCATCAAGAAGGAACTGGACAACTATCTACACAAGAATGCGGAGACATCGGATGCCCTGCTACGCAAGATCCAAGAATCGGAGAAAGAGCGCAAGGCAATTGCCGGGGTGACCAAGCTGGCCCGCGAACGGGCGAAAAAGGCAAACCTGCACAACAAGAAGCTGCGCGACTGCCGTATCCACCTGAACGACACGAAAGGCGACAATCTGGAAGACAGCTGCATCTTCATCACCGAGGGAGACTCAGCAAGCGGTTCTATCACGAAAAGCCGCGATCCGAACCTGCAAGCGGTGTTCAGCCTTCGTGGTAAGCCGTTGAACAGTTTCGGGCTGACCAAGAAAATCGTGTACGAGAACGAAGAGTTCAACCTGCTACAGGCCGCCTTGAACATAGAAGACGGACTGGAAGGTTTGCGCTACAACAAAGTGATCATTGCGACCGATGCCGATGTGGACGGTATGCACATCCGCTTGTTGCTAATCACCTTCTTCCTCCAGTTCTTCCCGGACCTGATCAAGCGGAACCATGTCTATATCCTGCAAACGCCGTTGTTCCGCGTACGCAACAAACAGAAGACCTGGTATTGCTACAGTGAGGAAGAGCGCGTGAACGCAATCGCCGCCGCCGGGAAAAACGCCGAGATCACCCGATTCAAAGGTTTGGGAGAGATCTCACCGGACGAGTTCAAGCATTTTATCGGAAAGGATATCCGCCTGGACCCGGTTACCATGAAGAAAGAGGACCTCGTAAAAGATATGCTGGAGTTCTATATGGGCAAGAATACGATGGAGCGACAGAACTTTATCATTGATAACTTAGTTGTAGAAGAAGATGTGGTCAATTGACAATAAACGTATCGCTCTTTTCCCCGGAACGTTCGACCCTTTCACGATCGGGCACGAATCGTTGGTAAGCCGCGGACTCGAGTTGGTGGACGAGATCATTATCTCGATCGGTATCAACGACACGAAACGTACTCATTTCTCGCTGGAGAAACGGCTGGAGGCAATCCGGAATCTCTACAAGGACGAGCCGCGCGTACGGGTTATGTCGTACGACTCGCTGACGGTCGACTTTGCCCAACAGATGAATGCCGGCTTTATCCTGCGCGGCATTCGTACGGTGAACGATTTCGAATATGAAAAGAGCATAGCCGACGTGAACCGCAAGCTGAGCGGGATCGAGACATTTATTCTTTTTACGGAACCGGAACATACGCATATCAGCTCCAGCATCGTGCGGGAGTTGCTGCGTTACGGAAAAGATATTTCCCAGTTTGTGCCGAAAGGGACAAACCTTTATTAAAATACAATACAATGAAACGAATTTTACTTCCACTCCTTATATTGAGTGTGTTTGCCGCTTCGATGTCGGCACAGCGCGGCAACAACATAGATGCCCGTAAGCTCCAGTTGGCCCTGTATGCCATCTCCAACCTATATGTAGACTCTACAAGCGAAACGAAGCTGGTGGAGGATGCCATCGTCGGCATGCTGGAAAAGCTGGACCCTCACTCTACCTATACGGACCCGGAAGAGACGAAAGAGATGACGGAACCGTTGCAGGGGAATTTCGACGGGATCGGTATCCAGTTCAATATGCTGACAGATACTTTATATGTGATCCAGGTAATTCCCGGCGGACCTTCGGAAAAGGTCGGTCTGATGGCCGGTGACCGCATCATCATGGTGGACGACACGCTGATTGCCGGCGTCAAGATGAAAAATACGGATGTGATGAAACGCTTGCGCGGTCCGAAGAATACGGAAGTGCGGGTAAAAGTCCTGCGCGGCGGAGTACCCGACCTGATCGAATTCAAGATCACACGTGGAAAGATTCCGGTATACAGTCTGGATGCCGCTTACATGGCGGATAAGACTACCGGATACATCAAACTGAACCGCTTTGCCGCCTCGTCGGCCGACGAATTCCGGGAAGCATTGGAGAAACTGAAGAAACAGGGAATGAAGAACCTGATTCTTGACTTGCAGGGGAATGGCGGGGGATATCTGAATATCGCGATCGACCTGGCCGACGAGTTCTTAGGTAAAGACAAGTTGATCGTTTACACCGAAGGAAACAAACAACCGCGCGAAGAAGCCAAGTCTTCGGCTCGTGGTGGTTTTGAAGAGGGACGTTTGGTCGTACTGGTAGATGAGACATCCGCATCCGCCAGTGAAATCCTTTCCGGCGCAGTGCAGGATTGGGACCGTGGCGTTGTCGTAGGCCGCCGTACGTTCGGAAAAGGGCTGGTGCAAAAACCGATCCCGATGCCTGACGGCTCGATGATCCGCCTGACGGTTGCCCGCTATTATACGCCTACAGGCCGTTCTATCCAGAAACCGTATGTCAACGGTAACCAGGAACAATACAACCATGACCTGATCGACCGCTACAACCGGGGCGAGCTGATGAGCGAGGACAGCATTCATTTCCCCGATTCGATGAAATACAATACGTTGGAAACGAAACGTATCGTGTATGGCGGTGGAGGTATCATGCCGGATGTCTTTATCCCGGTCGACACGTCCCGCTACACGGACTATCATCGTAGCGTCGTAGCCGCCGGCCTGGTGAACCGCATCGCCATGAATTATCTGGACCGCCATCGTGCCGAATTGAACAAGAAATATCCGAAGTTCGCCCAATACAAGCAGAACTTCAACGTAACGGACGACATGATGCAGGAGTTGGTCACACTGGCTAAAGATGACAAGATCGAATTCAACGAAGAGCAATACAACCGTTCCAAACCGCTTATCATGCTTCAGATCAAGGCGCTTATCGCACGCGACCTGTATGATATGGCCGAATACTTCCAGGTCATCAACGACGACAACGAAAGCTTCCAGGAAGCCTTGCGCCTCATCAACGACGACCAACGGTACGAAAAAGAACTGGGACGGTAAACCTATTATCGATAATACTTCCTATCATTCAGATTTATTCTAAAGGATTATGTACTGGACACTTTTTCTGACATTCGTCAAAATAGGGACTTTCACTATCGGGGGTGGGTATGCAATGCTGCCCCTGATACAGCGGGAAGTGGTAGATAAAGGATGGCTTTCGAAAGAAGATTTTATCGACCTCTTCTCCGTAGCCCAATCTTTGCCCGGCATTTTTGCCGTGAACATCTCTATTTTTGTAGGATATAAGCTAAAAAAAGTGCCGGGTGGCGTTGTTTGCGCTTTGGGAAGCATCCTTCCCTCTTTTATTATTATATTGGCGATCGCCTTGTTCTTCACCCATATCCAAGACAACGTATGGGTAGAGAAAGCATTCAAAGGATTGCGTCCGGCGGTCGTTGCCCTGATTGCCGTACCTTGTCTGACAACGGCACGTTCGATCAAGATGAGTTACAAAGAGTTGATTATCCCTATCGCTGCCGCATTGCTGATCTGGCAGGGAGGATTGTCTCCTGTGTGGATTATTCTGGCTGCCATCATAGGAGGACTTGTTTACGGACTGAAAATAAAGAAAGACTGATATGATCTGGTTGCAATTATTTTATGTATATCTGAAAATCGGAATATTCGGTTTCGGTGGTGGCTATGCAATGCTCTCCTTGATACAGGCAGACGTGGTGGACCGCTACGGATGGATCTCATCACAGGAATTTACAGATATCGTCGCAATCTCACAGATGACACCCGGCCCGATCGGGATCAACAGTGCAACTTATATCGGTTATACAGCCATCCACAACGCCGGCTATTCGCCCGCGATGGCCATATTAGGCTCCTGCCTGACGACATTTGCCGTCTGCCTGCCCTCTTTCCTGTTAGTGCTGGCTATCTCATACGCCTTTGCCAAATTCAGGAACAACAAATATGTAGCAGCCGCGTTCTACGGCCTTCGTCCGGCTACAGTCGGCTTGATTGCCGCCGCCGCCCTGCTGTTGATGAACAGCGAGAACTTCATCGACTATAAAAGCTTCCTGATCTTCGGAAGCGCATTCATCCTCACCTGGAAGTTCAAGATCAATCCGATCCTGATGATCATCCTGGCAGGGATTGCCGGAATTGTCTTTTATTGACACCCCTTTCATCGATAGAAATTCCTCCTTTGTCGAGGAAACACACCTCTTTTTCTAATCCGATTGTGCAGGTTTTCATCTCGTTGTAGTTTTGCTTTCGTAAAAAGGTAAAAAGATTGTCAGGTTATAAAACGAAAGCATCATGAAACAGATTTCTTCCATACTCCTCTCCTGTCTGCTCCTCCTGCCCGCCGGGATGAAAGCAGAGGGAAACGCACCCAAGCAATGGACGCTTCGCGATTGCATCGATTATGCGCTGGAGCATAACATCACCATACAGCGAAACCGTATCAGTGCCGAAAGTGCCCAAGAAGACGTAAAGACAGCCAAGGCGGATTTCCTGCCCTCCCTGAGCGGAAACATCAGCCAGCGAATCGTTAACCGCCCGAACAGTGCAAGCGGCACCATCATCAGCGGCGATAACATCACGACAAGCGAAAGCAAGACTTCGTACAACGGTAGCTATGGCATCGATGCCAACTGGACCGTGTATAACGGCAGCAAGCGGGTGAACACCGTCAAGCAGCAAAAGCTGAACAACCGCATCGCCGAGCTGAACGTGGACGAAAGCGAAAACTCGATCGAAGAGAATATCACCCAACTGTATGTGCAGATCCTCTATTCCGCCGAAGCCGTCGAGGTGAACCGGTCGACACTGGAAGTAAGCCGGAAACAATACGAACGGGGACAGGTACTGTTCAACGTCGGGAGCATTGCTTCGAGCGACCTCGCCCAATTGGAAGCACAAGTCAGCAGCGACAACTACCAGTTAGTGACTTCCGAAGCGACCTTGCAGGATTACAAATTGCAACTGAAGCAGCTATTGGAACTCGACGGAGACATCGAGATGAATCTCTACCTGCCACAGTTGGATGACAGCAACGTCCTGACTCCACTCCCCTCAAAAGATGATGTCTACAACACCGCCCTCAGCCTCCGTCCCGAAATAGAAGCAGGAAAGCTGAACGTAGAAACCTCGGACCTGAGCATCAAGATGGCACGTGCAGGCTACCTCCCGACCTTAAGCCTCAGCGCAGGCATCGGAAGCACGAATGCCAACGGCAGCGACTTCAGTTTCAGCGAACAGGTCAAGCGGAACTGGAACAACTCGCTGGGACTGACTCTCAGCATCCCCATCTTCGACAAGCGGCAGACAAAAAGTTCCATCAACAAGGCTAAGTTGCAAAAGCAGACTAGCCAGCTGGACCTGCTGGACAACCAGAAGACACTCTACAAGACTATCGAAAACCTCTGGTTGGCTGCCAACAGTGCACAGCAGCAATACGTGGCAGCTTCACAGAAGTTGAAGAGTACGGAAACCAGTTACTCTCTCGTCAGCGAACAGTTTAACGTCGGCATGAAAAATACGGTAGAATTGCTTACAGAAAAAAATAACCTGTTAAGCGCACAGCAGGAAACACTCCAGGCCAAATATACGGCCATACTGAACGCAGGCTTATTGCGCTTCTACCAGGGAGAAGAGATCAATTTATTCTAAAACACGATTCGGGTGAAACACTAATGAATATATTCACTCTCTTTTTGTTTCGGTCCCTGCTTCGATTCACTCCGGCAGGGACCTTGCAAAAGGAACCGTTATCAAAAAAGAAATAAAAACAGATAAAAATATGAACAAGAAGAAACTAATTATCGGTATAGTAGGTGTACTGGTCGTAGCCGGAGGCATCTGGTTCTTCACAGGCAAAACATCGAAAGGCGGCATCCGACTCGAAACCGCCAAAGTGGGCCGCAGTTCCATCTCGAACACGGTAACGGCAACCGGAACAGTCGAGCCGGTAACGGAAGTTGAAGTCGGTACGCAGGTATCCGGCATCATCGACAAGTTGTATGCAGACTACAACGACGTAGTCAAAGCAGGGCAGTTGATCGCCGAAATGGACAAGGTCAACCTGAAAGCCGAACTCGCATCCGCCGAGGCACAGCTGGCAAGCAGCAAAAGCGAATACGAGTACCAGCAGAAGAATTATGCCCGCAACAAGATCCTCTTCGAAAAGAAACTGATCAGCGACTCGGACTATGAAACGTCCACATACAACTACGAGAAGGCAAAAGCCGCCTACGAACAGAACCAGGCGGCAATGGTCAAAGTGAACCGTAACCTCGAATATGCAACTATCACCAGCCCGATCGATGGTGTCGTGATCAACCGTGCCGTTGAAGAAGGACAGACCGTGGCCGCCGGTTTCGAAACCCCGACTCTGTTTACCATCGCGGCCGACCTGACCAAGATGCAGGTGATCGCAGACGTAGACGAAGCCGATATAGGCAACGTAGAAAACGGGCAACGCGTCTCCTTCACCGTCGACGCCTATCCGAACGACGTATTCGAAGGCACAGTCATGCAAATCCGCCTCGGCGACAGCGAAAGCACCAGCAGTTCTTCTTCCACTTCGACCTCAACAGTCGTTACTTATGAAGTAGTGATATCAGCCGACAATCCCGACCTGAAATTGAAGCCACGCCTGACAGCCAACGTAACGATCTTCACGCTGGAACGCGATAACGTGCTGACAGTCCCGACCAAGTCGCTCCGCTTCGTGCCAGATGCACCAATGTTGACGCAACAGGGATACATCATCTCCGAAGCCGGCATAGAAGCCCCTGCCGGGAAACGTCTCGTATGGATCAAGAACGGACAGGAGTTGAAACCGAAAGCCGTTTCCGTAGGTTCCACCAGCGGAAACATGATCGAGATAACCGACGGCCTGAACGAAGGCGAAGAGTTGGTTGTCGATCTCGAAGCCTCCTTCGCAGCCCCAGTCGCCGAAGCCGAAACGGAAAGAAGCCCGTTCATGCCAGGCCCTCCGGGAAGCAACAAGAATAAAAAGAATGCCAAGTAGGAGCAGGCTCCCAACCTGCCCTCCCAAACAAGGAGTACAACAATATGAAAGAGATAATCAAATTAGATAACATCAAGCGCGACTTTAAGGTCGGAGACGAAACAGTCCACGCCTTGCGTGGCGTCTCCTTCACAATATACGAAGGAGAATTTGTCACCATCATGGGGACATCCGGCTCCGGCAAGAGCACCCTGCTGAACACGTTGGGTTGCCTGGATACACCGACGAGCGGGGAATATTACCTCGACGGCACATCGGTCCGCACAATGGGCAAAAATGCTCGTGCCACCCTACGCAACCGCAAGATCGGATTCGTCTTCCAGAATTACAATCTGCTGCCTAAAACGACAGCAGTCGAGAACGTGGAGCTACCCTTGATGTACAACCCATCCTACAGTGCAGCTGACCGCCATAAGAAAGCTGTCGAATCGCTGGTTGCCGTCGGTCTGGGCGACCGGCTGATGCATAAGAGCAACCAGATGTCCGGCGGACAGATGCAACGCGTCGCCATCGCCCGGGCACTGGTAAATGATCCCGCCGTCATCCTCGCCGATGAAGCGACCGGAAACCTCGATACCCGTACCTCCTTCGAGATACTGGTCCTTTTCCAAAAACTGCATGCCGAGGGACGTACCATCATATTCGTGACTCACAACCCGGAGATCGCCCAGTACAGCAGCCGCAACATCACGTTGCGCGACGGACATGTCACCTCCGATACAGTCAACAAGAATATCCTGAACGCAGCGGAAGCATTGGCACAGTTGCCAAAGAATGAAGATTAATAACTATTCACATTCGCACATTATTTACAATGAACGGAACAAACCTAATAAAAATAGCCGTCCGGGCACTCGCCAACAACAAGTTGCGCGGCTTCCTCACAATGCTGGGGATCATTATCGGCGTAGCCTCCGTAATCACGATGCTTGCCATCGGACAAGGCTCGAAGCGAAGCATCCAGGCACAGATCAGCGAGATGGGTTCCAACATGATCATGATACATCCGGGGGCCGACGTGCGTGGAGGTGTCCGGCAGGATGCCTCCGCGATGGAAACCCTGAAGCTGCAAGATTACGAAAACATTGTGGATGAAACACGCTTTGTCTCAGCCGTCTCTCCTTCCGTCAACAGTAGCGGACAGGCGATCTACGGTGCCAACAATGCCCCAACCACAGTCTACGGCATCAGTCCCGACTACCTGGAGATACGACGCTACAAAGTCGAGGACGGGGACATGTTCACCGAACAGGATATCCAGACGGCTGCCAAAGTATGCGTGGTCGGCAAAACCGTCGTCGACAACCTTTTCCCTGACGGTGGCAACCCGGTAGGCAAGGTCATACGTTTTCAGAAATTACCTTTCCGCATTGTAGGCGTGCTGGAAAGCAAAGGATACAACAGCATGGGAATGGACCAGGACGACCTAATCTTAGCTCCATACACAACTATTCAGAAAAAGGTCCTGGCCATCACCCATCTGCAAGGCATTACCTGTTCGGCCCTCAAAGAGGAATACACCGACCAGGCCATCGACGAGATTACCGAAATACTCCGCCGCAACCATAAGTTGAAGGAAAGCGACGATGATGATTTTACCATCCGTAGCCAGCAGGAGTTGAGCACGATGTTGACAAGCACTACGGATATGATGACCGTGCTGTTGGCGGCTGTGGCGGGTATTTCGCTGCTCGTAGGCGGTATAGGAATTATGAACATCATGTACGTCAGCGTAACCGAGCGTACACGTGAGATCGGCCTCCGCATGAGTATCGGAGCAAAAGGCATAGACATCCTGGCACAGTTCCTGATCGAGTCCATCCTGATCAGTGTGACAGGTGGTCTGATAGGTGTAGTCTTTGGAGTGGGCGCGGCCCTTGTCGTGAACGGGGTCGCCCACTTTCCGATCTTCATCCAGCCTTGGAGCGTCATCCTGTCGTTTGCCGTATGTACTGTCACCGGTGTATTCTTCGGATGGTATCCGGCCAAAAAGGCGGCACAGCTCGACCCGATAGAGGCCATACGGTATGAATAAAACATTATCTTTGCAGAAATGGAAACAACAGAGACAATGCAGACACTACCGGCTCCCCCCTTTAAGGGGATGGGGAAACTGATTCATATTGCAGCCTGGGCGATTCTCTTCGGGCTGCCATTCTTCTTCACCGGACGCGAGTCGCAGACGGTGACAGTTCTGAGCTATATACGCTCCATGATCGTCCCGTTGTCGTTCGTGCTCGTATTCTATGCCAACTATTTTGTGCTGATCGACCATTTTCTGTTCTCGAAGCATCCCTGGAAATTCTTGCTATGCAATGTCGTACTGATCGCCGCTGCAATGGGAGCCGTCCATCTGATGTTCGAACTGCTCCCGCACCCCGAATGGGAACATCCGAGACCGGAAAGGGAATGGCAGGAGATAGTCGGCTTTTTTATGGTGAACGCCATGCTGTATATGCTGGTGGCAGGGCTAAGCGTCGCCATCAAGATGACCGGAAGCTGGTATCAGATGGAATCGTCGCGCCGGGAGTTGGAGAAAAGCCGTGCCGAAGCGGAATTGCAGAACCTGAAGAGCCAGTTGAACCCGCATTTTCTCTTCAACACGTTGAATAACATCTACAGTCTGATCGCTTTCAGCCCGGAGAGGGCACAAGAGGCCGTGCACGACCTGAGCCGCCTGCTCCGCTACGTGCTCTACGACAGCAGCCAGCCGATGGTTCCGTTGGAGAAGGAACTCGACTTTATCCGGAACTATGTGGAACTGATGCGTATCCGCCTGCCGGAACATGTGAAACTGACTACCGACATATCGGCTGCCACGCCTGAAACCCTGGTGGCACCTCTCCTCTTCATCTCCCTGATCGAGAACGCTTTCAAGCATGGGGTAAGTCACAACAAACCCTCTTTTATCGACCTGAAGATTCACCAGGAAGGAACACGGATCGTCTGCTCCATCCGCAACAGCCACTTTCCGAAAGATAATGGGCAGGACAAGAGCGGTTCCGGTATAGGGCTTCAAAACCTCAGCCGACGGCTGGAATTATTGTATCCGTCTCATCATATTTTTACTTACGGGCAAAAGGGGGACGAATATGTCTGCCTGTTAGAGTTGCAGGCATAAGGATTTATAAGTACATAAAAGCAAGAAATTATGACGTTAACGTGTGCAATCATCGATGACGAGCCACTGGCTATCAGTCTGCTGGAAAGTTATGTAAACAAGACTCCGTTCCTCCGCCTGGCGGGTAAGTTCAGCAGTGCCCTCGAGGCATTGCCTGTATTGAGCGCCCAGCCAGTGGAGCTGCTTTTCCTCGATATCCAGATGCCTGAGTTGAGCGGCATGGAATTCTCGCGGATACTGGAGGCAGACACCCGCATCATCTTTACGACGGCTTTCGAACAGTATGCTCTCGACAGCTACAAAGTGAACGCTCTTGACTATCTGCTGAAACCGATCAGTTACCCGGATTTCCTCAAGGCGGCCAACAAGGCGTTGCAATGGTACGAGCATATGCAAGTACCTGCAACAGAGATCGAGTCGATCTTCATCAAGACTGAATATAAACAGGTACAGATCGAACTGCGCAAGATACTCTACATCGAAGGGCTGAAAGACTATGTCAAGATCTTTATCGAGGACGAACCGCATCCCATCCTTTCGCTGATGAGCATGAAATCGCTGGAAGAGATGCTGCCGACAAGCCGTTTTATCCGCGTACACCGTTCCTTTATCGTACAGCCGGAAAAGATCAAGGTGATCGAACGGAACCGGATCGTGTTCGGCAAAGAGCATATCCCGATCTCCGACAACTACAAACCAAGGCTTGTCGAGTTTCTGGCGCAACGGGCACTTAATTTCAATTAATAGTTAGCCTTTTCAAGTTTCCCCCGGCAGGAAACGGGAGTTTCCCCTGCGGGGAACGAGAATTTCCTTAGCAGGGAACGAGAGTTTCCTTATAGGGGAATTATCAATCGCCAGTTACAAAAGTTGCAACAGCAGCCTTTCCAACGCCCCCGTCATCCGACTCATAGAACAAGAATAGTTATTCGAGAAAACGGCTACCGCATACGTCTTTCCATCTTTCGTAATATAGCCGGCATAACTTCTGACACCCGTAATACCTCCACTTTTCAGGCGGGCTTTTCCCTGCAACTTCGATCCTTTCAGGAAATTGCGCACCGATCCTTCTATCCCGGCTTGCGGTAAAGAAGACAGGAAAGCATCCGAGACGGCAGACTCCGTCGCCATATAGACCAGCAGTTCTCCCATAAACCCGGCCGACACCTTATCTGCCGGAGCCAGGCCGCTACCGTCGTTCATCCGGAGCGGGAAGACATCCAGACCTTTCTTCTCCCAATAATCTTTCACTACCCGCACGCCGCGACCGAACGAAGAGATCACTTCGTTCCTGCGCGGTTTATATTGCAATCCGACCGTTTTGACCAAAGCATCCGCATAGAGGTTATGGCTGACATGGTTGCACACGCTTGCGATCTCCCGCAGGGTGGGCGAATAGGTCGTGACAATCTCTTTCCGTTCCCCCTTCTTCCATCGGTTTTCCTCCGTCTCGATACGGTGGCAGGAAGGAGCCCCGTCCACCCGTATGCCCTTCCGCTGAAGCTGGTCCGTCAGATAGCGTGCCAGGAACAAAGCAGGATCGGGGATATCTCCTTTCAAGACATACGTCTCCCGGTTTGCCGGCAGGACACCATACAGGTAGCGCACGTCCTCGAGCGGAGCACCAATAATATAGGCACTGTCCGAAGCAACCGGAGCAGTCTCCAAGTAGTTCTTAAATCGGATAAAGGGAATATCCGGTTCCGTCCCCTTCAAGGTAGGTCGCGTCCCGGCAAGCCCTGTTTGCAACGATAACTTATACATGTTATCGAAGATGGAAAGACCGTAACTTCCGGGGGCATAATAGTTTCCCATATCTTCCCGGAGCCATTTGATAGAAGCGCCTTCGGTATCGAAGATGCTTTCGTCCGATATGACCGATCCTGTTATATGCCTGATGCCGGCTTTCTGCAAAGCGGCTATCCAGGTGGTCAGGAACTTGTTCTGTCCTGGTGCGAAATGCGAAGAGCCCAGGGAGGGATCGCCACTGCCTTTTATATAGAGGTTCCCCTTCAACGTACCGTTTTCCAGTATTCCGTCATATTCCAGCGTGGTCGGATAACGGTAGTCTTCTCCCAAAAGCTCGAGTGCTGTCGCCGTGGCAACCGTTTTCAATACCGAAGCGGGCGATTGCAGCCGGTCCGTATCATAACTGTAGACTGTTCTTCCATCCTGCACATCTTTTACAACCAGAGAAAAAGAGGCTCCCCGCATATAAGGGGCCTGCAATAACCGTTTAACAGGAGCGGGAGTCTGTGCACCGGCAAGCAAATGGAAGCAAATCAGCAGGCAAAGCGGTACTATTTTGTTTCGTATCATCCTTTCTATTCAACTTTATTTTATCTTTGTCCACAAAGATAAGAATTTAATATGAACCCATTGTTTGATAAACCGTTCACATTCGACAGGGTGGCACGTATTCTGTTCGGCCTGGCTGTTATCAGTGGCGTCATCTATCTGATCGCCGTCCTGCGAAATGCTTTGTTACCTTTCCTGATTGCCTGGCTGCTGGCTTATATGATGCAACCGTTCGTCAAGTTCTTCCAGTATAAAGTCAAACTAAAAAGCCGTTTGTTGTCTATCCTGGCCGTTCTCGTGTCCACCCTTCTGGTGATTTCGTTGGTGGGCGTCGTAATCGTCCCTTCTGTCACCCAAGAGGTCAACCGGACTTTGGAACTGATGCAGGAACATAACAGGGGCTACGGGCATATCCCGATGATACCGCAGTCATGGGCGGAATACCTGGAAAAAAATATCGATCCGGACCAGCTGGCACAGCTCCTGAGCAAAGAGAACATAGAAAAGGCGGTCAAACAGATCGCTCCCAAAATGTGGATCGTGCTGACCAATACTTTCTCCATCCTGTTCAGTATCACGATCGTGTTTGTAATCTTCCTCTACTTCATCTTTATCCTGCTGGATTACGAACGGATTGTCAACGGCTGGATCCGCCTGATCCCCGAACGTTACCGTCCTTTTGTCCAAGGGCTGGCCGACGATGTCGAATACAGCATGAACCGCTATTTCCGCGGGCAGTCGTTGATTGCTTTATGCGTCGGTATCCTCTTCGCCATCGGATTTAAGATCGTCGGCTTCCCGCTAGCTGTTATCCTGGGGCTATTCATCGGTTTCCTCAACCTCATTCCTTATATGCAAACGATCGGCATTATCCCGATGATCTTGCTGAGTCTCCTCAAAGCTGCGGAGACCGGGGAAAACTTTTGGCTGATCTTCGGATCGGGAATTCTTGTCCTTTGCGTCGTGCAGTGTATACAAGACTTGTATCTCACTCCTCGTATTATGGGAAAGGCAATGGGTCTGAATCCTGCCATCATCCTTCTTTCTTTATCCATTTGGGGAACTTTATTAGGTTTTATCGGCTTAATCATCGCTCTCCCCCTGACAACCCTCTTTCTTTCTTATTACAAACGTTTTATACTTATGGAGGAAGACCAGTCTCTCATAGAGAAGCATGAGTTATCAAAGGTTCAAAAGAAAAAAACACCCCCAAAAGAATAAAAAACTTGCATTAACTATTGCATATATAAAAAAAAGCCCTACCTTTGCACCCGCATTACAGAAGTAACGCATAGGATGATTCGCTAGCTCAGCAGGTAGAGCACATCCCTTTTAAGGATGGGGTCCTGGGTTCGAACCCCAGGCGGATCACCAAGCAAAGATGAAAATCGAAGAAAATCCCTGATAATCAACAGTTATCAGGGATTTTTAGTTTCTACCCACCTCCCCTTTTTACGCAGAATGCGGCAACTTTCACAGGCCAATTCGGTGGAGTAAGATTCCATCCGAAAAAGTCCACCGAATAAGTTTGCTTTGCGTTGATACACATTATTTTGCGTAGCCGAGTTCTGGCTTTGGAACTTAATTTTGCAAACAAAAAAGTATCAAGCCATGCAAAGAAACTATTTCTCGATTCTCTTCTTTATCAGAAGAACAAGATTGTTGAAAAACGGTGAGGCTCCTATCGGGTTGCGAATCACCGTGAACGGACAACGTGCCGAAATGCAAATCAAGCGCAGCGTAGCCGAGGAGCGTTGGAATGCTTCCAAAGGATGTGTGACAGGCAAAGACCGGAAAGCGTTGGAACTGAACCAGTATCTGGAATCTGTCAGGACGAAGATTTATCAGATACATCGTGAACTGCTGCAAGATGGCAAGCCCATTACGGCTTTCGCCATGATACAGAAATTTAATGGCGAGGGCGAAGCTCCCAAGATGCTCTTGGAAGTATTCCGCGAACATAACAAGAAATACCGGGAACTCATAGACCGTGATTATGTGAAAGGCACGGTTTTGAGGTACGAAAGGACTGTCCGCTATCTAGAAGAAATGCTTCAAAGCCAATACAACCTGAAAGACATTCCACTGAAAGAACTGAACCATGAATTTGTTCTGAACTTTGAACACTTTGTAAAGGTGCAAAAGAACTGTGCCCAAAACGCGGCTGTCAAGTATTTGAAGAACTTGAAGAAAATCACCCGCCTTGCCTTGGTCAACAAATGGATTACCGATGACCCATTCACCGAAATCCGTTTTCACCAGACACAAAGCAACCGTGACTTCTTGACGGAAGAGGAACTCAATACTATCATCAATAAGAAGTTTGACATACCACGCCTTGAAACCGTCCGTGATATTTTTGTCTTTTGTGCATTGAGCGGTTTGGCGTTCACGGATGCCCAGCACCTGACACCGGAGCATATCACACAAGACAGCAACGGGGACTATTGGATTAGAAAGCCGCGCGAAAAGACAAACAACATGTGCAACATCCCTTTGCTGGATATAACACGAATGATTGCGGAGAAATATAAGAACCATCCCGAGTGCATCAAAAAGGGTGTAGTATTGCCTGTTCCGTCCAATCAACGGATGAACAGTTACCTCAAAGAGATAGCGGATGTGTGCGGCATCAAGAAAACTTTGAGCACACACATCGCCCGGCACACTTTTGCCTGCATTGCCATAGCCAATAAGGTATCTATGGAGTCCATCGCAAAGATGTTGGGTCACTCCGACCTCAGAACGACCAAAATCTATGCGAAGCTGATGGATAAAACGGTTTCCGAAGAAATGAATGTCTTGAAACGAAAATTCAGTGCTGTATGAGCAGAGGAATAATAACAATCAGTGAAACGGGAGCAGTTACTATGCCGACTGCACCTGTATGGATGACCAAGTTTGAAATTGCTGACTTGTTCGGAGTTTTCTCTTGTGACATCCGCAAGGCAATTCATGCTATATATAAAGGTAAAGAGTTGGACGAATGTAATACAATGAAGTATATCAAGCAAACCGTTGGCATCAGTTACGATGTGTATAATCTTGAAATGATTATAGCCGTTGCATTCAGGATATGCAGTAAAGAAAGTATCCTGTTCAGGCGGTTTGTAATAAATGAAATCTGCGCCACCAAGAAGGGAAGCCCGGTCACATTGTTCTTCTCTTGTGGCAAGGGTAGAAATCTATGGTATAGTTAATATACAATCAAAAAATAAGTTGGAACGGCTTACGGACGAAGCGAGATATTGATGCTTCGTCCGTAAGCCGTTTTTTGTTGTGCCATTGCTGCCGCAAACACAGGGCAGACAGCAGCCTGCGCTCCCTCAAGGAAATCAGGTTGCCACTTGTCGGTAGGCGGAACGGTAGCTATCAACCAGCATCCTTTCGATGTCGGATTCACGATAGAGAATTTTGCCACCCAACTGGATATAGGCTATCCGTCCCTCGTTGCGGTAGTCCTGAAGTGTCCGGCGGCTCACTTTCAAACGTGCCGATACTTCCTTGTCAGTGAAAAAACGCTCCCCGTTCAGTGTCGGGCGGTAGTTGGCTGTCAGATGCTCTACGTTGTCCAGCAGACGGTCGAGGTTGCCCATGAAGTGGATTATCCACTCGTTGTCTTTGTTAATCAGTTCGTTCATGTTACTTTGGATTTAGTGGAATTGTTGTTATTACTTTACTTAGTTATCAAATTGTCCTGCCTTTGAATTTCGCTTCCTTTCGCCTGTCCTCCACGATGGAGACGATACGCCGCACATCTTCGGGACGATAATACGTCTTGTGATTGATTTGGCTGTATGAAAGCGTTCCATTGTCACGCAAGGTCTGCAACGTGCGTGGGCTGATGTTGAGCATCCGGCACACATCCTGATTGTCCATCCACTCGCTCATTCTCTTTTCTCCGTGCCTATGGCAGATGGCATCCATACGGCTGACGAAACGGTCGAACTTGGCGACCAGTTCCTCGAAGGTCTTTCTTTCGATTGCTACGATTTCCATATTGTCTTTCTTTTAGTTGTTACTGTTTCTTTTGCCGCAAAGGAATACATAATTTACTGTCCTGCAATGGATTTTCCAGAAGTGGCAGCATGTTGCGTCAATAGGTGTCCTTTGTCCGGGTTGCCGTTTGGCGATTAGCGGAAATCAAGCCAACGTACCGTGATTTCCGCACCACCATCTTGGACGGTTCTCATTCCTTTTGCCGCAAAGAAATACATATTCTTTTACCTGACAATGGCTTTTGAGATTACTGGCAGCATGTGGCACAGGGTGGTAGCGGTTGGCATGGGCTGGAGGCTGTGATTACTCTCTTATTTAAAAAAAACAGGAAGGTGGCATGGGCAAAAATAAGAGCTTAATTCAAATTCGCTTGCGATTGAGCCTTTGCCCTCTCAGGCATATACATCCGGCAAAACGGTGAAATCCACACCGCTTTGTCAGTCACTATAAAGCAAAACCATACAAAAATGCCTAAGCGAATCCAAGTGCTTGACAAGGTGGATTACAGGTAGTTACTTTGCTTCCGACAAACGGTCAACTATGCGCATACAGACCACGGGTATTAACTATTAAAATGTAACAAGATGACAAAGAAAAGAAACTACAAGAATGATGAAGCGTACAAGAACTTCAGGGTGGAGGACTTCCTGCCCGAAAAGAAATGGCGTGAGCCGGAGGCAAAAACTTCCGAAGCGGAAGCACCCACGGAAGAGGTTACACTCTTTCCTTCGCTGGACGAGCTGGACACATCTGCGGTACAAGCAGCGATGCCCGGAGCAGTTCGACAAGACGAGCCGGAGATACGGGAAGACGATTTCGATGATATAGGCGAAGAAATGGAAACAACTGTTTCCGAAACGGATGTTCCTGTGGAACGAATTATCGCCAAACGTATCAGCAGCAAGCAACGCAGGCTGTCACTGGAGGAGTACCGTACCACCTATCTGCAAGTTCCCAAGATAACCGACCGCAAACCTGTGTTCCTCAGCGGTGAGATTCGTGACAGGCTGGACGAGATTGTCCGCCGTATCGGTGGCAGGGGATTAAGCGTGTCGGGACTGGTTGAGAACCTCGCCCGTCAGCACCTCTCCACCTACGAGAATGACATTGCCCAATGGCGTAAATTGTAGGAATTAAGACAAGAGCAACGGGGTGTCTTTGGGTATCTTTCAGAGATGCTCTAAATCACTTGTAACGAAGTTTGGAGGGGCAAGTTTATGTTTCGGGCAGACCGAAACCTCTTGCCCGCTCCAAACCTCGCAGGGAAGTCACATCCCGTTGGTCTATCTTATATACAATTATTATACTCAGTAATTAAACTAAGAAACAGATAAATATGGACAGCGAAAAAAGAAAGAACAATGTAATGAGCAATGGACGGGAACGAGCCAACAAGGGTGGTCGTCCCGTCAAGGGTGTCACCGAAAAACTGAAATACCGCATCACGGTAAAGATGGCAACGGAGGACTACTACCTGTTGAAGTCCAAGGCGAAGTCAGCAGGGGTATCAGCCAGCGAGTTCATTCGTGGCTGCATCACAAATGTCGAAGTGAAGGAACGGCTCTCGAAAGAACATGGCGACCTTATCCGCAAGCTGTGTGGCATGGCGAACAACCTGAACCAGCTGGCGAGAAAGGCGAATGCGGAGGGGTACGCCTCCGTGTTCATCCCCTACCGCACACTGATGACAGAGATAGACAACCTTATAAATCGGATACGCCTATGATAGCGAAAATAATGAAAGGCTCTGACTTCAAGGCTGTGGTTTACTACATTCTTAATGATGAAAAAGGTACTCAAATCATAGATGCAGACGGCTTATTTCTGGAAAATAACGACACGATAGCGCAAGGTTTCATCGGTCAGGCACAGATGAATCCGAGGGTGACAAAGGCAGTCGGGCATATCGCATTGAGTTTCTCAAAGGAAGACGTGCCACGGCTAAACAATGCGGTCATGGCTCAGATAGCCCGTGAGTATATGGAACGGATGGGCATCAAGGATACGCAGTACATCATCGGGCGGCACTTCGACAAGGAGCATCCGCATGTGCATATAGCGTTCAACCGTATCGACAATAACGGCAAGACCATTTCCGACCGGAACGACCGTTTCCGAAGTGAGCGTATCTGCAAGGAGCTTACTAAGAAATACGGGCTTCACTTTGCCAACGGCAAGGAGCAGGTGAAAATTGACCGATTGCGTGAGCCGGACAAGACGAGGTATGAGTTGTACCAAATCCTGAAAACAGAAGTCGGCAGATGCAAGGACTGGAACACTTTGCTTGGATGGCTAAAGCAGCAGGGTGTCGATGTGCAGTTCAAGCGTAAGGGGCAAACGGATGAGATCCAAGGCATCGTCTTTACGATGAACGGATACCGCTTCAATGGGTCAAAGGTGGACAGGCAATTCAGCTACTCCAAAATTGATGCGGCATTGAACCGTAACAATTACAGAGAACGGCAGATGCAACCGCAACCACATCCGCAAGCTAATCGGGAAGAATTAAGCACGGCTTCAAACAATGGAGCCACTCTTATCGAGGGGTCATTAGGCTTGTTCACTCCGAACAATGTGCTGGAAGAACAGCAGCCTTACGACCCATATTTGAGAAACAAGAAAAAGAAGAAACAACGTAAAATCAACTGGTAATTATGGCAGACAACAATGTATTCATCCTCTTCGAGGAAATCAAGACAGCCTTGAACGGCATCAAAAGCAAAGTGGAAGAGTTACCCAACGTGGTAAACCAACAACATCAAATCGGAAATGATAAGCAGAATTTATCTCTGATTAAAGAGGTTATATCAGAAACCGCAAAGGCTCAGTATGGAGAAATTAAGGGCTTGTTGGATAAGCACTGGAAAGCTTACACACAGCTTTCCACCCTAACCCTGCACCACCTTGATGCAATCAAGAAGTCGCAGGAAGAGCAAGGCATACAACAGGAGCGGCAACCGCAGAAGCATATCCACAAGCACAGTTTCGACATAAAATCAAGCAAGGTCTTTTCTTTCGTTGTGGGGCTTGTCGTGGTATGCGCCTTATCCTTGTGGGGCAACATAGAACAATGGAAATCCAAACGGCAGTATGCCGATGATGCGTTGAAGTTCCGTGCCATCCGTTCGCGGGGCGGATGTACAGCGGAAGAAGTGCTTTGGCTGAACAAAGTGTTTGACATCCACCGGGACGAGAAAACCATCGAATGGGTACGGAAACAGGCGGATGGGTATGACATATCGCTAAAAGCCATTGCCGACAGTCTGATGCAGGAGAGTGTAAAATCCAAATCGGACTGACAACATCGGTTAAGGTCTATACCGAATATAAACTTTTCTCTTCGGAATGGGATAGCCATTCCGAAGAGATTGTCTTACATATTTCATTTTCGATTATGAAGAACAGCCTGTCATTCTGTGTTAGGCCATTCTTCATTGAATTCCTGCTTCTTGATTCTGCGAATCAGGTAAGCGATTGCCTTTGGTGCTTTCTCACGACATACCCTCAACTGTGCAAGAAACTCCTCCTCAGTAGCATCGGAGTTGAAGAGATTCACCAACTCGCAGTTGTTGTCTGACAGCTTGTCCAACTTCAGGTTGCGGCATCACATCAGTGTACGCAAGGCGAGAATGCCAAGGTCGTACTTTGGACGTGCTTCTACCAGTTTTCGCATTAGGTCAAGCCCCGGATCACCTATATGCATCTCATTGAGCATAGCAATCATGAAGAGTACCTTTGCGTCAGGTGTCGCCATCTCAAACACGTTTGCAAGTTGGCAGTTTGTTTCATCCGCCTCTTTGTAACGCTTGAGTTTAGCCAAAGCACGTGACTTGATGTACATAGCTTCCGGGCATTGGTGCTTTGCCAGTACATCCTCAATGTAAACCAATGCTTCATCGAACTTGTCTGCGTAGAGGCTGAGCAGAGCAACAAGGAATTTTGGTGCCCAATGGCTTGCATGAAGCAAGCATTCTGGTACGCTCTCAATGGCTCCATAGAGATGTTCGTCACACACCAGTATGTCGAGAAAACGCTTTGCCTGCTGCATAGCCTCCTTGATGTCGCCATTCTCTGCCTTCTTCGCCACGAGCATAAGATACTGCTTGGCAGCCTCGTCGTAGTCGTTGTGTTGAAGTGCTTCATACACAGCCTTGCCGCTCTCTATCTCGTTGCCTATTTGCTGTTCGTTATTGTACTCGCTTGCATAAGTGAGTACCTCACGGCTGGTATGGGCATATTGAGGAATGACGTTCTTCGATAGGTAGAGACCTTCGAGTGAGCGTACACGGCTAAGTGCTACATAGAGCTGTCCTGCTGCAAACATACCACGGCTGAGATCGAGCGAGAGCTTGTCAAAGGTCATGCCCTGACTCTTGTGTACGGTAATTGCCCATGCCAGTTTCAGAGGGTACTGAGTGAATGTACCTGTGAGTTCCTTCTTCATCTTGCGTTCCTCCTTGTTGTAATCGTAATTATACGACTCCCAAGAGCAGCAAGGAACCACGTAGGTCTCACCGTTGTTGAGTGTCACACTAATCTCGTTTTTTGTAAGTTTTGTCACCTTGCCGAGTGTTCCATTTGCCCAACGTTTTTGCTGGTCGTTTCGAGTAAACATCACCTGCGCACCAACCTTCAGACGAAGTTCCAAGTCAACAGGAAATTTCTTCTCCTCGAATTTTCCGTCAACGGTTCCTTCATAGACAAACTCCTCTGCTTCAATATCATCAAGGTGCTGAAAGTTGATCTTATCTGCCGTCTTGTTGATAGATGCCAGCGTAATGACTGCCCCGTCGTCTTCCGTTGGAGTGCATACTCTTTCATTGAGGTGCATAATGTCTTCTGGTGTCACCTTGTTCAGTCGCACGTTCTCCAGTATGTGTAGGAAATGCTCGTCATTCTGTCGGTACACCTTGCGGAACTCTATCTTCACTAGACGCATGCGCTTGATAGCATTTGACTTGTAGAAGAAGAAATCATCTGTCCGATACAAATCTTTCAGCATGTCTTTCTCCGGACCTTGCTTCACAACCGGAGGCAACTGGAACATGTCACCTACGAAGATCATCTGTTTGCCTCCGAACGGCATATTGTTCCTGAGTGCCTTGCGCATGGTGTAGTCAATGGCATCCATAATATCGCATCTTACCATCGAAACCTCATCGATGATGATGGTGTCTGCATGAAGTAACGTTAAAATCTTTGCCTCGTTCATCTTACCACATGTACCTGATGTACACACTTCCATTGGCAAACCAAAGAAGGAGTGTATGGTGTCGCCACCTGCAAGGATGGCTGCCACACCTGTCGGGGCAAGAGTGATGAACTGCTTTCCTGCCAACTTCTGCACGTTGTGGAGGAAGGTTGTCTTACCAGTTCCGGCACGTCCTGTGAGGAAGAAATTGGAGTTTGTGTTGGCAACGAGTTCGTATGCAAGCTGCTGTTCGTGGTTCTGTGGGTCTATCTGTGTATTCTGCATATCCTACTTCTGTTCGATTTGTGGGAGTATTTGTGTGAGACGTGTGTTGAAGTCACAATCGAGAAAACTCTTGTAACAACCATCGATAATTGCCTTCGACTTTTCTTCAAGTTCTACTTGTGGCATACTGCTCTTCTGTGCCTTGAGTACCCCTTCGATGTAGTTACGCACCATAGTTTCCGATTCTTTACGGATAAACTCTTCGTTACGGAATTCTTTCTCGTAGTCCTTTTTCTGTACGAGTTCAAGGCGTTTGCCGTTGAAGGCATAGATTTCGATGCCGTCAATGTATGTCCAGCTGTGGTAGAGTCCCACCTTCTCGACAACTACGATGCGGTCGCAGAATCTTACACCTTTGTAGTAACGGTGCCCGTTTGCACTCTCGTATTCCTCACAAAGGAACATCTTCTGTCCTTCGTCCCATACAGGCACGTGAACGCGTGGATTACCAAATGTCGGCAGAATACTGTCGAACAAATCTTTGTTGATTGCTTTGGTCAATGTCGCCATATCGATTTGTGTGTTTCTTGTTTCTGACTTTGCTCTTTGTTTGTACGCATGACGGTTAAGCTAGGCTTTTCTGATGAGTCGCCTCAATCATGCTCCGTGAGAAGTCAAGGAGCTGACTCTCTGCCACTATGCGCCCCATCGCCTTAGCCTGACCAGCGAGAAAGTCTTTCAGCATGAGAATGCTCTCTTCCTTGGCGCTTCGTTCGTTGAAGCATCGCCAGTTGCAACCGCCCCAGAACTTCTGAGCAATAATGTTTGCCTTCTGTCCGTTCCATGCAAATAGTGTGATGCCATTGAGGAAAGTGTGAGCATAGCCTTCCCCGATGTGGTAGAAAACTGCCAGACGGTCAGAGAAACGGATTGCCCGGTAGTAGGTATTACCAGCCGTACTGGTGTAACCGAGAGTGAGGTACACGTTCTTCTCTGGGTTGTAGGTGAGAGAACTGCCCGAGAGAGCTGGGAGTGCCTTTGCGACAACAAGTGCGAGTGCTGTATTCATCATTCGTATGATTTTGATTGTTTAGCGGAATAGGCCGCTACCTCTGTTTAGATAGATAAAATTATAAACAAAACCACCCCTCTCGGAAGTGTGGTACACAAGCTACTGTGTTTTTCATCCACTTTGCAAGCTTTCATTTGGAAGTATGGTTCCTAATGTTTAGGAACCATTGTCACCAAAAAGGTACTATTTCTTACCTGCGAAGTAAGCTGTGATTGCAGTACTGATTGCCGAGCAGATTGCCGCTGCGAGCATCCATCTATCTTTCTCTGTCATAGAAGTTTCTGTTTTTTGTGATTGCTGTGTTTCCATTTGCGATCTGGTTTTAGTTTCCACCAACAAATTACAGCGTCAACTTCGTGGTGGTTTCGAAGTTTGACGCTGCAAAGTTGCTAACTATTTCTGTAAACGAAGCAAGAACTTATGATTCTATTGGTTCCTTCCTGTTTGGAACCATTCGCTATTGCTTTTATCTTGGTTATAGGTAGAGTGAAGCCAAATTTTTAACTCTTTCTGTGAAGACTTCGCGAACCTCAAGTGGCGACATGACCTCAAGTCCTGCACCCATCTGTAGCACACGGCCAATAAACTCTTTGTTCAACTCTACATCTACAGAGAACTCGGCATACTTACCATCTTCATATTCTCCGAATGGTTTTACAACCTTGTAAGAGAGATGCAGAGGCTTTGTGTCTATTAATTTAAATATATAATGTTCGTGCGCACGTATGATTATATGCTCTTTTTTGCAGTCCTTCATGTGACTCACACCAACAATATCATTAAAGAACTCATCATAAAAATGTTCAGGAGCGGATATATATTCTACCTTACTTCTCTCACGAGGTCTTGCTTGTATTCTATCAAGTGCGATGTTATAACCATAATTCGGTTCTCTATCTTCTGCATGACCAAACAAATGCCATCGCCCATTGTACTCCTTCAGATAATGTGGGTGGAACATCAATATCACCTGTCCTTCGTCGAATGGCTTGTACTCAATCTCCATCACCGTCTTGTTAGTAATGGCTTCATAGAGTAGGGGAAGGTATTCTATATTGGTCAATATACGATCAAGACTTGTGCAAATCACCTGCTCGCCCTTCTGTCGTTTTTTCTTTATGTCGAGCAAGTCCTGGCAATCCTTGAAGAAGTATTCCAACCATGACTTAGGAAAGAATCCTGCCGAATCTTGACAAAACTTCCAATATTGGCGAAGGTTGTTAATCACTTTGGCATTCCGCATGTCTGCAAGAGGATCATCATCCTTACCTATATAACGGAAACGTTTATTACGGTTGTTGCCTTCCTCTTCAAAACAATTTTCTCCGACCTTTTCTAAAATGGCTTTTTTTAGTGTGCCTACAATTTTTTTCAACTCACCGTAACCATCGCAGTTAGATAAATTAGTCAGCAGTTTCTTCGTTGACATACCAAGCCGTTCTGCCATTATATCTGCATAAGTAACCCATTGGCGACTCATTAGCCACCGATAGGTTATCAAAGCAAACTCAGCCTTATAACTTTCTCCGTCAAAGAGATTCTTGCGTTGCATTAGGATTCTTTTATCTGAATGTTTGTAGCATACCAGAAAGACATGCTTGGGTCTTTTCTGTTTGCTTCTTTTTGGGCTGTAAACAATACTATATCACCCTCATAGTATTCACTTTGGGAATCATCACGTATTTCGAGTGGGCGATGGTAGTTCGCACATTTTACTCTTTTGCGTATACGTCCATGGTAATCCTTAACTTCAATTACTTGTCCAATATATGTTTGTCCATCTTTAAGTTCTTTTACCATTTCTATTTTTGATGTTTTCTTTTTTTCTTCCTTCTCCAAGGCAGAATTAACAAGACCCCATGAATACCAATAAATAGGTGCAAATCTATAATAACGTCCCTTTGTCGTGATTTTTTCAGCCATGATACCATTCGCAAATATTAGGCGTTTTAAATCATCTGGTGCTTTTACTACTGGACTTTCTACTATTCGCTCGAAAGTAATTGAGATTAACTCCTCAAACTGTGACTCCGTAAGGGCTTTGTACCTATACTTTTCACCAACAGAAGTACGTATAACCTCTTTAAATCGTAACAAGTCTTTACTAAATGCATCTTGAGTTAAGTCTGCGAAATACTTCTCTGTTGTATCTTCACGAACAGATTTTGAAGCATAAATTTCAGATGAAATAATACCATTTTGAACATATCTTTCAGTTTTTGCCAAAGCTTTATCAACCGCGTTTGAATTTAGAGTGTTGATAAAAGGGCGCAAACTTATTGCTGTATTATCTGCATTTGAAAGTTCTTTTTCAAAATATTCCCAAGGACTTCCCAGTGTAATTACACCGACCTTTACAATCTTTCCAAAAAACACCTCAATTATCAATTTCATCTGAGCAATACTAAGATCCTTAAACTGATTTTGAGGAAATTTTGTAAATGATGCTTTCGTGTTCTTTATGTAGTTTGAATCAATACCTACCTTATTGGCGATTGCCCAATACGCCTCACTTGCATTCTTATTTGAGAATATCAGTTTGAAGAAGAAACCAAAAACTTCACCAATAGACCATTCAATATGAATAATACTATTTTCAAGTCTTGCTGTATTTGTACCTTCAATCTGCTTGAACAAGTCTGTTCTAACAAATATCTTAGGAGTTATGTTTGAGAACGATTCACAGTTGTTTCTCCAATAGTTAATAAGAGGTGATACAGCCTTATTCCACCTTAATGGATTGATACAAGTATCCAAACGATCATATAATACAAAAAGGCGTTTTTGCTGTTGTTGCAAATATTCATTAAGATGTAAAATATCCTTTTCTATCACAACTAATGCCTTAACGCCAAGAGATATTAACTCATCTATCCTAATCAAGGCTTCTTTTGCAAATCCTGCACCATCCAGTGGTTTAACATAATCGGATAATTCACTTTTTTCTCTTATTTCTTCAAATTCAGGGCATAATAGCAGAGCATTCCAAGTGTATATCTGCCAAAATGTATTAAAATAATACTCAGGTTCTTCAATTGCTGCATATCTGATATTATCAAATACTAAAGCCATTTCATTTGTTGGTAGGATATTTACAAAAATGGGATCTAAAACATCATGTTTCTGAGTACCTGACCATTTCTGAATGTTTGCTGATATTTTTTTGTCTGCAAGTGCCTTATATAGATAGGTCTTTCCTGTGCCTTTATAGCCCTGTATCAAGAATTTTTTAGGATCAAACAACTCCTTCATACAATTTCGATAGAAGAATTGCTCTTCCTTTATCTGGGTATCTTCTGCAAAATTAGAAACATTTACCAATGCTTCATTAATATGTTTAAGCACAACATTTCTCAGTTGGATGGCAGGTGTGTTACTTGAATAAGTAGCAACAGGAGCTTCTTTGAAGAATTGACTGTTTATTTTGTCAAACAATAAGTTGTAATCATCAAACTTCTTACTTTTGACAAGTTCAACAAAAGCAGAATCAGACAATTCGTCACCTGTGCCAATTTTTTCAAGAAGAGAATTTCTGTGAAGGTAAAGAAATGAAGGATAATTCTTGCTTTCATTTCCTATATAGTTTATATATTGAAGAACTTCTTTTTTGTGGTTTTCTATCCATACCTCATCTACCCTCTCTGGAAGGATTGAGAATACAAGTTGTAAAGAGAACGAGTTGTTTGATTTATAATATTCTTTTAATAGACTCATTAGACCAGGTTGAGTTTGGCGGCTAAATCCAAAGAATCCTATAACACTTGAAGAAAGATATAAAGCAACGGTTCCAAAAATATCATTAAAACCTGTTCGCGAATCAAGTAAGATAATATCTGGCTCAATAGTTTCATTAATTCTATCAAGCAGAATATTAAAGTACTTAACAACAGAGTTGACACTTGATAAATTAATTTTTGCCAATCCTTCAAGATAGTCATTGCGATCATTTCCACCAGTTAAATCAGAGTAACTTTCATTGAGGTTGCCTGCAGGTATTAGCCAAATGTTATTTAGATTGTTATAAGCGAAATTATTTTTGTTATCATCACCGACATTAATGATGTAATCATTAAGATCTAATTCTTCTGGATGAGCAGTAAATTGTGCGTCACTTAGAAATTCTACCAATCCATTTTTCTGACCACTACGTAACCCGTTGTGTTCAGACAAATCGAAAAAATTAAGATACCCAGGAGCTTCAAGGTCGCAATCTATTATGACAACCCTTTTCTTTTTTGAAGGGTTATCATTTACAGCGAGACTCATTGCATAGGCTATCATGGTTGTAGTACGTCCCATACCTCCCTTGTAACTATAAAATGTTATTACAGGAACTTTGCTTTTTCCTTTTGCTGAAAAAGCATTCTTTGGTTTTAGCAAAGAATCAAATCGATATCTAGGCCCCCAATCAATTAATTCTTCGTTGTTTGAAAACATATTTGTAT
>ENA-UOIV01000774-UOIV01000774.1-human-gut-metagenome-genome-assembly--contig:-C59-NODE-774-length-31970-cov-12.054457_pt1 | contig 31970 bp, 37 predicted proteins | sample MGYA00242333_ERZ723880 | MGnify/ENA metagenome assembly ERZ723880 | reverse complement strand
TGAACCTGCGGGGGGACGGCCGGCGCGCCCCTCTCGCCCCCCTGTTCAAATACCGCCCGCCCACCTCCCGGCCGCCGCAGCCGCGGCGGCCGGACCGTTTTGGAAAAGAGGAAGCAGTTTATGATAGCAAGCCGGATGTTTACCGCCGTGGACACCCACACCGAGGGGGAGGCCACCCGCATCGTCACCGGCGGGATGCCCGCCGTCCCCGGCGCGACGATGGCGGAAAAGCGGGCCTATTTGCAGGAGCGCCTGGACCATGTCCGCCGGATGCTCCTTTTCGAGCCGCGCGGCCACAAGGACATGTTTGGCGCCTTCCTGCTGCCGCCCTGCCGCCCGGAGGCGGACGCCGGGGTGGTCTTCATGGATTCGGGCAGCTACCTCAACATGTGCGGCCACGGCAGCATCGGGGTGGTCACCGCCCTGCTTGAGACGGGCATGGTCCCCTGCGCGGGGGAGGAGGCGGACGTCACCCTCGACACCCCGAGCGGCCTCATCCGCGCCCGCGCGAAGCTCCACAACGGCCGGGTGCGGGAGGTGACGGTGCGCAACGTCCCCGCCTTCCTCTACCGGGAGGGGGTCCCCGTGGCCCTTTCGGACGGGCGGACGGTCCACGCCGACATCGCCTTCGGCGGAAACTTTTTCGCGCTGGTGGAGGCGGAGGAGGCCGGGGTGGCGCTCGACGCCGCGGACAAGGACCGGCTCACCGCCCGCGGGGCGGAGATCCGGGACGCGCTCAACGCGGCCGGCGGGATCGCCCATCCGCTCCTGCCCCACATCCGCACGGTCGACCTCGTGGAATTCTGCGGCCCCGCGCGGGACCCGCGCGCCGACGCGCGCAACGTCGTGGTCTTCGGGGACGGACAGATCGACCGCTCCCCCTGCGGCACCGGGACGAGCGCCAAGCTGGCCCTCCTGCGCGCCAGGGGGGAGCTTCCGCTGGGGAAGCCCTATGTGCACGAGAGCATCCTCGGCACCCTCTTCACCGGCGTGGCCGCCGAGGACACGGCGCAGGGCGGTTACCCCGCGATCGTCCCGGAGATCACCGGGCGGGCCTATGTCACCGGCCTCGCCCAATACCTGCTCGACCCGGAGGACCCGCTCGGCGGCGGGTTCCTGCTTTAACGGTCCGGCGAATTTGAAAAAAGGGAGAAACAGCTATGGAATCTTTGGAGGCCCTGCATCAGCGAATCCCCATCGTCGACGCCCACCTCGATCTGGCCTACGACCTCTACGCCAAGCGGCGCGACGGGCGCACCCATGTGATCCGCGACGAATATCTGGAGGACTTTCGGAAGGGCGGCGTCCGCGTGGTGGTGTCCTCCCTCTTCGTGGACGGCAGGGACCTGCCCGAGGGGGCCCTGCACCAGGCGCTGGGTCAGGTCGGCGCCCTCTACGCCGAGCTCCGGGAGACCCCCGGGCTGGCCCTCTGCCGCAGCTATCCCGAGATCGAAGCTGCGCTGGGCGCGGGGAAGATCGCCCTGCTCCTCTCCTTCGAGGGGGTGGAGCCGCTCGGGAACGAGGAGGAGCTGCTGCCGGTCTTTTATGAGCTGGGCGTGCGGATGGTGGGGCTCTGCTGGAGCCGCCGCAACCTTGCCGCGGACGGCGCCCTCTACAGCGACGAGCCGCAGGGGCAGAAGTCGGGGCTTTCCCCCTTCGGCTACCGGCTGGTGGAAAAGGCGCTCTCCCTCGGGATGCTGATCGACGTCTCCCACCTGAACGACGAGGGCTTCGCGGATGTGATGAAGCTCTCCGACCGGCCGGTCATCGCCTCCCACTCCAACACCCGCAGCCTCCTGCCCACCCCCCGCAACCTCTCCGACCGGCAGATCGAGGCGATCGCCGCCACCGGCGGGGTCATCGGCATCAACGGGGTCAGCTCCCTCGTGGGCGCGTCGGCGGAGGAGGCCACCCTCGGGCGGCTGGCCGACCACATGGAGCAGATCGTCCGGGTCGGCGGCGAGGACTGCCTCGGCCTGGGCTTCGACTTTGCGGAGAAGATCCTCGCGCCCGGGGCCTCCTTTGTCGTGGGCGGCAACGACGTGCGCGCCTTCGACATCCTCGGCACCCACGCCGGGCTTCCCAGGCTGACGGAGGAGCTGCTCCGCCGGGGCTGGAGCACGCGGCGGATCGAAAAGGTCTACGGCGGCAATTTCCTGCGGGTCTACCGCCAGTGGTTCCAATAACGGACGGCCGGAAAGGGGCACGGATATGACAGAGCGCAGCTATACTTATTATAACCTCGGCGTCGCGATCGCCGGGTTCCTCACGCGCGGCGGGGAGATCCTCTGCCGCACACGGGATTTGGAGACGATGGAGTGGGGCCCCTACGCCCCCTTCGCGCCCCAGAGGGAGAGCTTTTCCTACCCCGACCGCATCGCGGCGTGGGAGTTCCTCTCCGCCGCTGCCAGGGGGGAGCGGCCGTTCGACCCGGCGGATTACGCCGAGGTCGATTCCCCCTACACGGCGGGCTCCGGCGCCCGGCTGTGGGTCCGGCGGCTGGGGGTCCACCCGGTCGACTACGTCCTCTGCGAAGGGCGGGCGGTGGCCGCAATCGGCGTCCTCCAAAAGCGGATCGACGTGCTCGTGGAGGACGGCTTCGAGGGGGTCACCCCCCTGCGGGACCACCGGGACCCGCTGCTCTCCCAGCCGGTCTGGGGCAAGCGGTGCCTTGGGACCTTCGACGTGCCCATGCGGGACGGCGTCACCCTCTCCACCGCGGTCTACCTGCCGCGGAACGGCCCCGCCCCCCAGACGCGCTTTCCGGTGGTGCTCATCCGCACCTGCTACGGCAAGCCCCGGGAGATCATCATGCACCCCTTCATCCACTACGGCTACGCCCTCGTCATCCAGGACACCCGCGGCCGGGAGGAGTCGGGCGGGGAGTGGAGCCCGATCGTCAACGAGATGGACGACGGCAAGGACACCCTCGACTGGATCGCCGCGCAGGACTGGTGCGACGGCAGCATCGGCATGATCGGCGCGTCCTACCTGGCCATCGTCCAGTGGAACGCCGCCGCCAGCGGCCACCCGAACCTCAAGGCCATGATCAGCCAGGTCACGGGCGGAACCCCCACCTATGAGTTCCCCCACCGCAACGGCATCCTCTGCTCGGGGACGCTGGCGTGGCTCTTCTCGATGTCCGGCCGGCGGATGGAGCAGGCCCAGATGGACCGGGACGACTGGGCGGACGTGGTAAAGCTCCTGCCCATCCGGGAGATCCCCCAAAGGGCGCTGGGGAAGGAGATCCCCTGCTGGCAGGAGTGGATGGACCACGAGAGCATGGACGACTATTGGGAGCGCTCCAACTGGGAGCGTTTCGCGGACAGGATCAACGTCCCCACCCTCTATGTCTCCGGCTGGTTCGACGACGTGGGCACCGGCACCAGCCAGGCGTGGCGCATGAACCGGCGCATGGGCCGGCCCGACCAGCGGATGATTCTCGGGGCGTGGCGGCACCAGTTCAACGTCTCGCGGGACATCCACGGGATCGACTACGGCGTGCGCGCGGTGCGCTACGACCTCTTCTACCAGTATATCCGCTGGTTCGACCGCTTCCTCAAGGGGGTGGAGAACGGCGCGCGGCAGGACCCGAGGGTGGAGTACTACGTCATCGGCAGCAACCGCTGGGCGCAGTCGTGCGACTGGCCGCCGAAGGAATCCGCCCTCGTCCCCTACTACCTCTCGGGGGGCGGCTCCGCCAACACCCGCCTGGGGGACGGCGTCCTGCGGGACGCGCCGCCCGCGGCGGAGGAGCCCGCCGACCACTACCTCTTCGACCCGAACGACCCGGCCCCCCACCTCATCGACATGAGCGAGAACGAGTGCATGGTGCCGGAAAACTACCGGGAGATGGAGCTGCGCCCCGACGTGCTCGTCTACACCTCCGCGCCGCTCGAAAAGGATTTGACGGTGGCGGGGGAGCTCTCCTTCGTCCTCTACGCCGCGACCGACCGGCCGGACACCGACTGGGTGGCCCGGCTCACCGAGGTGGACGGGGAGGGCAACTCCCTGCGGCTGAGCGACGGGGTGCTCCGGGCGCGCTACCGGGAGTCCCTCAAGGAGCCGAAGCTGCTCACCCCCGGCGAGGTGGTGCGCTATGAGATTCCCATGAGCTGGGTGGCCAACACCTTCCGGGCGGGGCACCGCATCCGGGTGGAGGTCACCAGCGGGGCGGAAAATTCCATCTTCCCCAACCACAACACCGGCAAACCGATTGCCGACGACACCGAGATGCTCGTCGCGAGCCAGACCGTCTTCCACGACGCGGCCCGGTGCAGCCACATCCTCCTGCCGGTGATCCCCGGCGAAAACTGACCCAACAGCGCAAACGGAGCGTCCTCCGGCAATTGGAAGGCGCTCCGTTTTCTTTTTTTCAAAAAAAGGGGTTGACTCTGCCCCAGGGGGAAGGCTTATGATGGACCTGTCGACAAGCTGCGCGCACTTTGAGGCGAAGAAGGAGAAAAAACCATGTACAGCATCGGAATGTTTTCCCAGATCTGCCGCGTCACCCCCAAGACGCTGCGCCACTATGATGAAATCGGCCTGCTCCGGCCGGCCCGCATCGACCGGTTCACCGGCTACCGCTACTATACGACCGGCCAGCTCCCGCGGATGAACCAGATCCAATCGCTGCGTCAGATGGGGTTCTCCCTCACCGAGATCATCGCCCTGCTCGACGGCGGCGCGGGGCCGGAGACGATCCGCGCCCTGCTGGAGCTGAAGCGCGGGGAGCTCGCGGCGCGCATCCGGGAGGACGGCCAGCGGCTGCGTCTGGTGGAAAACATCCTGCGGAAAGGAACCCTGATGATGGAAAACTACAACGTTACGATCAAGGAGCTTCCCGAGGTCATCGTCGCCTACCTGCGCACGGTCATCCAAAGCTACGACGACCTCTTCCACCTCATGCCCGAGGTGCTCGGGCCCGAGATGGAGCGCCTCGGCTGCAAATGCGCCGAGCCGGAATACTGCTTCAACGTCTACCACTACGAGGAATACCGCGACCACGACATCGACGTCTCCCTCTGCCAGGCGGTCACCGAGCGGAAGGAGGACAGCGACGTCGCCAAATTTCAGACGGTCGCGCGAGTGCCGCAGGCGGCCTGCCTCCTCCACAAGGGGCCCTACAGGACCCTGCGGAACGCCTACACCTTCGCCGCCCAGTGGATCGAGCAGAACGGCTACCGGCTCGCCGGCCCGCCGCGTGAGAGCTACATCGACGGCATCTGGAACAAGGAGAGCGAGGAGGACTGGCTCACCGAACTGCAGTTCCCCGTGGAAAAGGCCGAATGATCCGTTCGGCCCAGGCCGCGGGACGGCCAAAAAAAAACAGGAGCCCGGCGGGACGGTCAGCCGTCCCCGCCGGGCTCCTCTGCGAGCAGGTACCGCAGCATCCGCTCGGGATTTTCCAGAAAGGCGCGGGTGAGGCGGTAGTTTTCCGTCTCACGGTAGGGGGTGCGCGTAAAGCCCTCCCCCGTCAGCTGGTAGATGTCCGCGCCGGGACAGGCGGTGAGGATGGGGGAATGGGTCGCGATCACGAACTGCGCCCCCTCCCGCGCGAGGGCGTAGATCCGCGCGAGCAGGGTCATCTGCCCGGTGGGGGAGAGGGCCGCCTCCGGCTCGTCGAGCAGATAGAGCCCCTGCGGGGAAAAGCGGTTGAGCGCCAGCGCGAGGAAGCTCTCCCCGTGGGACTGCTCGTGCAGCGACCTGCCGCCGTAGTAGTCGATGAGGCTGCGGCGGCCCGCCTTGATTTTATTGAGCTCGTCGAGGTTGGTGGCGACGTTATAGAAGCTCTCCGCCCGCAGGAAAAAGCCGTCGCGCGGGCGGCGCGGCCCCTTTGCAACGGAGAGGTATTTCCACAGCGGCGAGTGGGAATCGCTCGTCGAAAAGCTGAAGTTGCGGGTGCCGCCCTCGGGGTTGAAGCCGCTGCCGACCGCGACCGCCTCGATGAGCGTCGACTTGCCGGCGCCGTTCTCCCCCACGAGGAAGGTCACCTGCTTTTGGAATTCCAGCCGCCCGAGGCGCCGCACCATCGGGAGGGAAAAGACGTAGCTCTCCTCCCCCTCCGGGATCGCGCGCAGCTCCACCGAACGGAGATAGAGCGCGTCCTCCAACATGCCCCCGCCTCCATCCTCCGGCGCCGGCCTTTTCACAGCGTCACCCGCTCCCCGCGCCGGGAGTAGCCCGCGATCCGGGCGCGGTAGGGCGCGGCCGTCTCCTCCGCGCGCAGGCGGCCGATGAGGCCGTACTGTTCCCACAGGTGCATCGGCACCGCCATATCGGCGCCCGCCGCGCGCATGAAATAGTCGATCCCCCAGAGGTACTTGTCCTCCAGGCGCGGGTCGACGGGCAGGAAGGCGAGGTCGATCTTCTCCCCGCGCAGGGTGTCGATCTCGCGGCGGTAGTCGCGCGCCATCCGCGCGTTGCAGGAATCCGTCTCGCCGTTCCAGTGCCACCAGTTGAGGTCGCCCGCGTGAAAAATCGTCTTTCCGTCCGTCCTGACGAGGAAGGCGGCCCCCGCGTCGGTCGAGCGCAGCGCGCGCACCGAGAGGTCCCCGAGGTCGAGCGTCTCCCCGGGGCCGATCCGGAACGCCTCCTCCCGCGTCCGGATGTCGTCCGACAGGACGTACCGCACGCGGGGGAGCGCCCCGCGCCAGCCGAAGATGACGGGGCTGTAGTGGTCGCCGTGGCTGTGGGAGGCGAACACGACGACGTCCCGGCCGGAAATCTCCGCGGGGTCGATCACGCCGTCCGCGAGCTTCCCGCCGCGCGGCGTGTCCTTGTAATAGTCGAAAATCAGCAGGTGCGCGCCCGTGTCGACGGCGAACCCGCTGTGAAAGAGGTATCGGATTTCCATCGGCTACACCTGATCCTTCCAGTACCACCAGCTGCATTTCTCCCGTTCGGGACAATCGGTTTCCGCGAAGTAGACGGCGCAGCGGTAGACGTAGAGCACGCAGCGGTCGAGCACGCCCCCGTGCAGCACGCAGTCACGCTCGTAGAGCTCCTCCGGGTCCTGTCCGCGCAGCGACGCGACCGAGGAGACGCCCAGCCGCAGCAGGTGTTCCTCCATGTTGGACCCGACGCCGGGGATTGTCCGCAGGTCGCTTTTCATGCGACGCCCTCCCCCTGGTCCCGCTGGTACTGCCGGCCCCACACGTTCATCGCGTCGAGCACCGGGCGCAGGCTTTCGCCCGTTTCGGTCAGCGAGTATTCCACCCGCGGCGGCACCTCGGCGTACACCTCCCGGTGCACCAGCCCGTCCGCCTCCATCGCGCGCAGCTGCTGGGTCAGCATCTTCTGGCTGATCGCCGGGATGCTCCGGCGCAGCGCCCCGAACCGCTTGGTCCCGGTCATCAGGTCGCGCAGGATCATCACCTTCCACTTGTCCCCGATGAGCAGGAGCGTCGTCTCCACAGGGCAGCAGGGCAGCGGCTTTGTCATAGGAATTCCCCCAATGCTTTCGTTTTGATACCAGAATTCCAAACTGCATGCAGTATTTGGAATCTTCTGTTGCTCCCATAGTAACCCATAGGCGCAAAAAAGTCCAGTCCCGGGGAAACGTTCCGGGAGGGCTTTGAAAAGCCCCCCGGCCCCCGAAACGTTTGACGCGGGCGGGGCGCCGCGCGCGTCAACGCCCGCCGGCCGTGGGGTGGGCCTGCTCGGGCCGCTCCACGCCGATCGCCTCAAGGCCGCTTTTCATCACGAGCCGCCGCAGGCCGGGGTCGTAGAGGAAGGGGCATTTGAGCAGCTTCAGCCACAGCTTGCGGCGCAGCGCGCGGCAGCCGCGCGCGTAAGCGCGGACCGGGTCGCCGTCCCCGTTCAGGGCGCGGGCGAGCCGGGAGCCGCTGAAGATCGCGCTGCTGATCCCCTCCAGGGAGCTCGGGCTGACAAAGCCCGCCGCCTCCCCCGCGAGGAACACGCCGTCCCTTCCCGTGCAGAATTGCCGCCGCCCGGCGGGCCGCAGCAGCAGGCAGGCCTCGGTTTTGACCGGCTCGCCGAACTGGAAGCCGAGCGCCGCGAGCTTTTCCTTCTGCCGCTCGAACCGCGCGCGGCATCCCCGGGCGGGATAGGCGCCCCCGAAGATGAACGACCCGTCCTTGCAGATCGACCAGGAGTAGCAGTCGGTGTTCTCCGGGTCGAAGACGCAGGAGTAGAAGGGGTTGGGGTTTTCGTCGGGGAACCACTGCTGGATCGCGACATACCTGCGGATGGAGACCTCCGGGAAGAAGGCCCGCCGCACGAGGGAACCCGCCCCGTCCGCGCCCACGAGGTAACGCGCGGTGATTTCGCGGAGCGCGCCCTCCTTTTCGTAGAGGACGCAAAAGCCCCCGGAGGTCCGCTCGACGCGCCTGCACACGCAGCCCTCCTCCACGCGCACCCTGGCGGGGATGAGCGACCGGAGCCAGCGGTCGAACCGGTGCCGGTCGAGGTTGAGGTACATCCGCTGGTAGTGGCGGGTGAGTCCCGATTTCAGGTCGATGGTGCGCACCGCGAAGATCTGCGGGTCTACGAGCACCTCCTTGGGAAGGGTCAGGTCGAACCGCGCGAGCGCCTTCTGTGCGTCGGGTGCGAGCAGGCCGCCGCACGGCTTTTGGAAACCGCCCGCCGCCTGTTTTTGATCAATTGCGATCACCCGCAGGCGGCTGTCGAGCAGCCGCGCCGCGGTCGCGCCCGCCGGGCCCAGCCCGATGATCGCGACGTCGTATGGTCCCTCCGGCATACCGTCAATCCCTCCCGCAGAAATCCCGCACGCAGGCGACCGCCTCGTCGATATAGCGGGAGAGGGGCAGGTCCTCGATGCCCACGATCGTCATATGCTGCTTGGCGGCGGGGATGAGCACCTTTTTGGCGCGGCTGGCCGCCACGGCGCAGGCCATGCGCGGGGTGATCTCCCCGAGCATCGCGTCAGCCAGAATGATGCCGAGCGGCCCGACGATCACATCGGTGCGCGCGCAGTTGAAGACGACGGCGTTTTCCCCCGTCGCCCCCACGTTGGCGCCCGCCCGCATCATGTTCGCGGTCGCGGCCGAGTTGGTCCCCACCGCCACGAGCTCCGCCTCCGGCAGCTCCGCGCGCAGCTTTTCCATCAGGCTGCGCCCGATGCCGCCGCCCTGTCCGTCAATCACAATAATCCGCATCCCGTATCCTCCGTTCAACGCTTCTCCGCCGGGCCCGCCCCCGCGGGCGCGGGCCCTCGCAGGTCATAACAGCTCTGCGGATATTATACAACATTCGCGGGGAAAGAAAAAGGGCCGCTTCCCCATTTGGGGAAGCGGCCCTCCGCCTCAAGATTCATGCGGCCCGGGTGACGCACCGGAAGAGCGTTTTCACGCCGACGATCACCCCGTAGGTGCACGCGGTGGTAAAGAGCCCCGAGATCACCGTGCCGACGAGGATGGCGGCCATCGAGCTGCGCCGGTCGAACCCGAGCGCGCCCGCGACGAAGGAGGCGATCCACACGCCGATCCCTGTGAAGGGGATGCCGACGAAGACGGCAAGGATGAACACGGAGCCGTTGCGGAAGAGCCCGGGGTGCTTTTGGGCGAACCGTTCGACCCGCCCGAGTCCGCGCTCGACAAAGCCGACCCTGCGGGCGCGGTCGGCCAGCGGCCCGCTGCCCTTCATCACATAGGGCACGGGCAGGAAGCTGCCCGCCGTCGTGCAGAGGAACGCCTGCTGCCACTTGAGGCGCAGCGCGGCGGCGACCGGGATGGCCAGGCGGTTCTCGGCGATGGGGACCATCGAAAGGAGCAGGACAAAGAGGTCTTTGAGCCAGATTCTCAGCGGCGTCAGCGCAGCGGCCATGATTGTTTCCCTCCCCGTTTTTGGATGGGCGGTGTCCCCTTTGGGCCCGCCGGAAGGTTTTCAGATTGTACCACCGTCATTATAGCATATTCCCGCGGGCAAACCAACCAGAAGGGAAAGATTCCATTTCGCGGGGAATTATGCTATGATTGATAGCGAGGTTCCATCAAAAAGAGGAGGCGTACATATGTCCAGATTCATTGCGGATTACCAGAGCGGCAAGCCCGACGACTTCATCAAGTTCGTCTCGGAGGACTTCTTCGCAAAGGAAGGCTTCCGGCAGGTCAACTACAAAGGCGAGACGGTCTGGAAAAAGGGCGTCGGGTTCCTGACCGCGCCGTCCTTCATCAGTTTTCGCTACTCGCAGGGAAATATTCACCTCGAGGCGTGGATCAAATCGTTCGGCGAGCACGGCCTCGACGGGTTTTACGGCGCGGTTCCCAAAAAGGCGCTCAAAAACCGCGTTGACGCGCTCATGAGCCTGCTCTCGCAGGACGTTCCCGTCCCGGAGGGCGGCGCCGCGCCGCAGCCGGACGCCGCCGCGGCCCCCGCGGCCCCCGTCCCCGTCGAGGTCCACAACCCCACCGGCAAGGCGACCGTTGCCCTCGTGACAGGCATCCTCGGCGTGCTGCTCGCCTTCTTCATCCCGCTGATCGGCGTCATCCTCTCGGCCGTCGCCGTCTCGAGCGGCGCGGTCGGGCGCAAGAGCACGAACAGCGGCCGCGCGACGGCGGGCTATGTCCTCGGCATCATCGGCGTCGTGGTCTCCATCCTGATGTGGCTGCTGAACATCGTCCTCACCGTCCTCTGATCCGATCCCAAGGGGGGCCCCCCCTTTTCGGGGGGGACGCCCTTTTCTATTTGGAGGCACCCGTGTCAGACTGCGCGGACCTCGTCCGCCGCCTGCGCCTCCTCCCCGTCCGTCCGCGTCCCGCCGGGAGCCCCAAACGGCCAGCCCGCGTATTCCACCTCGCTGATCGCGTCCAACAGGTTCTGGTCCTTGAAATACCCGTCGGAATAGTAATCGATCTTGCTGAACAGCTTCGCCAGCCCGAAGACCAGCAGCCCCAACAGCAGCACCGACGCCGTTGCCACAGGCACCACACCGCTGTCCTGATAGATCAGGCCGGTGATCAGGGCGACCACGGGCACGCTGATCAGCATGTCGATGATGACCCGGTGAAACCTTGCGTATTTTTCTTCCCGCGCCTTCAAAAGCGTTTCGCATTCGGCCTTCAGCTTTCGCAGCTTCTCCGACCCGTCGATTCCGTGCTTGATCAGGACGGCCCGGATGCCCGCAAGGTATTCGATGTAGTCGCGTTGCTGCTCCGCCAGCTCCTTTTCCCGCGCGGGGAGGTGGTAAAAGAGCTTTTCCCGCGAAAACGACGCGGCCAGCGACAGAAAAAGTACGATGACGGACAGTACCGGCACCAGCGGACTTTGGGGCATGGTAAACAAAAGCCAGAGCAAGTAGACCGTCAAGCAGATACCCCCGATCCCCATGACCCACAGGGGCCACCTGATCAGCCGGGACATTTCCGACGGGCTCCGGAAGGACTTCAACCTTTTCGCGGGGTTGGCTTCGTACAGCTCCTGCCGGATATAACGGTATTTGTAGGTCATAAGCGCGCCTCCTCAATCATTCTGAAAACAGTCTACCATAAATTGACCGTCACAAACAGCCCGTCCAAAGCGGCTTTAATAATAAGCCCGGTACGCCCGGGTTTCGCCCCGCTTCCCGGGCTTTTTGCATCCGATTTGCAAAAATTGGACAAAAAAACTGTTGACTACACGACGCCGGGGGAATGCCGGCGGAAAGGCGGGAGGGCGCTGACGCGCCCTCCCGCCTGTTCTTTTTATTTCCCGCCGCGGTGATCCCGGAGATACGCGAGGATTTCCTCCGCGTTGGTGTCCGGCTTAACCTTTGGCATGGCCCTTTCGATCACGCCCTCCCCGTCGATGAGGTAGGTGCTCCGCACGACCCCCATGCTCACCTTTCCGTAGAGCTTCTTCTCCTGCCAGACGCCGTAGGCCTGCAGGACGGTCAGCTCCGGGTCGGAGAGAAGCAGGAAGGGCAGGCCGTGCTTTTCGGCGAATTTCCGGTGGGAGGCGGCGGAATCCCTGCTCACCCCGATGACCACCGCGTCCAGCTCCCGGAACGCGTCGTAGGCCGCCGCGAAGGCGCAGGCCTGCCGGGTGCAGCCGGGGGTGTCGTCCCTGGGGTAAAAGTAGAGCACGACCCTTTTCCCCCGGAAGTCCGACAGGGAGACGGGCCGTCCGTCCTTGTCCGGCAGGGTGAAATCGGGCGCTTTGGTTCCGGCTTCCAGCATATCAGCCATCCTCCTTGATGAATACATAGTGATTTTCCCCGGAACAGCCGGCGTTATACCGGTATCCCAACTCGCGGAACTCCCGGAGGTCCCCGGCGGCGGTGACGTTGTTTTCCGCCAGCCACCGCACCATCCGTCCCCGGGCCATCTTGCAGAGCGTCCCCTTTTCGATCACCCGCCCCTCCTTCCACTCCCCGAAGGTGCAGGTGAGGAACCGCACCCGGGGCGGCAGATGCGGCTTCACCGCCCGGCTGTACTCCGCCGATGCGAGGTTGACCAGGAGGTCCGTCTCCCCGGCCAGCGCCCGCGCGGGCTTGTCCCCCCAGAAGCCGTAAAGGTCCCGGTGCCCGTCGACCGGGAGCCTGGCCTGCATCTCGAGCCGGTAGGGGACCACCCCGTCGAAGGGCCGCAGCAGGCCGTAAAAGCCCGAGAGGATGCGCAGGTGCTCCTGAAGGTAGGCGAACTGCCCCGTCTCAAAGACGCCGGGGGCCATGTACTGGTACTGGATGCCCTCGTAGGAGAGGACCGCCGGGGTCAGCCGCCCGCGCAGGTCCATGCGGCGCAGCCGCTTCGCGTTGAGGGCGGCGATCGCGTCGCTGCACTGCCAGAGGGCCTTCAACTCCCGCAGCGGCATCGGGCGCAGGACGGACAGCAGGCGTTCCGCCTCCGGCAAAAACCGGGGCGGGCCGAGAGGTTCGAGGCTGTCGGCGTCCTCATGCATTTTTTTCGCGGGGGATATGATGATCCGCATAGGCGCCTCCTTATCGCAGGCTCCGCGCCAGACGCTGCCGCGCCGGGCCCGTGCCGTCGCACCCGGCGCAGCGGCTGGGCTTTGCGTTGACTTCGCGGTCCAGAAGCGGCTGTTCCCGGCGGGCGGGGTCCAGCGCATGGTCCAGCGCCGTCACATCCTCCCACGCCCGGTTGAGAAAGGCGACCTCCCGCCGCCCGTGCGTCCTCGTCAGCCGGATGTCCCCCGCGCGGCGGAGGTACTCCCCGGCGGTCTCCGGCTCGACGCCGGCGGCGTCCAGGCTCCTGCGAAGCCCCTCGAGGAAGGTCGCGGGCAGCGCCTCCCACTCGGCGCCGCTCAGGCCGAAGAGGACGAAGGCGTAGCGGCTGCGGCAGTGGACCGCGAGCAGGCTCTTCCGCCCCCGGAGGGTGATGACGTGCAGGTCCCAGCAGGCCCCGCGGTCGGGCGTCTCTCCGTGGGGGAGGCTGTTCATCTTCAAATGCCGCCGCAGCGGGATCGTCAGTCCCAGTTCCATCGTTTCATCCCTCCCGGGGAAGAAAAATCTTTTCCACGCGGTAACGGCCCGCGTCAACCTCCATCAGGCAGAGGGTGAGCTCCAGGCCGAACCGCCGCCTGCCGCAGCCTCCGGGGTTGAGCCACAGCACCCCGCCCCGGTCCTCCGAGGCGTACTTGTGGGAGTGCCCGCAGACCACCACGTCCACGCCGTTCAGCCCGCGCGGCACGTCCCTCCGGTTGTGCGCCAGGAAGAAGCGCACCCCCTCGATGGTGAACGCGAGCGTCCGGGGAAGGTCCTCCGCCCACGCTCCGTCGTTGTTGCCCCGGACAAGGTGGGGCTCCGCGCAGGCGCGCAGCGCGTCCGCGACTTCCGGGGTGTCGAAATCCCCGGCGTGGACGACGGCGTCCGCCTCGGCCAGCAGGGCCTTGACCTCCTCCCGCAGGAGGCCGTGGGTGTCTGATAACAGGACGATTTTTTTCATGGCCGCCTCCCGCTCCGCAAGGTTCCCGCCGTTATTCTACCATATTCCGCGTTTTTTTGGAACGCCCCGCGTCCCCCGCCGCGGACAAAAAAACGCACCGCGGAAGCGGTGCGTTTTTCCGGGCCCGGAGACCTCAGATGAGGATCCCCTCGCAGTGGTCCACCTCGTGCTGGATGATCTGGGCGGTCCAGCCGGCGAAGGTCTTCAGGCGTGTCTGGAACGATTCGTTCTGGTAACGCACCTTGATGGATTTCCAGCGCTTGACCTTCCGGGTGCCGGAGAGGGAAAGACAGCCCTCCTCCGTCTCATAGGGCTCGGAACGCCTGATGATCTCGGGGTTAAACATCACCGTGTAGTTTCCCTCGTTTTCAAAGGCGATGATGCGTTTGCTGACGCCGATCATATTGGCCGCCATGCCCACGCAGCCCTGTCTGTGGGCCTCCAGCGTGTCCAGCAGGTCCCTCGCGGCGGGCAGGTCGGCCTCCCCGGCCGGTTCGGCCTTCCGCGCCAGGAACGCTTCGTCCCTCATGATTTCCCTTACCATCGGTCTTTCCCCTTTCTCTCCACGGATTCCCGCGCGCCGCGCCCGCTAACGGTGGCCCTGCGCCGCGGTCTCCGCGTGCCGCGCCGCTTTTTTCAGCGACAGAAGGAGCAGGACGACGCCCGTCCCGAGGAGGATATGCCCGATCCCGGCAATCCCGGAGATCGCCGCGTCCATCCCCTTGGAAAGCGGAAGCGCAAGCACCTGAGGGATCCCGCGCGCCACCATCATGACCGCCGTGAGCGGGAGCCCCACGTTGTAGAGATACAGGAAGGCGCGGAAGGATTTGTAACGCTCCAGGCCGTCCCCGCGCCCGGCAAAGAGCGCGACGATCAAAAAGAGGAACATCCCCAGGATAAACAGGTGGGTGTGCACCTTGCCCAGGGCCGTCGCGCCCGTAAAGGCGTTCCACTTGGTAAATTCGCGGTAAAATACGCCGCCCGCCATGGCGAGGATCGCATAAGCAAACGCGAAATTCAGGTATTTTTTCATATCAGCGTTCTCCTTTCATCGCCCGGAAGCCCATGACGACCATCCAGACGTAGACGCAGGTTTTGGGGATCATCAGCATGCCGACCGGCGGCAGGGCGTCGGCAAAGAGCACGACCGGAAGGTAGAAGGCGAAGCTGAGCAGAACGGCGAGCCACAAGAAGTGAAACGCGCGGTCCCCGTGCCGCTTGGCGCTCCGGTAAAAGAGAAGCACGATCAGCAGCCCCAGCAGCGCGAAGGGGATGTTGCGGTAGATCCCCCAGCTGAGCGGCGCGTCGGCGCTGGTCCAGCGGTTCTGCGGCACCAGGCAGAGGAGGATGCGTGAAAGCGAAAGCGCCCAGACGCCTGCCGTCAGCCCGGCCCGGCCGGTGATCCGGTACCGTGCCCGCCACACATAATAGAGCAGCAGGTAAAAGACGGTCATAGTGATCGAAGTGACCAGCTTCCCGATGCCCAGCGCCGCGGGATAGGATTCCAGCCCCGTGGTGCAGAGCGCGACGGCGCGGGGGATCAGATGGAAGGCGTCCCCGCAGCCGAGGACGACGGCCATGATCCCAAACAGCAGGTACTGTTTTTGACCTTTGCCGCCGCGGATCATCCGATATCCCAGCGTGATGACGGTGGACAGGTAAACGATGTCGAAGAGGGTTTCAAATACTGCCTGCATCGCGGCATCTCCTTTCAAGTTGAACGGCGTTCACAATAAGCGCTTTGAAAACCCGTCCTCAGACGGGCTTTCAGGCCGGATACAGGACCCGGCGGATCACTTCAAGCAGCACCTCGCAGTCGTCCTCCTGCCGGGCCAGCAGCGTCAGAAGGTTGGACAGCACGAAATCGATCAGGTCCGATTCCGAAAACGACGCGGAAAACGCGTCCCTTCTGACGGCCGGGTCCGCCCGGAGCGACTGCGCCATTCCCGCCTTCATGTGGGAAAAATACTGCTCCATGGTTTTGCGCGCCTGTTCCATGGCGGAGCTGGCGACGCTGATGGAATGCGCCGTGAAAAAATGGGGATACTCCCTGGTCCCCTGCCGGACGCTGTCGAAGATCCAGCGGACATATTCGGGGAAGGGCTTCTGTTCGCAGCACTGCCCCATGTGGAAAATATCCTGCCAGACGCTCTCGATGGTCGCGGTGACCAGGGCGTCCTTCGAGGGAAAGTAGTTGTAGAGCGACCCGAGCGCCACATGGCACGCCTTTGCGACCGAACGCATGTCCAGGGCGGACAGGCCCCGTTCGGACACCATATCCCGGCAGGTTTTCATAATCGCTTCTTTCGACGTCACCACCGTGTTGACCGCAACCACCCCGCTTTCGTAACTGAACAATGTTCATTATAGCGCGCCGCCAGCCGTTTGTCAAGGCGCCGGAATGATAATTAGCAAACGATCAGCCGTTTCATATCACATCAATTGCGATTTGTGCGTTTTTTCGTTTTTCAATTGTCTGCCGTTACGCTACAAGATTTTGGATAACGCTTAATCATTCTAACTACATCAAACCAATAATCAAAAATTCCTTTCAAATCTTTCTCATAGTTACTTTTATAGAATTCTAATTCTTTCATCTGATATAAGAATTCTCTATTGCGACTTTCTTCAATCTGCGAGACTTTAATTTGAACACCTGCGACCACTTGTTCTATTGCAGTGCTGATTAGACCCTCACCTGGGATTTCCATTATTTCACCTCCACATTCTAGCTATACCAGTAAAAAAATTTTCTTTGGAAAAGTATATCACATAAAAATAAAGAAAAAAAGGGTAAGTCTCATATGGACTTACCCTTGCAGCAATGCGGTAAAATCACTATTCAGGCAACAAGTTATCGGAGGGAGGAGGCGTGTCTGGGGGAACCGTCAGGGTTCCTACCGCACGCCGGGCGAGCGCAGCGAACAGAGTAGCCGCCCGCACACCGAGCCACAGCGAGGCGTTTCGGAGGCCAACCGCCCGCAGGGCGGCTCTTAGGCCGGAGATGCGGCACCAACGGATTTTGAGTGCCTTTAACGAAAGAGAAGATAGCAGAACTGGTCGGAATCCAACAACCACTAAAAGTCTTTTCAACCCGCATGACATAAGGATTTCTGGAAAAACTGGGGGGTTCTCAAGTTCTGATCTTTTTTCAAAATCTCCAGCAGACAATGGTTCTAATGGCATAGCCGTTACGGATTTGACAAATCGAAACCCTATCTTCTTTAAGGCACCCGATTTCGGGTGCCTATTCTTTTGACAGCGAAGGCCGGAGAGGTGATAGAAATGCCTGACCCAATCAGCATCAATTCCAAAGGATACGGAAAAATCCATAAGGCGGTGATGCGCAATTCGGTGCTCCCCCTTCCCGCCAAAACCATCTACGCTTACATCTGCGCCTATGCCAGTTGCGGCTGCACGGCGTTCCCCAAGCGGGACAAAATCGTGAGAGACTTGCAGATCAACAAGGATACCTATACCAAGCACATGAGCCGCCTGGTGGAGGACGGGTACATCAGCAGGGAGCGTACCGCGAGCGGGAATCTCTATACCGTTCGGCTGTCCGTCCCTACTTACGCTTCCGCCGCTTCGACGGAAAGCGGCATGACGGGTCTTCTGGTATTTGAAAGCGTGGCGGCCCGCGGCTTCGACACCGTACCGAGGCTGGTCATGCCAGATCGGGACCTTACCGCCCAGGCGAAAGCAATCTACGTCTATTTCGCCTCGTTTGCCGGCGCCGGCATGACGGCATTTCCCCAAAGGGCCGCAATCATGCGGGAGACGGAATGAGATCCGGTGTGCCAAGGCCCATGTGGCTGCTTCGCTCAAAATCCTGCCCGATCAATCGCTTTGTCTCTGCCCCGTCTTGATCGAGGTACCGTTGTCATCGGAAACATTTGGGGTAAAATGAAAAAAGTTAGTAATCGGAGAGGAGCGGAGCAGATCAAAAAGCTGCCCCCGTTGGAGAAAGTTAACGGTTGTCGTAGAGCGATAAAAGGAAATTCATTTGTAAATTCTATATTTGCGCCGAAAAAAGAACCCAGACAGCCCAAAACGCTGCCTGGGTTTGTTTTACCACGGTTTTGTCCGCGCAGACACCGCCTGCCGCTCCAGCATGGGCGGGACAGCGTGCAGAATTGCCCCACTGATTTTCCGTTGCCAAAATGTTGCCGCAGAATTTAACGGTAGGCCGATAAAATAACCTGAACGGCCCCGTCGATTCCAAGGCTGCCGCTATCAATGCAGATGTCGAAATACTTTGCCCGTTCTTTTTCTTTCTTTTCATAAAAAGAATAATATGCCATGCGCTTTTTGTCGACCGCATAGAGCCGCTTCTCTGCATTTTCCGGTAGCTCCTGATATTCTTCCACCACACGCCGGATTTTTGTTTCCATATCCGCATAAATAAATACGCGCAGCAAAGGAAGTCTGCCCTTCAGCACCTCGCAGGCGCCGCGGCCCACGATCACGCAAGGCCCGCCGGCAGCCAAGTTACAGATCGCTTCGCGTTGGGCGAGGTACAGCGTATCTTTTACCGGCAGTTCAAAGGGTACGCCCGGGACAATCGAATAAAGACCGTTTCCCGCTCCCCTTAGATCTGCGCCGTCAAACTGTTCCGCGCAGAGGCCGCTTTGACAGACGGCCTCCTGGACGATCTCCTTGTCATAAAAGGGGATATGCAACTGTTCGGAGACAAGTTTTCCAATTTGCCTGCCGCCGCTGCCGTGTTGCCGGCTGATCGCAATCACTTTATCCATCTTCACCGCGCCTCCTGGGGTCTGTTTCTTCCTGTCTATTCTCCGCCATTTTTCTTGACGCCGCGCGTTTCATCGGCCTTATCAAAATGACGCAGGTAAGTATCGTCAGTGCGTCGGCGGCCGGCTGTGAAAGGTAGATGCCCGACACGCCGAAAATGCGGGGCAAAAGCAGGATGAACGGGATATAGAACATCCCTTGCCGAATCAAGGATAGGAACAGCCCCATTTTAGAGGAGCCGATTGTCTGAAAGGTAATCGTCATCATGTAGCACAAACCGAAAGCGGGGTACAAAATCACCTGCGAAATCAGCAGCCATTTCCCGAACTCCACCACCGCCGGATTGCGGTTAAACAGCAGTATGAGCGGCTGGGCCAGCAGGATATACGCCGCCGCCACCGCCACGGTCAGCAGCAGCGAGCCTCTGAGCGCAAACCGCGCCGACTGATGAAACCGCTCCTCATTTTTTGCGCCGAAAGCGTAGGAGGCCACCGGCTGGTAACCCTGCATAAAGCCCATGACCACATAGCAGCCGATGAGGATCAACCGCTGCACCACGCCGTAGGCCGCAATGATGAGATCGGAATCCGGCAGGGGCTTTGCCGCGATATTGGTGAGCGAGGTCGCCACCGCAAGACAAATTTGGATGACCGCCGTGGGGATACCGATGGAGATCACACTCCATACCAGACCGCCGGAGGGCTTAAAATAACGGGGCTTCACTTTGATGATGGAACGGCCGCTCAGATAGAACCACAGCAGAATGCCAAAGGTCACAAACTGGGAAAGGGTGGTAGCGAGGGAAGCGCCCTCCACTCCCATGCCAAACCCCCAGGAAAACATGAACACCGGGTCCAGCAGCACATTCAGAAGCGCGCCGGCGATCACGGCGACGGAAGAAATTTTTACCGAGGATTCCGCTCTGGCCGCGCAGTTGAGGCTTTGGGCGGGAAGATTGAACAGCGCGGCGATAAACATCCAAAACGCATAGTCCTTTGCCTGGGGCAAGACCGCGTCTGAGGCGCCGAAAGCCCGTAGCAGCGGTTCCATAAACAGGAGCCCCAAAATGCAGAGGCCGACGCCGATCAGCATAGATAGCCCGACGATGGTGGTCACCGTTCGGTTGGCGCTCTCCCTGTCATTCGCCCCCAGCTGCCGGCCCGCCAATACCGCCGCGCCCGCCGCAAAAATGTTTTCCACCGAAACCATAATCAGCAGCAGAGGTAAGGTGACGCCCACGGCCGCGAGGGCGATGTCGCTGTCCAGCATCCCGATATACGCGGTGTCCACGATGTTATAGACCGCCTTTGCCAGAAGGGCCAGCGTTGCGGGTACGGCAAGCTTTACGATTGCCTTTTCGGGCGTTGCATCCGATAAAATGGATTCCCGGCCGTTCGTGGCTGTCCCGCTCATATCTCTTCCCCCCGCTCCACCACGCCGTACAGCAAAATATGCAGCGACCGCTTACAGACTTGCTCATGCTGTTTCCACCCGTCGGAATCAAGGTTCTCCATCCGGTACCGGGCGTTGATAAAATCTTGGTACAGCCGGAACACCCCCACCACCTCGTCCACTGTGACGCCGGGCTGGAGAGGTACCTTTTCCAGCAGTGCGGTCAGCACGAAAACATTCAGCGCGTCAAACTCCGCTTTGATTTCCTGAACGGCATTCTGCAAATGAGTGGGCGGCGAAATGACGGCTTCGCAAAAAAGAGGAAGCAGCTGGGGATTCTTTTCAAAGAAAGCCAGCCGTGTGTCAAAGTAAGATTCCAGGCACTCGCCGGCGGAGCCCTGGAGATCCGCGGCGCCTTCTCTCAGCGCGGCGGTCAAACGGTCAAAGCATGTCTGCAGGCAGGCCAGATAGAGTGCGTCTTTGTCTTTGAAATAGTGATAAAGGATCCCTTTTGAAATGCCGCCTGAATTGCAGATGGTATTGACGGAACTCAGGCCGTAGCCCTGCCGCGCAAACTCTTGCGTAGCGGTATCTAAAATTCTTTGCAGGCTGATGAAATTCTTTTCTTCGCGCTTCATAATGGATACTCCTTAAAGAAATAGACTTATTGGTCTGTTTTTAGCAGCATAACACAAACAGACCAATAAGTCTATTAAGTTTCTGTAAATCTTTTCAGCGGTGGGCCAATGTCTCCCAGGCTTTGGGCAATCTACGGGAAGCTCTCGCCCCTATGGTCGGCCCAGGCATTTTACAGGAACAAAGCGACTGCGCAGTAGACAAGCAGTATAGCCATCACAAGATTGACCGCTTTTGTATGCCTTGAAAAGAACTTACAGAAGGCCGACCCGAACAGCGCCCATACGAAGGAGCCGGACGCCCCGATCAGCGCCAGGAGGACGGTAAATCCAATCACCGCCCCGGTGGAGTGGTAGACCGGCAAAATGTAGAGCGTCATGGCGGTGATCGCGTAAATATAGATCTTGGGATTGGCGAATTGCAGGAGCATACCGGAAAGAAAGCTGGCCTCTTTCCCGCTGTCCGCCTCTATGTTGGCGGAGCTTTTCCACACCTTCCAGGCAAGATACAGCATATAAGCCGCCCCTGCGAGCTGCATAAATATCTTCACTTTTGGGAGGTAGGCATACAGCGTGGTGCTGAACAGGGTGCAGACCGACATCACGACTGCAAACCCGGCTAGGATGCCCAGGTTGAAGTGGAAGCTGCGGCGGAAGCCCAGCCGGGCCGCGTTGCTCATGGACAATAGATTGTTGGCCCCCGGCGTGTAAGCCGTGATAAAACAGTAGATCAGGAAATCTGATACATGAAACAATTTAAAACCCTCCTATCCCACACGAGTGGAGAACTATTTCAAAAAGGACAAATAACCGCTGATGAAGATGACGAGGACGATCATCGGTAGAACATAGCTGATGTACGTTCTGGCGAAGCCGGGATAAGGTAGGCCCTTCCCGATGGTGGTCTCGTGATAGAAACGGTCCCATCCCCATCCATAGTGGCGCGTACAAAACAGAAGGAATACCAGGCTCCCCAGGGGGAGCAGATTGTTGCTCAGAATGAAGTCCTCCAAATCCAGGACACTTGTTCCGTCCCCCAAAGGCTGGAACCCGCTCCATAGATTATAACCGAGGATGCAGGGCAGGGAGAGCAGGATCAGCAGCACAAAATTGACAGCCGCCGACTTTTTCCGGCTCCAGCCCGTTGCATCCATAACGTAGGTAATGATGTTTTCAATCACCGCGATCACCGTGGAGACGGCGGCGAATACCATGAACAGGAAGAACAGCGTCCCCCAAAAGCGTCCGCCGCTCATCGTGTTGAAAATGTTGGGCAGCGTGATAAAAAGCAGATTGGGGCCGCTGTCCGGCTGGACGCCGAAGCTGAAGCAGGCCGGAAAGATAATAAGCCCCGCCAGCAGCGCCACCACCGTGTCGAGTACTCCCATGTAAAGCGCGTCGCTGGTCAGGGAATGGCTTTTGTCAATGCGGCTGCCAAAGACGGACAGCGTGCCAATCCCGATGCTTAAGGTAAAAAACGCCTGCCCCATCGCGGCGAAGATACATTCAGGCAGGCCGGTCTCCCTCATGGCGCCCAAGTCCGGGATCAGGTAGTAGCGAAGCCCCTTTTCCGCTCCCGGCAGCGTGACCGAGCGCGCCGCCAGCACGAGCAGCAGGCCGAACAAGAGCAGCATCATCATTTTTGTGACCCGCTCCACGCCCGCCTGCAGGCCGACGGCGCAGACGGCAAAGGAGACGATGATCATGACTGCCGCACACAGAAACATGGTGCCGGGCTGTGCCAACAGTCCGGAAAAAATCCCATCTACTTCGGCGGAAGCGATCCCCTGGAACCGGCCCTTTGCCATCTCAATAAAGTAATAAAACAGCCAACCGCTGATGACGGTATAGAACATCATCAGCAGATAATTCCCGATGATGGTGGCGTACTTGAACCAATGCCATTTTGTCCCCTCCGGCTCCAGCAGGTGGAAGGAGAGGGCCGTGCTTCTCTGGCTGGCCCGCCCGACGGCGAACTCCATCACAACGATGGGCAGACCCAGGATCACCAGAAAGACCATGTAAAGCAGGACGAAGGACGCGCCGCCGTATTTCCCCGTGATGTAGGGAAACCGCCAGATGTTCCCGAGGCCGATGGAGCAGGCGGCGGTAATCAAGATAAATCCCAGCCGGGAGGAAAAATGTTCTCGTTTCATCATTGCTTCCTCCCAGGCGTCAAACAGGAAGAACGTCAACCAGGGTTTCCATGGCGTCAAGCGTCTGCCGCATCAGTTCTTCCAGCGATACTCCCAGCATTTCCGCGCCCTGCACCAGATCTTCCCGGCAGCATCCGGCGGCAAACTCCTTCTTTTTGAACTTCTTCTTAATGGAGCTCACGTCCATATCCCGGACGCTCTTGGAGGGACGCACCATCGCACACGCCCCGATCAGCCCGAACAATTCATCGGTGGCAAATAAGATTTTCTCCATCTGTAATTCAGGCTTGACCGTCACCCAGTCCAACCGGCCATAGCCGTGGTTCACGATGGAGCGGATTATGCCCTCGTCAATGTCGTGGGAGCGTAAAAGTTCAACGCATTTTGCACAATGCTCCTCGGGATAAAGCTCAAAGTCAATGTCGAGCAGCATACCCACCACCGCCCAATATACCTCGTTCTGGGGGTCGTACTGACGGGCAAAGCAGCCCATGATGCCGGAAACCACCTCTCCGTGCAGCAAGTGAAACTCGCCGCTATTGTACCTTTTCAGCAAATCCCGGGCCTCTTGTAGATTTGGAACCATTTTCGTTCGCTCTCCTCTTTACAAATTTGAATCGAGAATTTATAATGATACAAAGTGGACACTATATTGCACTTGTGCGATATAATAATACATCCTGTTCGTTATACTGTCAACAGAGAGGAGCGGATTTTTTTGGACTCCATGAATCAGATTGTCGCGAAAAACATTAAGAGGCTTCGTGAAAAGAATAAAATGAGCATGGACGAGCTGTCCAAGTTAAGCGGCGTCAGCAAAAGTATGCTTGCACAAATTGAGCGAGGAGAGGGAAACCCAACCCTCTCAACGCTGTGGAAAATTTCGAATGGAATGAAGGTGCCTTTTGACGCCTTGACCGTCCGCCCGGAAAACCCGTATGAACTTGTGAAAACATCAGAGCTACAGCCGCTGCTGGAAGATGGTGGTAAGGTCAAAAATTACCCGATTTTCCCCGACGATGACAACCGCAAATTTGCGGTCTACTATCTGGAACTGGATGCGGGGAGCTATTGGGAATCGGAACCGCATCTTAAAGGAACCACCGAATTTATTACGGTCTTCACAGGGCAGCTTGAAATTGATACAGATGGTCAACGGTTTTCCGTTGGAAAGGGGGAAAACATCCGGTTTAAGGCTGACAGCGTACACTCGTATCGAAACGTCGGGAATGAGCCCGCGATCCTGCACATGATTTTGTTTAACCCCTGAGCATTCCAGGGACATAATCCTCCTTTTTATCTTACAGCAGGGAACGACGCCCCTTGTCTCCATAGAGCGGCGCTTGTCCGGTAACACGATAGCTTCTATTTTTTTCAGTTTTCCTACCAGAGCTGTTTTATCCTTTTCATCGTTAAAGCTCTTCTGGTTCATCGACACAGTAATTATTCACACAATAAAAAGCAGCGGCTGTCTTAGCCGCTGCTTTCAATGAGACACTGTGTTATTTTTTCTGATCGGAACTGCCCGCCGGTTCAACTCCCAGCAGAATGTGAATTCCTTGGACAAATGGCAAAGAAAAGAGGCTCTCAAGTATTGCTACTTAAGAGCCTCTCAGGGCGCATAAACACTGGGTTTTTACCCCCAATATCTATTTTACCCTATTGGTTTGGTCGGAGTGACAGGATTCGAACCTGCGGCATCCTGCTCCCAAAGCAGGCGCGCTACCAACTGCGCTACACCCCGAAAAATGCTTGCGGCACGCGACAAAGTCGCGTGCCGCAAATGTCATCATAGCATACCGCGCGGCGGGTGTCAAGGCGGCGCGCCGGGCGGATTGGGGCCGGCCCGGCGGCGGGGATCAGAACGCGAGTTTCGCCTTGAGGTAATCTCCGAGGGAGGAGACGGGGATGCGCTCCTGCTCCATCGTGTCGCGGTCGCGGACGGTCACGCAGCCGTCCGTCTCGCTGTCGAAATCGTAGGTGATGCAGACGGGCGTGCCGATCTCGTCCTGGCGGCGGTACCGCTTGCCGATCGAACCCGCGTCGTCGTAGTCGACCATGAATTCCTTCGAGAGCGACTCGTAGATCTTTCCGGCGCCCTCGGCGAGCTTTTTGGAGAGGGGCAGCACGCACGCCTTGAAGGGGGCGAGCGCCGGGTGCAGGCGCATGACGACGCGCACGTCCTCCTTGCCCTTCGCGTCGGTGCCGACGACCTCCTCGTCGTAGGCGTCGCAGAGGAAGGCGAGCGCGACGCGGTCCGCGCCAAGCGACGGTTCGACCACATAGGGGACGTACCGCTCGTTCGTCTCGGGGTCGAAATAGTCGAGCGCCTTGCCCGAGCACTCCGCGTGGCGGGAGAGGTCGTAATTGGTGCGGTCGGCGATCCCCCACAGTTCACCCCATCCGAACGGGAAGAGGTACTCGATGTCGGTGGTCGCCTTGGAGTAGAAGGAGAGCTCCTCCTTCGCGTGGTCGCGCAGGCGCATGTTGTCCTTGGCCATGCCGAGGGCCAGGAGCCAGTTTTCGCAGAAGCTGCGCCAGTACTGGAACCATTCGAGGTCGGTGTCCGGCTTGCAGAAGAACTCCAGTTCCATCTGCTCGAACTCGCGGATGCGGAAGATGAAGTTGCCGGGGGTGATCTCGTTGCGGAAGCTCTTGCCCACCTGCGCGACGCCGAAGGGCACCTTTTTGCGGGTGGTGCGCTGGATATTCATGAAGTTCACGAAGATGCCCTGCGCCGTCTCGGGGCGCAGGTAGATTTCGCTCTTGGCGTCCTCGGTGACCCCCTGGAAGGTCTTGAACATCAGGTTGAACTTACGGATTTCGGTAAAATTCGCGCTGCCGCATTCGGGGCAGGTGATGCCGTGCTCCTTGATGTAGTCGTACATCTGCTCGTTGGACCAGCCGTCGGCGATCTCGCCGGTGGCGTCCTCGATGAGCTTGTCGGCGCGGTGGCGGGTCTTGCAGTCCTTGCAGTCCATCAGCGGGTCGGAAAAGCCGCCCACATGCCCCGACGCGACCCACACCTGCGGGTTCATCAGGATGGCGGAATCGAGCCCGACGTTATAGGGGCTCTCCTGGACGAATTTTTTCCACCAGGCGCGCTTGACGTTGTTTTTGAATTCCACGCCGAGCGGGCCGTAGTCCCAGCTGTTGGAAAGCCCTCCGTAGATCTCCGAACCCGGATAGACAAAGCCCCTGCTTTTGCAGAGGTTGACGATTTTCTCCATCGTTTTTTCACTGTGATTCAACGTGACGACATCCTCTCGTACTCATATGGGTCCCTAAAGCCCTATTATATCGGGATCCGCGCCCAAAATCAAGGGCCGCGCCGCGGGAAACGGCGGCGAAATTGCCCGCCGGGACGCGTCCGGGCCTTATTGATCGAGCGGGGACAGGTCGAGCCGGTCGTAGCCCGCGAGCAGCTCCTTCACGACCGCGACGAGCCGGTCGCAGTCGCCGGGGCGCTCCCCCTCGAGGTTGAGCGGCATGAGCGGGTCGTGCAGCGACAGCCTGAGCAGCAGCCAGCCCTTCACCTCCGGGCCGGAGAAGGAGAGGCGCACCCCCTCGTAGGAATTGGGCGCGACCGCGTAGCCGGCCGCCCTGGCGCGCGCCTCGAACTGGGCGAGCACGTCGAGCCCGTAGGCCTTGAAGTCGTCGCCGAGCAGGTTCATGCGGTATTCCCGCGTCTCGTACGCGGGGGGCAGCTTTTCGATCAGCGCGTCGATCCTTTTGCCCTCCCGCCTGGCGCGCGCCGCCGCGATCAGCAGCTTGACCGCCATGTACGCGCCGTCGTCTAGGTAGTAGTTCTCGCTGAGCGCACCGTGGCCGGAGGTCTCGATTGCCAGCGGGCAGGAGACCCCCTCGGCGTTGAGGCGCTTCTGCTCGTTGATGACGTTCTTGTAGCCGCGTTTGAAGCGGTGGTGCCTGAGGTGCAGCGTGTTTTCCAGAAAGCCGGTCAGCCGGTCGGAGGTGACCGAGTCGGTGACGATCGTCCCGCCCGGATAGTCGGGCGCGAGGATGGCCGCCATCATCGCGATGATCGCGTCGCGGTTGACCTCCGAGCCGTCCGACAGCACCGCCGACATCCGGTCGACGTCGGTGTCGAAGATGATGCCGAGGTCGGCGTGGTTTTCGACCGTCGCGGCGCGCACGGCGTCCATCGCCGCGGCGTTTTCCGGGTTGGGAATGTGGTTGGGGAAGGTGCCGTCCGGCTCGAGAAACTGGCTGCCCGCGGTATCCGCGCCCAGCGGGGCGAGCACCTGCTCGGCGAAGAAGCCGCCCGCGCCGTTGCCCGCGTCGACCACCACATGCAGGCCCGCGAGCGGATTCTCATAGTCCTCCGCGCCGACGCCCAGGCGGATTTTTTCCCGCAGGCTGTTCGCGTAGAGGGAGAGCAGCGGGGTCCGCTGCACCTTGGAGAGGTCCGCCCGGGCGGGCGTGAGGGAGGCGGCGGTGAGCAGCAGATCGGTGATGTCGCGGCTCTCCAGGCCGCCGTCCGCGTCGAAAAACTTGAGCCCGTTGCGGTTGTAGGGCAGGTGGCTCGCGGTGATCATGACGGCGCCGTCGTACTGCGTCTCGGGGAAGACGATCGACATGAACATCGACGGGGTGGACGCGAGCCCGCAGTCGTAGGCGGCGGCGCCCTGCGCGGCGAGTCCCTCGAGCACCTGCGCCTTCAGCGCGGGCGCGGAGACGCGCGAGTCGTGCCCCACGCCGATCTTGAGGGCGGAGGGCGCGGCGTTTTTCTTCTGCGCGAGCCACAGGGCGAACGCCTGCGCGATCAGGTTGACGGCCTCGCCCGTCAGGTTGACGTGCTGACCCTCGACCCCTTCGGTGGCGATTCCGCGCACGTCGCTGCCGTTTTGCAGCTTGAGCATGGCTTCCTTGGCGATGGACATGGCTGTTCCTCCAGACACGATAAATTCTTTTCAGCGGGCGGCGGGCTTTGGATGCGCGGCGCGCGCCGCCGTCCGGTTCACAGGTGCCGCCCGGGTGAATACCTGTTTATTATACCAACAAATCTCCCGTTTGTCATTGATTGTTTTACCGTTCCCATGATAAAATAGAGGGACTGCTAGGAGGTGCGAACATGGACCTTACCATCGTCCGGTGGGCCGCGGAACATCTGCACGGCCCCTTCCTCGACACGGTGATGCCCTATATCACCGCGCTCGGGGACAGCGGATTCATCTGGGTGGTGATCTGCTTTGTGCTGCTCGCCCGCAAAAAGACCCGCCGCGCGGGCATCTTCTGCGGGCTGTCGCTGCTGATCGCCTATGTCTCGGGCGAAGTCGTGCTCAAAAACCTGATCCAGCGGCCGCGCCCCTTCACCCTGCTGCCCGGCGTTTCGCTGCTCATCCCCCCGCCCGGCTCCTCCTCCTTCCCCTCGGGGCATACGGGGTCCTCCTTCGCGTGCGCGGCCGCGATCTTTCTGCTCAACAGAAAGTGGGGCGTGCCCGCGCTGGCGCTGGCCGCGCTGATCGCCTTTTCCCGGCTCTACCTGTCGGTCCACTATCCGACCGACCTGCTCGCGGGCGCGCTGCTCGGGGTGGGAAGCGCGCTGCTCGCGCGCTGGCTCTGCCGCAGGCTGCTGCCGCGGACGCCCGGGGAGGGATGAGCCGGTGAAACGGATTTGCGCCACCCTCGGCGGCCAGCGGTTTGAGATCCCCTGGGAGGGCCCGGCGCTCCTCTCCGATTTGCTCGCGCCCCACGGGTTTTCGCTGCCCTGCGGCGGCGCGCATACCTGCGGGGCGTGCAGGGTGACCGCCTACGGCGAGCTCTCCCCCCTCTCCGCGGAGGAAAAGCGGCTGCTCACGACCGAGGAACAGCTCTCCAACGTGCGGCTCGCCTGCTGCGCGCGGGCGCTCGGGAGCTGCACCGTCCACGCGCTTTCCCCCCCGCGCCCGCGGGTGCAAAAGGGCGGGACGCTCCCCGCCGCGGCGGGGGAGCCCCCCTTCGGGCGGGGGCATGTCCTCGCCGCCGACATCGGCACGACGACGGTCGCCGCGTATCTCTGCGACCCGCTGCGTCCGGACGGGCCCGCCGCAGCGGGGGAGCTGAACGCGCAGGCCCCCTTCGGCGCCGACGTGATCACCCGCATCGGGAAATGCGCCGAAATCGGCGTCCGCCCCCTGCGGGAGGCGCTGGCCGGCCAGCTCGACCGGCTCTTCGCCGGGCTGCTGCGCGGGCGCGGCGTCCGGCCGGACAGGGTGCGCGGCGTGGTGCTCACCGGCAACACGGCGATGCTCCACCTCTTTGCCGGGCTCGACCCCGCCGGGCTCGCCGCGGCGCCCTACACCCCGCAGAGCCTCTTTGGGGTGCTCTATAACGCGTGGGGATATTTCCCCACGCTGCCGCCCGCCGTGCCCGTCTATCTCGCGCCCTGCGTGGGCGCGTTCGTCGGCGCGGACACCGTCTGCGCCCTGCTCGCCTGCCGCCTTGAGCCCCGTGAGCTGCTCCTCGACGTGGGCACCAACGGCGAACTCGCCCTCATGACCGAAGAGGGCGCGCTCTGCTGTTCCGCGGCCGCGGGTCCGGCCTTCGAGGGAGCGGGGCTCCGGTGCGGGATGGTCGCCGCCGACGGCGCAATCTGCGCCGCCGCCGTCAGGGACGGCGGAATCGTCTGCAGGACGATCGGCGGCGGGCCGCCGCGCGGCGTCTGCGGGACCGGCGCGGTCAGCCTGCTCGCCGCGCTGCTCGAGCTGGGCGCCGTCGACGAGACCGGTCTGCTCGACGAGCGCTGGGAGGAGGGCTTCCCGCTCGGCGGCGGGGTGGTTTTCACCCAGCGGGACATCCGGCAGCTCCAGCTCGCCAAGGCCGCGATCGCGGCGGCGATGGACGCCCTCTTCGACGCGGCGGGCCTCTCGCCGTCGGACGTCAAGACCCTCTACATCGCGGGGGGCTTCGGCAGCGCGATCGACCCGCAGGCCGCCGCGCGCGTCGGCCTCATCCCCGCCGCGCTCGCGGGCCGGGTGTCCGCGGCGGGCAACGCCGCCGGGATGGGCGCCTGCATGATCGCCGCCTCCCAGCGGGCGCTCGACGACGCGGAGGCGCTCGCGCGGGACGCGCGGGTGCTTGATCTCACCGAGAGCCCGGTTTTCAGGGAGCGGTTCGTGGAGGAAATGATTTTTGGATGCCCTGAAGGGTGAAAGGAGCGGACGCCATGGCTGGGAATCGGTTTTTGGACGAGCGGGAGGCCTACTGCATCCTCGCAGAGGGGGAGTACGGCTTCCTCTCCCTCGTGACGCCGGAGGGCGGGCCCTACGGCATCCCGCTCAACTATGTCTGGCTTCCGGAGGAGCGGTGCGTCTTTTTCCACTGCGCGAAAAGCGGGCGGAAGCTCGACTGCATCAGGGCGCGCCCGGAGGTCTGCTTTACGGTGGTGGGGCCGGCGAGGGTGATCCCCGAGCGGTACAACACCCGCTATGAGAGCGCGGTCTTTACCGGGACCGCCTCGATCGTCACCGACCCCGCCGAAAAGCGGGAAAAGCTCGATCTGCTGGCACGGCGGTTTTCCCCGGGCGACCCGCGCAGGGAAGAGGTCGTCGAAAAATATCTGCCCGCCGTCTGCATCTGTAAGCTCGCCGTGCGCACGGCGAGCGCCAAACGGAACCTGGGAGATTAAAACGGGAGGCCGCAAAGCGGCCTCCCGTTTTTTGCAGGTTATCCGGACATTAAGCGGCCGCCTCAGGCGTTTTGGGGGTCCAGGGTGAAGCGCCACACGCAGCGGCTCGATTCGTCGGTCATGTCGGGGTAGCAGCTGACCGCCTCGGTGGTGATGCGCGGGTCGATGACCCGGGCGAAATTCGTGTACTCGACGAGCCCCACCGGCTTGCAGGGGTGGTAGGGCATCCCCTTGCGGGCGCGCGCGTCCTGCACGCGGCAGGACCGCACATGGAAGGTGAGGGTGTTGCCCTCGAGCACCGTCTCGTGGCGGTTGAGCGGCGCGTAGAGCCGGAAGGCCAGCGCGCGCCGCAGGCCCTCGAGCCCCGCCAGCTCGGGCAGGCCGAGGAATTCCTTGATCCGCCGCGCCTCGGTTTCGGTGAAGCGCGCCCACGCGTTCACGTCGTGCTCGACCGCCTCGTCCATGCCGCGTTTGTGTTCGATCGACTGGAACCACAGCCCGTCGAGCGCAAGCCAGTTCTTGGAAAACATTTCGCAAAGCTCGAGCAGCTTTTCCCGCGGCAGCTCCTGAATGGATTCATATTCCGTCATCATCGTTTCCTCCGTCTCTATTTTTCCCGCCGCGCGGCTTCGCACGCGCGGACGGCGTCCTCCAGCGTTCCCGCCGCGATCAGAAACCGGTTGTTGTGGCAGAAGCGCAGCGTTTCGATTCCGGAAATCCGGGGAAGCTCCTCCTCGGAGCGGCCCGCCCACCCGGCGGGAAAGGGGTGCTTGAGGCTGTGCGTCTCGTCGTCGTTCGGCACCGCCTGCGCGCTGTATCCGCCCCGCTGGGAGGGATAGACCACGAACTCCGCCGGGGAGGGCACGAGCGCCATTTTCCAGGGGGCGAAGGTGGACAGGATCACGATCCCGTCCCTCATTTCGCCGAGCGCGCGTTCCACGAGCGCGCGGGCGCGCTGGATGCTCCAGATGCCCTCGAACCGCTTCTCCAGAATCACCTCTGCAAAGGCGACCGCCTCCGCGAAGCAGTCGTCGGGCGACCTGTCCGAATCCCAGCTCGGGTTGAACGCGCCGATCAGCCCGGCGATCTCGCTGCCGCAGCCGGTGTTGTCGTCGAGGTCGAGCGGCTGGATGAAATGGAAATCGAACCGTTCGGCCTCCTCGGGGCCGACCAGCCCCGCGCCGAATTCCTTCCACAGCAGGCCGAACGCCGCGTAGGGCACGCCGTTGGGCCGCACGGGCGCGTTTTTCTGGTGGTGGTCGAATCTTCCCCATCCGATGTCGAAGACGAGCCCGTCGAAGTTTTCGGGTACGTCGAACACCCGGGTGATTTGGACGGATGGGTTGAGGAGCTTTAAAAGCGCGGCCGAAAAAACGTCGTCCGCATGGAATCTTCCGCCGTGCGTCAGGGCGGTGTCGGGGATGCTTGCCGTCATTCGTGTTCCTCCCATGGCACAGGGGTGCGGGGCGCCCGCCCATGCGTCCCGAAGGACGCATGGCCCGCGCTTTGCGCGGGCGTCGTCTCAAAAAGCCCCTTTTTGAGA
>ENA-UOIV01000767-UOIV01000767.1-human-gut-metagenome-genome-assembly--contig:-C59-NODE-767-length-32145-cov-12.381957_pt1 | contig 32145 bp, 38 predicted proteins | sample MGYA00242333_ERZ723880 | MGnify/ENA metagenome assembly ERZ723880 | reverse complement strand
CAGCCACTCACCCAAACTTCCTTGAACCCGCATTCTCTCTCAAATGCGGTGCAAAGATAGGGGGAAGTTTTTGACTATGCAAATCTTTTAGCAAGATTTTTTTTACTTGTTTTTCAATAATGGAGATAACCCTCTATGTTTCAAATGTTAAACGAAATAATTTTTTTCGAAGTTTTTTAGAGCCTGTTTCATTTCTATTCAGAAACGTTCATAAAATGCCGCTATAAGTAAAAGATACATTGGATTTATTGAATAAAAGAGGGGGAGATAATGTAGGTGTATAAAAAAAGGCTATCTATCCCAGACAGCCAATCTTTTGTTAACCTTAAATCTAATACTATGAAAAACACATTGCAAATATACGGACTTTTGTGGTATCTGCAAATAATACAAGAAAAAACGGATGTTTTATAACATTGATTAAATGTTTACTTCTTATATTCTATTTTTATTAAGATTTTGGGTGTTTGGAATGAGCTGTTCACGGTATTATACCATTAAATCTCAAAGCGTGGGGATTTGCCCCTATAAGTAGGTAATTTCCTCCCGAAAAGTAGGATTTTTCAGTTTCAAGGGGAAAAATCATTCTATACTTTTGTCATATCGAAAGATAAATGATAAATATTAATAAACGAACCATTAAAAATAAAGGAATATGAAAACGAACACATTTAGATATTTAGGTCTGGCTTTGATGGCTGTATTGATGGTCGGTCTTACTTCTTGCGAAGTGGAGATAGACAGTTTCTACGATGATGATAATAACGGACCGGGTTATTACAACCGTTCGGCCGATTTGTGTAGCCGCACCTGGGTCAGTTTTTATCGGGATATAGACAACAACTACTGCCGTCAGGAACTGGATTTCTTTTTAGATCGTACAGGGATAGATTACATACGGGTGGAATATCCGGACGGATATGTGGAAGAATTTGAATATAAGTTCCGTTGGAGTTGGGAAAATTTCGCGCAGACTTCCATCCGTATGTCGTATGGGCCCAATGATGTTTCCTATCTGGACGACGTATATATTGGAGGCAACAGGTTGAGTGGCTATCTGGATGGGCGGAATAATTTCGTGGAATATCAAGGAAGATAAGAAAGATGATATAAAGAATATCAGCACGAGGCATGAGTAGGGCGTAAAATGAAAGCATAAAAGTTTTGAATGGGACTAAATAGTTTTTATCTTTGCGCCCTATTAGTTTGAAAATACATGGAGTGGTTATATAGTCTGTTTCTCGAACATTCTGCCTTACAGGCGGTTGTGGTGTTATCGTTGATTTCTGCGGTAGGTTTGGGCTTGGGAAGAGTGCATTTCTGGGGGGTATCCTTAGGAGTCACTTTTGTTTTTTTTACAGGTATCCTTGCCGGACATCTCGGACTTTCGGTAGATCCTCAGATGTTGAATTATGCGGAAAGTTTCGGTTTGGTGATTTTCGTTTATTCTTTAGGTTTACAGGTCGGTCCCGGTTTCTTCAGTTCTTTCCGTAAAGGAGGAGTAACGCTGAATATGCTGGCATTGGGAGTCGTTTTGTTGGGAACATTGTTGACGGTTGTAGCCAGCTATGCCACAGGTGTCTCACTTCCCGATATGGTCGGTATCCTTTGTGGAGCGACAACGAACACTCCGGCGTTGGGAGCTGCTCAGCAAACTCTGAAACAGATGGGGCTGGAGAGTAGCACACCTGCTTTGGGATGTGCGGTAGCCTATCCGATGGGAGTCGTCGGTGTGATACTTGCCGTCTTGTTAATCCGTAAAGCATTGGTTCGCAAAGAAGATTTGGAAATAAAAGAGAAAGATGATGCGAACAAAACTTATATTGCAGCGTTTCAAGTACACAATCCTGCTATTTTCAATAAGAGCATTAAAGACATAGCACATATGAGCTACCCGAAGTTTGTCATCTCCCGCTTATGGCGGGACGGACACGTCAGCATTCCGACTTCCGACAAGGTGCTGAAAGAGGGAGACCGTCTGTTGGTTATCACTGCGGAGAAAGATGCTTTGGCGTTGACTGTACTTTTCGGTGAACAGGAAAATACGGATTGGAACAAAGAGGACATTGACTGGAATGCGATTGACAGCGAACTGGTTTCACAGCGTATCGTCGTCACTCGTCCCGAACTGAATGGAAAGAAGCTGGGATCACTCCGATTGAGAAATCATTACGGCATCAATATCAGCCGTGTCTATCGTTCGGGTGTGCAACTGCTCGCTACTCCGGAGTTGATACTCCAGTTGGGCGACCGACTGACAGTAGTAGGGGAGAAAGCTGCCATTCTGAATGTGGAAAAAGTATTGGGTAATGCCATTAAAAGCTTGAAAGAACCCAATCTGGTTGTTATATTCATCGGAATTGTATTGGGATTGGCATTGGGAGCTATTCCCTTTTCAATACCGGGTGTCAGTACTCCCGTGAAGCTGGGACTGGCCGGCGGACCGATTATTGTTGGTATTCTTTTGGGGACATTCGGACCACGGATACACATGATAACCTACACTACCCGCAGTGCGAATCTGATGTTGCGTGCCTTAGGGCTTTCTCTGTATCTCGCCTGTCTGGGATTGGATGCCGGAGCTCACTTTTTCGACACCGTATTCCGTCCGGAAGGTCTGCTGTGGATTGCTTTGGGAGTCGGACTGACTATCATCCCGACAGTATTGGTAGGTTTTGTCGCCTTCAAAATGATGAAGATCGATTTTGGTACAGTATCCGGTATGTTGTGTGGAAGTATGGCCAATCCGATGGCGTTGAATTACGCTAATGATACAATACCCGGTGATAATCCTTCTGTGGCTTATGCGACGGTATATCCGCTCTGTATGTTCCTGCGGGTGATTATCGCACAAGTACTTCTGATGTTCTTCTTGGGCTGAAAAATGAAACTTTGAATAAAAAATAATAACCGGATAAATAAAAAAGTATTATATTTATCGCGAATAATCAAAAAACGTAAGTTTGGAGATTAGAACAATGGATTATAAGTCGATAAATGGTAATTTGATTTTAGTAATTTGTAATTAAATAGAAATGACTGCTCAAAGTAACATAACTCCTGAAAGCATTGTGAACGATTTGCGTTATCTGCAACTGCTTTCCCGAAGTTTTCCTACTATTGCCGATGCAAGTACGGAAATAATCAATCTGGAGGCTATCTTGAATCTACCTAAAGGGACGGAGCATTTCCTGACAGATGTACATGGTGAATATGAAGCTTTCCAACATGTGCTGAAGAATGCTTCCGGTGCAGTAAAACGTAAGGTAAATGAGATATTCGGCAATACGCTTCGCGAGGCCGAGAAAAAAGAGATCTGTACGTTGATTTACTATCCCGAAGAAAAACTTCAACTGGTGAAGGCCCGTGAGAAGGATTTGGACGATTGGTATCTGATCACTCTGAACCAGTTAGTAAAAGTCTGTCAGAACGTATCTTCCAAGTATACCCGTTCCAAGGTACGTAAATCATTGCCTGCCGAATTCTCGTATATCATACAGGAATTGTTGCACGAGTCATCTATCGAGCCGAACAAGCATGCCTATATCAATGTGATTATCAGTACGATTATCACGACAAAGCGTGCCGATGATTTTATCATTGCCATGTGTAATCTGATTCAGCGTTTGACAATCGATTCACTTCATATCGTAGGCGACATCTACGATCGCGGACCGGGAGCGCATATCATTATGGATACCTTGTGCAATTATCATAATTTTGATATTCAATGGGGCAATCACGATATTCTGTGGATGGGCGCCGCTTCCGGCAATGACAGTTGTATAGCCAATGTGATACGTATGTCTATGCGATATGGTAATCTGGCTACACTTGAAGACGGTTACGGAATCAATCTGCTGCCGCTTGCTACCTTTGCTATGGATACTTACGCCGATGATCCTTGCACCATTTTCATGCCGAAAATGAATTTTGCCGATACTCATTATAATGAGAAAACGTTGCGCTTGATTACTCAGATGCACAAGGCGATCACTATTATCCAGTTTAAGCTGGAAGCTGAGATCATCGACCGCCGTCCGGAGTTTGGAATGGCAAATCGTAAATTGTTGGAGAAGATAGATTTTGAGCGTGGTGTCTTTGTCTACGAAGGTAAGGAGTATACCCTTCGTGACACGAACTTTCCGACGGTAGATCCCGCCAATCCTTACCGCTTGACGGATGAAGAACGTGAGCTTGTGGATAAGATTCATTATTCATTTATGAATAGTGAGAAATTGAAGAAGCATATGCGTTGCCTGTTTACTTACGGCGGGATGTATTTGGTATCCAACTCCAATCTTCTTTATCACGCTTCCGTGCCTTTGAATGAGGACGGTAGCTTTAAGCATGTCAAGATACGCGGAAAAGAGTATTGGGGACACAAACTTCTGGATAAGGCCGATCAACTGATCCGTACCGCCTACTTCGACGAAGAGGGAGAGGAGGATAAGGAATTTGCGATGGATTATATCTGGTATATGTGGTGTGGTCCGGATGCGCCTTTGTTTGATAAGGATAAGATGGCTACTTTTGAACGCTATTTCCTGGAAGACAAAGAAATGCATAAAGAGAAGAAAGGATATTATTATACATTGCGCAATCGGGAGGATATTTGTGATCAGATACTGGCCGAGTTTGGAGCTTTAGGCCCTCATTCGCATATAATAAACGGTCATGTGCCTGTGAAGACTATTCAAGGAGAACAGCCGATGAAGGCCAATGGCAAACTATTCGTTATCGACGGAGGATTTTCCAAAGCCTATCAGCCGGAAACGGGAATTGCCGGATATACACTTGTCTACCATTCTCACGGTATGCAGCTTGTACAGCACGAACCGTTCCAGTCTCGTCAGAAAGCTATCGAAGAGGGATTGGATATCAAATCTACCAATTTCGTATTGGAATTCAATTCACAACGGATGATGGTGAAAGACACCGATAAGGGAAAAGAATTGGTAACTCAAATACAGGACTTGAAGAAGTTGCTCGTTGCTTATCGTACCGGTCTGATAAAGGAAAAGGTCTGAATGAAGGTTACTTCTTTGCCATGTGACATTCAATAATTTTCACTGCAACGAGTGGTTCGTTCCACAGTTATTATCTTTTAGTTCCACAGTTGTTTCCCTTTTGTTCCACAGATATGGAACGAAAGGGAAATAACTGTGGAACTAAATGTTTTTAGTAAAGCAAGAGAATAAATGCTATATATGCAGGATTTATATTAGAAAAGGACAATGCCTGCCTCTATAATGGCTCCTTTATCGTAATTGCCGGATTTATTATAGAATCTGGTTAGGCCATAACCACCCGTTGCGAAGATACCGAATTTCTTGGTTAGCTGATATTCCAGATTAGCGCGTGCTTGTAGCGCATATAGACGTCCGGGAATCACTTCATCCTTATTGTCGAAAGCTTCGATATGCTGATAACCTAAGTCACCGCTAATGGATAATCCTTTATAGATAGGAAAAGATAATCCGGCACGATAGGAAGCGCTCGCCGAAAACTTATCATTTAATCCCTGATACATAGATCCGACTCCAAGAATCGTATAAAACAACTGATTCTTGAAACGTACCCCGATATTGGCAGGAGTCACATTTCCCCCGTATACCATCATCTGTACTTTGGTGTCGGGATTGGCATTAACCAGCCCCAGTTGGAAACCTTTCAAGTCTTCCCTATAGTAATTGACCAGACCGATCTGAAGTCCGCGAACTTGTGTGGCATAGTTGCACAATGCCATTTGAACTCCACGTAGCTGTGTCCCGGTTATGTTGGCGATACCTGCTATCTGCAGGCCATTCATATTTTCACCTACCACATTCAGAAGACCGGAAGTAATCATACCGTTGAAACTCTGTCCGGTGATATTCGCCGCACCGGAAAACTGCAAGCCTGAAGCCATATTCCCGGTAACATTCATAAAACCGCTCATCATGACTCCTGCGGTGTTATCTCCACCGATACCGGTCAGTCCGGATATAACTACCCCCCGTGTCCCGTCTCCGGTAATATTTACCAGTCCGGCTGCAGAGAGTCCGATCGTATTGTTACCGCTGATATTGCTTATACCTGCTATCTGCACGCCTCGCATTGTCCCACCGGCCAGGTTAGCCAGTCCTGTAATCTGTACGCCGTTCATATCCCCATGAACAACACTTCCCAGCGCATTGATGCCTACACCATTCAGACGATTCATAGTAGACAAAAGACCGATATTCACATAAGTCGTCTGTGTACTGTCATACGGTTGCGTACAAATATCTTTCCAGATAGAAAGATTAATACCGGCACTTTTGTTCTGTGCAGGCAGACAAACGGCAGCCATCAGTATAGCTGCCGTGAGTATTGTTTTCTTCATTTTCATCCTTTAGCCTCCTGATACAAGTATCGTTTGATACTCTTCTTCGGTGTCTTTTCAAACTCTTCCGGGTATATCTTCATCTTTGAAATCTGGCTGTACGCCGGTAACATGGCATTCAATGCCACCCGGTTTTCTTCCATCACCCGCTCGATGTCTTCATTCTTCAGACCGTGTGCGAAAGCGTCATCGAAATCCGGATAAACCAGACCGACAAGTTTCTCATTCTGCTGAACGATAATGCTTTCGGATACATACGGCAGATTGTTTAATTTATCTTCTATCTCTTCCGGATAGATATTCTGTCCACTGGCGCTCAACAGAAGGTTCTTGCTACGTCCTTTGATGGTAACATTCCCTTCGGCATCCATCAAAGCCAGATCACCGGTATGCAGCCAACCGTCTTTGTCGATCACTTCTCTGGTAGCTTCCTCATTCTTGTAGTATCCCAGCATTACGTTAGGACCTTTACAAACGATTTCGCCAACGATATTTTCCGGGTCGGAGGAAAGGACCTGTACATCCATACGGGGTACGGCTTTTCCGCAAGAACCCGGTTTGAACTTCCTCCAGTCTTCGTAACAGATGATCGGACCGCATTCCGTCATTCCATATCCTACGGTATAAGGGAAATCGATCATTTTCAGGAACTGTTCAACCTCTTGATTGAAAGCGGCACCTCCTACGATTACCGCCTTAAATTCTCCTCCGAACGCCTTAATCATCTCTTCGCGTACCGTAGCTTTAATCTTATCGTTGATGATGGGCACTTTCAGCAAAATCTTCATTGCCGGAGTTTCCAGTTTCGGAAGTACACTCTTCTTGATAATCTTTTCGATGATAAGCGGAACAGCGACAATCAGATTCGGTTTTACCTCTTCGAAAGCCTGGAAGATTATCTTCGGACTAGGCATACGGGTCAGGAAGTAGATGTGGCAACCGACGGAAAATTCATAAAGGAATTCGAATGCCAGACCATACATATGCGCCATCGGAAGCATAGACACAATCTTGTCTCCGGCCTTCAAGTCGAGTACTTCGTAGGCGAACTTCGTATTTGACCACAAACTGCGGTAGGGGAGCATAACCCCTTTTGAGTAGCTCGTTGTTCCCGAAGTATAATTGATGACAGCCAGCTCCTCCGGCTCGTCCTTATGATAAGCGACGTGTTCTTTACGGAAGTTTTTAGGGAATTTCTTACCGAACATCTCGTTCAGATGTTCGCGGGCGTATGTCAGACGTTCGCTGCGTGAAACCAGCAAAGTGAAGTCATTCATCATCAGAATACCTTCCAATAGAGGCATTGCCGACTCGTTCAGGTTTTCCCATACCATATCGCCTACAAGCAGTAATTTCGCTTCGGAATGGTTGACGATATTGTGGACGTTGTCCGCCTTAAATTCATGAAGAATAGGGACGATAACCGCTCCGTATGTCAATGTGGCGAGGAACGTCACACCCCAATGCGAACTGTTTCTTCCGCAAACGGCAATCTTGTCCCCCTTGCGGATTCCGCTTTCCTCGAAGATGATATGGAGTTTCTCTATTTTGCGAGCTACGTCTTTATACTGTAAGGTGGCGCCCTTATAATCGGTCAGGGCATCCAGATCCCAATTATTCTTGATACTATTCTCAATGTAAGCTATAAAACTTTGTTCCATTGTTTTTTGCACATTTGATATTAAATTGTGCAAATATAGCAATTAAATTAAGAATGAAGAATTAAGAGGGAAGAATTTTTGAAAATGGGGGAAGGGTGATGTAGTGAGATTGCGACAGGCTGGTAGGAGGAAAGATTATGGTTATAGCTAATTTCATTATGCTATAATCAAAAAAAAATATGCTATAATCAAAAATAATTCTGCTTATAGCATATTGACGGATTCTTGGAATTCCCTATTTCAAGTACCATTCGTACATTCTTTGTACGCCTTCCTCGATTTCAATTTTGTGGTGCCACCCCAAAGAGTGCAGTTTCGAAGGATCGGTCAGCTTGCGCATAGTGCCGTCCGGTTTGCTGCTGTCGAAGGTCAGTTTTCCTTGATACCCTACAGTCTCTACAATACGCTCGGCCAACTGACGGATGGTGATTTCCTTACCGGTACCGATGTTGATGTGGCAGTTGCGGATGTCTTTGCTACCTTCTTTATAGGTATCTTTGAAGTCTACGTGCTCCATTACGAAGACGCTGGCATCTGCCATTTCTTCGCTCCAAAGAAACTCGCGAAGCGGAGTTCCGGTACCCCAAAGCGTCACTTCCGTTTCGCTGATGCCGTACTTCTTCAGAATGGCCAAAATTTCTTCTTTCGGACTGTCTCCGTTGACACCTTCTACCGGACGCAGGTTCATATCCTTGCGTACAGCTTCCCAGTTACCCTCTTTCAGGCAATGTGCCAGATGGATTTTCCGGATCATGGCAGGCAGTACATGACTGCGTTCCAAGTCGAAATTATCATTCGGACCGTAGAGATTCGTTGGCATGACAGCGATATAATTCGTGCCATATTGCAGGTTGAAACTTTCGCACATCTTCAATCCGGCGATTTTGGCGATTGCATACGGTTCGTTGGTATATTCCAGCGGAGAAGTGAGCAATACATCCTCTTTCATCGGCTGTTCCGCATCACGCGGATAAATGCACGTGCTGCCTAAGAACAGCAGTTTCTTCACATTATGGCGGAAGCTCTCACCGATTACATTCTGTTGAATCTGCAGATTCTTGTAGATAAAGTCGGCACGGTAGATACTGTTTGCCATGATACCGCCTACGAAAGCAGCGGCAAGGAAAACATATTCCGGCTGTTCTTCATCGAAGAATTTACGGACAGCTACGCCATCCAATAGATCGAGTTCCTTGTGGGTGCGGCCTACCAGATTGGTATATCCTTTATCCTGCAAATTTTTCCAGATAGCAGATCCCACAAGACCGTGATGTCCTGCTACATATATCTTTGCATTCTTTTCCATTCTATCTTTTATTTGTTCACCACAGAGGACGCAGAGGACACGGAGGATTTTATGTTTTCCTCTGTGCCCTCCGTGTCCTCTGTGGTGAAATGAAATTCATTTAATGTTTGGTAGCAATCATTCGTTTTACTTTCTCCATATCGTGGCGTACCATGATACTTACCAGTTCTTCAAATGAAGTCTTGCGCGGATTCCAGTTCAGCAAAGTCTTAGCTTTTGTGGGGTCACCAAGTAGTTGTTCGACTTCCGACGGACGGAAATATTTAGGATCTACTTCTACCAAAGCCTTTCCGGTAGCCACGTCAATACCTTTCTCGTTCACGCCTTCACCTTCCCAACGAAGTTCGATACCGGCTTCTTTGAATGCCAATGTCGCAAATTCGCGCACGGTGTGCATCTCGCCGGTAGCAATCACGAAGTCTTCCGGAACGTCATGCTGCAGAATCAGCCACATGCATTCCACGTAATCTTTGGCATATCCCCAGTCGCGGCGTGCATCCAGATTACCCAGATACAGTTTGTCTTGTTCGCCTTGCGCGATACGTGCGGCAGCCAGAGAAATTTTACGGGTAACGAAAGTCTCACCGCGACGTTCGCTCTCGTGGTTGAACAGAATACCGTTTACGGCAAACATACCGTAGCTTTCACGATAATTCTTGGTAATCCAGAAACCATATTGTTTGGCTACCCCATACGGAGAACGGGGATAGAACGGAGTTGTCTCTTTCTGTGGAACTTCCTGCACCTTACCGAACAATTCGGAAGTGGAAGCCTGATAGATGCGGGTTTTCTTTTCCAATCCCAGAATGCGTACAGCTTCGAGCATACGCAACGTACCGACAGCATCCGCCTCGGCTGTGTATTCCGGAACATCGAATGAAACTTTCACGTGGCTTTGAGCAGCGAGATTGTAGATTTCATCCGGTTGCACCTGTTGAATGATTCGGATTAACGAACTAGAATCTGTCATATCCCCATAATGCAGATTGATCGTACGTTTCTGTTTCATGTCGCGTACCCACTCGTCAAAATACAAATGTTCAATACGTCCGGTATTGAACGAAGAAGAACGACGGAGAATACCGTGCACTTCATAACCTTTTTGCAATAGAAACTCGGCAAGATAAGAACCATCCTGCCCGGTAATGCCTGATATTAGGGCTTTTTTCATACGCTATTATTTAATAAATCAAAAATATGGGTGCAAATGTCGGTATTTTTTGTGACCCATGCAAGCCACATTCTATTTATTTTTCAGCATGGTTATTCAGCACAGTTTTTCCCATCATTTTGTCGATAATCAGTGCGATAGCCCCGTCACCGGTCACATTGCAGGCCGTCCCGAAACTATCCATAGCGATGTAAAGAGCAATCATCAATGCCTGTGCCGATTCATCGAAACCCAACATGGATTGCAAGATTCCCAAAGACGCCATGATGGCTCCGCCCGGAACTCCCGGTGCAGCTACCATCGTGATTCCCAGCATGAAGATAAAACCGACAAAGAGTGGGAAGTCGAACGGCATTCCCTGCATCATCATCAGTGCCAGAGCACAGGCTACGATTTTCAGTGTACTTCCCGACAGATGGATTGTGGCGCACAACGGAATCACAAAACCGGCTATATCCGCCGAAACACCATTCTTTTTCGTCTGTTCCAGTGTCACGGGAATAGTGGCAGCCGATGATTGTGTGCCCAATGCCGTGAAATAGGCAGGCATCATCTTCCCCAATAGTTTGAATGGATTTTTGTGTACAAACAGCGCTGCGATAGAATACTGAAAGACCAGCAGGAAGATATGCAAAATGAAAATGACTCCGATAATCTTGATAAATACCATCAGAATGGAGTACACCTGTCCCGAATGAGTCATATTCAAGAAAATACCGAAGATATAAAGCGGAAGCAAGGGGAGAATTACCGCACTAATCATGCGGACGATGATTGCCTGAAAATCCCGTGCTACGTTTTTCAGAGCATCGCTGTTCAGCGAAGCCAATCCCAATCCTAATGTGAAAGCGAGAACCAAAGCTGTCATTACATTCATCAATGGAGGAATGGAAACGGAGAAATAAGGAAGAATGCCTTTTGCCTCGCTCACTTCCTCAAGCGGCACGCCCGGTTCAATCAATGACGGGAATACCGTGACTCCGGTGAAGTAGGAGAGGAACCCCGAGAACAGGGTGGCGAAATAAGCGATAAGAGCGGTGACGAGCAACATCTTTCCTGCGCCTTTACCGATGTCGGCAATAGCCACAGTGACCAATCCGACGATAATCAACGGAATGGAGAAATTAAGAAATTCACTGAAAATGCCGTTGAATGTTACAAATATCCGGACAAGAGGAGCCGGGAAAAAAGTGCCGATAGCGATACCTAGAATAATAGCGATAATAATGCGGGCTAATAAACCGATTTTGATTTTCTTCATCCTTGTTTCTATATAGTTAGCTGCAAAAATAATATTTTAATCTAAATATAGCGAACAAATGTCTATTTCAATTGTTACTATGGTAAACAATATTACAAAATATACAAGTTATGGCAAATCAGAATAAAACAGATATCGGACTTATAGGCTTGGCTGTAATGGGCGAGAATCTTGCTTTGAACATGGAGAGTAAAGGATGGAATGTATCGGTTTATAACCGTACCGTTCCGGGAGTTGAAGAAGGAGTGGTGGATCGTTTCATGAACGGACGTGCGAAGGGCAAAAACATTGAAGGATTCACAGATATAAAGGACTTTGTAGATTCAATCGCTACTCCCCGTAAAATAATGATGATGGTTCGTGCCGGGAGTCCGGTAGACGAATTGATGGAACAGCTTTTTCCTCTGCTTTCACCTGGAGATATTCTTATCGATGGAGGTAACTCCAATTATGAAGATACCAACCGTCGTGTCAAACTGGCCGAGTCGAAAGGTTTTCTTTTCGTCGGCAGCGGTGTGTCCGGTGGTGAAGAGGGAGCTTTGAACGGAGCGTCTATTATGCCCGGCGGCTCGGAAAAGGCATGGCCGGAAGTGAAGCCTATTCTTCAAAGCATTGCGGCGAAAGCGTCTGACGGCACTCCTTGTTGTCAGTGGGTAGGCCCGGCGGGATCTGGTCACTTTGTAAAGATGATCCATAACGGTATCGAATATGGTGATATGCAGTTGATTGCCGAAGCATATTGGGTGATGAAAAACCTGCTCGACTTGAATAATGAAGAGATGGCAGATGTCTTTTCCCGTTGGAATGAGGGCAAACTCCGCAGTTACCTCATCGAGATTACCGCCAACATCTTGCGTCATAAAGACAAGACCGGAGGTTATCTTATTGATAAGATTTTGGATGCGGCCGGACAGAAAGGAACCGGCAAATGGTCGGTTATCAACGCTATGGAACTCGGAATGCCGTTGGGACTGATTGCTACTGCGGTGTTTGAGCGCAGTCTTTCCGCACAAAAGGAATTACGCCATCAAGCTTCCCACCAATTTCCGCGTCAACATACACAACCTATATATAATAAGGTGGAGCTCGTGAAGGATATCTACTCTGCCCTTTATGCTTCCAAACTCGTTTCATACGCTCAAGGATTTGCCGTGCTGCAACGTGCTTCCGATACATTCGGCTGGCAGCTCGATCTGGCTTCCATCGCCCGTATGTGGCGTGGCGGATGCATCATCCGCAGTATTTTCCTGAACGATATTGCCGCTGCCTTCGAAGCCACCGACAAGCCCAAACACTTGTTGATGGCTCCTTATTTCAGGGAAGAAATGAAGGCGTCACTCTCCGGATGGAAGAGCCTTGTAGCCGAAGCCATGAAAGAAGAACTTCCTGTTCCCGCTTTCTCTTCTGCCTTGAATTACTTCTATTCGCTTACTTCTGCCGATCTGCCCGCTAATATGGTGCAGGCACAGCGCGATTATTTCGGTGCGCACACCTTTGAGCGTAAAGACGAATTGCGCGGACAGTTCTTCCACGAAAATTGGACAGGACATGGCGGTGACACGAAATCGGGCACATATAATGTGTAAGTAGGATGTCTTTCGGGGTAATAAGACTATTTTATAAATTAAGAAATAAAAAGCGACAATGGATAAATTCGCAATGATAATTTTTGGCGCCTCAGGCGACCTTACCAAACGTAAGTTGATGCCTGCCCTTTACTCGCTCTTCCGTGAAAAACGGTTGACAGGTGATTTTCATATACTGGGTATCGGACGTACGATTTATTCTGATGAGGATTATCGCTCGTATATATCAGGTGAACTTCGGACTTTCGTGAAATCCGAAGAACAGGATGCGGCACTGATGGAGGCTTTCATCTCGCATCTGTATTACTTGCCCATGGATCCGGCAAAGGAAGAAGGATATGCCATGCTCCGCCAACGTCTGGTGGAGTTGACCAATGAGGTGGATCCGGATAATCTGCTGTTCTACCTTGCCACTCCGCCTTCACTTTACGGTGTTGTTCCCTTGCATCTGAAAGCTGCAGGACTGAATACTCCCCATTCGCGTATCATCGTTGAAAAACCTTTCGGTTACGACCTCGAATCGGCACGTGAATTGAATAAAATTTATGCTTCTGTTTTCGAAGAACATCAGATTTACCGTATTGATCATTTTCTCGGTAAAGAGACAGCGCAAAATGTGTTGGCTTTCCGTTTTGCCAATGGTATTTTCGAGCCTCTCTGGAACAGGAATTATATCGACTACGTAGAAATTACCGCTGTAGAGAATCTGGGAATCGAGCAACGTGGCGGATTCTACGAAACGGCGGGAGCTTTGCGGGATATGGTACAGAATCATCTGATTCAGCTTGTAGCTCTTACTGCTATGGAACCTCCTGCTATCTTCAATGCGGATAACTTCCGTAATGAGGTGGTGAAAGTATATGAGTCTCTGACACCGCTGAATGAAGAAGATTTGAATGAGCATATTGTGCGCGGGCAATATACCTCCTCCGGTACTAAAAAAGGATATCGTGAAGAGAAAGGGGTAGCTCCCGACTCGCGTACGGAAACATACATTGCCATGAAGCTGGGTATCAGTAACTGGCGTTGGAGCGGCGTCCCGTTTTACATCCGTACCGGCAAGCAAATGCCGACTAAAGTGACGGAAATCGTGGTTCATTTCCGCGAGACACCTCATCAGATGTTCCGTTGTTCAGGTGGCAATTGTCCACGTGCGAATAAATTGATTCTTCGTTTGCAACCGAATGAAGGAATTGTGCTCAAGATAGGCATGAAAGTGCCTGGTGCGGGCTTCGAAGTCCGTCAGGTGACAATGGATTTCAGTTATGCTCAGTTGGGTGGAGTGCCGAGTGGTGACGCTTACGCACGTCTGATAGACGATTGCATTCAGGGCGATCCGACTTTATTCACCCGGAGTGACGCCGTGGAGGCTTCATGGACATTCTTCGATCCGGTACTTCGCTATTGGAAAGAGAATCCCGACGCACCGCTTTACGGTTATCCGGTCGGTACGTGGGGACCTTTGGAAAGTGAAGCGATGATGCATGAGCACGGGGCTGACTGGACCAATCCTTGTAAGAATTTGACGAATACAGACCAATATTGTGAATTATGAAAGTAACTGTTTTTCCCTCGTCCATTGAAACTTCACGTGGACTGATACTCCGTCTGGTGGAAATCATGAATAATGAACCGGACAGAATATTCAATATCGCAGTTAGCGGCGGCAGTACTCCTGCTCTAATGTTCGATTTGTGGGCGAACGAATATATGGAAGTTACCCCCTGGAATCGTATGTGCATTTATTGGGTAGACGAACGTTGTGTTCCCCCCGATGATTCGGACAGCAATTACGGAATGATGCGTAATCTACTTTTAGGAATGGCTCCCATTCCTTATGAGAATGTTTTTCGTATTCGTGGTGAAGTCAAACCGGTGAAAGAAGCGGCCCGTTATTCGGAATTGGTCAAGCAACAAGTACCGTCCAAGCAGGGATGGCCAGAGTTTGATATTATACTGTTGGGTGCAGGAGACGATGGTCATACTTCCTCCATTTTCCCCGGACAAGAAGAGCTGTTGACTTCCGCTTCTGTTTATGTAGTCAGTGTTAATCCCCGTAACGGGCAGAAGCGCATCGCAATGACCGGTTATCCGATATTGAATGCCCGTCACGTTATTTTCCTGATAACCGGAAAGGGTAAAGCTGATGTGGTAGAAGAAATCTGTAAGTCGGGAGATGTAGGGCCCGCAGCCTATGTAGCTCATCATGCGCAGAATGTGGAACTGTTTATGGATGAAGGAGCTGCGCTATACATTGGCGACCGTAAATAATAAAGAGTTCGGAGGAGAGTTACACTTTTGTAATCTCCTCCACGATGTATTTATCTTCTACTTTTTTACAAGTACATACAAAGTACTCCGGGTGCTTCAAGGCTCCTTGCAAAGTATCAGGAAGAATGATCTCTTTGGTTCGCCTGTCTACTGCTACCATTGCATACAAGATACCTTCACTTTTACACTTCTCAATAAGTGCACTTTTTAGTTCCTCTACGTTAAATTCCATTTATGTGAGATTTTATTGTTGCAAAGTTATGGAAATTATGAATATTTTGTGCAATAATATTCTTATAATATAAAAATAGCTCCCTAGTTCGTCCGCTGACGAGGGAGCTATTTAACACAAAAACTAAACTAGACATATTTTTAAATTTGTCTATGAATGACTTCAATCTTAATTAGTTATAGCCGTTGAAAAATGCTAAACAGCACGGTAACAGCAATGTTGTTGTATCATGTACTATCAAGATTTCTGTGTTTCATGTTTCATATTACTTTAAATGTTATATTTGCGCATTGTCAAACTAAAATAGTGCGTTTATGAAATCGTTATTAAAAAATATCCTAAGAAGGATAAGTAAAAAGCAATCTTCTAATGAAAATAATGCAACAGCCTTTTATCCCGATTGCTATTCCAGAACGAGTGAATCTGTTCGTAGAAGGATAGAAATGTCTTATGACAATGATGTACGGGATACAATTTCAAGTTTAAGAATTTTAGCAGGTGAAATGGCTAGTGGATTTGTTGAGTTTAAAAAAATCAAAGCGAGAAGGTATCGCTATGATCCATATGCTGATTCTACCTTGTATGCATCTAAACTCCTTCATGCTGCATCTATATTACAATTCTTGTTACTAAATCCTAATGGAAGTCCTGATAAAAAGAGTTAGGTTCCTAACATTTCTATTATTGCTTTGAGCCCGATCACTAATTCTGTAACGTTTTTAGCATTCGCTACAACATTATTTACCTTTATTGCAGTGGTCGGGCTTAATTCTTTCTCCAATCGTTTTAATTGCAACTCAAGAACATCAAAATTTATAGTGTATAAGTCTCTTTCAACTGTAAATCCCCCTTTTTCTGCAAAATTGAATATTTCAAAATTCAATGTAAGATGTTCAATACCATATCCTTTATAGTCTATAAATCCCCTATTTTTGAACTCCTCTAAAACTATTTCATATTGTTCTTTACTGATCCTAAGGTCTGGTATATCTTTGTAGTTTAGTTTAGCTGTTCTTTTCCCGTTTGCTACAACTAGAATATAATTTAATACTTTATCTTTTTCTTCAGCCGTTATAACTAAAGGATATTCTCTTTCATCTTTGGGTGGTGCAGTTCTAATTTGGCGCATATAATAATTAAATTATTTTTCTCAATACCTCTTTTTGTGAATCGATGTTGAATTTTGTATCATTTACTTTGGCAGCCTCTTCTTCAGCTATATTCATGTATTTTATAGCTTCATTTAGTTTACCGGAACTTATTGCCCAATATGCAAGACTTCTATATACATATTGTTTTTTTGTGTAAAATTTACCAGAATCAACATCTTGTTTTAAGGTTTGATGTTCTTTGTTCGGGTCTATTGATTCTCTGAACATTTCGACACACCAAAGATTGTTGTCCTTATTCAAATACATAACTGCTATCATCTTCTTATCAATATATTGTCCTGCTTTATTTTTTATTTTGCAGTTGATTATTGCTTTATATCCTTTGATGTCTAATGTATCTGTATCAAATAATATACCTGTTGGCTCTTCATAATTTAGTAAATCATACATATTTCCTAGATTAAAAGAATATTTAGAAATAATTTCTTTAGATTCTTCAAATTCAAAAGTCTTACATGCATCTAAGAATTTAATCAAATCACTTTTTTGTCCCCATGTTATAATAGGAGTAAAAAGCATTAGTATTAACAGTATCTTTTTCATTCGTTAGTGTGTTTATTTATCCTATATTTCTTTCATTCTTCAACATAGCCAGTTCACCTTTTAATTTTTGGTTTTCTTCCAAAAGCCGTTGAGTAAGCATTGTCTTTTCGTTAATCTCATCCTGTAAATTTGCTATTGTATATACTATACTTTTCAATTTGTCCATTCCAGGTTCTGTTTCTTCTTTTTGAATGAGCATGGAACCTATTCCTCTTAACAGCCATTCAGCGGATATTTCTTCAAATGAGGATGAAATTGCTATTATTGTTGCAAGGCTAATTTCTCTTTTTCCTATCAGTTGATTATTAATAGTTGTGGGCTTTAATCCACACTTAATAGCAAATCCCCTTTCTGATAGCCCTGAATAGGTTATTACTTCTTTAATTCTGTTTATCATAATCAATCAAAAGTTAAATATCCACAAATGAGGATGCAAAATAGATTTTTAATTTTTGTATATCCACATTTGAGGATATATTTGCATCATAAATCAATCAATCATACAAACATACAAAAAGTGATTGATAAAACAAATGTGAAACCCAATAAAATTACAGTTATGAAAAGATTTGATTTATCCGAAATTATGAAGACAGCTCACAGAAATTACAAGTATTTCGGCAAGAAGCAGGGAAAGACTTTCGGAGAGGTTCTGAAAGCTACTTGGAGACTTGCAAAGATACAAGTGAATTTCACTCCGGAAGCGGTAAAAGCGAGAACGGATAAATTCTTATCAGAAAGAAATGAGATAATGAGCAAAGCGGCTAAGGCTGTAAGGCATGAAGGATACAATAATCTTAATATTCCCGATTCTGCTTATTACAATCCATATAGTACAGGGAAGTATGGTTCACATTATGTCGGAGATTAATAACCAAATTAAATAATTACAAATCATGGAAGGACAGAAAACGACATTGGAGCTTCTTGAAGAACAAGTAGAGAAGTTAAAGTTGGAGAACGATCAGCTTAGGAAGGATAAGGATATGTATGAGAAATGGTGGAGAGAAACGGATGCGAAAATCATGGAAATGGTTGAATCGGTAAAAGCTATCACTACTATTGCCAACATGATTACTAAGCAAGCTAAAAACTAGCCCTCACTAAAGTCAAACCAAAAACCGCCGGTTATCCGGTACCCAGTCCGGTCTTTGAGCCTGCCCTTGAAGGGAGACTGGGAACAACAGAGAAGAGTTCTTTGACATATTGGTAAAATGGTGTTTTGGAAGTCGACACGTGCCGAAAGGGATTACTGATGTAGGCAGACTTCCCAACGATATAATGCTGTGGTTAATGGTCAAGCCGTATCGTTGTAAAACTAAATCAGTTAGACATTTGTCGGCAAATCGTGGCATTTGCTTTATGTATATAAAGGTGATGTAGCTCAGACAGGTTAGAGCGTATGTTTTTTACATGAGGTCAGCGGTTCGAATCCGCTCATCACTTCAATGTTTAATTAACGTTACAACTGCGTGTATATCTTATAAATTGCGTAGGCTGTTAAACTAATAATAAAGAAGAGGAATGATATATAGGAAATTGACTCACAAATTGCGAAGAATTTATTACGTGGTACGGCTGGCGTTACGGTCATTTTGGAATTGTATAAGCTATAGAGGATATATTCTTCTACCCGTTTTTGAGCGTTGCGTATCATCACGTTGCTCATTGCTCGATTCTCGTATATGGTTATACACGAAAAAAGGATGGATAGTGCGTTTGAACATATTACCACCAATAGTAAAATTTGACTGCAAGCGTTGTTGGTTGAAAGATTGCTTAAAGAAACAAGTACAGCAAAAGTAGCGGATGCAACAGTCAACAGAGTGCTTTGGAGTCTGAAAGTCCATTCGATTTTTTTCTCTAAAGTTTCTTTGTAGTATGAAACTACTTTTTCTTCATTATTCATATTTTCTTGTTTTTTTGGGTTAGACACTTCAAAAATAAGAAAATCCCCCGTTCCTTTTTTATTAGCGAATAATCTTGGGGCGGGGGAAACTATTAACTAATTAATAATCATATGATTCAAGTAACAATTAAAAACGATAGGAATGAGAATTTGGAAGATGTCACATTCTCATTGAAAGTCGAGAATATGCCGATAAAATCAGCTAAAATAGTAGCCGAAAAACTTCCTGCTATGATACAGAAAGCTTTTCGGGATTATGCTGATTGTAAAGTCGGATTTAATCGAGATAAAAAAGAGAGATGATAAATAAATTTCTTCACTTAATTTTTTGATTATACACCCCAAAGTTAAGTAAATCCTCCGAATAAAGCGTGATGCTGCCGATCGAATTGGTTCGGGGGAGCTTTTATTTTAAAATTAATCAGTATGGAAAAAGAAATAGAAAGACGTGCTGTGATTGACGTTTTACGAAACATGGACGTTGGTGCAACAGAAGTATTTCCTATCATTCAAAAAACGTCTGTTGCTTACACTTTAAATGCTCGGCTATATAAAGAAAAAGCTGAAGGAATGGCTTGGAAAACAAAGTCAGATGTAAAAAATATGCGGTTTATAGTAACTAGAATTGCATAGCTACCTTGTTTGTTGAGATGATTAGAGGTGAAATGGCTGAAATATTGCTAGATAATATTCTCCGTCTGTTTTCTACAGAAACATTTGGAAAAGATAAGTCTGCATATTATGTAGGTGGGGAAAAGAAACTGATGAATCTTATAGAAGCGGGTAAGATTGAAAGTGATAAGCCCACTAATGTCCAAAACGGTAAGTGGCATTGTAATGCTGCTCAGGTATTACTTCATTGCCGATGTGCGAGAAGGAAGGTCAAATCTAAAAAACGGAAGAGATGAAGAAAATGAAAATTATTCATAACATTTTTACAGTAGTTGCTTTATTGGTAGCTATGTATCTAGGTGGAGGAGTCGAAGCAACGAGAAGTGATATAACTTGGTCGTATATCATATTTTTTATAGTCGTTATACTCTTAGCAGTGAGATTTATCCATGAGGATAAGAAACAAGATAAAGATAGCCTGTGAAGGTTCTATATTTTTTTCAATTTAGTTAGTCATGATTAGCCCGGTTCGCCGGGCATTTGCCGGGATAGCTCAGTTGGTTAGAGCGCATGGCGTACATTTTTGGGGGAGAAAAACAGAAAGTTATAGGCGCTCTGAAGCCTTTCAGAATAATAAGTATGTTTCCAACAGTGTACTAGAAGTCGTTACATGAGGTCAGCGGTTCGAATCCGTTTCCCGGCTCAACTCTAAATGAGTTAAGTAACCCGTGAGGGCGAAATAATATTTGTGTTTAAAATCAATCAAAGTAGCCGGAAGCGTCTGGCTACGAACTGAAGGAATGGCGGAATTGGTTAGACGCACTACTCCACAATAGGGAATGTCAGCCCTTAGATGTAGCGAGCATGACAACTCATTCCGGTTCGAGTCCGGGTTCCTTCACAGAGATAATTCTCATTTATGTTTAACTAATGATGCCGGTGTAAAGGACACCGTAGGGTTAAAGCCCCTGTATTTATTTGGTTTTAAATGTTCTACAATTATCCCGAAGTGCTTTGATCGGCTATTCGGGAGCGAAATAGCTCGTGAGAGTTGTTTGTCGTTTATGTCGTGTTTTATTTTGTGTTTGTGTTCTAGGTACATGGTTCGTGAGAATAGTGTACCTTTTTAATTAATCGGGCGGATATGTATATCGTTGGCTGAAACTGCGGTGAGGTGCACCAATATTCCGTGAGACCGGTTCGACTCCGGTTCCGTCCACTAGCATTTACATTATGTATAAATCAGGGAGCCGTACACCCTTCAAGCGTAGCCGTTCCATAAGGTACATTGGATTATTCATTTTCTTATTTTTCTGCCTGTACAATATCGTACAGGCAGTTTTTTGTTACAAAAATGGCGTTAAAATGGCGAAGTTTCTGTTTGCTAAACTTGTCAATAACGATTACCTTTATAGATGTAAAGCATTAAAAGTCAAACCATTAAATTAGAATTATGACAGCGAGAAAAAACACTGTATCAACGGTTCAGAATGAAGAGAAGAAGAAAAACTCTATCAGACCGCTTCTAGCTTCTGAAATTGAATGTAGAGTTGGTACTATGAAACCGGACGGTTCGGGTTGCTCCTTGTTATTATACAAGGATGCTCGAGTAGACATGAGAATACTTGATGAAGTGTTCGGAGAAATGAACTGGAAACGGCATCATGATGTCGTTAATGGGAATCTATTCTGTACGTTGTCCATTTGGGATAATGAAAAGAAGGAATGGGTGAGTAAACAGGATGTTGGGACAGAATCCAGCACAGAAAAAGAGAAAGGGCAGGCTTCGGACGCTTTTAAACGTGCAGGATTTAACTGGGGAATTGGACGTGAACTTTATACGGGTCCTTTCATTTGGATTACACTTGAGAAAAATGAGGTATATCAGAGCAAAACAGGTTCTTATGCTTTATACACCAAATTCAGTGTAAAAGAGATTGGCTATAACGAGCAAAAGGAGATTATTCTACTTGTTATTGTGGACAATAAAAACCGTGTTCGTTTTGCTTATGGTAATACGAAGGAAAAAGTATATGCTCCTAATGTTTCTGCTTCAAATGCTTCGGGCAAAGTATATACTGGTGTAGACCTGGATCGTGCAATTAAACAAATGACTGGTGTTAAAAGCCGCGAAGAGCTTGAAAGAGTTTGGGCTGAACATCCTGAACTTCACAATAATAAGGAGTTCAGAAACATAACTATTGACATGCAGAAAACGTATCCCCCTAGAAATTGATAATAATGATAGAATTAGTGAAATCCAGTGTGGTTTTCAATGAGGAAAACCACACTTATATGCTCGGTGAAAAACAGTTGCAAGGTATAACCGGTATGATTAGCCGGCAGTTGTTCCCTGACAAATATAAAGATGTTCCAAATTTTGTGTTGAAGAGAGCTGCTGAGAAGGGTAGCCTTATTCATGCTCAATGCCAGTTTGCTGATGCAACAAGTTTACCGCCTGAAAGTATTGAAGCAGAGAATTACATCAGAATGAGGATAAATGCCGGATATAAGGCGTTTGCCAATGAATACACCGTCTCTGATAACGAATACTTTGCATCGAATATAGATTGTGTTTGGGAGAAAGCCGGTAGAATCTGTCTTGGTGACATCAAAACTACGCTGCATCTTGACGAAGAGTATTTGAGTTGGCAGTTGTCAATTTATGCTTATCTGTTTGAACTCCAAAATCCATTACTCAAAGTTGATAAATTGTTCGGCATTTGGGTACGTGGTGATAAACATGAATTGGTTGAAATTCCTCGTAAGCCTGATAAAGAAGTCAAGAAGTTAATGGAATGCGAGAAGAAGGGTGAGCAATATCTATCCAATCTTCCCGTTCCTACCCCTGATGATGACAAGTTACTTATTCCAATGCAGCTTGTAAATACTATAATCGGGATTGAGGAAGAACTTGCAGATCTAACCAAAATTCAGAAAGATTATAAAGCAAAATTGAAAACTGCTATGCGTGAGAATGGTGTCAAGTCATGGGATGCCGGAAGATTGCGAGTTAGTTATACACCCGCTTCTACGAGTGACAATTTTGATACTAAAAAGTTTCAGGCTGACTATCCGGAATTATATTCTAAGTATATCAAAACAGTTCCTAAAGCTGATAGTATTCGTGTAACAATAAGGGAGGATAAATCATGAGTTTAAACAAATTGATGCTTATCGGGCATGTTGGCAAAGACCCCGATATTAGAATTTTGGAAGCTGGTTCTAAAGTAGCCACTTTCTCCTTTGCCACTACTGAAAAGGGGTATACCCTTGCTAATGGAACACAGGTTCCTGAAAGAACTGAATGGCATAATATTGTTGTTTGGCGTGGTCTTGCCGAGGTCGTTGAGAGGTATGTCCATAAGGGAGACAAGTTGTACCTGGAAGGAAAGATAAGAACTCGGAGTTATGATGATAGCAGAGGAATCAAACGGTATATTACAGAACTCTTTGTTGATAATATGGAGATGCTTTCTGTTAAGCCTCAACAAGCGCCACCACCGCCACCTCTTCCGGAACAGACTAATAATCAGAATCGAAGTGCAGTGAATGAGTGTCCGCCACCGCCACCACCGACTAAGGACGATTTGCCATTCTGATAGGTTATGGAAGCAACATTGACGAAGAAAGATGGCAAAATCCAAATGGATAAGTCTTTCGAGTTCATGTGCAGCACACTTCGTAATGGAGAATACACTGTAACCATTAAGAAAAAAACACAGCCGAGAACATTAAATCAAAATGCTCTCATGTGGAAATGGTTTCAGTGTATTGGTGCCTGTTTGCGTGAATACACAGGTGAAGAGTATTGGAGCACTGCTGCTGGAGTTCAGGATATACATGACTTGTATTGTAAGAAGTTTCTTGTGAAACAGGTTCATGTGAATGGTAAAGTGGAAACTATTGTGCGAGGAACAAGTAAACTTAATACTTTAGAGATGCATAATTTCATGGAAAGCGTGAAAATAGATGCGGCCACCGAGTTTGGTATTACACTTCCGTTGCCTGAAGACCAGCATTACTTAGATTTTATTCATGAGTACCAAAGCCGGTACTAATTAATCCTTTTATAATTTATGATTGCAAATTTGAGAAACTACGAACCCGAGACAATCGAGTTTGTAGTTCCCGATTCTATTCGGGAAAAATTTCCCCCTGTTTTATTTCAGGGTTCTACGAATGTAGATGAATTGATAAAGTTGGTGAATGAGCATTTCAATGCTACATTCCCTGAAAGTGAGGTGACACAACGTTTACTGGATGAATTTGAGATTTCCGAAATTCGTGAAGAGTATTGCATCAAGCAAGAGAATGAGGTCCCCAAACGCGAACGTGAACTGTTGGAAGCCATTGAACGTGCGAAGAAAATTAAGAGTGATGCACAAGACAGGTTAGCTTCTATTAAGACTGAAATTAAAGACCTGGCTGCCGAAGTCAAAAAGGGGACGAGGGAGTATCATCTTTCAAGTAAGAATACGATCCGGTTTGCTCTTGATGGATATTTCCTGTATTATTCATGGGTGAACGGTGAGTTTAAGCTTGTGAAAGCTGAAAAAATTCCTGATTGGGACAAACGTTCTCTTTGGGCACAGGAAGATCGAAACAGAAAAGCGATGCTTGATTTGTTTGGTATTGAATATCCTGAAGTAGAACGTCCTATTGATGATACAGAAGATTATGGGGACAAGTTCGAAGAAGATCTGTCTGATAAACTTCCTGAAGAAGAACCGGAAGACGATGAGTAGGTTACAGCACAAAAAAGGCAGGAAGTCCAACTATGTGAAGCGGCTTGTGAATAATCCTGATTGGGAAGAAGCCAAGCGTAAGGTTCGTATTAGAGACGGACATAAATGCCAGATGTGCGGTAAAGACTTCAATTTAGAGATTCACCACAAAACATACAGGGTTAACGGGAAATCAATCGTTGGTCATGAACTTGAGCATCTTGACTGTCTCGTTACTCTTTGTGGTGACTGTCATTCGAAAGTTCATAAATATCACATCAAATTATGACATACCAGTTAAGAGACTACCAAAAAAGTGCTAGTGATGCAGCAGTCAGCGTTTTTAAATCCAAGGAAAAGAAAAATTATGTGATAGTTCTTCCCACTGGTGCCGGAAAGTCCCTTGTTATTGCCAATATAGCTGCACGGATAGACGGACCGCTGATAGTGTTCCAGCCTAGCAAGGAAATACTCGAACAAAATTTTGCGAAACTTCAATCATACGGCATATTTGATTGTGGAGTTTATTCAGCTTCTGCAGGAAGAAAGGATATCAATCGTATTACGTTCGCTATGATTGGTAGTGTGATGAAACACATGAGTTTCTTCAAACATTTCAAGCACGTTCTGATTGATGAATGTCATTTAGTGAATCCGGAGAAAGGAATGTATAAGGAATTCTTTGAAGATGAGCAAAGGAAAGTTATTGGGCTGACGGCGACTCCTTACAGATTATGTTCAGGAAGAGGTGGGGCTATGCTTAAATTTATAACTCGTACCCGGCCAAAGGTTTTCACCGATGTTATTTATCACTGTCAAGTGAATGAACTACTTGCTAAAGGATTTCTCGCAAACTTGAAATACTATGATATTACAAAGTTGGATTTAAGTAGAGTCAGAACTAATTCTACTGGTGCAGATTACGATGAGAAAAGTCTTCTGAAAGAGTTTGAACGTGTGGACATATACAAAGATATAGTTGGATGGACAAGGCGTCTGTTGAACCCCAAATCGGGCATACCACGCAAAGGCATTTTAATATTCACGAGGTTTATTCGTGAAGCTGAAAAACTGGCTTCTGAAATTCCTAATTGTGCGATCGTTAGCGGTTCTACTCCAAAGGAAGAAAGGGCACGAATTCTGAAAGGTTTTAAAGATGGAAGAATAAAAGTTGTTGCTAATATCGGCGTACTTACAACCGGATTCGATTACCCGGAGCTTGATACGATTGTTCTTGCACGTCCAATCAAATCCCTTTCCCTCTATTATCAAATGGTCGGTCGTGTCATTCGTCCCTGTCAAGGTAAAGAGGGTTGGGTTGTTGATTTGAGTGGGAATTTCCGGCGTTTTGGGCGTGTTGAAGATTTACGCATAGAACAGCCTGAAAAGGGAAAATGGTGTATAATGAGTCGTGGCCGTCAATTAACCAATGTAGTATTTTAATTATCATGTGGAGAAATTACAAGAAGAAAGAAAAGAAAAAGCCTCTTTTCGAGGTAGAAGGTATTAAGGTCAAGAAGAAACCTGATCTTGTCGATAAACTAGACAGAATATTTAGTTTATTCATCCGTTATCGTGATACGATGCCTAATGGATATTTTCAGTGTATTTCATGTGGTAAAATAAAGCCTTTCAATAAAGCAGATTGCGGTCATTACATCAACCGCCAACACATGAGTACTCGCTTTGATGAAATGAACTGCAATGCTCAATGTTCACATTGTAACCGTTTCATGGAAGGAAATATTCAGGATTATCGCAGACGTCTAGTTGCCAAGTATGGTGAACGAAATGTGCTGCTCCTGGAAGCCAAGAAAAATGTTACAAAGCAATTTAGTGACTTTCAATTAGAAAAGCTGATTACTCATTACAAGGAGGAAGCGAAAAAACTGAAGGAAGCAAAAGGCCTGTGAGTTTTATTACTAATCGGAGTATAATCCCTTAAAATATGGAAAGAAATTCGTTCATCTTTTATAAAGGGTGGAGAGAAGCAATCAAGGATTTGCCGGATGATGTCAGGCTGGAGATTTACGAAAGCATAATTGAGTATGCGACAACGGGAAATCTTCGGGGGTTGAAACCTATGGCAAATATTGCTTTCAACTTTATAAAGATAGATATAGACAGGGATACTGAAAAGTATATGTCTATTGTGGAAAGGAATAAGAACAATGGTTCTAAGGGGGGACGTCCGAAAAGTGAAAACCCAAAAGAACCCAAAGAACCCACAAAACCCACTGGGTTATTTGGAAACCCAAAAGAACCCACAAAACCCGATAATGATAATGAATATGATAATGATTATGTAGATGATAATGATTCTCATTCAAAAAAGAAAGAAACTTCTCCTAAAGGAGAATCAAAGAAAGACGAGCTTTCTTTGTTCCCCGAGGAAAAGATTGATTGGGGTGGGCTAATGGATTATTTTAATTCCACGTTTAAAGGTAAACTTCCTGCTATAAAGTCCATAGATGCAAAACGAAAGAAAGCTATTAAAGCACGTGTCGCACAATACGGGAAGCAAGCTATATTCGATGTGTTCCAATTGGTTTTAGACAGTCCTTTCTTGCTTGGACAAAACGATAAAAATTGGAGGTGCACTTTTGACTGGATATTCTTACCTACAAAATTTACAAATATTTTAGAAGGTAACTATAATGGAAAACGAACTGATACTGCGGCCACAAGAAGAGAATCGGTTAGCAGTCTTACGGACCTCGCCGAAGAACTACTGCAAAGCTCTATGCCCAAAGAAGGTTGAAGATGTATTTCAAAGTGATGAACCTTCTATTGGCACTATCATAAGAAAGTTTGGTGAACCACAGGCTAGAGCAGTGCTGGTCATATTGATAGCTGATGCCTTGGAGTTTTTCAATGTCAGTAATACAATGTCTGCTACCCAAGTTGCTACTACAGTAGATTTAATCATTGAAGAATATCCCTATATGAAAACTGATGATTTTAAACTGTGTTTCAAGAATGCAATGAAAATGAAATATGGTGAAAATTATAATCGTATTGATGGTTCTATCATTATGGGATGGCTTCGTGAATACAACAAAGAACGTTGTGCTGTTGCTGATAATCAGTCATGGAATACTCATAAGGCTAAATTGTCAGGGGAAACGAGTTTTACAAGTGGTTTGTCGTATGAAGAATACCGGAACGAACTCAAACTTAGAGTTGAGCAAGGAGATGAAGAAGCTGCTAAAGCGTTAAGTCTCTCAAATGAAATAATCTCTTATCTAAACAAAAGAGAAAATGGCAAACAAGAAGCAGAAGGTGACAATTTACTGGAACACTAGGCATATCAAACTTGAAGATATTCCTGAAGTGAAAAGAAGAATACGGGAGCGTTTTGGTATTCCTAATCACACAACTGTTAATGGTGAAACGGATTGTTATATCCGTGAGGAAGATATGGAATTGCTTCGGGAAACGGAAAAACGTGGCTTCATTCAAATACGTAATAAGCCCGCATGAAAATGGCGTTAAAATGGCGAAGTTTCTGTTTGCATAACTTGTCATTTTACGATAACTTTACTGATGTAATGAATTAAAAGTCAAACCAATATAATTAAATTATGGAAGTACAAAACATTAGAATTGACCTTATCAGTCCTTCTCCTTTGAATCCGAGAAAGACTTTTGATGAAGCAGCTCTTCAAGAGCTTGCAAGCAACATTGAGAAACAGGGCTTATTGCAGCCTATCACTGTCAGAATAGCCAAATCCGAAGATGTGACTGACTTGGAGACTGGTAATGTCACAGCAATACCCTGTTTGTATGAGATTGTTTGCGGTGAGCGTCGCTTCCGTGCTGTATCACTTCTGAAAGCAAAGGAAGATGAAGAGAACATTGCAAAAATCAAAGCTCACCGAAAAAAGTCTGAGAAATTCCAGACAATATCCTGCATTGTCAGAGAGATGACAGACGATGAGGCTTTTGAAGCAATGATTACTGAGAATCTTCAAAGAAAAGATGTTGATCCCATCGAAGAAGCTTTTGCTTTTGCACAGTTGACAGAGAAAGGGCGTTCCCTGGAAGATATTGCTCTTAAATTTGGAAAGTCTGCTCGTTTTGTCTTTGACCGTATAAAGCTAAATGGTCTTATTCCGGAACTGAAAGAGCGTGTAAGAAATGGAGATATACCGTTATCCGGTGCTATGATTCTTTCGAAGCTCGATGAAGAAACTCAAAAAGAGTTCAATGAGGAAGAAGATGAACAATGTACGGTAGCTATGATACGTGATTATGTGAGTAATTCCTTTTTAGAACTAGATAAAGCGGATTGGATTAAAGAGGATGCTGATAATTGGGAAAATGGCGAATTTAAGAAATGCTCTCAATGTGAGTCTAATACTTGTAATCATGGTTGTTTGTTCTATGAGATGAACAATAAAAACGCCCGGTGTATCAATGCTACCTGTTTTGATAAGAAACGGCTAGCCTATGTAATACAGAAAATTTTGCTTGAGAGCGAGAATCTTGTCAAAGTAGGTGAACCTCTTTCATTCGGAAAAACTGTAATTGTAGCAAAAGCAGACTCTTATTGGAGTGATGAAAGAAAGGCGCAGTATGAGAGTGCTTTAGAAGCCGTCAAGCAACTTGGATTTGAAGTCGTTAATCCTGATGAGGTGTTTAGGTATTCATGTTATTATGGTGCTGATGATGAACGTACACTAAAAATGCTTGATGAAGGCGAAGTTTATCGCTGTATCTCATTCTTTGGGCACTATAAACCGGAATTTGATATAAAATTCTATTACACAAGGAAAGAACTAGTTTCTAGTACTTCCGCCGTTGCTGATCCAAAAGAACTAGAACGGGAAAAGATAAACGCACAGTTGGCTAGGAACAAAGAAATTGTCATAGAAAAAAGTGCAGAAGAAATGCGCAAGTGGGCACAAGAAAAGCCTTACTATCAACGTGAAGGAGAACTTTCTAGTAATGAGCAGCTTGTTCTTGATGTGGTGATTCTAAGTAGCTGTAATAGTGATTTTTTGAAAACACTTAAGTTGAGTAAGTGGGATAAGAAAAGTGATTTTGTGAACTATATTAAGAATAATCAGGCGGATAGACTTCAATGGTATAGGGCTTTTATTTCCGAATGTTTATCATCGAATAACGTAAATTTCTATCCTTATTTGCAGGAATGTCAGAAAATTCTTTTTGCAGAACAATACCCTGATGATTACACTGCACTTACAAAGAAACTTGCAGATTCATATAGCAAGAAAGAAATGAAGCTCAAAAAACGATTGGAAGAGCTTAATAATGATAACGCAGAGGAAGCCTAACGGTTTCCTCTCTTTATTGATATGCTTATGAGAACTTGGACTAATGAGCAACTCGCTATACTTGATAGCGAGTATCCAACTGCTAATTTAAAAGAGCTTGCTGGTCGCCTGGACAAAACACCTGAAGCTGTGAAGGCAAAAGCCTTAATACGTAAATTAAAACGTTCTCCAGATGTGAGGGTTTGGAGTCCGGAGAAAAGGCAAAAATTGAGAGTTCTTTATCCTGACCACACCAACCTTGAAATAGCTTCGATACTTGGTTCAACTGAAAGTGCTGTTTCCGGCATGGCTTTCAAATTAAAATTAAGAAAGTCTGCCGAGTTCTTATTCGAACATTCTTCAAAAGGTTTCTTTTCCAAAGGGCACCAACCTATGAATAAAGGACTCAAGCAATCTGAATATATGTCTGATGCTCAAATTGAAAAAACGAAAGCTACACGTTTCAAGAAGGGATGTATCCCAAAGAACCATAAAGAGGTTGGATATGAACGTGTAAATCGTGACGGTTACATTGAAGTGAAAACTGCAGAACCGAATGTTTTTGAATTGAAACACAGGCTTGTATGGATTGAACATAACGGTGAAATCCCTCCTGGTTACAATATTCAGTTCAAGGATGGAGATAAGCAAAATATTTGTATCGAGAACCTATACATGATTAGTCGTTCTGAACAAATGAAAACGCAAAACTCAATGTATGCCCGGTATCCGGAAGATGTTCAGTACCTCATCAAGCTAAAAGGAGCTTTGAATAGACAAATTAATAAAGCAACAAAAAAGAATGAATCATGAGTGATAATGCAATAGATAGATTAAAGGAAATGGTTAACAAACCGTTCCTTTATCAGAATGAAGAAATTGTAATTCTCAACTACTGTGACGGTACCGGTGATGATGGAACTGAAGTTGAAATATACTTGAACAATGGCAAAGTACTGATATTTAGTATGTTTGATTTAGCTTCCAAGTTGAACCGTTTCCGGTCGATAACAAATACAGTTGTTGTATTGGCAAATGAACGGTTGAATAAGGTATCTACTGTGAATCCTACTATCTTACAGGATATGAGAGACTTGGTTTTACAACAAATAAAGGACGTGAAAGAAGATCCTAATAAAGTAAATCAGGCCAAACAGGTTTTTCAAGGTGTCAATACTCTTATTAACCTTGCTAAAACAGAGCTGGAATACAGGAAATATATGGATACAACGGACCCTATAAATAAGTAGTTGCATGTTGACAGATAAAGAAAGGTCATTGAAGTTTCCTGTAAACTGCATAATTTATTTTGTAATCTCCCTGTGTTTCATGTATCAGATATCAGAGAGGAAGTCATACATATTCATGCGATCCAAAATATGATAATGGCTCGTGAGGCATACAGGAGCAATCCGAAAATGTTCCCTATTAAAAATGGGCATCCCAATAATATGCCAATAGGTATTCTTGCTACTACTCCCATGAATTTTGTGAGTTTTGATAATATTCCTATAGCCAGTGAAAAACGTATTCATCCCCAAAAGTATAGAATGAAAAAATTAAGAATAAAAAAAGTAGATGCTACTTACTTTAGTCTTTCTAAGTATATGCGTTTAGAAGGGCAATTTCAAGCAAAGAATTTCCAGACTGCCTATTTCTTGCAAGTTAGGATATTAGGTTTTTGGTTTACAATTCAAACGTATATTTCCATTGATAGTAATTACGCTTTGCTTTGTGCAACTGAAGCGATGGAAAAGCTACAAGAAAAACTTTAATCATCATGTGTATGTATAAAAGAATCATTTACAGGTTGCATATAAGGGACCCGCCTATCTAAAACAGTGTGAGATTATTATTAGTCTAACAATTTAACCTAATCATTTATGATAACATTGAATAAGTTGGCCCCTAAAATTTTAAAGATTATAGAGCGCCGCTTTCATCTGAATGATAATACTTCTAAAAAGGCTTTTAGTTTAAAAATATCTGCTGCCTGGAGGAAGTTTGATGAATTATCAGAATTACCATGTGACGATATAAAAGACCAT
>ENA-UOIV01000757-UOIV01000757.1-human-gut-metagenome-genome-assembly--contig:-C59-NODE-757-length-32270-cov-452.739035_pt1 | contig 32270 bp, 37 predicted proteins | sample MGYA00242333_ERZ723880 | MGnify/ENA metagenome assembly ERZ723880 | reverse complement strand
TTATATTTGTGATACAAACAAAAGGATAAGACAATGACAACTACAAATTACATTAACAGCAACGGTTTAGGACTTAAGGTTACCCAGCTTCCTTCGGGTGCTTTCGACCTCTATTTCAGCAACGGGTTCATCTCCACCTGCTACACAGAAGAGGAGCTCCAGGACCTCATCCAACGAAAAGGCTTTCAGAAATGTTGACCACATACATGAATCCTCAGCTAACCAGATTGGACATGGGGTATATGAAATTCCAGCTCCTGGAGCATAAACTCAACCGCTACGGGTTCAAACAGTTTTAATCCCAGGGACCCCAAAATAGGGGTCCCAACTTTTTTTCTCATTTTTCAATCAAAAAATTTTTTACTTCAAAAAACTTTTCTTATATTTGTGATACAAACAAAAGGATAAGACAATGACAACTACAAATTACATTAACAGCAACGGTTTAGGACTTAAGGTTACCCAGCTTCCTTCGGGTGCTTTCGACCTCTATTTCAGCAACGGGTTCATCTCCACCTGCTACACAGAAGAGGAGCTCCAGGACCTCATCCAACGAAAAGGCTTTCAGAAATGTTGACCACATACATGAATCCTCAGCTAACCAGATTGGACGTAGTAACTACGGAGGACGGGTATCTGTTAACCCTCAATCAGGTAATGGAATTAAAAAAGCAGAAAATAGAACACGTAGAAGCATTCATTAAGGAACATAAATTCAAGCCAATTATTATGAAAAAAATCGAATGGAGCACTCCGGCACGGCCGGCAATCAGAGAAGACTATTTCTCAAGTCTCATAGGTCCCGAGGTTGAACCGGACAAAGTGGTGGAGCTTATAAACAAAATGCAGGAGCGAGTTAACAGTCTTGACGATGAAACAGCCAGTCATGTTTCCTCTGTCTTGTTGGAGATGGTCAAGGTAGTAAACGAAGCCACAGGAATGAGACAACTACTGACCAAACGTGAGGCTCTTCTCGTCTGCATGGGCTTCAAGACTGGCGAAGCATACGTCTGCGGTAAGTATGGAATTAACGAATAGTAAAACATGGAAGAAAAATTCAACTGGGACCTCCCGGCAGATCCGGACCCCAAATCGGACAACTATTATAACGGAATCGTATCCAAGGAACTGAAGGGCCCCAGCAATGTAGGAGAGACTCTCCTCGGGGTTATTCACAGAGAATCAGTTACCAATCAGTCGGATTTTGTCAATGAGGGAATTGAGACTATCCTTGACCGGTTAGGCATTAAAAGCGACAAGCCCCTCACTCGAAAAGAGAAGCTCCTGGCATTCATCGGATTTAAAGCTGGCTCAATGTGGGAGAAATTGGTGGAAGACCAAAGACAGTCAGAACCAGCTTCACCCAACCCTCTCGAAATTGTCATGATAGGACTTCTCAAAACAAACGGAAAAAAATGCTGATTTTATCGTAGTATTTACCGCAGAAGTATTATATTTGTAGTGTAAACAAAAACCTACACAACTATGAGAACAGTAAAATCGGTACTTATCGTCACTCGAATGGGATGCGTGGAGGGAGTCTTCACTTCTTTCAGAGCTTTGGCTAACTCCCAAGGAGCCACTCGAATCAACATTGAAGGCGAGTACGAGCCTTACACTGAGACTGAACTGAAAGACATTGCAGCTAACGGTCAGACCTTCACTTACTTCGGCGAGAAATGCAGAATATCAGCAAGAACCTTAAACAAATAACTATGGAAAAGATTGAAAAATACGTAGTATTCAAGTACGAAGACGAGTTCGGATTCCACTACATGGTAATGGACAAGCTTCCTGGGGAGGGACCTACAAACATGGAGCCCATCTCGTTCGAGAAGAAGATCAACCCCAACTGTACTCCTGGAGCCATCACTCAACAGCCGTTTTCAGAGGACGGAAAATCCGCCTATGTGCTCAGCTCAAAATTTGTCCCCGTGTCTGGTTGGTGGAACGACAAAGCCGAAGTTCGGGAATGGCAGGAAAGGACCCGGGTCTATAAGGCTCTCAAGGAGTTGAAGAGGAAAGGAGAGGACCTCAAGCTTGAGAAAGCCATTGAGCCTCTACGAGAAGTATATGCCCGGGTCAACCCCAGCAGGAGGAGCATATTTATTGCTCAGGTGGTCTACCTCCTCACCAAGTAAACATTTTTCATTAAAAAGATTGAAAAAATTTCAATATCGGGGGAAAATTGATTATATTTGGGATAAACAACATGGACAACACAATGACTATCAATCTCAGAGAATTAATTGAACAGAGGGGGCTCAGGCTTCAAGAAATGGCAGAAATTCTGTTCCCCGATAACCGGTTCCCCCGAGCAGCTCTAAACCGGGTTCTCAACGGAAAAACCTTGTTGAATTCGGAGCAAGTCTCCCGTTTAGCAGCTTGGCTCCGTGTATCTGTCGACGATCTCTACAGAGGAGCATGGAACTCCGAGTTTAAAGGAGAGACATGTATTCTGACAAACGGGAACTACAGAGCCGAGTTATCGGTCAAAACGGGAGAGACGAAGGTGTTCCACCTCGGGTCCCTGTTTCATGAAACTGTTCTCCATGACCCGGCTATACCCCTCAGCAAGTACATTGAACTTCTGAACACCATAATCAAAAATCATCAAGCCAATGAAAGTAGAAATTAAGTTCGAGGCAAACCTCGAAGAAACTCAGGATCTCGAAATGGTCCGCAAGATCTGTCAGGTTATCGGAGCAAATCCAGTGACAGTTAAGACGACTGACGTCAAGAAATCAGTCCCTGCACAGGACGTGAAGAAGCCAGCTCCGGCTCCGGCTCCGGCTCCGGCTCCAGTCCCCAAAAAGACTGAGGAGCCCGAACCCATGCCGATGGATGCGAACTCCTCTTTGGGTTCTGACCCCGCTGTCTCCATTCAGGACATCCGGACTCTCCTGGCAAGTAAGGTGGACAATCACCGCGAAGCTATCCGGGCAAAGCTCACTGAACTGGGAGCGAGGAATGTGACGGGACTGGATGCCCGAAACTACGACGCGTTCTACGAATTCCTCAAAAACCTTGCGTAATGGGAACCCCGAACCATTCATCTCGTAAGCACGCCATGCTTTCGGCATCAAAGGCAGACCGGTGGATCAACTGCACCCCCAGTGCCAGACTGGAGGAAAAAGTTGAGGAAACCGGTAAGCCTTCCAAGTATGCCGAAGAGGGCACTCTGGCTCACGAGATGGCAGAATGTTACCTCCGAGCGAGGTTCCGCATAACGCCTGTTGACGTTACGTCTGCTGAACTCAGGAAGCTGAAGAAGAGTGACCTCTACACTGAGGCCATGGATGAGCCCGTAATGGCTTATTGCCAGTACGTAACGGACCAATATACGGAAGCTCTGCGGAAAACCAAAGACGCTCTCATTCTTCTGGAGGAGAGACTGGACTTCTCGGCTTGGGTCGAACAAGGGTTCGGCACTGGAGACGCTTGCATTATCGCTGACGGGGTCATGGAGATCATAGACCTCAAGTTTGGCACTGGCGTGCCGGTTTTCGCTGAGAACAATGCTCAGTTGATGCTGTATGCTCTCGGAGCCTTGTCCAAATTTGAAATGGTCTACGACATCAACATGGTGAAGTTGACTATAGTCCAGCCCCGCCAGGAGCGAATCTCGTCATGGGAGATTACCCCCGAAGACCTCTACAAATGGGGTGAGGAGGTAGTGAAACCCAAAGCAGCTCTTGCTTACTCCGGGGAGGGGGAACTCCAAGTCGGGCACTGGTGCAGGTGGTGTAAAGTCAAAGCTTTGTGTCGCAAGATGGCAGACCACAATCTGGACTTGGCCAAACACGAGTTCAAAGAGCCCGAACTCCTGACCACTGAGGAGCTCGCTCAGATTTTCGAGCAAGCCCCCATGCTCCAAGAATGGGTAAATGCTGTATCTGAGCACCTGCTCTCCAAAGCCATCTCGGGTGAGAAGATCCCGGGGTATAAGGTAGTCGAAGGAAGGTCAATACGGAAATGGACTGACGAGAGTGCAGTTCAGGAAGTTCTTACCGCATGCGACTACACCCCGGATCAGTTCCAAGTTGTCAAACTGGCCGGAATCCCGGCAATCGAGAAGCTCCTCAAAAAGGACTTCGATTCACTGGTCGGGGACCTCGTCATCAAAGCTCCTGGCAAACCCACTCTCGTCCCCGAGTCTGACAAGCGTCCGGCAATGGGAATTGAACAAGCAAAACTCGATTTTTCTAATAACTAAACTTCACAACTATGAGTGCAACAACCAAAGTAGTAACCGGCAAAGTTCGGTTCAGTTACGCCAACGTATGGGAACCCCGGGCAATGGAGGGTTCCGACCGAGCAAAATACTCGGTGTCCATCCTCATCCCGAAGACTGACTCGGCAACTCTGTCTCGGGTCAAGGAGGCCATCGACACGGCTCTCAAAGAAGGCATCGCCAAATTGGGCGGCAAGATTCCCCCGACGTGGAAGAACCCCCTCCGTGACGGGGACACCGAAAGACCGGACAATCCGGAGTATGCTGGGCACATGTTCGTCAATGCCAACTCGGACAACCGTCCTGGCATCGTGGACGTCAACCTCAACCCCATCATCGAAAAAGAGGACTTCTACTCCGGGTGCTATGGCCGGGCGTCGATCAACTTCTACGCCTTCAACACCAATGGCAACAAAGGCGTTGCTTGCGGGCTGAACAACCTCCAGAAGTTGGCTGACGGAGAACGTCTCTCCGGGGGATCTTCGGCAGAAGAGGACTTCGGCCAGAACCCGTGGGACGACGACCTTATGTAGGTTGGTATGCTGGGTCTTATTTGGGATTAGGGGTTCGAATCCCCGCCCAGCAACAAATTTAACAATAATTAACATGCCGAGACGCTTATATTTCGATACAGAAACATATAGCCCGGAGGACATTAAGTCCACGGGCGCCTATAAATACATAGAATCGGGGGGCTTTCAGCTCCTTATAGTATCTTTCGCCTTTGACACCTCTCCCGTTCAGGTGATAGATCTGGCCAAAGGAGAGGAGCTCCCCGATTATTTCATCTCCGCTTTAACTGACCCGGGGATTGAGAAATGGGCTCATAACGCTGTATTTGAGAGACTCGTATTTAAGCGTATAGGACTACCTATCCCGATCGATCAATTGTATTGCTCAATGACCAAAGCAGCCTATTGCGGACTGCCTTTGGCTCTGGATGAACTCTCCAAGGCGTTGGTCCTCGGGGAGCACGGGAAGAAATCAACAGGTAAAGCTTTAATCCGGTTTTTCTGCTCCCCGTGCAAGCCAACTAAGTCCAACGGTATGAGGACCCGGAACATGCCGGACGACGACCCGGACAAGTGGAACGAGTTCAAGACGTATGCCGAATATGACGTGATTGCCGAACGCGACATCGTGGAACAGCTGGACCAATTCCCATTCCCGGAGTTCGAACGTCGGAACTACCTCGTAGACCAAAGCATCAATGACCGGGGAATTCTGATAGATCTCGATATGGCCGGGAACGCCATCTCTTTCGATGAGGTATACACGGAGGAGATGACCGACCGGATGAAGGAACTGACGGGCTTGGATAACCCGAACAGCTTGGCCCAGTTGAAGACGTGGCTCAAAACCAACTTCGGGCTCGAGTTCCCAGCACTTGGCAAACCTGAGATTCTAGAATATTTTAAAAATACCCCGGATGCTCCCGACTTGGTCAAAGAGGTTCTCGGGGGACGGCTTGCCTTGTCGAAGACTTCTACTAAGAAGTATATTGCTATGCTCAACTGCGCTGCCAAAGACCAGAGAGCCCACGGACTATTCCAGTTTTACGGAGCCAACAGAACAGGACGTTGGTCGAGTCGAATGATTCAGCTCCAGAATCTCCCCCAGAACCACATGAAGGATCTGGACCTCGCCAGAAGCATGGTCAAGCGAGGAGACTACGACCTTTTCGAGATGTGTTACGACAGCATTCCGAATGTCCTTTCGGAGCTCATTCGAACAGCATTCATAGCCCCGGAGGGAAAGATGTTTGCAGTAGCCGACTTTAGTGCTATTGAGGCCCGAGTCCTGTCCTGGTTAGCTCAGGAGAAGTGGCGACTCGACGTCTTCAACACTCATGGCAAGATCTATGAGGCATCAGCATCACTCATGTTCGGGGTTCCCATTGAGCAGGTTACGAAAGGATCGGACCTCAGACAGCGTGGTAAGACGGCAGAATTAGCACTCGGATATGAGGGATCGGTCAACGCAATGGAGAAGATGGACAAAGAGAAGAAGCTGTCCAAAAAGGAAATGTATTCCATTGTAGCTCTTTGGCGTCGAGCCAATCCTAAAATTGTTGAGTTTTGGGCGGAGGTGAACGAGAAGGCCATCGAGTGCGTCCAGACCAGGAAAACCAAGAAAGTAAGTTGTCTCGTCTTTGAACATGACGGGACCAATTTGACAATAGCTCTCCCAGCTGGGAGAAAATTATACTACAGAAATCCCCGGGTGAGACCCAACAGGTTCGGGCAGACTGACATTGTCTACGACGGCATGGTCCAGTCAGTAGGATGGACTGAGGTAGAGACTTACGGGGGCAAACTGGTGGAGAACATAGTCCAGGCAATCTCCCGGGATCTTCTCGCCGAAGCAATGTACAGACTAAGCATTATGAAAGACTTCGAAATAGTAATGCACGTCCATGATGAAGCCATTGCAGAGGTAGACGAAGACCGAGCCGGGGATTGTCTGGAAACTATGTGTAGAGTTATGGGAGAGGATCTTCCTTGGCTGAACTGCTTGCCAATGGGATTACCTCTCAAAGCAGACGGATACGTTACTAAATTTTATAAGAAAGACTAATGTCCTACGACGGGGAACTTGATATTGCAATCGGACTGAGCGCAAGATCAAAAGTATGGAGCAACAAGAAACTGAAATGGTCTGAATTGGTCAGTCGACTCGGGGAGGAGAACAAGACCACTGAAACATTTAAGGAGTTTGTTTCTGCAAGCAAGGAGGACCAGCTCAAAATAAAAGACGTAGGCGGATACGTTGGAGGCTACCTGAGAGGAGGCAAAAGAAGTCCGGCCAATGTGGTCCACAGACAGTTGATGACCCTCGACTTGGACTTTGCCCACAAAGACCTCTGGGATGACTTTACTCTCCAGTTTGACAATGCAGCTGTTCTGCATGGGACTCACAAACACTCAGATGCGTCTCCCCGGTACCGACTAATAATGCCACTGAGCAGAGAAGTCACGGCTGATGAGTATGTGGCCATAAGCCGAAAAATTGCCGGGATAATCGGCATAGACCTTTTCGACAATTCAACTTTCGAGACCAACCGACTCATGTTCTGGCCTTCTACGCCGAAGGACATGGACTACTACTTTAAGGTTCAGGACGGTCCATGGATTGATGCTGACGAGATCCTCAACTCCTATGCCGATTGGAAGGACTCATCACTTTGGCCCACAGCTTCGTCCCGTTTCGAAGCTGTAGACAGAGCCGTTAAGAAGCAGGAGGACCCAACCATAAAGAGGGGGCTCATAGGAGCGTTCTGTAGGACGTACTCCATACCCGAAGCAATAGAGACTTTTCTCTCTGACACCTATGTCCCATCAGCATTGGAGGGCCGATACACTTACACAAAAGGAAGTGCTTCGGCTGGTCTTATCGTGTATGAGGACAAGTTCGCTTATTCCCATCATGGAACTGACCCGTGTGGGGGTAAACTTTGCAATGCGTTTGACTTGGTCCGCATACACAAATTCGGCCACCTTGACGACAAGGTCAAGGATCCCTCGTCGAAGTTGCCAAGTGTGTCAGCAATGGAGGAGTTCGTACGCAATGACCCAGACACTAAGACAACCATTGCCAACGACCACATCAACAGTGCCAAGTACGAGTTTGCCGATCCAGAGCATGATCGGACTCAGGAAGAAGTCGTCGAAAAGGAGGTTGACCCGGAGGCTGAGAGCGTCGAGTGGATGAAGGAGCTGGAGGTTGATACTCGGGGAGCGTACCTCTCGTCGGATGCCAACCTCAACCTCATATTTGCAAACGATCCCCGGTTCAAAAGACTGTTCAGACAAAACGACTTTGACGGGAAGAGGTACGTTTTCGGGAATCTCCCGTGGCGTCGGGTTGTTAAGCCGGAGCCGGTCAAGAACGTAGACTACTCGGGAGTCCGAAACTATTTGGGTTGCGTATACGGCATAACGTCCTCGCTCAAAATAGATGATGCCATGGCTCTGGAGTTTGAAAGAAACCATTTCCACCCAATTCTGGACTACCTCAATGGTCTCAAATGGGACGGGGCCCAACGGGTAGACAAACTCCTGATCGACTACATGGGAGCTGAAGACAACATTTACTCCCGAGAAGCCATACGCAAGATGCTGGTTGGAGCAGTTGCTCGAGTTATGAACCCGGGAGTCAAATTCGACCTTGTGCTAATGCTCGTAGGACCCCAAGGATCCGGCAAAAGTACGTTTATCAAAAAATTGGGAAAATCCTGGTTTAGTGACACATTTCTGACAGTACAAGGAAAAGAGGCTCTCGAGCAGATTCAGGGGGCATGGCTTATCGAAATAGCTGAGCTTTCCGGACTTCGCAAAGCGGAGGTTGAGTCAGTGAAGCATTTCATATCTAAGTCCGAAGATTCATTCCGACCAGCATATGCCAGAACTTCTGAGATATACCCCCGGCAATGTGTCTTCTTTGGCACCACCAACGACCGTGAATTCCTGAGAGACCCCACTGGCAACAGACGCTTCATGCCAGTGGACGTGGTCCCCAACAATGCCAAAAAAGACGTGTTCATGGAACTGGACGACGAGATAGACCAGATATGGGCTGAGGCAGTTGTCCTGTACAAATCCAAGGAAAAACTCTATTTGAGCCATGAAGCAGAAAAAATAGCCAAAAATGAGCAAAGCTCGCACAGCGAGTCGGATGAACGGAAAGGCATCATTGAGGCGTACTTGGAACGTCAACTCCCGGACAACTGGGACTCAATGGACCTCTACCAGAGAAGAGACTTCCTGGTCGATGAGTTAAACCCCAAAGGGACCACCCCCCGAGACTACGTGTGTGTTGCTGAGATATGGTGTGAATGTCTTGGGCGGAACAGAGAGGACATGGACCGGTATAAGACTCGAGAAATCAATGACTTGTTAAAGAGCATGCCCGAATGGGAGCCATGCAAGTCTACTAAAAATTTCCCCATCTATGGAAAGCAAAAATACTACGTGCGAAAACTCGATTGAGAAACGACTCGTCACTGAGGTGGAGAGAGTTGGTGGCTGGTGTTTGAAACTCCCCGCAATTCACAATGCTGGCCTTCCCGATCGACTCTGTCTGTTCCCCGGTGGCGAAGTCGTTTTCGTTGAGTTGAAAGCATTCGGCAAAAAGCCCAGAAAAATACAGACATTAATGCACCAGAAACTGAAAGCAATGGGCTTTCGAGTCGAGGTGATAGACACGACCATGGGTTGTAAAATGTTAGCATTGGAATATGACCGAAAATGATCTCCATCAATACCAGCTACAAGCTGTTGACCACATAATAAGCCACACGCACTGTGCTCTGTTCCTGGACATGGGATTGGGTAAAACAGTGTCTACTTTGACAGCCATCAACGAGCTCATGTTTAAAGAGGTCGAGGTCCGACGGGTATTAGTCATAGCTCCCAAAAGAGTAGCCGAATCAGTCTGGACACAGGAGGTCGAGAAATGGGACCATTTGAAGCACATTAAAGTGTCTCGCATCATCGGAACAGAACGTCAACGTCGTGAGGCTCTCGCCAAGAAGGCAGACATATACACCATAGGGAGAGACAACGTGGCTTGGCTATGCGGGCTCTACGGGGGATCTTGCCTACCATTCGACATGGTGGTCATCGACGAGCTCAGCAGTTTCAAGAATCCCAAGTCAATCCGATTCAAAGCTCTTAAGCACGTTCAGGCTTCACTCTCCCGAGTAGTAGGTTTGACTGGTACCCCGGCACCCAACGGTCTTATGGACCTTTGGGCCCAAATGTACCTCCTGGACCGGGGAGAGCGCTTGGGCAAATACATATCCCACTATCGTGACAACTACTTTAAGCCAGGACGTAGAAACGGGCATATTGTATATTCGTACGACATATCCAAAGAGAATCAGGAGCGCATATATTCAAAGATAGGGGACATCTGCATGAGCATGAAAGCTAAGGACTACCTCGATCTCCCCGAGCGAATCGACAACATAGTCGAAATCCAGATGCCCCCGGAAATCCAAAAAGCTTACGACTCCTTCGAGGAGGAGCAAGTTCTCAGCATGATCGATCAGCTCGGGGACGCCGTAGAGATCCCAGCTGTCAATGCAGCGGCTTTGTCCACGAAACTCCTTCAGTTTGCCAATGGAGCAGTGTACGATGAACACAGAGTGGCTCATGAGGTGCACACGTTAAAGATAGAAGCTACGAAAGAACTCATTGAGGACGCCGGGGGACAGTCGGTCCTCATAGGTTGGACATTCCAGCATGACCGAGATCGACTCATGAAGGCTCTCGCCAAGTATAAGCCCCGGGAACTCAAAACGGAGAAGGACATCGTTGACTGGAATGCTGGCAGAATCCAGGTTCTTTTGATGCACCCGGCTTCCGGGGGTCACGGGCTCAACCTCCAAGCCGGAGGACACCGCATCATCTGGTTTGGGCAGACCTATTCTCTCGAGCTGGAGCAACAGTTCAATGCTCGGCTTGACCGACAAGGACAGAAGGAGGTCGTGATAGTCAATAAACTGGTATGCTCGAAGACAGTGGACCAGGACGTCATAAGAGCCCAGAAAGCGAAGACCCGGGGGCAGGATGCTCTCATGGAAGCTGTAAAAGCGAGGGTCGAAAAATATATGAAAAAATATCGCAAAACATCGTAGTATTTGTAGCAGAAGTATTATATTTGTGATACAAACAAAACAATAACACTATGAACTACGAAAACAAACATCGAATCGAAAGTCTGGCAAAAGCCGCTTGTCCCAACAACAAAAAGGTCTTGGTCATATTCCGAAGCAGAGAAAACAAGTTATCCGACCGTCCTAATGCTTTCATAGTAACTGTCGGGAAGAAGGGCTACACCTCAGTTAGACAGTCGAACTACTGGGCAGTAAACACAGTCAACTCCTGCAAAGACTACTCCGACCAGGAGCTCGCCCAGATATTGAACACGATAACCAAAGACCTCGAGTCCCTCCGATTCTTCGGCTATCAGGATGCTGAATTCGTAAATTACAAAGGTGAAAAAGTAGAGGTTTAGCCTCTACTTTTTCCCCGTTTTATCGTAGGAATAAGAATATTTTTCGTATATTTGTAGTACAAACAAAAGGACAATGAAACGATATTACTACGAATTAATGGACGAGGATTACAACAGCTACGAAGCAGCTATCCCCGACGGAAGAATCAAAGCCAGAGCCATTGCTCAAGCAAAGCGAGCAATGAGGGACTTGGGGATCCGAAGGGCTCTACTGGCAGTCAATAGCATGATGACCCCCAACATATTGGACATAATCACAGTCGAATTAGATTGAAATAATTTCAATTTTTCTGGTGAAAAATTTTTTTAATTGGACATTTTTTCTTACTTTTACACTACACTTAACAACTAAACACTATGGAAAAGTTTATCGAAAAGTACAAGAGCTACAGCTCGAAAGTTCTTCAAAAGTTGGCCAAGGTCAAGACCGGTGACGAGCTTGACGCCATCGAATCCATCCTCGCATCGAGAGGAGCATCTCAGGAACATCCGGCAGAGGATGGCGCTGTCTACAACGCCACTGAGACCGAAGAGTACAAAGCCGAGAACGGCATCAAGGAGAACGACGAGGTCGCCGAGGAGAAGCCGAAGAAGGCTCGCAAGGCAAAGACTCCGAAGGAGCCCAAGGAACCCCGCCCGCTGAAAAAGGAGGTATCGGCAGAGGAGGCAAAGGCTAACCTCGAGAATGCCAAAACCAACATTGGTCGCTTCTGCAAGTTCATCTGCACGAAGACCAAGGAGCAGACCGACGGCATCATCATCGGAGTTCGTCTCGACCCCCGCAACAACTTCATCCAGTACCGCATCAAGACCAACGACGGGCACGTCTGGGGCAAGGGCATCGACTCGAAGGACCTGGAGCTCGGCGAGATGGCTCCGGTTCCCGAAGAGACCGAGAAGCCGAAGCGGGGCCGGAAGAAGGCTGATAAGGCAGCTCCCGAAGCAGAACAGAACGAGCCGGAGAACGCACCGGCTGAGGAGTAAGTCAGAACTCCTCGCCAAGTGGAGCCGTCACTCCACTTGGCACCCCGGAGTGGTACAGGAGGGTTCGAGTCCCTCCCCGGGGTCTAACCTATATACTAAAAATCATGAGTAACATACTTAAACACGCTGACCAAATCATCAATGAGCGGTCGGAGGAGAAGGAGAGACAATACGGACCATTCATGGAATGCAACCAGAAGGCCGCAGAGATCGCCTCGGTCATTACCGGTAAGCCTCTGACCGCTCTTGACGTGTCTTGGGTCCAAGTGGCAGTGAAAATGGCACGTGAATCCAATGCACACAAGGAGGACAACCTCCTTGACATGGTAGCCACAATCGGGGCCATCAACAACGAACTCGAGGAACCCAAGCCGTTAAAAGCTCCGGGAGTAGTACCTACGTACTTCTCAACCATTTCGGAGGCTGTGGACTTCATCCGGATCAGTCCCATCGAGGTGCATGAGATCAAACATGTTCTCACCGAAGAAGGACGCAGAATAGCTGTATACTACTCGCCCAAAGAAGACCCGGGGCAATACAACCCGTTCTCAAACATCAAGCCATGAATACACAAGACTTTAAGCCATTCATTAAGAGCTGGGAAGAGATTTATGCCCTCCAGGGGGAGCTCCAGCTCATGTACAGACCATATTTCAAGGAGCGCATCGCGAACTTTGACATTAACACTTTGGAGGATCAGGAGCTTTTCAAAAAACTCTGTTGGCAGATTGTCGAGGAACTCGCTGAGGCAAAGGAGGCTATCGAGGAACTCGATGGCGAGCACTTTGATGAGGAGCTGATTGACGCATTCAACTTCATGTTGGAGCTTTACCAGCTTTATGGCATGACTCCCACTTTCGACTGGACGCTGCCTAAATGGGCACAGGTTCTGGAAGACGAAGATTTTGCGGGAGATCTGCTTACCTTAATCGGAAACATCGGCATGACAGCAAACTGTCTCAAGAACAGAGAGTGGAGACAATCTCAGTACATGGTTGACTTGGTAGTTTTCGAGGACCGGCTCAAGTGGATATGGACTTACTTCGTCATAATGTTCGAGCATTTGGGTCTCTCAGAGACTCGAGTCAAAGAGCTCTGGTCGTTGAAGTATCAAGTAAATCTGTTTCGCATTAAATCCAAATACTGATATGGGTAGAATATTCAAAGACTGTTTCGAAATGATCCGGGAGATGGACCGGGAGCTCAAGGTTTCCGGCATCACGGTCCCGGTCAACCATTACCAAAACCAAGAACTCAGCGGGGACGACCGGCTCACCAAGGAACTCATCGGAGTGAGCTTTGTCATCTCAAAGCCGTATCTCGGCAAACGTGAGATGCTCGACTTCATGTTCAAAGACGAGGCCGAGCTCATCGAGAAGTATTGCCGAGCAGAGCTCTCAGACCGGCTTGACCGAAACGGGGTCAATCCGGGTAAGAGCTGGGAGATCCGCCGGGACTTGTGGCAGAAGCTGGTGAGCAAGACTCGTCAGGAGGGTCGCTTCGACTACACCTATTCAGAGCGTCTGCACATTTTTCACAAGGGACCCGAAATACACCAGTTGGACAATGTCATCATGACTCTCCGGGACGACCCGCACTCCAGACGAGCAATGGTCATGATCTTCGAGCCGGAGGACACCCGGGCAACAGCCGGGGCTTTGACCCGAGTACCTTGCTCCGTCAGCTACCAGTTTCTCATCCGGAACAACCGGCTCCACGTGATATACTACATACGGAGCAATGACTTCTTCAAGCACTTCGCAATTGACATCTGGTTGACGGAGGCCATGATGGACTACGTGTTCAACATCCTCGCAGCTACCTATCCCTCTCTCAAGAAGGGTTCTCTGCATTACTTCGCTGGGTCCCTCCATGCATACAACGAAGATCTCTCCAAATGGGTAATCTACTAAATTATGACTATCGACGAAGCAAGAGCTAAAGCTCATCAGCAATATGACGATTGCATGTTCTGCCCGGGATGCTCGAAGCTCCTGACCGGGCTCCACATGAGTAGCAAGTGCTACACCAACTGGATCGAACGGAAGGCACAGCAGATCCTCGAAAATTCGAAGAAAAGACATGGCAGGAGGAAATGAGGAGCCCATCATCATTGGGCTGGCAATAGCAGTAATAGTCGGGATAGGGATCGTTTGTCTCATGGACGCTCTCAAAAATAAACTCAAGTGATATGTGCGGAATAAGTATAGCAAGAAGGGCTAACGCCATTGACCAGATCAAGCATCGGGGCATTGAGTTCACCCAGATTGCCGAAGGAGGATGGTTTCTCGGTCATGTCCGTTTGCCCATTCAGACTGAGCCAGGGGATGACCTGGCTCAGCCCATAAAACTGGCAGGAGACAACGGATGGCTCCTTTACGTCGGGGAGATCTACAACTACCCTCAGAAGTATAACAGCGACGTCGAGTACCTCCGCGACCTGTTTGGATCCTCGTGTCTCGAAGACATCATCTATGAAGCTAACCACTGGGATGGCATGTGGGCAATATGCTGGTACCGGAAGGGTCAAATTATTGCTTTCACCGACCCTCTCGGAAAGAAGCAACTCTACTACAATCAGTTCGGAGAGATCTGCTCGGAGATAACCCCATTGGTGTCAGACTTCAAGGACTTCGACCGGTACTATCAGTCGGAAGTGTTCAAATGGGGCTACAACTGGGATGACCGGACTCCGTGGAACACCGTTAAGCGTATTATGCCGAATACTGTCTATTCCTTCGATGACATGAAGGTGAAGCCCACCATTATCCGGAGGGACTACTACAGATGGGGGATCGGGGAACGGAGTCATTTAGCCAAATCCGAGTTCGCCGAAGTCCTCCGGGGCTTGGTCGAGAGGTCCGTAAAACGCCGGGCAATGTACTCTAAAGTCCCGGTCGGAGCTTTGGTTTCTGGAGGACTGGATTCATCCATAATTGCCTCTATTCTTCATCGAATGGGCCTGGGGATTAATCTCTATATGGTGGAGAATAATGAATCAAAATTTGGCATGCTATTGTCCGAATTTTTGGGGGTTTCTATCACCTCTCTTGGCCCCATCCCAGATGATAATTGCCTGGAGAGGTGTCTCCGCTACAACGAAACCCCCATCGACTTGGGCTCCATGATCCCCCAGTTCCGACTCATGGAGAAGGTCAAGGAGAAGGTCATCCTGACCGGGGATGGAGCTGACGAACTCTTCGGGGGTTATCGCCGAGTCGATGACTACGACTCCCAGCTCTCAGACGTGTTCCAGGAACTTCCGTTCTACCACATGCCTCGGCTTGACCGGGCTTCCATGAGGAGCACAGTTGAACTCCGGTCCCCATTCCTGGGACATGACGTTGTCAGGTTCGCTCTTTGCTTGCCCCGGGAGGACAGAACTCACAAGCGCATTCTCAAAGATGCTTTCAGCGACGTCCTGCCCCGGGAGATTCTCGACCGACCCAAAGAGCCTCTCAAGTGCCAAAGTATTCGGCAGGACCCGATGGCGTACCGCAAGAAGTGTCACGAAGTATTCTACAACTTATGGCAATAGCTATCGGATATTACAGGATATGGTTTAAAGAAGATGACTCCAATACGGAGGCTCAGTGGTTCAAAATGACGCTCCGGAAGGGGTCTGTTAGACCTTCCATACGTTCCATAAGTCGGGAAGAGGCTTTGTGGTGGATCAAGTCCCGAAAAATGAAGGACGTTACACCCGGCAATCCTGCGGGCAAGATATTCGAATCGGAAGGCCAACCGTTCAGGAAGGCATTCCAGGAGCTTCCTCTTCACACTCGGTATAATTTCATAGAAGGAGCATCGCTCTCATCGGGTACAACACACCGAGCTCGTCTCGAAAAATATTTTAAAAAATGAAAATCGTAAAAGTAAGAAATGTCAAGACCCCGACCAGAGGAACGGGTCTGTCCGCCGGGCTGGACTTCTACATCCCGGAAGACTTTGAAGCCAAACAGATCTGGCCGGGCGAAAGCATCAACATTCCGTCCGGGATCAAAGCTCAAATTCCCAGAGGGTGTGCCCTCATCATGTTCAACAAGAGCGGTATTGCCACCAAGCACCAGCTCCAGGTCGGAGCCTGCGTGGTTGACGAAGACTACCAAGGAGAAATCCATCTGCACGTCATGAACGTCGGCAAGGATCCCGTCATCCTCAAGCCGGGGATGAAGCTGGTTCAGGGTTTGGTGATGCCTATTGTCTATGCTGGGATAGAAGTTCTCGAGTCGGAGGCCGAGCTTTTCTCGCAATCGACTGAGAGAGGACAGAGGGGCTTTGGGTCCACGGGGGAATAGGACCCCCGGCCCCAAAAGTTGATGGTTTTATTGTTTCTTTGTTTACAATTTTTCCATGGCCCCGGCCCCAAAAGTTGATGGTTTTATTGTTTCTTTGTTTACAATTTTTCCATGGCCCCGGCCCCAAAAGTTGGTCAAACCATTGTTTCATTGTTTACAAATCAGGGGGACTCCCGGCCCCAAAAGTTGATAAAACCATTGTTCCATTGTTTATTGGCAAAAATCTCGACAGCCCCTCCCCTAAAATCCGGGGGACCCCTATTGTTTATTGTTTATTGTTCCAATGGAAAGAATCCCAAATCATTGATAATCAATCACTTAAATTAAAACAGCAGTAAACAATGAGAAACAATAATAAACAATCATTGTTTCTCGATAATCGATTGAATATCAATGATTTAGGCCCTTGTAAACAATGTAAACAATAATATAGGAGGAAAACCTGAATAGGAAATATGAGGAAAATTATGACCAATTTAGGAAATGAAAAATCACAAAATAGAGTGCACAGAAACATTGTTTACATTGTTTCTCGGGAGGAGAATTGGGGACCTAATCAATTGAATATCAATCACTTAGGTGAGAAACAATAAGAAAATTTATTGTTTACTACTGGTCAAATGTTGTTTATTATGGAAAAAACTGAGAAACTTGGAGTGTTCCGGCGATGGCTGGGGATATACTCAAAAGAGGAGCGGGAGGTCCTGGACTACGCCCGCAAATTGAAAAAGACCACCATGCAAATAGCACGGGGTCAGCTGGCCCTGCTATCCCGTCCGGAATGGATGCGGCACGAGGACTGGGTTGAGGTCCGCAAACTACAAAACAAATTAGAAAGGAGGCGTAGAAAATGATTGCAATTTACCTGTTGGCCATCATCGGCCTGTTCGCGATTTTCGGCGGGATCCGCCAATGGTGGATCAATCCCAAACGGAAGTTGAACAGATCCATCAAACAGATGGAGAGAGCGGAGAGACGGATTCAAAAGTTCAAAAAGAAGTCGTAGGTGCCAAATTGGTCCAGTAGAATTGGTCCAGTAGAATTGGTGCCAAATTGGGCCTTCTCTCGACCCACAAATACTGGACGGCACTCGCGCATACGAAATTAAAACCCAACAAGCATGAAAGCAAAGCACTTTAAGCAGCTCGGAAAGAACTGGGCTTTGTACTCGGAGATCAATACCAAGTACTGTAATTGGACCCCGTCCATCGCCACGGTCCACGAAGGTATGATTTGGCCGAACGGCATTTCGGTCAAGTTCCTGTGGTTCGGCGTGACCCTCATTCGCGTAAGCGAATAAATTAAAGATCCCCGGGGCCAAACGCTCTGGGGATTGTTGTGCAGAAATAAATTTTTAATTTGTATAAGGTTTGATTATATTTGAGGCATGGCACGAAGTACATATAAAATGAGTCCGCTCGCCTATATGGAGGAGGGACAGAAAAGGCGAGACGCCGGGGAATTTGTAAAGCCCACCGATGCAGAGGAGCTTTATTTTGCATTCATCGAGTACTGCAAATTCATGCAGGATAACTATTACTCCCAGGCTCACAAGAATAAGAATGGCGAAGACTGTAGCGTCTACATTTCCCGTCCGATGACCATCGAATCATTTAGGCTGTTTGCTGGCATCAATCCTGTTGAGTACGAGGAGCTCACGGGAGACCCGGTAGCAGCTGCAATTGGTGGCACCATCGAGGACGCCATCAATTCCCAGCAGATTGAGGGAGCACTGATTGGTAAGTACGCTGCCAGCCTTATCCAGGTACTTCAAGGACGCAAGACCAATGTCAACCTGACGGGAGGCATCACTCTCGAACAGATAACCGGAATGGAGGTAAAATAAAATGGGACGCCGGCTTCAATTTGACACCAAAGGCAACGAGAAGCAGAAGGAAGTGGCTCGGTTATGGCTTGATGACTCTGTCACTGACATTCTGTATGCCGGCACGAAAGGGGCTGGCAAATCCTACCTCGGGTGTTCCTTGATAGCCGGCGATGCCCTCACCTACCCAGAGACATTTTATTTTATTGCGCGTAAGTCGGCTGCCGACCTGGTCCGGTACACTATTCCCTCCATCTACGAGGTATTTACCCACTGGGGCATCACGGAGAACTACTACCACTTTAATGGCCAATACAACTTCTTCGAGTTATACAATAAAAGCCGCATCTACCTCATCGATGCCAAGTATAACCCCAGTGACCCCATGTATGAGAGGTTCGGGTCCATGCAGATGACTCGGGGATGGATCGAGGAGGGCGGGGAGATTATTCGCGAGGCGAAGACCAACCTCCAGGCTTCCATCGGTCGATGGAAGAATGACGTCTACAAGCTGGCTCCCAAACTCCTCATCACCTGCAACCCGTCAAACAATTTTCTCTACACGGACTACTACAAGCCATGGAAGGAGAACAAGCTGCCTCCTTGGCGTCGGTTCGTCAAAGCTCTGCCCCAGGACAACAAGACTCTCCCAGACACGTATATTGAAGGGCTTCTCCAGAACCTGACCCAGTCGCAGATCGAGCGATTGGTCTTTGGCAACTGGGAGTATGACGACGACCCGAATTGGCTGGTAGACTATGACGCAGTGTGCGACATGTTCAGCAATGAGTTCGTACTCCCGACGGGCAATCGGTTCATTAGCACTGACCTTGCCGGGAAAGGTCGAGACAGTTGGGTGGTTGGAACCTGGGACGGCATGGTCTGCCGAATTCCCATTGCCAAAGGCTTCTCGGAAGGCAAGGAGATGGAGGAGAAGATCGCTAAATTGGCCACCGGTCTGAAAGTCCCCCGGTCCAGCATCGTCTCTGACGCTGACGGACTTGGGTTCTACTTGGAGAGCTACCTGAAAGGCATCCGGGAGTTTCACGGAGGACAGTCAGCCATTGACTCCAAGACGTACAAAAACATCAAGTCGGAGTGCGCATTCAAGCTGGCGGAGCTCATCAACAAGCGCCAGATCCACATCATCTGCTCTCCCGAAGTTCAGGAGAAAATCAAGCAGGAGATGACTGTCCTCAAGTCCAAGAACACGAACTCCGCTGAGCAGAAACGAGAGCTCATCTCCAAGGACACCATGAAACAGCTCCTCGGTAGGTCACCGGACTTCCTGGACATGCTCATCATGCGAATGATATTTGAGATCAAGCCGAAGGCGACTGGCATGAAGTCCGCCAAAATCATAATCCCCACAAAACGATGATACTGGACATCATAACCCTCATCCGCGACATGGTCAAGATGGTCAATCCTCTGGCCGTCTTTGAGTGTGACCAGGCTCGAATGCTGAATGTCAAAGTAGACACGATGGAAAGATTCGTAACAGACTCGGATGGCAATCGGACCTCGTCCGACTTCGTCTATGTTGAGGAGCCCACCACTGGCTACTATGATATTCCTTACAGAGGGCACCAGAAGCAAAGGACCATCATGCAGATATACTTCTGCAAGTTCGAGCCGATGGCCAACGATGCCTACAAAGGCGACACGAAGTTCAGCCAGAACTCGCCCACCATCGGACGACTGGAGTTGAAGAATCAAATTGAGGAACAGATGGTTCGGCCATTCTTGTATCTCTTGAAGACTTCGGAATTGGGACTCAGACATCCGGAAATATTCAACACCATTAGGATTCTGTATCCGTCTCCTCGGTTTGACGCCAACGAGGTAAGCGTAGGACTGGAGCTAACTGTAACGCAAGAATGGTGTCTCGATGCGTATAAGCCCATTCCTCCTGCTCCACCCGAGCCTAAACCTGTCAGGCTGGTAGACATCATCCACGAAGGATTTAATATGCGGGGAATTACGATAACCTTTGAAAATACTGAATCAAAACCCGTTGACAAGTCTGTAGGCTCCGAATCTATAAGCACTAACACTGTTCCGGTTGTCCTGGTCATGGCATTGTACATGTATGGAAGCATATCATGCGGAAGACCCCTAACCCCAGCATATTCAAAGGGAAAATGGAATTTCAAAGAGTATACATTCCCGGACACAGAAGACTTAATTGTAACTAAAATCAATGTAAAACCTGAGGGAGAGTTCCCAGACGTCTGGACATTCCGTGATATTTATACAATGGTATGATACAGCGAATCGACATACAAGGCGGTCAGATGACGTTCGGCCAACGCATAGAGCTTGGCCGGATCATCACTGAAAAGGAGTTGACTGACATCGACAAGATGAAGGAAGGAATGCAATGTCTTGGGGTCAAATGGAATCTGAGGAACACCTCAGAAATTGTCGAGTACTGGTACGAGGTTCTCATGGGCATTAAGTACTGGATTGAACGAGAACAGACTGAGCTCAAGTATGAGCCCAGTGCCGAGGAAAAGGCAGCCGGCATTGCCCAATTCTCCATGGTGGTTGGCGAGATGGCTACCATCACTGCACTGGCCAAGGACTACTCGAAGGACCCGGACGAGATCCTGGAGTGGAAATACGGAAAGGTATACAACCTCCTTTTCACCAACTTGCAGAGTCACCTCTTCCGTGAGCGATTGAACAAGGAACTGGAGCGTAAGGCTCAGCAGAAAGCCAATGCTCGCAAACCCCGAAACAAATGGCGGTAGGACTGGAACAGATATTGGCTGAGGGTCTCACCCAGATGAGGGACGAGATCATCCGGGCATCACAGGACGCCGGGCAGGAAGCTTCGGGCAGAACCTATGCTCAGATAACGGTCCAGACGGGCCGGGAAGGTGAAACAGTTTGGGGAACAATCGAAGCTCCGAACTACTTCTACACTCTCATCCGGGGACGAGGTCCTGGCAAGATCCCCGCCAACTTGGGACAGATCATCATGGAGTGGGCAAAGCTCAAAGGAATCACCTTCTCGGATCCCAAGGACCTGGTCCGATTCGGAAATGCCACTGCATGGAAGATAAAACGGGAAGGCTCGGAGCTTTACCGCAATCACATTTACGTTGACCTGGTCGACACTCCCGCTGATAACTTCGAGGAGTACTTGGCTCAACACTTAGACCGGGCAATGGAGGTTCTCATAGAAGAGACTTTCGTCCCCGACAACAATATGGACCACGGATATATAATATAACGCGATATGGCAATTACCAATCAACCGGCTGAGGACTCTCTATACTCAGCATATTCGCAAATACCAGTTGAGACTGACGACTCCACGCTTGGGCTCGAGGTTGAGACCCAAAACTTCGATGAGGACAATATGATCTCGCTGAACATTATAGACAGTGAGCAGATGGAGACAATTGACAACAGTGCCGGCACAGTAAACTATCTCTATAAAGCATTCCCAATCTTCCACAAAATGGTAGCAGGAGAGTGGTATGCTTTTAGGGTTTCGCATGGAACAGCAAATAAGGCGACCGTTCTATCAGTTTCCCTGTATCAGGGGATTGCTTCTGGAAACAACATCATTGAAGGGACCGAAATGGCCACTGTAAACTTATCTATTGGGAGCTCTATGACGGCTAGGCTTCAAGTGAGATCGGACATCCCCATAACAGGTCCTACGACTATGCTATTAGTCTATGCAGGAAAAAAAGGAGCAACAGCCGGGACGAAGGTTGTACTGAGTGACATGACTTTGGCATACGGCCAAAATTACATTAGTTATAAACCCCGTTCAGTGAAAGCAGCAAATTCATTAACCGAAAGCATCGACATCTACAGAGACTCGGGATTCGGGACGACGAAGAAATACGACCTCAGTTTCTTGGCTAAAGCTGGATTCCGGGATCTTAACAGGACATACCCGTATGTTGACTCGCGCATAGGTTTTGGCATTGACTATAACCTCATATCGGCATACGCATACAGAGGCATTGGTGAACGAAACTTCAATGTTCGTTATGCCTCCCGAGGAGTTTGTCCCCGAGGCTACGACGTCGACTTCTCTCAGTCAAACGTAGGATTTGTGTTGACGGACCGGGTTCCTGACGGGGACGGACAACTATATGTTAAGAAGTATTTTGGATACCCTAACTTCCTAACCCTGTTTGCTAAGGGGTCGGTAGCAATAAACATGCAATCAGCCATGGAAGTGAATGTTATGTATACGGGGAATACATACTTCGAGAAAGCGGAGATCTCTCCCCTGGTTAACATTCCGTTTGTCCTTGAGTTCGATGAAGCATTGACAGATGGTGCTAACTACGTTATTGTCAGAAATCGCAATTTGCCCTTGAACTCCGACAAATGGCATATACGTTACGTCGATACAGAGGTACCTTGCAACCCATTCTACATTCGCTGGATAAACCAGAAAGGCGGATGGGACACTTACATGTTTGAGCAACACAAGAAGTATACGCAGGAGGTTGACCGGGGAGACCAATACGTATTAGCGAATTCCAGAGACCCCTATGCCTCACAGACGAGAGGCGAGTTAGCTCCGGAGTTTAAGAACATAGTTCAAGCCGGAGCAGAACAGCTTGATGAGAACGACTTCAACTTGCTCAAAGGAATTGCTCTCTCGCCTTTGGTTCAGGTGTACAAATATGAAATAGGGCAATGGCAACGGGTCCTCGTAGATGATACTGATCTGACTTGGGACACTAAGGCCCCACGGAACACTGTTAGCTACGAGTTCCAGCTTATTGACGAACAAACTCAGTGGTAATATGAACTACGAACTACTCATGAAAGGCATTGACGGCGAGGTCTGGTCACTGGACCTCCCGCTGGATGCTCCTGCGATGAATTACCAGATCAACAATCTGGCGGAGCTGAAGGACAGGAATGCCTCGTACTCCCAGCGTATCAGTCTGCCCAGGACGACCCATAACGAGCAAGCATTCCAATTCAGTTTTGTAGTTGGCTCAGGTTCGTATGTGCCATACATGAAGTTTCCTTGCCAACTATTCTATGAGGGAGCACTCATATCCCCGGCTGGAGCAGTATTGAACATCGTAGACGTATCAGATACATCGATCGGGGTCCAGATCCTAGGAGCAACAGCTGACCTGTTCGATACACTAAACAACACTGACGCGAAGGACCCCGGGGATGGTATGTTCCTCCTCAAGTGGTACACGGACACAATGGGACAGGCCGAGCGATACCTCTCCGGCACCGAGGAATCTAAAGTCCTGTATTTTTGGCTATATGCAACTCTCCAGAAGAATCCGAACGTCCCTCCGATCTCCATGGAGGCAATCAGGCAAGTCCGGGAGTTGGACAAGTTCTATCCCCATCTCAACTGGTATGACCTCGTAACGTGGATCTTCGATCGAGCAGGCTACAGTCTCGAGACTGACGTGGATTCAGTTGACCGGAGTGAAATGTTTTTGCCTTGCACTTACCCCGTTTTGGCAGACAATCCCAATGCTCCGAAAGCATCCGGGACTGGATGGATCCAGTATCCTACGGTTGGCACTGTGGTCGGAGTGATATGGCAAGGATACCCGGGAGTAACTCTCAGTGACCCGGTCGCTGGACGCTTGATGAGGGGCACCGCATCCGGAACATTCAGCTGGATGACTTTGTGGGACACGACCATCACGTTCAGTTTCTCATGGTCCAATATTTCTGCCATCCGAAATGGTTCGGTGGCAGTCCAAGTTACCCACTACAAGAACGACGGGACCAGTGCTATAGTGTTGACCAGATCCTGGTCGTCCGGATCTTCCGGCAGCGCTTCGGTCGACATCCCGATGGAGGCAGGAGAGCACATCCTGGTGTCTGGATCTCTCGCCACAGTCTATCCCCCTGCCAATCAGTATAACATGAAGTTCCCGGTCAGCATTACTGCTCCTCCCGTGCCGGAAACTTCTCCGGGGGATAAGCCTCAGCCCGGTCTAACTTACGATCTACTGGCTTCGACTGGATTTAAGAGCTTGGGGGACATAGTCAAAGCTTTCTTCCAGCTGTTCGGGCTAACCGTCGACGTGAATCCCGCCACCAAAGTAGCAAGAGCATACTCGGTTCAGGAGTTCTACAACAGACGAAGCTCGTCCGGGAAGAATTGGTCTGACAAGCTGATAAAAGGTAAGGACACAAAACTTACCTTCCAGTTATCCAGCTATGCCCAGTCCAACGAGATAAAGCTGGAGGACAACAAGGACAACAATGTTACTGACTCGTACAAGTTCAGCATCCCGGACGTCAACCTCCAGCCCACTAAACTCCTGTTCCAAATTGGGTTCTTGGCAGGACTCAACCAAACTCTCTATGACGAGGACAGTACGAGCAAGACCCACACACTTGCTAACTACCCGATCTGGACTATCAATAGAGGCCGGATGGAGAACGGGGAAATGACCGAGACGACTTGGGAGTACAATGCTCTCAGTAAGCCGATGGTCGTCCACATCAATAAGTCTGACTATATGTGGCCCCAGGTAAGTGTAGGCTACACCCTTACACGAGTACGACTATACACAGCATACTTCAAAAATTTGAATTACTACGTTCCGAAGTACTACGACAAGCTCATCAACAATATACTCAAAAGACCAAAGATCCTACAGACCCAGATTCTTTTGGACTCGCTCGACATCCAAAGCCTGGACCTGTTCAACCCGATATGGCTGGAAGAGCATGGGTTCTGGTTCTACGTCTCGAAGATAAACAACTTCCAAGCTGGAAAGATAACCAAAGTGGACCTAATACGCATGTAATATGGCCGAAGAACAGAAAAGCACAATTTACAATGTCAAGGTAACAGCTGAGGATGCCCTCAAGACGTTAGCCGAATTGAAACTCCGGTCCCAGGAACTGAGGGATCAACAGAAGGCTCTGGGCAAAGTGACCGAGGAGAATGCTCAAGAATACTATGCGCTTGACAACCAGATCAAGGCAATCAACAGCGAGGCGAACAAGTACCAGAAGCAAATCCAGAACAATATTAAGCTCCAGAACCAACAGGAGGCAAGTTTAGCAAAACTTAGAACCCAGCTGGCTTTGGACAATGCCGAGTTTGCAGAGCTGGGCAACTCAATGCAGGACGCGGCTCGTAAAGCCGAGCTCGGCAAGCGCATTGCAGAAACCACCGAGGAGCTCAAAGCTCAGGAGGAGGCACTCGGGGACTATCGCCGGTCAGTTGGTAACTACGAGAAGGCAACGGATAACCTGAAACAGGAGCTCAACGACTTGACCGACACTCTGATCCGGATGGCTCAAGCCGGGGATACGAGTTCAGCGTCCTTCAAGGAGATGGTCAAGCGAGCTGGGGAGCTCAAGGCGGCAGAGGACACGGTCAATACAGCCATCGACCAGACTGGACGAGGAATCGACACACTGGTCGCTGTCACGGATGCAACTTCGGCAATCACTTCCGTCTACGGTTTATGGACCACAGCCACTCAGGTACTGGGGAGCGAGAACGAGGAGCTCAATGCTACCATGACGAAGATGATAACCATCATCACGGCTCTTTCCTCTTTGTCTTCTCTCCAAGCAGCTCTCTCCAAGACCGAAGCCACTTATCGAGCTGCATCTAACTTGGTTCAGCTGGTTGGCATCAACCAGACTCTCGCCGAGACGAAAGCGATAGCTGCTAAAAATGCCGTACAAGGAGCTGGCAACATCCTCACCAAAGCAGCAGCAGCTGCCACATGGCTTTGGAACGCTGCTTTGGCTGCCAATCCCGTTGTATTGGTGGCAGCGGCAGTGGGCGGATTGGTGGCTGGGGTGGTTGCTCTTACGAGCGCATTTAACAGTAATACGGAAGCTCAGGAGAGAGCAACACGGGCAATGGAGGCATACAACCGAGCTGCCGAAGCCTCCACATACGTACTGGACCAGATCGAGACTAAACGAAATACTCTGTCCAAAGCCGAGGAGATACGGGGCAAACGGGAAATAGAGAACCTCAAAGCCAATCATGCCACGTCTGAACAGATCGCCGAAGCTCAGCTCAAGACAGCCAACAAGCTCCGCGAGATTGAGATGAGTGCAGCTCGTCAAAGACAGATGGCTGCAATGGATGAGTTCGACTCCTTGAAGAAGGTGATTGCAGCCAAGGAGGAGGAGCTCAACACGTGGTCAGGAAGCTTGAACAAATACAAGGAGGCCAAAAAGGAACTCGACGACTTAAAAGGTCGATACCAAGAACTGTTCCGGACAATCGAGAATGAGGGAGCCGCAGTTGCTAACTTGGCTCTCGAGACTGCAATAGCCAATCGGGAGGCTCAGCAGTCCATTGCCGATAAGGCTCTGGAGGTTGCTTTGAAGAATTCGGAAGCCATGCAGAAAATCCGGGAAGACGATCTCAGGTTCCAAACAACATTCCAGTCTACGAGCATTGCCATCCGGATGGAGTATGAGAAAAAGCTCTACAAGGCAGCTCAGGATGGAGCCCGGGAGCGCCTCGCTCTCCAAAAAGCTCACGGCAAAATCACTAACAAGGAGTATCAGACGGCTCTGAATGCCATGGCTCGGTCTGACAAGCAGTTCTATGAGAACCAAGCCAAACAGCTTAATGACTACCTTGCTGGGGTGAGAGCCAACATATTGGCTGTAGCCTCCGGAGGCACAGTCGACATGCAGATTGCCCAGGTTACTCAGAAGTACCAGGACGCCATGAAGGAGCTGGCCAACATTCAGCCTCCCCAGTTCGTGAGAGGTATGAGCGAGGAGGAATACCAGAAAGAGTATGCCGCTTATGAGCAGTTCCTGGTCAACAGAGCCGAACTCGAGAAACAGATCCAACAAAACCTCCAGGACGAAATCAAAAAGATCCGCGAGGACGCTACCAAACAGCAACTTGACCGGTTCAACCAAACTCTAAACGAACAGTATGCCGAGGACCTCTCGAAGGCAGCGGACAACGAAAGGAAGAAGCTGGAGCTCGAGAATGAGATGCTCCAGAAGCAAATCGAAGCCAGGAAAGCTGCCGGGGAGAAAACCTATGAGCAGGAGGCCCAGCTCCGAGCCAACAATCTTCGTCTCCAGCAAATGGACCTCGACAAGGAGCTCGCTCAAGCCGAGTTAAATCACAAGTCCAAGTATGAGATCCGGAAAAGGTATCTGGAGGCAGAGTTGGCAGCAGCTCAAGGAAACGAGGACGCCATTGCTCAGATCCAACTTGAGATGGCCGAGAATGAAGAGGCTTTATGGGAGGAGCGAATCGAGAAACTCCAGGAGTATGCCGAAATAGCATCCGGCTTTGCTAATGCTTTCAATGACTTGGCCAGTGCTCTCGGGGAGCGCCGGGTTCAGGAGGTAGAAGAACAATACAGCCGGGAGGAGCAGGCATTGGCAAACATGTACGCTAATGGCCAAATCACGGAGGCCCAGTACAACGAGAAGAAAATAAAGATGGAGAAACAGAAGGAGAAGGAGTTGGCCAAAATCGAACGGGAACAAGCTATCCGGGAGAGGGCAATGGGATCCTTCGAGATTGGCATCAATACTGCCATCTCCATCATGGCATCGGCTAAAATGGGATTCCCTTTGGCTATCCCGTTCATTGCAGCAGCTGCGGCTTTGGGAGCAGTTCAGATGGCAGCTCTTTGGGCAGCTCCTCTGCCGAAAGCCGCAAGAGGTAAATACATTGAGGGACCCAGTCATGCCGCTGGAGGAGTGCACATTGAGGCGGAAGGAGGAGAGACCATCATTAATAAGAAGTCAAGCCGCATGTTCCTGCCTCTTCTGTCAGCCATAAACGAACTCGGTGGCGGAGTACCGTTCACTAAAGTTGGATCGGACGGGGGATATGCTATCCGATCATTCGCTGAGGCGTCGGAGCCCATGAATCGGCTTGATATGGAGAGGGCAATTCAAAAAGCATTTGGCCAGGTGAGAGTGATTGCTACGATCGAAGACATCCGGAGGGAAGATGCTAACTACGTGCAGATTCAAGACCGGGCTAATTTTTAAATAATCCAGCACAAATAGTATTTCAATATCTATTAGGAATAATTATATTTGTATCGAAATAATTTGGCACATGATATTCATCAACTTAAAAGGCGCAATTGACTCCGAAGAGAATCGGGTCATGATGGAGCTTTGGGGTGGGACCTCAGAGATCTGCTCCGTGGAGACCTTCCGCCGGGTACTTGATGAACACCCCGACGAACAGGAGGTGTGCATCAACATTGACTGTGACGGGGGCTCTGTTGAGGAGGGCTTCAAGATTTACGATCTTCTTCGCATGAGCGGGAGGACGATATATACAAATATTGTCGGGGGATGCCACTCGATGGCAGTGTGCATCCTGTTGGCAGCTCCGGCAGAGAACCGGTCGGCAAACAGGAATTGCCGGGCACTCATCCATCGTGTATACATGCCGGTCGGGGATTGGCTCACTTCCGACGATGCTCGCAGCATTGCCGAGGAGCTTGCTCTGGAGGAGGAGGCTATTCTCGACGTGTACGTCGAGAGGACAGGTCAGGACCGGGAACGGCTCCGCAATGTCATGCATGAGGAGCGCATTCATGATGCCAAATCACTTCTTGACTTGGGATTCATTTCCAAAATCAATTCATACAACACAAACCAAATTTTTAATGCTATGGCAAAAAACGAAAAAAGCGCTTATGAAAAATTCATGAGCAAAGTCAAGGCATTCCGGAATGGCAAAAAAGGCGCTCCCGCCAACTTCGACTATCTGGATGCTGAGGGTCAGGTCGTTCTCCAGACCGTAGGTGAAGAGGACAATCTGGCCGAAGGTGTAGAGGCAACTCTCGCAAGCGGCGAAACTTCGGGAACAGTCGTTCTGGAAGACGGCCGGGTGGTTACCGTCGAGGACAACATCGTCACCAGCATCGAGATGGAGGACACCGAGTCTCTCGAGGACCGCGTTGCAGCACTGGAGGCGATGCTCGACGAGGCAACGAACCTCATCAAGGAGCAGGAGAATGAACTCCGCAACCTCCGTGGTAGCAACTACCGCCCGAAGAATCGCAAGACGGTTCTGCCCGGAGGCAAGAAGCCCGAACCCTCGGCAGCTGACCTCAAGAACGAAGCTCGCGAAAAGCTCCAGAAGGTCAACGCTGCCAAAAAGATCCTCAAGTAGTCAAACTCAAAAACTCTAAGAACTATGTCAGTTAAAAACGGCGGATTCCTCGACATGGACAAGTTCACTTTTTGTGGACGGGTCATTCAGGCAATCTCGGAGATGATTATGGAGGACACCATTCAGGGTCCTGACATCAACTCCATTCACACAGTTTTCCCCGACATCGTCACTAACACCGAGGTGGGTTACATCGGGGAGGGTGGCATGGTCGGCGTGGTCAACACCGGGTGTAACCCGACTCCTCAGCCGTGGAACATCAACACCCGCAAGCTGAAATGGGAACCCGGCACCTGGGAGATCCTCCTGTCCCAGTGTTACACTGACCTTCAGCAGTCGGCAACTATCTACTCTCTCCGCACCGGCGTCGACATTCCGGACTTCACGGACACGGACTACATGAACATCGTCATCGAGGTTCTTGAGCGCTCCATCATGGACTTCTGGTACCGCCTGTTCTGGTTCAACGACAAGGACGCCAAGAATGTTACCAATAGTGGTATCATTACGGACGATCTCGACCTGAAATTCTTCACCATCATCAACGGTTTCTGGAAACAGATTACCACGCAGGTTACAGCCAATCCGTCCCAGCGCGGAGCAACAATTACGGAAAATGCCGGGGAATCTTACGCAGCTCAGAAGCTTACTCCGGACAAGGCCAAGGAGTACATCCAGTCGGTCGTGTTCAGTGCCCCGCTTCTGCTCCGTCAGCAGTCTGACAAATTCATCCTCGTTACCCAGTCGGTCTACGATGCCTATCAGCAGTCTCTTATGGACGCTTGCTGCCTCGAGTCGGCTCGCTTGGCTCTGCTGAATGGCATGGAGGCTCTCAGCTTCAATGGCATCCCTGTCATCGCAATGCCCATCTGGGACAAGATCATCGCTACGTCGGAAGACACTGGCACGAAGCTCAACAATCCCCATCGAATTCTCTTCACCTCGAAGAGCGTGCTCGGCATAGGTGTTGATGCAATCGACAGCTTCGAGAAGATGCGGATCTGGTACGAGTACAAAGACCGCGTAGTCTACGTAGAACTCATGGGTCGGGCGGATGCCAAGCTCACTAACCCGGATCTGTTCTCGGTAGGTATCTAATCCTCAAAAATCTAAGAAAATGGCAGGACTTGATTGTTCTAAAATCAAAACAGGATTCACCAACCAGAGGTGTGGTAAGCCGGCAATCGCCGGCACCACCGCCAGGGTGATTCTCCTCAGCTACTCGGACGCCGACAAATCGAAGTCTGTTGTAACTGACAACGTTATCTCTTCGCTCATCCTCAAGGCCGGTGCCACTGGTTACGAAGTCGACTCGCTGCCCAACGCAACAGTTGGCTCGGACACCATCAATGCTGGCACGTATCTCAAGACCCACCAGCACAACGTGGTCGTCCGAATCTTCAAGAAGTCGGAAGCAGCCAAGAAGTTCGTAAACGGCCTGACCAATGCCCGCGTCATCGCTATCGTCGAGAACAACGACACCGGAGACAACGGGGACACCAAGTACGAGGTGTATGGCTGGGACTCGGGTCTGGAGCTCACCGAAATCACTGTCACTACCGAAATGACCGACGGCGTCGCTTACCAGGTAACTCTGGCCAACGGTACCATCGCTCAGGAAGGTTCGCTCCCGATGAGCCTCTTCAACACGGATGAGAAGACCACAGACCTCATGGTAGACGGGCTTCTGGCTGGCGGAACAGACTGTACTGTACCGGCTATCCTGCGGTTTTACCCGTTGGAAGGCCAGGCTAAAATTGGTAACGACGTGCCACTCACTCTGCAGAGGTCCTCGTGTACCAGCGTCTCCGGAACGGTTACCATGCCTCCTGCGCCAACTTCCACCAAGCCGGCAGAGGCATTCCCGGGGTGCGGTCTTCCTTCAAACTACGTATTCCTGAATGACACTGGTCAAACAGCTGCAAATCCCCCCGTTCTTCAGTACACTAAGGGCTTGGCTGGAACTGCAACATCTTGGGGAGTAAGTGTCGCTGACACAAACATCCGTAAGGACTATGTCAACGGGGAATACGTAGTCATTCTCACCACATACGCCGGAACGCCTAAACAGTAACGGCTATGGCTGACATGCTCGAAAGACTGAGAGCTTACCAATCCAAGTATGGGTCCCTTAAAGGCGAAGCCTACAGGGCCCATACATTGGAATTGGAAAAGAACCCCGCTCTCCATCGAGAAGTAGATGAACTTTCTCGATACTTTTTGAATAAGTCAGTTTCCCGATGCGGCTTCTGCCTGATCGAAGCCGACTTAGCATTAAGACGAATAACAGAACAACAAATGAAAAACGTAGCACACCCCGATTACGAACTCCGAGCAGGTACTCTGCTCCACGACCCGATCAACAAAGAGTTCAGCAAGATCCTCACCCCGAGGAACATCACGGAGGATCTCTGCCTGTACCACATCGCATTCAACAAGGATGCGCTCTCGTACTTCACCCGAGTTCCCGAAGACCTGAACGACCGACTGGAGAAATTCATGTCTCGTTATGGCAAGGAGATGCCGGACAAGGACGTGGAAATCAAGAAGCGTCAGGCTCAGGTTCTGAGCAAGCAGATCGATTCTGTCAAAGCCGAACTCGAAGAGCTGAACAAGAAACAAATCGAGCTGAACGCCAAGCTCGATGAGTACTCCAAAGCCATGGAGGCAATCCATGCCATTCTCGACTCGGCATCCGCCGAGGAGAAGACCGAGGAGAAGACCGAGGAGAAGCCCGAGGAGAAGACCGAGGAGAAGACCGAGGAGAAGACCGAGGAGAAG
>ENA-UOIV01000754-UOIV01000754.1-human-gut-metagenome-genome-assembly--contig:-C59-NODE-754-length-32279-cov-17.389244_pt1 | contig 32279 bp, 24 predicted proteins | sample MGYA00242333_ERZ723880 | MGnify/ENA metagenome assembly ERZ723880 | reverse complement strand
ACCAGCTGAGCTAAACGCCCGTACACTTCCGTTTCAAAAGCGATGCAAAGGTACGGCTTTTTTTGAAACCTCCAAACATTTCTAATAATATTTTTCAAGAAAGTTTTCATCCGGCAAACGAATCTACTGATTATCAGCAAATAATAAAGGAGATTTTTTTTATGCAATTTTTCCTGACGGTTACGCTTGTTTCCGAATTACACGTGCCGGATTCCCGACTGCAACACAATCATCGGGTATATCTTTTGTGACGACACTACCCGCTCCTATCACACAGCGACTGCCAATCGTCACACCGGGACAGATGATAGCTCCACCGCCAATCCAGCAATCTTCACCAATCGTCACCGGATAAGCGTATTCCTTAGAGCCTCTCCTTTCCAGATAATCCATCGGATGATGCGGAGTGTAAATCTGTACACAGGGACCAATCAACGTATGAGCGCCAATCGTGATATATCCGCCATCCAGGAATGTACAATTGGCATTGACAAAAACGTGCTCGCCCAGTTTGATTCCATCTCCATGATCACAATGGAAAGGCGGACAGATAATCGATGTCTCAGGTATCCCGGGCACTAATTCCTCCAATAGCTTTCTGTATCCGTCTTCGTATGTACTCATTCCTCCCATACGAGCCAGCAGTGCTTTGGCATGCGCAAAACGTTCTTGTATTTCCGGCACAGCCATATCGGCCAATCGGCTGCTACGCATTTTTTCTACTTCTGTCATACATTATATTTCTTTACCGTTAGTAAACACAAACTTTTTCTCATCCGAAAGAGACTCATTAAACTCGAATCCTTCCCAAGAGAAATGTTTCAGTTCTTCCGGATTTTCTATTTTATTCTTTAGGACGAAACGTGTCATTTCACCACGCGACATCTTTATATAGATAACAACCGAAGCCCACTTCCCGTTTTTCCACACCTGAAACTCCGGAGTAATGACACGTACTTCTTTTTCTACCCGCTTCCAGTCGAACAGGCTTTTCATCTCATCACTTGCCAAATTGCAGAGTATACCACCCGCGTTCTTTATATCTTCTATGAATATATCCGTCAGACGGGACTGCCAATAAGAGAACATTGTCTGATTCCCCAGTTCCGGCAACACGACATCCCCCTCCAACCGATAAGAACGGATAATATCCAGCGGCCTCAACAAGCCGTAACAGAATGAAGTCAACCGTAGATGTTCCTGTGCATATTCAAATTCTTCTTTGGAGAAATCTTTCGCATTCAAACGCTTGAACACGATTCCGGTGTAAGCCAACAAGGCCGGAAGTTCCGGAGTGCCTTCCGCATGAAAGACCTGATAACGCTTATAATTCTCCACAGCTATCTTTGCGTTTACACGCAACAGACGTTCCAACTCGTCCACCGAGAACTGCGACATCTGCAAAGCTATCTCGGACGCTTCTTTTTGAAAACGCGGAACTGTGTTCAAAGGAGCTTTCACCTTTGAAGTCTCACTCATGGTCTTGGCGCAGGATAGAAGTACTAACATGATGAATCCTATTTTATCTACAACTCCCTCCTTGAACAAGCCAAAGAGGGAGTCTTACTTAGTTTAATATACCACCGCTCAAGCAGTTTTTATTTATATTCTTGCCAGCTCTTAATCTGAATATCATTCAATTTCAAGTCACAGAATGCTTCGATAAAGGCACTTGCCAGACGAGCATTTGTAATCAACGGAATGTTATGGTCAATAGCGCCACGACGGATACGGTAACCGTTTGTCAATTCACGTTTACTATGATTCTTCGGAATGTTGACGATCAAATCAAACTTGTGATCGGCAATCATCTTCATCACGTTATTTTCCGCACCCGGTTTTTCATCCGGCCAATAAACCGGAGTAGTATCCACACCATGAGCATTCAGGAAGGCTGCGGTTCCGGCAGTAGCGTATATCTGATACCCCTTAGCGAATAACATACGGCTGGCATCCAGCAAATCAACCTTTGACTTCATAGCACCGGAAGAGAACATCACTGCTTTTTCAGGAATCTTGAAGCCGGTAGCAATCATTGCATTCAACAATGCTTCAGAGAAATCATCACCGATACATCCCACTTCACCCGTAGAAGACATATCCACACCCAATACCGGGTCAGCCTTGTGCAAACGGGAGAAAGAGAACTGAGATGCTTTTACACCAATCCAATCGATATCGAATGCAGATTTATCCGGACGTGAGTACGGAGCATCCAGCATGATGCGGGTAGCCGTTTCAATGAAGTTACGTTTCAGTACCTTAGAAACAAACGGGAAGCTACGAGAAGCACGCAAGTTACACTCGATTACTTTCACCTCATTGTTACGGGCCAAGAACTGAATATTGAACGGGCCGGAGATATTGAGTTCTTTGGCAATCTGACGGCTGATCTTCTTGATACGGCGTGCTGTTGCAAAATAAATCTTCTGAGCCGGGAACACCAGTGTAGCGTCACCGGAGTGAACACCTGCAAATTCCACATGTTCGGAGATTGCGTACTCTACTACTTCACCGTTCTGGGCAACCGCGTCAAACTCAATCTCTTTTGTATTTTCAAGGAATTGAGAAACAACCACCGGATATTCTTTAGAAACTTCGGCAGCCATCTTCAAGAAATTTTCCAGTTCCTCGTCATCATAGCAAACATTCATTGCAGCTCCCGAAAGCACGTAAGAAGGACGAACCAATACCGGATAACCTACTTTTTCTACGAATCCTTTGACATCCTCAAGGCTCGTCAGCTCTTGCCAAGCCGGCTGGTCGATACCCAGTTGATCAAGCATAGCGGAGAATTTGTTACGATTCTCGGCGCGGTCGATCGAGATTGGAGAAGTACCCAATACAGGAACCGACTGACGGTAAAGTTTCATGGCAAGGTTGTTCGGGATCTGTCCACCTACGGAAACAATCACCCCACGAGGCTGTTCAAGATCGATTACGTCGAGCACACGTTCAAAAGAAAGTTCGTCGAAGTACAGACGGTCGCACATATCATAGTCTGTAGAAACTGTTTCCGGGTTGTAGTTAATCATAATTGATTTATAGCCCAGCTTACGAGCGGTCTGAACTGCATTCACCGAACACCAGTCAAACTCAACCGAGCTACCGATGCGATAAGCACCCGAGCCCAACACGACTACTGATTTTTCGTTCTTATAATAGTTTACATCATAACCTTCCACTGCATATGTCATATACAGATAGTTGGTCAGTTCCGGATGTTCGGAAGCAACTGTATTGATACGTTTTACAGCCGGAAGGATACCCATAGATTTACGATGAGCACGTACCGCCAAGTTTTCTTTCTCCATATTTCCTGTCGGATTCAGAACAAAACGTGCGATCTGGAAGTCAGAGAAACCTAAAATCTTTGCTTCACGCATTACATCAGCCGGAATATCTTCTACCTTATTATAAGTAGATAACTTAGCTTTATAATCAACAATATTTTTTAGTTTGCCGAGGAACCAAGGATCAATCTTTGTCAGATCATGGATACGTTCGATAGTGTACCCTTCTTCCATAGCCTGTGCAATGGAGAAGATACGCAAATCAGTCGGACGTGAAAGTTCCCTATCGAGATCGTCGAAATGGAGTTCGTCATTACCTACGAAACCATGCATACCCTGTCCAATCATACGAAGACCTTTCTGAATGATTTCTTCGAAAGAACGACCGATAGACATGATCTCACCTACCGACTTCATGCTCGAACCGATTTCACGAGATACACCGGCAAACTTTGTCAAGTCCCAACGAGGAATCTTACAGATATAATAGTCAAGCTGAGGAGCAACATATGCAGAGTTAGGAGTTCCCATCTCACCAATCTGGTCGAGCGAGTAACCCAAAGCAATCTTGGCTGCGACAAATGCCAACGGATAACCGGTAGCCTTAGAAGCCAAAGCGGAAGAACGGCTCAAACGAGCGTTTACTTCAATCACACGGTAATCATCCGTATCAGAGTTGAAAGCATATTGAATATTACATTCACCTACGATACCTAAATGGCGGATACATTTTGTAGAAAGCTCCTGCAACATTTTCAGTTCCTTGTCGTCCAGTGAGCAAGTCGGAGCAACAACGATAGACTCACCGGTATGAATGCCCAGAGGGTCGAAGTTTTCCATGCTCGCTACTGTAAAACAGTGGTCATTAGCGTCACGGATTACCTCAAACTCTATTTCTTTCCAGCCCTTCAAAGACTCTTCAACAAGAATTTGTTTAGAGAACGCAAATGAACTTTCAGCCAGCTTCAGGAATTCTTCCTCATTAGCGCAAATACCGCTACCAAGACCTCCCAGCGCATAAGCCGAGCGCACCATAACCGGATAGCCAATCTTACGGGCAGCAGCAATCGCGTCTTCCATACTTTCTACAGCTTGGCTGACAGGAGTTTTCATACTGATTTCATCGAGCTTCTTCACGAACAGATCGCGGTCTTCAGTATACATGATAGCCTCAACAGACGTACCAAGCACTTTTACTCCATATTTATCAAGAATACCCTGTGTATAGAGTTCTGCCCCGCAGTTCAATGCGGTCTGTCCGCCAAATGCCAACAGAATACCGTCCGGACGTTCCTTCTTGATAATTTCTTCTACGAAATAAGTAGTTACGGGAAGGAAATACACTTTATCGGCAATGCCTTCAGAAGTCTGAATGGTTGCGATGTTCGGGTTTACCAATACTGAGCTGATACCTTCTTCTTTCAAAGCTTTCAGTGCTTGTGAGCCTGAGTAGTCGAACTCTCCGGCTTGTCCGATTTTGAGTGCTCCAGAACCCAAAACGAGAACTTTCTTGATTTCCTTTTCCATTTCTTTTGTTGTTATAATAAGTTGTTATTTCTAAGTTCGTCCATAAAAAAAATGCGTTACCCTCAAAAAAGGATTAACGCATTACCAAAGAACTAAAATATCGTTTTTGGAGAAAAAAGAAGAAGCCTGCCGTTTCCGGGTGCAAAACATCCGAATGTAGATAATACTTACTTCTGATTTCCTGTTGATTCATTGTCGGTTCCAAAATTTGTGCAAAGTAACGACATATTTTGCAAATGGCAAAAAGAAACGTCTACTTTTTTACAGTGAAGTGCTCCCATTTTGATACATCTTTCAGTTTTTATCCGTATCTTTGTCGCTAAATAGATATTAATAAGGTAATAACAATGGGAAAAGAAAAAATAATATTGACGGGCGACCGTCCTACCGGCAGACTTCATATCGGCCATTATGTAGGTTCGTTGAAACGCAGAGTGGAGTTACAAGACGCGGGTGATTATAGCAAGATGTTTATCTTCATTGCCGATTCACAGGCATTGACAGACAATATAGACAATCCGGAGAAAGTACGTCAGAATGTTATTGAGGTTGCTCTCGACTATCTGGCTTGCGGAATCGATCCTTCCAAAGCGACCATCTTTATTCAGTCGCAAATACCGGAACTGTGCGAACTTAGTTTCTATTACATGGACCTTGTAAGTGTATCGCGTCTGCAACGTAATCCGACGGTTAAAGCGGAAATCCAGATGCGTAATTTTGAAGCAAGTATTCCTGTAGGTTTCTTCACTTATCCTATCAGCCAGGCTGCGGATATCACTGCTTTCCGTGCTACGACTGTTCCCGTAGGTGAGGACCAGGAACCAATGCTTGAACAGGCACGCGAAATTGTCCGTCGTTTTAATTATATTTATGGTGAGACATTGGTAGAGCCGGAAATCCTGTTGCCTGACAATGCCGCTTGCCTGCGTTTGCCGGGAACTGACGGTAAGGCAAAAATGAGCAAATCACTTGGGAACTGTATCTACCTTTCGGAAGAGCCGGAGGAAATACAGAAAAAAATCATGAGTATGTACACCGACCCGGGACATCTCCGTGTGCAGGATCCGGGAAAAATCGAAGGCAATACCGTGTTCACATATCTCGATGCTTTCTGCCGTCCGGAACATTTTGAACGTTATTTACCGGATTACCCGAATCTGGCTGAATTGAAAGCTCACTACCAACGCGGCGGACTGGGGGATGTAAAAGTAAAACGCTTCCTGAATTCCATCATGCAGGAGACGCTGGAACCGATTCGCAATCGCCGCAAAGAATTCAGCAAAGATATTCCTGCTGTCTACGAAATGCTCCGAAAAGGATGCGAAGTGGCAAGAGCTACCGCAGCCGAGACATTGGCTGATGTAAAGAAAGCAATGAAGATCAATTACTTCGATGATAAAGAACTGATCGAAGAACAGGTAAAACGCTTCTCTCAGGAATAAGAGATTAATCTGCGTTTTAGCAGACTCTCCTACACTAAAAAAAGTCCGGACTCATTTGCCCGGACTTTTTATTTCTATGAATAAATTCCAAACTACGGTTTCCAAATATACCAATAAATAATGATTGCGTAAATCCTCCGACAAACAGCAGCCGTACAAATACCCAAATATAGCGATTGCCAGGCATATCCCGTTTATCTACTTTTGCACCGCAAACTATTCAGGATAACGATTGATATGAAAAGAAAGAAAAAAAGTATGTTTAAATGGTATTTGTCGGTTATACCTATTCTCATTAATATTCCTCTGATTTCTGAAGCTCAGAACACAGTTTCCGAAGAACACACTTCGATACCGGACATCAAAAACAGCAATTATGTAGAACTCGACGAGGTAGTTATTGTCGGTAAAAGTGAGGCCCGCCGACAGCAGGAGCAGGCATTCGCCATCTCGGTTGCCGATTTGAGCAAGAACTATAATACTTCTGTCGATATCGGTACTATCACCAATCGTATGGCAGGAGTCAAACTCCGTGTAAATGGTGGAGTCGGCTCTGATTACAATTTCACCTTGAACGGTTTTTCCGGACGACAGGTAAAATTTTTCATGGACGGTCTGGCAATGGACAATTTCGGTGATGCTTTCAGCATAAATAACCTTCCTGCCAATATGGTGGAACGAGTGGAAGTCTACAAAGGTGTACTCCCCGTAGGCTTGGGAGCAGATGCTTTGGGCGGTGCGGTCAATGTAATCACCCGCAAGACTGCAAATTATTTGGATGTTTCATACTCCTTCGGCTCATTCAACACACACAAAGCCTCCATTAACGGAGCATATACTAACGGAAAAACCGGACTCACAACCCGCCTCACTTCTTTCCTCAATTATTCGGATAATAATTATAAGGTATATGTACCGATCATTGACTTGGAAAGCGGGCAGAAATTGGGCAATCAATGGGTTAAGCGTTTCCATGACGGATATAAGTCGTTGGGAGTACGATTAGAAACCGGTTTCGTAAACCGTCCGTTCGCTGATTATCTGCTGGCAGGCATTATTGTGGCCGGAAACGACAAAGAAATTCAGAACGGAGTCGTCATGGATCTCGTATATGGAGCTCGAACAACGGACAGCCGTTCGGTCATTCCAATGCTGCGTTATAAAAAATCAGACCTGTTCATAGAAGGGTTGGGACTTTCTTTTTACGGTTCTTACAGTGACGTTGACAATAACAGTACGGATACTGTCCCAAGACGATACAACTGGCTGAGCGAATGGGTGCCAAACGCTTCCACCAGTTCAGGCGAAAGATCGCGCTCACAACTCCATATCAATAACAGAGAATGGAGAACAAATACCAGTCTGAACTATACATTCAATCAGTATCACACTTTATCACTAAATCATGTCTACTCCGGACTGACACGCAAAGTGTCCGATGTAGAAGATCCTGCCAACGAATACAATAAAGTTCCTCAGAGTATTGACAAGCATATACTTGGTCTGGGATGGATGGCCAAATATACACGATGGAATGCTACCTTGTTCGGTAAGCTATACGAAATGAAAGGAAAGACATATATAACTAACACCCATGCTTCAGGATTTGAGAATGTAACGAACCATTACACTGAATATGGTTACGGCGGGGCATTTACTTATTTCCTATTTCCCAAACTGCAAGCCAAAGTTTCTTACGAACATACTTACCGTTTGCCGGAGGCTTTTGAGATGTTCGGCGACAACCAAGAGAACAGTCGTAATGCTGAGTTGAAACCCGAAAGCAGTGATAACATAAATCTAGGGGTCATGTATGAAGTCAACTTCCTAAAGAGAAACACCCTGCAATTTGAACTGGGACTACTCTACAGAAATTCCAAAGATTTCATTCACCGGGAGCTGAAACAGCCCAGCATGATGTATATCAACTTGGGGAAAGTCTTAACGAAAGGTGTTGAGTTTAATACCCAATATACTTGGAACAGCCTCATCCATGCAAGTATAAACGTAACATATCAGCATATCACCGACAATAGGAAAACAACCCCTTCGCAGACGATCGGAGGCACAGAAAACGAGAACTTTAATTATAAGGAGAAACTACCAAATATTCCTTATCTGTTCGGCAATGGAAACATCGGGCTAAACAAGAAGGATCTTTTCATCAAAGACTCCGAACTTACCATAGAATATTTCCTCAATTATGTGAAGGAATATTATCTGTCATGGCCCGGCCTAGGTTCAAAAGACAGCAAAGATCAGATCCCCCAACAACTGTCACACGACCTAGCCATCGGTTATTCATTGTGCAACGGACGTTACAATTTTGCGCTGAGTTGCGATAACATGACTAACGAGATGCTGTATGACAACTTCAAACTCCAAAAACCGGGTCGTTCATTCACTGTGAAATTCAGATATTATCTTAGTAAATAAACCATTAATTAATAGAAAGATCAAATGAGAAAATTTAAAGTATTCGCCAGCTACTTATTGAGTGCAACTTTCCTATTAGGAGTTACCTCCTGTGACAATGATACAGATTTCGAGGGAGATAATACTCTTGCCAATGCTCCTTATGTGGTCTGTCTAGGCATTACATCAAACAGTGCCACCAGTTATTACGTCGTTCCGGTATCCGATTTCATGAACGGTACCATCTCGGCTTCCGGCAATCAGGGAATTGAACAGAATGGATATCGTTCGTTCCAAATCGGCAACAATTCTATCTTCAGTATCGGAGGATTGGGGCTGACTGACGCTAATATCATCACCAAAGGAGCAGATGGGAAACTGCAACAGAAAAGTTCCTTCGTTTTTGAACAGTCTTTGTCCGGCATAGAACAGGCAGATTCTGAAAATATGGTAGCAGTAGACATACCTACATCACCGACAGGAGGTAATCAATTCAAGATGTATTTACTGAACATCAATAGTGGAGCTATTACTAAAAAGGTGACAAAACCTGTGAATGAACTGTCAACTTCGGACTGGCCCCGCCTTACCGGTATGACTGTCAGTGACAACAAGATTTATATCACATATTACTTGACAGACGAAACACAAAAGCCGAGTGTAACACGTTACATCGACAAAGCGTATGTAGCTGTATACTCTTATCCTGAACTGGAATATATCACGACAATGGAAGATGAACGTGCAGCCATAGCCGGTTCATGGAATGCTTACAATGGGATCTTCCAAACCGAATCAGGTGACATGTACACGTTCTCAAATACATCCATAGCTAACGGTTTTACAGAGAACAGTACAAAGAAAGCCGCATTCTTACATATCCCGAAAGGAACAACCCAATTTGACGACTATTACTTTGACGTTGAAACCGCAGCCGGAGGTCTGAAACCCGTTCATTTGCAATATTTGGGTAACGGTAAGTTCTTTGCTCAAGTAAGTACATTGCAATCGGAAGAAATGACTAGATGGGCAGATAAAGAATTGAAAGCCTGTATTATTGACGTAAAAGAGAAAACGGTAAAAGATATTCCTCAAATTCCTGTTCATGATGGCGATGGCGGTCAGCGAATGAGCGGAGTAATTGAGAATGGCTATTTCTATATACCGCTTGCTACAGACGGCGCACTCTATTTCTACAAGGTCGATATCAACAATGCGACTGCCGAACGTGGAGCTAAAGTTGCAAGCAACTTCGTCTCTGCCACTTTTAAAATGAACTAACAGCGATATCAAAACTCAGATTATCGCAGATTTATGTAGAGATTAAAAACAATCCGTGATAATCTGTGTTTTGAATGAATAATTAACAACAATGAATCTCATCCACAAAAACTTCAGAAAGTTCTGTCTGCGACTCCACCTGTGGTTGGGCTTGCTTTCGGGTATCGTCGTATTTATCGTATGTATCACCGGGTGCCTTTACGCCTTTAAGGATGAGATCAACGATGCAACCCAGCCTTGGAGATTCGTATCACCGAAGCCCTCCCCCCTATTAATGCCGGAAGAGATTTTGAAAGTTGCCAATAACCATACGGGCAAAAATACTCCCACCGCTATCACTTACGGTGAAACGACAGATGCGGTATTCGTTGATTATATGGATTTCAAAACGACTTCCTACACTGTCTTTATCAATCCTTATACGGGAAAAGTCATTCACAGTGTCTGCAAAGAACCCGGAGAAACGGATTTTTTCTCCTTTATCTTGAAAGGTCACAGAACATTATGGATACCCGGCAAGGCGGGAAAATTAATGATCGGATACAGCGTTGTAATATTCGTAATTACATTAATAACAGGGCTTGTACTCTGGTATCCCCGGAAATGGAATAAGAAAACTGCCCTCCGTAATTTCACACTGAAAATCAACTCTCCTTTTGCACGGCTCAATTATGACCTGCATAATGTTTTAGGCGGATATGCCGCCATCGTATTGTTCGTCCTCTCTGCTACCGGACTAGTATGGAGTTTTAATTGGTTCAGCAAGGCAACATATTACATCACTTCCGGAGGAAAAGAACTGAAACCTTATGTACTTCCGCAATCGGACACTTTACATATCGAAGCAGGAAAAGCCAGTCTGAATATCCTCTTTAAGAAATTAAAAGAAGAATCTCCCAACGCCGCCACATTTTATTTTGCCCTGCCACAGAAAAAGGAAGAGGTAATACGTGTCAGCGTAGTTCATGAAAGAGGCTCTTATTATAAAACCGACAACTTATTCTTCGATCAATATACACTTGCTCCCTTGCAAGGCTCAGGAGCTTATGCCGGAAAATACACAGAAGCATCACTTGCCGACAAACTAAGACGGATGAATCTTGAAATTCACGATGGAAGAATTTTGGGTATCTTCGGGAAAATCATTGTATTCGTATGTGCACTAATCGGAGCATCGTTACCTGTCACCGGCTTTATTATTTGGTTCAAAAAGAAACGGAATCATTCATTACACCTTCGTAAGTCTTAAGTACTACATTTCTCACCATAATCATACAAAAATTGAATAAAGCTAATTAACAAACTCTATCCAATAAAAATAAGGAGCAATTTGAAAAATTCTGTATCTTCGTAATAAAAATATAAAACCTGCAAGAAGTATGATTACCAATCGGGAAGAAGTGCTGGAAAAGGCCTTTAAGGTATTTGTCAAAATGAACTACGAGAAAGCCAGCTTTACAGAGATTGCGAAAGCCTGCGGACTATCAAGAGCAGGCATCATCCACTACTTTCCATACAAATTAGATTTATTTGTAGCAGTAGTGGACAAATTTGTATTTCAAATCCATCATCCGAATAATAAGTTCGATGTAAAAGAATGTACCTTAAAAGAGTTTATCGAACTGTATTTGAAAGGTGTAACCGCTACCATGAAGCGATTGGTGGAATTAATAGATGACGGCAACAATCCTTATGATTCTTGTCCCAACTTTTACTATTTTCACTTCTTCACACAAGTCAGGATGTACTATCCCAATATCCGGGAACAGATACCCAAGTTTTATGAACAAGATTATCATTTGTGGACTACCATTATACAACAAGCAAAAGATAGTGGAGAAATACGTCCTGATACAGATGTGAAGAAGGCGGCAACCATGTTCCGTCAAATGTATTTCGGCCTGTCCTATGAGCAATCATTCTTAAACGGATTGGATGTCGATCTTCTTGCTGAAAATTTCCGTTATATTTACTCATTACTGAAATGATAAGCCACTGATAAAGTGTACATTGACAGAAAGTTAAGCAAAAACCAAACAATTGTATGGTTTTTGCTTAACTTTTTTATATATTTGCGCCTAAGTCAATAACTTAAAAAGATAAATTATGTCAATTTACACACTCATTCCCATCGTTTTTATCGCCCTATATTTAGGGTATTGGTTCTATATAAAGAACAAGAACTCACAACAAGCTCAAATTGTCAGCAACACTGATTTCAAAGCAGAATTTGCAAATGCCGAGAAGTATAAAAACCACTTCCTGACTTCCGAACTACCTTTCTTAAAGAAAGCGATGGAACAGGAAAAGATTGATGCTTTCAACTATGCCAGCAATGAATATGGGGTAGCTTCTGCCCTCAAAGACGGAGTAAAAGATAAATTAAAAGGAATGGCAACTTTGGGAGCAGTACGTTTCACCACAGTGCAAACACCTAAATATCTCGTACTAAGCGGAAAAAACTTACATTTATTCGACACAGATACGGACGGTGAGATCGATCGGCACTTTATCTTCGATGCAGCACGTCTTGAGAATTCCAGACTTACCAAACTTCCACTGACCGGTTCGGTACAGGCACAGGCTCAAGCTCGTGGAAATAACATAAAAGCCTATAAGTTATCACTACAGACTGATGACAAACCTGTCGAACTCATCATCTACTCTTGCTTGATTTTTACAAATATTGCAGAAATACCAACGAATCCCCAAGAGACAATAGAAGCCATTATCATAGCAAATGATTTTTTGAAACAACTAGGCGACCTGTATCCGAACCTAAAAGTTTCACTGCCGATATTCGACTAAAAGAAAAATATAGGAGAGAAAAATAAAACTGTATTCAACAGGGTAACTAATAAAAAGACGGCTGAAAGCGAGAACACCTACTTTCAGGTTTCGCTTTCAGCCGTTTTTCTTTTTTCAGCAAGCGACTATAAAGAATCGTTGAATGCTGAAATCATTTCGTTACTGTGCTGATTCTACCAATACTACACGGTTCAGGATCGGTTGACCGAATTTATCGACACCACCACCGGCAGCAACTTTCAGTCTATCGGCAGAAATGCCATACTTCTTGACGAGCAAATCTTTAACAACTTGTGCACGTTCCAGACTCAACTTCTGGTTGAAAGCCGGAGTACCGGTTGCAGAGTCTGCATATCCATTAATTGTGTACGTAGTATTCGGAGATTCTTTTATCTTATTAGCAAGGTATGACAAGTTCATTTCTTCTTGCGGAGACAACTTATCAGAGCCAATCTTGAAGAATACGGTACGTGGAGCAATGTTGGTATCTGCAATCACAACTTCCTCAGTGTCTTCTATTTCCACCGGTTGTTGTGCGTTAGCCAACTGCTGTTGCAACTGCAGATTAGCGGCAGCCATCGCATTCATCTGATCACGCATCTGACTTAATTCGATTTCAGAGATAATCTGTGGTACAGGACGTTGGAATCCACGAGTCGGGAAATAATAGGTTACACCTACAGTAGCACCTAAGATACCGTCATAGTCACGTTTACCTCCGTGTTCACCGTCAAACTTACCTTCCAGCCCTGTTGCACTCAATTCCAGATTCAAATCGACAGCATTCGACAAGCGGAAACGGTTGATGATACCTGCATTGAAAGTAGCCGAATTGGTATGAGGACGAGTATAGGAGTGAGCCCAACCTGCACCGATATAAGGTATGATCTCATAAATACGATCCGGATTATATCCACCGAATAATGCATTTAAGTTAATCATCAAATCACCGTGAAGGTTCATATAATCCCATCTCTGTTTGTAAGAACCATCTTCTCTCGGACCACCGACTACATAATCGGCCGTTTCATTCATTGTGAATCCCTTAGCTTGCAGTCCGCTGTATTGCAAACGTACACCAAAGCCCGGAGTCACCCATTTGCCGACAGATACATTAAAAGTAGGAGCGACACGGTCTCTGAATTTGCCGATATGGTCATTGTTGCCATACAGCACCTGAGCACCACCTCCTACAGAGAAGAACCAGTTACTCCAGAAAGGATTGGTTATTACTTGATATTTATCCTGTACCTGAATCACTTCGTATTCAGTTACCGTCATAGTCTGCTGCGCAGAAGCGACAGACGCAACGCCGGCAAAAGCCAGCAACATCAGAATCTTTTTCATATACCTAATAGTTAAGTGGTTATTTAAATCTTTTTCTTTGTTTAACTAATTAAATAACACGAACCGAACTAAAAGGTTTTATGAATAGAAAAAATAATTTGTTTTATTTGAATAAACGTTCGATATCTTCCTCTTTGATAGTTGTCAACACTGTTTTCCCATCCGGAGTGTAATTCGGTGAAGGACAGGCAAAAAGATTATCGACAAGGCTTACCATCTCTTCATTGCTCAATACTTGTCCGTAAACGATTGCCGCTGCACGCGCCAATGTTAAAGCCAATATATTTTGGATTTCTTCCTTTACATCGTTTCCTTTTTCCATTGCCGTATGCAGCATATTACGCACCAATTCAACCGGATTCAATCCTTCGATACCCGATGGAATGCCATTTATAGCATAACTTCCGCCACCTAAATTACTCAAATCAAAACCTACCGCTACCAAATCATCCATGATACCTTGCAACACGGCTGCTTCCGAAGCCGGCAACTGCAATATCTCCGGGAAGAGAACACCTTGAGATACTCCTTGTTTCTGCCGAATCTGTTCCATATAACGGTCAAAAAGTACTCGGATATGTGCCCGGTGCTGATCGATAAGCATCAAACCGGATTTCACAGAAGTCAGAATGAAGCGCCCTTTAAATTGCAAATGTTGGTTTCCTTTTTCCACCACAGGCTCATCGCCATACAAGGTCGAAGCTATGGATGTCAGCGTTTCTCCCTCTTCCTCCGTGACAAACGATTGTTGTTCACCACTAAAAGGGTTTTCCCAATCTGTCTCAGGCTCGGGCATCGGATTATTCATTTTGCTAGCCTTTGTCAATCCCCCGTATAAATCTTCCCATTCCACTTTGGAGCGACTATATGAGCCGCCATTACTGCCTCCGGCCGAAACCTTAAACGGATTATAATCTGAATTATAATGAACTTTAGGAGGTTCGGAAGAGGTGCCTTGCTCAAACGCCGGAATATCGGGCATGTCTTCCGTATCAAAATCAATAGAAGGAATAGCGCTGAACTTACCCAATGATTCTTTGACAGAAGCCGAAAGAATCTGCCAGATAGCCTGTTCATTCTCAAACTTGATTTCTGTTTTTGTCGGATGGATATTCACATCGATATTAGCCGGATCTACTTCAAAATAAATGAAGTAGGAGATCTGTTCACCGGCGGGAATCAACTGCTCATAAGCTTCCATCACCGCCTTGTGAAAGTAAGGATGGCGCATATAACGTCCATTGACAAAGAAATACTGATGTGCACCTTTCTTGCGGGCAGTCTCCGGCTTAGCTACGTATCCGGAGATTTTCACCATCGTAGTATTCACCTCTATATTCAGCAGTTGCTGATTGAGCTTTTTACCGAAAATAGCCATGATACGCTGGCGCAACGGAGATACGGGAAGATTGAAAAGCTCGGAATCATTACTGTAAAGCGAGAAGGCAACTTCCGGATGGACGAGAGCGATCCGTTCAAATTCAGCAAGGATATTACTCAGTTCGGTGGAATTAGCTTTCAGAAACTTACGCCGGGCCGGCACATTAAAGAACAGATTCTTTATAGAGAAATTGCTTCCTTTAGAACAGGAAACAGCTTCCTGACTCTCCACTGTAGAGCCCGCTATCACCAGCTTTGTCCCTAGCTCTTCTGATTCCGGCCGTGTCTTCAGCTCCACCTGCGCCACTGCGGCTATGGAAGCCAAAGCTTCTCCTCGAAATCCCATCGTGCGCAAAGCAAACAAATCGGAAGCCTCACGTATTTTGGATGTAGCATGGCGTTCGAAAGAAAGACGGGCATCCGTTTCGGACATTCCCTTTCCATCGTCAATAACCTGAATACTCGTTTTCCCCGCATCAGTCACCAGCACATGTATATTTTGCGCCTCTGCATCAATTGCATTCTCCACTAGCTCTTTGACTACAGACGCCGGACGTTGTATCACTTCACCGGCAGCAATCTGATTGGCTACCGAATCCGGCAACAAATGAATAATATCGCTCATACTTCGTAAATTAACAATTAAAAACTCCAGCTTCCTGTTGCTAAATAATGCCACAGATAGAGAAGGAAGGCAATGATAATCAATATGATTCCGAAAGAGACCGGCTTGCGGCCACTTGCTTTTCTTCTTTTCAAGTGGGTAGTTCCTTCGATAAACTTACCACGGATATCTTCCGGATTAAAATCTTTCTCCGGCAACATCCCCAAGTCGCGTTTAGCGTTCTCTTCCATCTTGGCGAGTTTCTCTTTACGCTCGTCTACATAAATGTATTGATGATTAAAGCCACGGGGTTTCCTCATCGAATTAAACATTCCCATACTGCTACATATTAATTAAGTTACGCTTATCTGTCTTTGGACGCCTGTCGGTAGTCGGTTTTAATGTTTCTCCCGCACGTTTGCCACGCCAGTTGAAAATATCATCTTTATTCAACGGACGGACATAGTCAAACCAGGCAAAAGTAGGGAGACGCAGTTTGTCAGGAGGGATTTGGTCCATCGGATACATCGTTCCGTTAGATTTGCCGACAAACAACCCTTTTTCCATTTTCTTATCCTTCATATAAAGATGGAGCACGCTGCCCTCCAAACAGTTAAATCCCGTCATGGTACTGTCTTCCTCTTCCGGATAGAAAGCCGTTTGCACATTACCGACTACCTCGATATGACGCATATCACCATTTATGAAATAAGCTTTCATCTCCTTTCCGGACACTTGATTATAGTGAATGGAATCCTTCATCTCCACCGTTAATGCCTGATTGATGATATGTGCCCAGTCGATAGTACTGTCGTTCATATAAATCTTGATTTCCTCACCTAATAACTGCTGACCGTCATTCCACAGAATCGGATCGGTATACATGGTCATACAAGAATCTTTCGAATTATAAACCAGTGAATCGCATACTCCTTGCACGTCTGTACGATACATACGTACTTTATGATAAGCTTTCATTAAACGATACAACGAGTCGGTATTCAGATTGTAAGACACCAGCTGCAGAGTATCTCCGTGCATAAAGAGGCTATCCCCCTGTGAGTAGTCGATAGCCACAGCCCGTTTTGTTGCGAAGGCGGAGTCAGTCAATTCATTGTAGAAACAATAATCGCCTGTCAGCATATTCTTATTGATAGTATCCGTCATCTTCACATTGTCGAACGCTTCCCCATAACCGGCAACACGGTCGTAGAACAGACTGTCGCCCACCAATTTCTTTCCTTGATTGGTCAGAATGGAACGGTCCAACAGTTCAGCTTGCTCGGTCAATGTATTATAGAATCCACGCTCGGAGTAGATATGGTTATTGTCACTAACGATGTTTGAAGGACCGAGAATAACCGCGATTTTGTTCTCTGTATTATACCTTAATGTATCGGAAGTCAATACAAACTTCGGGTTAACCAATTTCACGTCATGATTAAACACCGACTGTTTGGTAGCAGGACTATACTCCCCCCAGTCGGAAGTCAGCACATTCTCTTCATCCATCAAAGTTCCTCCCTCGAAGTAATACCCGAGATCATAAAGACGGTCATAATTCAAGCTATCCGTCAGCAAAGTCGTATTACGGTTAATCATTTTCACGTTTTCACGAAGTTGCGCAATCTGCGTCATTCCGTCGTAATATAGATAATCACCGTAAATAAACAAGGTGTCTCCCTGCTCCATACGAACATTACTGAAAGCCTCTACGGAATTGGTTTTCTCAAAAATCAGCGCACTGTCACAATACATATACATACTGTCATGGCGCATTTTCACATTACCGATCAGTACTTGCACGTCCGGACGAGACAGTTTATCCGCCTGTCCCTCATCCGCATGAAGCAAATAAACCTTTGTCTTTTTATTTTCCGGCTGCTTCTTACTTTCCGACTGTTGCTTATTCGCCGGTTGTTGTTTCTTATCTGCCGGTTTCTTGGGGTTTTGCGCCACAAGACATACGCCAAACAGGCATAGAAAGCCTATAAGGAGCCATCTATGCCTGTTTTGTTGTTTATCTTTCTTATTTCGTTTCAGCATATAAAATCAAGCTGTTAAACATCAATCCTTCTTCACCCAACCCGGGTATTTGAAGTCACACTTCTGCCAGTTTTCGTTGATACGTACATAGGTATGTTTCTGTTTGTCCAGAATCCATTTTTGTAACATCTCTTCACGACGCTTATCCATTACAATTTCTTTCAAGTCCTGATAGTCTTCCGCAATGGTAGCCTTATGACCATTGATCTTTGTTTTCAACTTCACAATTGCACAAACTTCTTTTCCATCCTTCTCGTTTATCATTGTAAAGGCTTTAGAAATTTCTCCCACATTCATCTTGTCCACAACCTTGGCAACGTCCTGTGGAAGATCCTGCATCTGGAACTTAGAAGTAGTAATACCCGAGTGCTCATTAACATTCACCATGATACCATGGTTGTTACGGGTATCCTTATCTTGTGAGATAACGGCTGCTGCTTCATCAAAAGAAAATTTGTTCGCACGGATATCGTCAGCAATAGAATCCAGACGTGCACAAGCTTCGGTCAATTCTTTCTCCGATACTTTCGGACGCAACAGGATGTGGCGGGTATTCACACGGTCACCGCGCTTTTCAATCAACTGAATGATGTGATAACCAAATTCCGACTCCACGATCTTGGAAACTTTCTTCGGATCCTGCAAGCTGAATGCTACATTCGCATAGGCCGGATCCATCATACCGCGTCCCATAAATCCACACTCACCACCTTTGATGGCAGAAGCTTTATCCTCAGAATACAAACGCGCCAATGTAGAGAAGTCAATTTCCCCTTTTGTCACACGGTCTGTGTAGTCACGCAATTTCTTCTTCACATCTTCAATTTCCGAGATAGGAATCTTCGGTTGCAACGTGATAATCTGCACTTCCACCTGTGTCGGGATATAAGGAATACTATCCTGCGGAAGATCTTTGAAGTAACGGCGTACCTCCGCTGGAGTCACCTTGATCTCTCCCACCAATTTCTGCTGCATCTTCTGCACTGTCAACCCGTCACGCGCATTATCACGCAAAGTTTCGCGAATCTGTGTCGAAGTCTTATTGAAGTATTCCTCCATTTTTTCTTTTGAACCGATCTGCTGGATATACATATTGGTCATCATATCTACACGCTGGATGATCTCCGCTTCGGAAACCTCAATACTATCCAACTTAGCTTGATGCAAAAATAACTTCTGCACGGCAATCTCTTCAGGAATCACACAATACGGATCGCCTTCGAATCTGCGTCCATTATACAGGGCATCCATACGAGCCTCTTCTACATCTGATTTCAAAATAGCTTCGTCACCTACTACCCAAACTACTTCATCAACCACATTATCCTGAGCATAAGTTGCCACATTAGCAAATACTGCCAAGACAAGGGTAACAACAAATCTAAAGTTCACAAACTTCTTCATTCTTTGTATTTAATAATTATATATAATCTTCTTGCTTACTGCCTGCTGATAGAGATCATTCTTCACTCGTTCCATAAAATCTACCCGCTTCTGATTGACCAGCAGGTCTTTCACTTCCGGACGGGCAAACTCATACGGTTTTTCCTCTCCCGCTCCACGATAGTCACTCACATTCAGGAAATAACAGAATGCCGTATCTTTCAATTCTATCTGACGGTGTTTATTCACATATTCTTCCGGAGCTTCCACTTTCAACGGAATCATATCCAGCACATCCGTCACGGATACCCATTTGTCGTAAAAGTACTCATATTTCACCGCATTCTGCAAACTATATTTTTCAAGACTTTCAATAGCATCCTGTTTATCAAATTTATACCACCTGCGCACATTATTCAGTTGGGGAGCCGTCAACGGCACTTTGATAAACAACCCCTTAATCAACGGATTCTCCAATTTGAACAGTTCCTTGTTCTGTCCGTAATAATCCGTAATTTCTTGTTCGGAGATATCATTCGTCAACTTCTGGTTTATCAATTCCTGCTGATAAGTATGCATAATCAACGCTTTCCGATAATTTTCCACCAGTTTGTCCACATCGACATTGTCCGGAATATTGTTTGCCGCTTTTTCATACAATAAAATCTCTTCCGCCCAGCTACGAATATAATGCTCGGCGAAGAGAATACTATCATCTTTTGACAACCCGACAGGAAACACGGACATCAAATCTTCTTTATACAAAAAGTTACCGTCCACCTCTACCAAAGGAGTCTTTCCTTTGTGGTCGCGCTGTTCCTTGCACGCTCCACAACCAAGAAGGGTAATCAGTAAGAGGACTAATATTCGCATTGTCAATTGAAATCTACTTATTTAAGGTACGAAGATAGTGAATAATCGGTTACATCAGTTATTATTAACTGTTTTTAAAACCTCTTGGTTTATTTCAACCTTACCTGCCTCCCTCAATTCCCGCGTCCAGCACGTGTCAAGATAGGTTCTATAATCCTTCCGTACCCGGTCTATTACTTCCCGATAATCATCCGGACCTTTCTGCTTTTTGCCGACAATTATAGTAAAAGGATAAGACAACAAAGGTTCAAAATCTCCGCTCTTAAAAACCAGTTTATCGACATATTTATTCTCTCCGTTGGCAAACGTTCCCTGTTCAATCTGTATCTTTTCCGCTCCGGATGTATTAAAAGTTTGCCGGAGCTTATCCACCCATTCATCGGCGGGTAACTTCTTCAACATCTTTTTTGCCCGCTTCGCAATCTTTTTATCGGCACAGTGAAGAACAACACCTTTGTAGCGAGGGCTATCCCAGCGGTAATCAGATGAATGAAATTTAAAGTAAGTAGCCAATCCGGCCCGATCATTCATTGCAGGCAACTCCACTTTCTGCCGTGTCATTTCCTTTATAAGATAATCTTCATCCGCTTTTTGCAATGCGTACCGAACCTCCGGATATTTTTTATCCAAATTTCTACTTTCATAGTCCAATAGAGACTTTGCTATAAATTTTTCAAGTTGACGTTTCACAGTCATAGGATGGGAAGCAGCAAATTGTTTGAACCGACCTCCTGTATACTCCTGCCCATCAATAGCAAACAATGTCCGTTCCGTATCTCCTTTTGTCAACAGTTCCTCTATACCTGTCTGATTCGGAGTATACCTCCACTCCCTTTTCAGTCGTTCTATTACTTTTCCGATCCCCTGATTCCGAATTTCCTTATGCAATATGCGCTGTACAATTCCATCGACTACATCCTCATACACAGGCAACTCTTTCCGGTCCATGACCTTCAGAATATGGATTCCCGCAGGAGTAAAAAACGGTTCGGAGATTTCCCCCTTCGACAAAGCAAAAGCAATATTTTCAAACTCAACAGTAGTTTGCAATCCTTCAATCCAACGGCTTTGCCTATCATCCGAATAACGTTCCACCAAAGCAGAGAAATCCAATCCGGGCTGATTCCGGATAGCCTGATAAATAGAGTCCATCCGAGCTTTTTCTTCTTCCAAATGTCGGGAAGTTATTGTCTGTGGCAGATACTTAAAAATCTGCATTACTTGCACTTGCCCAGTACGTGCTTTCAGTGCCATTTTCTGATAGGAAACACGAGCACAGCTATCTACCGTCTGTTTATCAACCAGATAATCCTCCATCAATTCAATCCGGTTCTCCTCTTGTTGTTTGCGAAAGGCAGCAGTTGTATCAAGTCCGATAGCTTTAGCAGCTTCAACTTTCTGTATTGCCTGAGAAAACAGCAGCGCATATTCTTTAGGGGAAAGCTCCCTCCCCTCACCTGCCCTATAATGATGATACGAATATTCAAATTCCGAACGGGAAACCTCTCTCCCGTTAACACGCATCAGTACAGGATCTTCCTGCGCAAAAGCCAGAATTCCAAAGAGACAGGCACATAGCGGCAACAAACATCTTTTCATCATCAATTCTCATTTTACAAACAACAAACGGTGAGCAGCGAACATCTGCTGATTCATACAGCCTGTTCACCGTTCACCGTTAACAGTTCACCGTTTATATTTATTATTCCGGACGACTATAATTAGGCGATTCACTGGTAATCGTCACATCGTGCGGATGGCTTTCCATTACACCTGCATTGGTAATACGGGTAAACTTCGCGTCATGAAGTTTTTCAATATTAGCAGCGCCACAGTATCCCATACCTGCACGTAAACCACCTGTCAATTGATAAACCACTTCGAAAAGCGTACCCTTATAGGGAACACGGGCAGCGATACCTTCCGGAACCAATTTCTTCACGTCAGCCGTTCCACTTTGGAAATAACGGTCTTTTGAGCCATTCTCCATTGCTTCCAATGAGCCCATGCCTCGATAGGATTTGAATTTACGACCGTTGAAGATGATTGTATCACCCGGAGACTCTTCCGTTCCGGCAACCAATGATCCGATCATCACACAATATCCACCGGCAGCCAACGCTTTTACCACATCACCCGAATAACGCAAACCACCATCGGCAATCAAAGGAATACCTGTACCTTTCAAGGCTTTCGCTACATCATATACAGCCGACAACTGCGGAACGCCTACGCCCGCAACCACACGAGTAGTACAGATAGAACCCGGACCGATACCGACCTTCACCGCATCGGCACCTGCTTCCACCAATGCTTTCGCAGCTTCTCCGGTAGCAATGTTACCTACTACAATATCAATATCCGGGAAGCGTTTCTTAGCTTCTTTCAGTTTCTCAATCACGTACATCGAATGTCCGTGAGCCGTATCAATGACAATAGCGTCCGCACCTGCATCTACCAAAGCCTGCATACGGTCCAACGTATCGGCAGTAACACCCACACCGGCAGCTACACGCAAACGACCTTTGGCATCTTTACAAGCCATCGGTTTGTCTTTTGCTTTTGTAATGTCTTTATAAGTAACCAGACCGATCAACTTTCCATCCATTCCGACAATCGGAAGTTTCTCAATCTTATGCTTCTGAAGAATCTGGGCAGCAGACTCCAAGTCAGTAGACTGGTTAGTAGTCACCAATTTTTCTTTCGGAGTCATGACAAGATCGATATGCTTAGTCATATCTCTTTCGAAACGTAAGTCTCTGTTGGTAACAATACCTACCAAATAGCCTTCGTCATCTACCACAGGGATACCACCAATCTTGTATTCTGCCATAATGTCCAAAGCGTCTTGAACGGTAGAGCCTCTTTTAATCGTTACAGGGTCATAAATCATACCATTCTCGGCACGCTTCACAATGGCGACTTGTCTTGCCTGTTCTTCGATAGACATATTTTTGTGAATCACTCCGATACCACCTTCACGAGCAATGGCAATAGCCATTTTCGCTTCGGTAACCGTATCCATGGCAGCCGTCACAAAAGGAATTTTTAACTCAATGTTTTTTGAAAACTTTGTCGAGAGATCGACAGTGCGCGGTAAAACTTCAGAATAAGCGGGGATCAACAATACGTCGTCGTAAGTCAACCCGTCCATTACAATCTTATCAGCAATAAATGACATAGGGCTATGCGTTTAAAATTTATTGCGTGCAAATATACGGTTTTTATTCAAAACCGCATACCTGCACGCCTGTTTTTTTTCGCTTTTTTTAATTAGCCATTTCAGAGATGAACTTAATACGTACCAAACGGACTTCCTCTTCCGTGAAGTCATCGCCCAGTTCATCAAGCGCATCATCAATCTTATCCGTAGTAGATTCCTTGAAGTAATCGTAGATATCGAGCATATGGTCTTCGTCCATGATCTCTTCCAGGAAATAATCGATATTCAGTTTCGTTCCCGAATAAACAATCGCTTCCACTTCATCCAGCAATTCGCCGAACTCAATTCCTTTAGAAAGAGCGATATCATCCAACGCCACCTTACGGTCGATAGCCTGAATGATAGACACCTTCATCTTCGATTTATTGGCAACCGTACGTACACGTAAATCTTCGGGACGTTCTATCTCATTCTCTTCACAGTGACGCTTGATCAGTTTACAGAACTCCTCACCATAACGTTTTGCCTTTCCGGCACCCACACCGGGAATGTTCTGCAACTCATCCAATGTTACCGGATAGATAGTAGCCATCGCTTCCAAAGACGGGTCCTGGAATATCACGTAGGGCGGAACTTCCAGTTTTTTCGAGAGCTTCTTCCGCAAATCTTTCAACATTGAATAAAGAGCCGGATCCACCGCACAAGAGCCACCGCCACGTGCCGGTGCTTCCTCTTCAGTCTCTTCAAAGTCGTTATCTTCAGTAATCTTGAATGATTTCGGCTTCTTCAAAAATTTGTGTCCCTCTTCCGTTACCTTCAGAAGTCCATAATGTTCCACGTCTTTGCTCAAGTAACCTCCAATCAACGCCTGACGGATCACCGCATTCCACGTCTTATCCTCTTCGCCCATACCGGAACCGAACACCTCCAGGTCTTCATGCAAATGAGCCTGCACTTCTGAAGTTTCTCTACCTTGTAGTATGTCTATAATATAATCTGCTTTAAAATTTTCTTTCACCGCGATAATCGCTTCAATCACGGTACATAATAAATCTTGAGCCTCCACTTGTTTTTTAGGGTTTAAACAGTTGTCACAATTTCCACAATTTTCTTCCGTGTACTCCTCACCAAAATAATGTAGTAATGTCTTGCGTCGGCATACGGAAGATTCGGCATAAGCAGCGGTTTCCAACAGAAGCTGCTTGCCAATTTCCTGTTCTGCCACAGGTTTGCCTTGCATGAACTTTTCCAGTTTCTGCAAGTCTTTGTTTGTATAAAAGGTTATGCACTGGCCTTCTCCGCCATCTCTACCGGCACGTCCGGTTTCCTGATAATACCCTTCCAGACTCTTCGGAATATCGTAGTGAATCACAAACCTTACATCCGGTTTGTCTATTCCCATACCAAATGCGATAGTCGCCACAATAACGTCTACCTTTTCCATCAAGAAGTCATCCTGATTCTTGGTTCTCGTCACCGAGTCCATCCCTGCATGATAGGGGCGCGCATTGATACCGTTTGCTTGCAGGATTTCAGCAAGTTCTTCCACTCTTTTCCGGCTCAGGCAATAGATGATACCCGATTTCTCCGGATTGTTCTTGATAAACTTGATTATATCCCTGTCGATATTAGCGGTCTTCGCACGTACCTCATAATACAAGTTCGGACGGTTGAACGAGGATTTAAAGACTTGTGCGTCTACCATCCCCAGATTCTTCTGGATATCATGTTGTACCTTCGGTGTTGCCGTTGCTGTAAGCGCAATCAGCGGTGCCTTTCCTATTTCATTGATAATCGGACGGATTCGTCGGTATTCAGGTCGGAAGTCATGTCCCCATTCCGAAATACAGTGGGCTTCGTCCACCGCATAGAACGAGATCTTCACCGAACGCAAAAATTCCACGTTTTCCTCCTTTGTCAGCGACTCAGGTGCCACATATAGTAATTTTGTTTTTCCGGCAAGGATGTCAGACCTCACTTGTTCTATCGCGCCTTTATTCAATGAAGAATTGATGAAATGGGCGATGCCATCCTCTTCACTGAAATTACGCATTGCATCCACCTGGTTTTTCATCAACGCAATAAGCGGAGAAATTACGATTGCCGTACCTTCCATCAAGAGCGAAGGTAACTGATAGCATAAAGATTTCCCGCCACCGGTAGGCATCAGTACAAAGGTATCTTTGCCACTAAGCAAATTCTGAATGATTGCTTCCTGGTTTCCCTTGAACTTATTAAATCCGAAATACTTTTTCAGTTCATCTGTTAAATTAATCTTCCCTGCCATCTTAACTTAGGTTGTTTTATTCAGTTCATGGTTTAACTTCAAGTAAACCTCTCTTTTTCAAGAGAGCCAAACAAAGTTATAAACAACTTCGTAATTACCAAGCAAAAAGTGACTAATATTTTCAAGAAAAAACAGAAACAATCAATTTCAGTTACCTTATGTTCTGATTTTAAGCCGTTTGCAATCGTGCCATATTCGCTTTTTCCAGTTGGCTTTTTGCATATTCCAGCGTCACCTCATACGTTTTCTTGTTCTCTGAAGGGATTTCAAACATGACATCCATCATGATTGTTTCCACAATAGAGCGCAATCCGCGGGCACCCAACTTATATTCTACAGCCTTGTCGACGATATACTCGAAAACAGACTTCTCGAATGTAAGTTTAATACCATCCATCTCAAACAACTTGATATACTGTTTGATGATTGAGTTCTTGGGTTCGGTAAGGATAGCACGAAGCGCATCGCGATCTAACGGATTCAGATAAGTCAGCACCGGAAGACGTCCGATAATTTCGGGAATCAGCCCGAATGACTTCAAATCCTGAGGAGCGATATATTGCATCATGTTGTTCCTGTCTACCGTCGCTGTTTTTTGTGAAGCCGTATAACCTACGACGTGCGTATTCAACCGTTGAGCGATTTTCTTCTCGATACCGTCAAAAGCACCGCCACAGATAAAGAGGATATTCTTGGTATTTACCGGAATCATCTTCTGGTCAGGATGCTTACGACCTCCCTGAGGAGGGACATTCACCACCGAGCCCTCAAGCAATTTCAGCAATCCCTGCTGTACACCTTCACCACTCACATCGCGAGTAATAGAAGGGTTGTCCCCTTTACGGGCTATCTTGTCAATCTCATCGATAAACACGATCCCCTGTTCCGCTTCGGGTACATTATAATCTGCCACCTGAAGCAGACGGGTTAAAATACTTTCAATATCTTCGCCCACGTAACCGGCTTCCGTCAATACCGTAGCATCCACAATCGTAAACGGCACGTGCAACAACTTGGCAATGGTACGTGCCAGCAACGTCTTTCCTGTTCCTGTACTACCCACCATAATGATATTAGATTTCTCAATCTCCACATCATCGCCGCTATCTTTCTGCAGCAGGCGCTTATAATGGTTGTAGACCGACACGGAAAGGAAACGCTTCGCGTCATCCTGTCCAATCACATACTGGTCGAGGAATTTCTTGATTTCTACCGGTTTGGGGAGTTCTTTTAAATTAAGTTTGGTAGCTCCGGCACTTTTTTTACTCTCTCCCAAAGCCTCCTGAGTTATTTCGTAAGCCTGAGTAGCGCAACTGTCGCAGATGTAGCCATTCATCCCGGTAATCAGGAATCCGACTTCATTCTCCGACCTGCCGCAAAAGCTACATCTTTTCTTTGTCTTTGAATCAGCCATTTTTATTTCTTAATCAATACCTCATCAATCATACCGTATTCTTTCGCTTCCTGAGCTGTCATCCAGTAGTCACGGTCTGAGTCCGCCCATACTTTATCGAAATCAGTATGCGAATGATCGGCGATGATCGTATAAAGTTCCTTCTTCAATTTCTGAATTTCACGAGCTGTGATTTCAATGTCCGAAGCCTGTCCCTGTGCGCCTCCCATCGGTTGATGAATCATCACGCGTGAATGAGGCAACGCTGAACGCTTGCCTTCGGCACCGGCTACCAGCAATACAGCTGCCATTGAAGCCGCCATACCCGTACAAATCGTAGCGACATCGCTTGATATAAACTGCATGGTATCATAAATACCTAATCCGGCATATACACTTCCACCCGGTGAATTGATATAAATTGAAATATCCTTGCCCGGATCAACGGAATCCAGATACAGCAACTGTGCCTGAAGCGTATTGGCTGTATAATCATCCACTTGTGTACCTAAGAAAATGATGCGGTCCATCATCAAACGGGAGAAAACGTCGAGTTGAGTTACATTCAACTGTCTCTCTTCCAGAATATAAGGATTCAAATACCCGGCCTGCGATTTAATCACATCATCCAATACCATGCCATTCATTCCTAAATGCTTGGTTGCGTATTTTCTAAAATCATCCATATTAATTGTTCCTTTCTATAAATTTAAAATAAATGTAAGCGCAAAGAAACGAAAAAGAATACAGAGACACAAAAAAACACAGAGTTATAATTCTATAAAAACTCTGTGTTTCTGTGACTTTATGTTCGGTTCAACCGAATGATTATTCAAACATCTTATTGAATTCTTCGATAGAAACGTTCTTGTTTTCCAAAGTTACCTGTGCTTTCAAGGCAGCAGCCAACTTCACTTCCACAACGCGGCTCACCAGGTTGTTTACGGTTTCTTTCTTCTTCAACATCTCCTGTACGTAGTTGTCGAGTACATCATCAGGAACAGACAACATGCCATATTGGGCGAACTGTGCCTTCGTTGTATCTTTTGCTACTTTCAGAACATCTTCCTGCTCCACCTTGATATCGTTAGCCTCTACCAACTGTTCCTTAATCAAATGCCAAGTCAACTCCTCAATGCTCTTATCATAGTTCTCAGCAACATATTCTTCTCCCTTTTCTTCGTTGTTCAGCAACATGATGCGTTTCAGCAATGCATCCGGGAATTCCAGCTTACCCACTTTCTCCATCATCATCTTGCGAACATCGATCAAGAACTTATAATCGCTGTCAGCAACGAATCTTGCTGCGATTTCTTCCTTAATCTTAGCACGGAATTCTTCTTCTGTCTTCACAACACCTTCACCGAAAGCCTGATCGAACAGTTCCTGATTCAATTCACCAGCAACAAAGCGAGTGATTTCTTCTACCTGGAAGCTGAAGTTGGATTTCACATCCTTAGCAATATTCTTGTCGATTTTCAGCAAAGAGCCCAGTTCCGTCTCGTTTCCGTCAAAAGCAACGTTCGGATTGAATACCAATACATCGTTTACTTTTGCATTAGCGAAGATAGCTTTCTGTTCGTCATTCTTCATATAAGAAGGCATCATAACCGCACCTTCTACCTGAATGCCGCCTTCTTTCGTATTGCCTTCTTCGTCCAACTGAGCCAACAGACCTTTCAGCATATCATTATCCTGATAAGTATCTACTGTATCGTATTTACCGGTGCGTTGAGTATACATCTTCACCTGGTTGTCGATCATCTCGTCAGATACTTCAATCGTATAATAATCTATCTTATCCTTAGCACTTACTTCTGCCTTGAATTCAGGTGCCAAAGCAATGTCGAACACGAAATCGAATTCATCCATTGTATCGAAATCAATATTCTGTTGCTTTTCTTCGTTAGGCAACGGTTCGCCCAACATATTCACCTTATTTTCTTTGATATAATTGTAAACAGCCTCTTGCAGTGTCTTATTCACTACCTCGGCAATTACAGACTTGCCATACATCTTTTTAACAAGACTTGCAGGAACCATACCTTTACGGAATCCCGGCATATCTACCTTTTGGCGGAGCGTTCTCAACTCTTTGTCTACTTTCTCCTGATAGTCGGCTTTCTCAAGCTTCACAGTAAGCTCGGCGCTTACTTTGTCAATGTTTTGTAATGAAACGTTCATTCTGACAATTATTTATTTGATTTATACTTTGTTCTAACTCAAACGAGGGTGCAAAATTAGTGCTAATCTTTCAATTTTCAAAAGACATTGCAGATTTATTTCGCATCTATTTTGGAATATCCAAGTGACAATTGCATGACAGGCAGCGGTTCACTAGCCACGCATCCTTCTTTTTTTCTCGTTACCTGCAAATTAAAGTAAGAAAAAGATGGTCAATCCAAAAATTATTCTTTTCTTTGCTGCGGATTGATGGACCATTAGTTTCTCGATTTGATTACAAGGTTTTTACTTCCGTTCTAAAAACGCATTTGTAAACTCTCTGTCGTTTTAATCCTTTTATTAGTAACCATCTATCCAGAGAGTTTTATTCATTTATTTATTTTTTATCATTTTCATTATGAACATTTATGTTGGAAACCTTAACTACCGCGTTAAGGAAGGAGATCTGCAACAAGTGATGGAAGATTATGGAGCAGTATCATCAGTTAAAGTTGTTATGGACCGTGAAACCGGTAGATCCAAAGGATTCGCTTTCATCGAAATGGAAGACGATGCTGCCGCTGCTAAGGCTATTGCTGAATTGAACGGAGCCGAGTACATGGGCCGTACCATGGTAGTTAAAGAAGCTAGACCTAGAGCTTAATTGCCGACGCTAATATAGCTAAGAAAAAAAGAAACTTCTGCCACCCGATGACAGAAGTTTTTTTATAGCCTAATTTCCAACTATATCCGGTCTCAGCCCTCCATACTTTGTACTTCAAGGTCTTTCACCTTGCGAAGTAAATCCGAAGCAAAGATAAAGTTATTCAGACGTTCGTTGGTAGAAGTGAATATATCGTCTTTAGTTCCTTCCCATTCTTTATGTCCTTCATAAATATAAATCACCTTTTCACCGATTCCCAATACAGAATTCATATCATGTGTATTAATAATGGTAGTCATGTTATATTCCTGGGTAATATCGTGAATCAGATCGTCAATCACTAACGAGGTTTTCGGGTCCAGTCCCGAGTTCGGCTCATCACAGAACAGGTATTGCGGATTCAAAGCAATAGCACGAGCAATAGCTACACGTTTCTGCATACCGCCACTGATTTCTCCGGGAAACTTATCTTTTGCCTCAGTCAGGTTGACACGGTCCAAGCAGAACATGGCCCGCTTAGTACGTTCGCGTAAGGTGTCATTACTGAACATATTCAAAGGGAACATCACATTATCCAATACCGACAAGGAATCGAAAAGTGCGGCACTCTGGAAAATCATTCCCATTTCCTTACGAAGCATCTTCTTCTCCTTCTTCCCCATCATCACGAGATTTCGACCGTCATACAGGACTTCACCCTTCTCCGGGGTAAGCAGCCCCACGATACATTTCATCAATACCGTCTTGCCGGAACCACTCTGACCGATAATAAGGTTTGTCTTCCCATTCTCAAAGGTCGCATTGATATCACTCAATACCGTCTTATCGTCAAACGATTTATAAAGTCCTTTAACCTCAATCATCCCATCAAAAGTTTAGTTAATATCAAATCCGCAAACAGAATCAAAACACTACTGGACACTACGGAATCCGTGGAAGCCTTTCCCACAGCAATAGAACCGCCTTCCACCGTATATCCGAAAAAGGCGGATACACTTGCAATAATAAAGGCAAAGAAAAGAGATTTGATAATACCTGCCCAGATAAACCATTCATTAAACATATACTGCAAACCATATTCAAGATCGACAGCATTCATGACTCCGGCAAACCAACAAGTACAAAAGGCCCCTATTATACCGGCAAAGATACTGAATGTCACCAATATAGGAATCACGGTCACCATAGCCGCAATCTTAGGCAGTATCAGATAGTTGGCAGAATTAACTCCCATAATTTCAAGCGCATCAATCTGCTGCGTCACCCGCATCGTTCCCAACTCCGAAGCAATGTTCGACCCCACTTTCCCCGCAAGAATCAGACACATAATAGAAGAAGAAAACTCCAGTAACATAATTTCGCGGGTCACATATCCCACCGTCCAGCGGGGCATCCACGGACTTTCAATATTCAACTTAATCTGAATGGTAATAACCGCGCCGATGAAAAACGAAATCAACAACACGATTCCGATGGAGTTCACACCTAGCTGCTCCAACTCGTTAAGGTATTGCCGGAAAAACATCCGCATACGTTCCGGGCGGGAAAAAGTCCGTCCCATCAGCATGAAATATCTTCCGACGGTTCTCAATGCTTTTATCATAACTCACACTATTTGTCTGCAAATGTACATTATTTCAGCTTATTTTTACTACATTTGCCGCAAAATAACTAGAATATGGAAGAAAGCAAGATGGTGCTCCGCACGGAAGACTTGGTTAAGAAGTACGGTAAACGAACCGTTGTAAGCCATGTTTCCATTGATGTGAAGCAAGGTGAGATTGTGGGTTTGCTGGGGCCGAACGGTGCCGGTAAGACGACTTCATTCTATATGACCGTGGGGTTGATTACCCCCAACGAAGGACGCATTTTCCTCGACGATTTGGAGATTACCAAATATCCTGTTTACAAACGGGCACAAACCGGTATCGGCTACCTCGCTCAAGAGGCTTCCGTATTCCGTCAGATGAGTGTGGAAGATAATATCGCTTCCGTTCTGGAAATGACTAACAAACCTAAAGAATATCAGAAGGAAAAACTTGAAAGCCTGATTGCAGAATTTCGCCTTCAAAAAGTACGCAAAAACAAAGGTAACCAACTATCCGGAGGTGAACGCCGCCGCACGGAAATCGCCCGTTGCCTTGCTATCGACCCGAAATTCATCATGCTCGACGAACCTTTTGCCGGTGTCGACCCGATCGCCGTAGAAG